>Ga0136846_1226952_pt1 | contig 18499 bp, 17 predicted proteins | sample HopSoiMetagenom2_FD_96841 | JGI IMG/M metagenome (GOLD analysis project Ga0136846, IMG submission 96841) | Grasslands soil microbial communities from Hopland, California, USA - 2 Assembly 2016 (version 4) | ecosystem: Environmental > Terrestrial > Soil > Grasslands | place: USA: Hopland...
AATGGATTACGACAACCACACTATTTCCATTAAAACCGTACGGGACATCAGGAAGGGGGAGGAGTTATACATCAATTATAACGGAACCTGGAACGATGAAAAAAAGCTGTGGTTTGAGGCTAAATAAAAAATCCCCCGATTTATCGGGGGACCGAACTGGTGTTAGTTGTAAATGTGTGTCCAAATAGACTATGCTATTTATTGTTGTCTGATCTTTTCGAATTAAGGAAGGGTTTATACTTCAGCGTAAATAAAATGCCATAACTGTTCATCCGCATATTGCCTAAACCCAGGTCTCTTAACGGCACTTTCAAATAAGGTTCGGCCTGCAACGAGAATCGCTTGCCTAATGAGCGTTCCATCCCTACCGACAGGTTCCAGATAGAGAACAGATAAGTTGAGTTGATATCATTGCCTACTGGCATCGGATAAGCGGCGCCGCCATTCCATCTGTAATAAATGTCATAGTCTTCTCTATCCATCAGGTAGGTAGAAAGCCCGGTGCTGGCAAACCAGCGCCGTTTATCGTTAAAGGAAAAATCATAACGCACGTTTACCGGGAACTCCCACATAGAACAATTCCCTTCTACCCGGCTGACAGTTCTGTTGTTTGGCCAGAGGTTTTCCTTATAATTGAAATGTGAGCTATCGGTCTTATAGAACTTTTTAGTGTAAATAGCACCGGCATTTACCGACCAGCGGTCAGAGAACCGGTAACCCACCTGCACGCCAAAATTATAACCGGTTTTGTACAATGGCCCAAAGGCTACGGCACTCATATCCGGACCAACCATGAGACCAAATTCCAACGGCTGTTTTATTTTATCATCCTTCTTCTTTTGTTTCACCATTGTTTTGGTAGAATCAACAGCCTGCGTGGCGGCAGTCTTGTTTTTCAGGGAGTCAACCTGCGTGGCGGTGGGTGGTTGAACCGTTGTCACTTCATTATTTGTTTCAACAGGTTTCCCGTTTGTGGCCGGGTCAGCGTTGGTAGTGTGGCTTTCGGGCTCGAATGTACTGGTAGTGTTATTATCGGCTACCGGTGGTATTAATTGGTTATTGTGATTGCTGGTAATACGTGAGCGTTTGCCTTTTTGTTTGGCCGGTTTATATGACCGGTTAGAACCATTGCCAGCTGCTATAGTAGCATAGTTTAAAGAAGCCGGCGCTTTTTGTATGCGTACACGACCCGCTTTTGAACCCTTAGTGGGGGTTGTTTTTTCAACCGGGTTGGTTACGCCTTTGTTAGGGGCGGTTACCCTAGTCGCGGGGGCCGGCTGATTGATTTCTGATTTGCTGAGGGCGCTGCCTGGTTTTGTGTTGGTGGCAGTGGCAATTGACTGTTGGTTGCTGCCTATAGGCAGTTTACCAGCGTTGGGAGCCGCTGTTACAGGTGTTTCGTTGTTGTTGATATCCGGAACAGCTTCATCCTGGGTAGTGTTGGTTGTATGGTTATCGGCCGTTTGATTACCTGGTAAAGGGGATGTTTTTTCAACTGTTACAGCGCTGGCAGCGTTTTTAGCCAGTGGGGCAACTCGTTGATGAGTTAAAATTGCTGTTAAAGCGCCGCCGGTAGTGGCGGTGATCAAAAACAGCCAGAAAATGAAGCGACGCCGTTTTTTCTCCTGCGGCATTTCCTTATTGAGGCGCTGTTCCAGATGATCCCACCCGGAAGCGCCTGCTTCCACCTCGAAGTGCTCTGCAGCTTCGCGGCTTAAATGGTCTAGGTTATCGTCATCTAGGGGATACATACGCTTTAATGATATTTTTGTTCTGCAAAAGTTTTCTAAGGTTGTCTCTGGCTTTTGATAAATTGGATTTTGAAGCGCCTACTGAAATACCCAAATTTTGCGAGATCTCTTCATGGCTAAGCCCTTCAATCACGAACAGGTTAAAAACTGCCCGGTAAGCCGGCGATAGCATTCGGACAGATTCAATTATCTCTTTATAAGATAACATGTCAATACCGGTTTCACCCTGATCAGCAATGGTTTCCGATTCATGCGTAAGCACATGGCCATTCACGGATGAATTGGTTTTCCGATAATGGTCTATACAGGTATTTATCAGTATTCGTTTGAACCAACCCTTGAGGGAAAGTAAGGTATCTTCCTGCCTGGTCTCATCAAATTGGTGAATGTTCTTAAATAGCTTTACAAACCCTTCATTCACAATCTCTTCGCATTCTTCCATGGCATTGGTATACCGGTAACATATTTTAATAGCAAATCCCCGAAGCAGATTATACAACTCCTTTTGGCTGTTTCGCTCGTTTTTGCGACAGCCACTCAACAATGAGGAAATGTTTGAGTTATCTAGCAAGGGTGTTGGTTTGCGGGAATGTTTCTTTGCTAACTAATTGTTTTTCATAACTCTATCCCTATTACGAAAGATTAGCTTACCTGGTTGCCTTATCCAGAACAATTATTTCCTGGCCAAAGTTAGAACAGATGGCTTGAATTAGCAATATGATGTTAGTCTCTATCCACCCGTCAACTTGTTAACTCGTCAACTCGTTAACTCGTCAACTCGTTAACTCGTTAACTGGTCAACTGGTTAACTGATCAACTACTTCCTCAGCATACTAACTGGCGGTTGCCCAATGAACATCAACGTGCCCCGGATATACGCCTGTACCTGGATGTAATCTTTTTGGGGAAGCAGTCCCATCAGGCGGAATTCCTGGAAGGTGCCGGCGCTGCTCATCCAGGGTGTTATTTGCTGGTTTAATCGCGCTTCAATCACTTTCTTGTTCTTTTCAATAAGGGCGGCAATATCCAGCACCGACTGGTTGGCGAGTTGTTTCATGATCTTTTTATGGAACAGGGCCTTGGCAATATTCACCATCATGTCTTTGGTGTCGAGCGCAAAAGTTACATCGGGCATGGAGAGCAACTGTTTTTCTGCATCCAGCTGTGGCGTGCCTTTCAGGTGCAATACGCCTTTGCGGTTACCGGTAAAGGAAACATCAACCTGAATTTTGCCATCGTTGGTACCGCTGAGTTTCACGTCTTTTATTACAAACGTTCTGCCTTCTACCTCAAACGGTTTGTTTACCAAACTATCGGTCATCAGCTTGTTAAAGAAACTGTATTGGTAAACGGCATCGAGATAAGTATTGATGCCGGTTGAGTATTGCGAATTGCTGATAGGGGGCAGCGCGGCATGGGTAACCAGCTGCTGGCTGTCTGAAGAGAATTTCGGTTCACCCCTATAGCCGATTGAAAAATATAAGGTATCGCGGAATACATTGAAATTGCTTACCCGCAAATCAGATGGGTTCAGATTTAAAAAACCATAGGTGCTGATAGGGATCACCCGGCTGCCGCCACTGCGCCACTGACGCAGCATAGCATTGTTATTCAGGGTTTGAATAAACTTGTCGAAAGTGCCGCAAGTGCTTTCAACCGATGCCCTAATGCTATCCATGATCTCATCGGTCAGGTCGTTTTGCATCATGGTCACCTGGCATTTATCCACCGCGTTTATCTTATCTAACCTGGTACTGGTAAGCAACTGGTGATTGGGCAATAACGTAAGGGTAGAACTGATGTTGAGATCAACCCGGCGCAAGGCCTCGTTACCAAAACCACAGCTGCCGCTTACCCAGGGCGATACCTGTTTATCCATGGCGCACACGGCTTTGCTGCCTGCGATCTGGTAACTGCCGCGAAAACCAATGGTTACTTTATTGTTAACACAGCCAAATGTAAAAGGCGAGCGTACAAAACGGAATTTATAACGGAAATCGCAACCCGATTGGGTATAATTGGGCCATTTATCGTTGGTGAATTCTTTGGGACTGCTTGAATCCATCATCGCCAGCAAGGGCTTCATGTATATTTTAAAGGGAATATTGATGATGGAAGAAGGCATGGCCGGCAACAACCTGGCCTGTGTTTCGGCCGTGGGTTGAATGGTTACTTTTTTGCTGCTGTTGCAGGCTGCGATACAAATCAGTAATGCTACTACAGGAAGGAAACCAGGAATCCTTTTCATAAAGTGGTGTAAGAGAGTTTTCAAGGTCAAATATAATCCATTCTTTACTCCTAATTTAGTGCCAATATGAGCACTTATTCAGCAACTTATTATACGGCGGCGGGACATTATTACCAGGCGACCGTTTTTTTGTCGGCGGTAACTATTACCATACGCTATCGCGATGAAGAAAGCAAGGAGAAGGACGTGTACTGGCTTACAAAAGATATTGTTGCATTTAATAAACAAATAATAGGCGGGGAATTACAATATCGGAATGCCGGCGGGGGAATAGAACGCCTGGGCATCCGGGACCAGCAACTGGTTGAAGCATTGCAAAAGGCCCTGTCGCACCATCGCGTGTTTGGTAAAGTGCATAACCGCGTGCTGGGAAATAGCTGGGTAAAGCTGGCCCTGCTTGCCAGCATCGTTTTGTTTTTATTGCTGGGTACATACCTGTGGCTGATCCCTTTTCTGGGTGAGCGGATGGCTAAAAGATTTTCAAAGGAAGCAGAGATCAGGATGGGGGAGCAAATGTACCAGTCGGTGAAGTTGCAATACCGAATCGATTCCCAAAAAACGGCTATCCTGAACAATTTTTATAAACAGCTGCATTACGATGTAGGCTACCCGGTATCAATTACTGTGGTAGGATCGAACGAAGTGAATGCCTTTGCCATCCCCGGCGGGCATATTGTGGTGTATGATGCCATTCTTGACCAGATGAAAACGCCGGAAGAATTGGCGGCCCTGTTGGGACATGAAGCATCCCATATTGCTTTGCGCCATTCCCTGCGCAATATCTTTCGAAGCATGGCCCGGCAAATGTTCATTTCAATATTGATCGGCGATCACTCAAACGTTGCTACAGTAGTGGTTAATAATGCCGATGCCCTGAAAGGCTTGCAATATTCGCGGTCACTGGAAACGGAAGCGGATGACAATGGCATGCAATTAATGGAAAAAAGCAGGATCAACCCGCAGGGGATGATGCGCCTGATGCAAATGCTGCAAAAGGAAAGCGGCATGGGAGACGAGCGGGCTGCCTTCCTGAGCACCCACCCGGTATTTAAAGACCGCCTTCAAAATGTTGAAAAGCAGTTAAAGCAATGGCCGCCTGTAACTACTGCCAATGATAGTTTGAAAACCATCTTTCACTCTATATACGAATAGGTTTACTGTATAATTTCAGCCACATGCTTTTTGATGTTGGAAGCCATTTTGGTCATGGGCAGGTCGTTTTCATCGCCGCCAAACGGGTCTTCAATTTCTTCAGCGATCAGTTCAAGACTGGCCAGAACATAAAAAATAAAGCCAACTACGGGTATGGCCAGATAGCCCAGGCTGATGGCGAAGCTGAAGGGCAGCGTCATCACATAAAAGAAGATGAACTTTTTAATGAACACGCTGTACGAAAAAGGGATGGGTGTGTTTTTGATGCGTTCACAGGCGCCGCAGATATCGGTAAATGATTGCAGTTCGTTATTGAGAACGATCAGCTGATCGCCTTTTATTTTTCCTTCTTCATACAACCTGTTTACCCGTTGAAATAAGAGCGAGGCTACCTGGTTAGGGATGTGCCGGCTGGTATCGATGTTTTTCAGTTCGGGATGTTCCGTTTCATCCAGCGCCAGGCGGGTTGATTCTGCATGCAGGTGATGCGCCAGCACCGAAGCATACATGGGAATGGATTTTCTGAAGAACGAACGGTGTGTTTCCTCTTCAAAATGCAGCATGCTGTGCAGTTTAATGGCCAGGTTACGACTGTTGTTTACCAGCGAGCCCCACATTTTTCTTCCTTCCCACCAGCGGTCATATGCGGTGTTGGTACGAAAAACCAGCAGCATCGAGATCACGAAGCTGAGGAGGGTGTGCATGGAGGTTATCTGCTTTACGTAACTGCCTTCAGATAGCTTCAAAAAATGCAATTCAAAGATAACGATGATCCAACAGTAAATACAGATACCAAAAATAAGCGGTGATAACTTGCGTAAGGTGTCGGCCTTATGGAAGCGGAAAATAAAAGTAAACCAGTCTTTCGGATTGTATGTGATCATAGTCGAGCTTCTTACTGGAAAGATAAGGATTTAGTTGACGAGTTAATGAGTTGACAAGTTGACGAGTTAACAAGTTAACGAGGAAAATAGCAGCTTGGAAGTAATAAAGTAGGATGTTGATAGGGTTGATAAGGTTGACAGCGTTGATAAAGCGAAGAGAAAATACGGTAGTGAGACATGAAAATAGTGAGGAATGTACATTCTCGCGAGCCATCTTTGCCCTTTGCCTTTTGCCCTCTGCCCTCTGCCTCTTCCTTTAAAAAGAAAAAGGCCACCCGTTATCAGGCAGCCTTTTTTACAATGCTTATTAACTTAATTATTTCGGCTTAGCCCAGGCGTTCGCAGGTAACGATGGGTTGATGTCGTAATTCTCGTAAGTGATAGTTTGAGCGTGTTTACCACTCTGCATGATCTCGGTGTATGGTAACATAATACCGCCCGTTTTCTTGTAGTCAGAGTATGTAAAGGTAGTAGTACCACTCAGCGGGTCAACCATAATCAGGGCTTCCAGCCTGTTGGTTTTGTTATTAAGGATATAACCGGCACGGATGCTGTTTACTGTTACCATTACCGATGACAGATCATACTGTGATGTTTGCAGAGTGGCTGTAGATTTGTCCAGAATGCTTGACTTCAGGCCTAACAAACCACAGTACAGATAACGCTTCAGTTCTGTTACACGTTGGGGTGACAGGGCAGCATAACCATTACCATCAAAGCTCCAACCGCTGTTGCCTTCCATTTGCTCTAACAGAATAACGTTGCCTTGCAGCGATGATTCCAGGCGCACGATCTGACGGTTAAAGTCGGCCCACATAGTCAGTGTTAGGTTATTGGTGTTCATCACTGCTTTCAGCGAATTTAGATTATCCAGGCTTTTACCACCATGTACCTGGTTAGCCGCCTTCATCAGGTTCATCCCGGTTTCCAGCACATCATTCGATTTGGTAGCTGTAGTAGTAACTACAGGAGCAGCTGTAGGTGCAGATGGTTTTGCTATATCGCCATGTTTGGCCATTTCCTCTTCATCGAGATAAAAGATATCGCCATTGATAACAGCGATCTGTTTTTTATCAGGACTGGTGAATAAGCTATAGCTGGCTGTTTTACCATTGTCAAATTTCAGTTCTAACTGACCCTGGTTGATGGTATAAGAACCACCATCACCGCTGCTGCTGCTGCCACCCGATACCGTTGTAAGCGTAGCAGTACGTTTAAATTTACCTTCGGTAAAATAAAAGCCATCTGCTTTACCGCCCGATCTTATAAATTTGAAAAAACCGTTGGGAACTGCAGTGGAAACATTAAGTCTTACAAAGGTAGCGGCGCCAGACTGGCCGGTTTCGCCGGTAACACTTAACAGGATAATTTTTTCAGAACCATCATTAAGGAATTTCATTTTCAGCTGATTGCCGGTAATAGAATAAGTACCGTCAATACGCTTTGCCCAATCGGCTTTGTCTAAACTGCTACAGAAAGATGAATTGGGTCTGAAATAATAGGCATAATCAGTTCTTACCATTGCGCCGGCATCAGAACTTTGATCATATTCATACGCAGTACCTGCGTACACCGCATTGATAGTTTGTGCTAATAGGGACGAACTGGAGAATAGTAAGCATAAAAAGAAAACGCTAGTACGGATTCTCACCAAGGTGTTAAGTGTCATGATAACGTTTACATTTGTATTTTCAAAAAGCCTGCCGAAATATAATATTCCTGTTAATACAGACTCAATAAGATTTATGAAAAATTATTCATCAGGAGCAAGCAAGGAAAGCAGATCGTTTTTCTGTATACGATAGCCATTATATACCACATTGCTTATTGGAAAAGATGTAATTGATGTGGGGTTCTGGCCTTTCTTTGATCTATTCAACTCAGGGCGCGCAAACGTATCGTGTAAACTTCAAACGATTGTCCTGTAGTGTCCTGCTCCCAGGTTTTCGGATCATTTTATACGCATCCAAAAACGCGCGCATAACTCGAATATTGTGTTGTATTTCATTTTGTTACATGCCTTGATGAATTGAGATAAGTAGATTGAAATGAGGCAGATAGGAGCGGTTGGATCAGGGCAGGATTAGAAAAGGCTGGTTTATAAAAGATTATTTTTAGATGCAATTACGCTAAAGTCATATTTAGCATGATGGATAAAAAGCAAAATGTCCCGATGAGGGACATTTTGCTGATATTATAAATAATGTAAAGTATATACTACATACCGGGAACGAGGGCACGGCCAATACCTTCCCTGCCAGGCCAGGGAATAGCAGCCAGTATTACCAGTAAAGCAATTAAAAAGAACCAGAATGCTTTTTTGTATTTGGAATAATCAGAGATAGATTTTTTTGCCTGACCTCTGCCAACGGTGATCAATGCAATGGCGATGATCATCATCACCGGATGTTCTACCCAATAAAAACGATAGGTGGCATTTTTCATTACACTCACGCCTTCGGGTACGCCTTTGGCAATACCGTACGTACCAACAAATAACAATATCAAACCAATCAGCAAGGTAATATGGGCTGTTATCATAGTAAATAACCATAATTTCTTGTCACCTGCCGATAATGCTTTTTTACCGCTGAAACCTGATAAGCTTTTTACAATGGATGCCAGTAATAAGATCAACAGTATCCATCGAAGCCAGCTATGTAGTACAACTAAGATATTCATATGTGGAATTTGGCGCAAAGCTAATGGGGGCAGGTTGAAATCTCAAATTTGATTCCTGAATAACTGACCGCTATACATAAGTTTTGATCCTTATTATTCCATGCAAATGACGTGTTTGCCGTACATTGGCACATTTTATAGCTATTAATGGAAGATAATTTTGTTAAATAGTTTGCATGTCAGAATATTGCCATAAGTACCAGGAAAAAATCGGTTAGTTTTGCTTCGGCCGCCGCAGCCTTGGCGAAGGCGGCCATACGGTGAAAAAAACATATATAACGCAGATGAAAAGATGGTTCTCTTTACAGGGTTTATTGTTGATTGGTTTATTAGGTTGGTTATGCAGTTGCCATTCCGGAAAGGAGAAGGAATCGCCGGAAAAAATATTAGGTTCACGGCCCTATGCAGGATTGACTGATAGTATTAAACGGTTCCCGCAAAACCAGGAGCTGTACCTGGAAAGAGCGGTACTGCTTTCCCAAAATGATCGCCATGAACTGGCAATGGCTGATTATAAAAAAGCCTGGGAATTAAAACCCGATGAACATATCGCTTTGCAATATGTATCTAACCTGATGTTGGTGAACCGTCCCCAGGACGCGGTGAACCTGTTGAAAGAATGTATTGCCACCTGGCCCGCCAATCCCGATCTGCATCGCCGCTTAAGCGAGATCTATACACAAATGGGCGAAACAAAAAAAGCCATTGATCAATACGATGAATGGGCGCAGCAGGACTCTACAAATTTTGAGGTCTGGTATGAAAAGGGCGTATTACTGGCCCAGTTAAAGGATACCCAGGCCGCCATTACCGCGCCGGAACACTCCTATCGCATAGCACCCATTAATTACAACGGACTGGCCCTGGCGAGTTTGTATGGCGCTACCCGGAATCCCAAAGTAATCACCCTCTGCGATGACCTGTTGCGTAAGGATACTTCCAACATCACCAACGATGTATTATACCTGAAAGGCAGTTATTATTCCGATACTAAACAATACGAAAAGGCTATCCGTGAATTCAATGAATGCATAAGCCGCGACTGGAAATTCACCGATGCTTATATTGAAAAGGGCATTGTGTTGCATGATCTGAAAAAGTACGACAGCGCCCTGAAAATATTCATCATGGCCGCCACAGTTACCAATACCAGTCCCGATGCCTGGTACTGGATGGCGCGTTGTTATGAAGAATTAGGCAAAAAAGACCTGGCTTTGGTGAATTATGAACGTGCCCTGGCCCTCGATAAAAATTTTGAGGAAGCGCGGGATGGAATTAGAAGATTAAAGAAGTAGAGGGCTTTGAACTTAAAACTTTGGACTTTCAACTTTGAACTTAAAATTTTGAACTAGAAATGGCTATCGTAGCACCATCATTTTTATCAGCTAACTTTTTAAATCTGGAAGCAGATTGTAAAATGATCAATGAAAGTGAGGCCGACTGGTTTCACCTGGATGTAATGGACGGACGTTTTGTTCCCAACATTACTTTTGGCCCCATGATCATTGAGTTTATTCGAAAAACAACCACCAAGGTTTGTGATGTGCACCTGATGATAGTGGAACCGGAAAAATATGTGGAGGATTTTAAAAAGGCTGGCGCGGATATGCTGACGGTGCACGAAGAATGCTGTGTTCATTTACACCGGAATATTCAACAGATCAAATCGCTGGGCATGCAGGCCGGCGTGGCATTGAACCCGCATACGCCTGTGGAGTCGTTGAAAGAAGTGCTGGATGATATTGATATGGTTTTGATCATGAGTGTGAATCCCGGTTTTGGTGGTCAGAAATTCATCCCCAACACGCTGAACAAGATCAGGACCCTGCGTCATATGATCAATGAAAGAGGACTGTCTACCAAAATTGAGATCGATGGCGGTATTACGCTGGAGAATGCGCATGCGATCGTGAAAGCCGGCGCCGATGTGCTGGTAGCCGGTAACACGGTGTTCAAATCAAAAGATCCTAAAGACACTATTGCACAGCTGAAAAAGATAACCAGATAAATGTAAAAGGTATGGCAAAAGACCTTTTCAGTAACCAGGCCTCGCTGTATGCACAATACCGCCCCGGCTATCCCGGCGAATTATATGAATTCATTTTGCAGCAGGTGACCGATCCACAACAGGCCTGGGATTGCGCCACCGGTAATGGACAGGCCGCCGTTGAACTGGCCCGCTATTTTGAAAAGGTAATGGCCACAGACATCAGTGAAAAGCAATTACAGCAGGCCATCCCAAACGCAAAGATCACTTATAGCATTTCCACCGCAGAACAAACCAGTTTCCCCGATAATAGTTTTGATTGTATCACTGTAGCGCAAGCCTACCACTGGTTTCAGTTTGATGCCTTTGAAAAAGAAGTGCGGCGCATTGCCAAACCCGGCGCTGTGGTAGCCATTTGGGGCTATAGCCTGGTAGTATGTGAAGACGAAGCGCTGAATACCATCATCAAAACATTTTACCGTGATACCGTAGGTGCGTACTGGGATAAAGAAAGAAAGTATATCGACGATCACTATACCACGGTGCCTTTCCCTTATGAAGCATTACCCTCGAAGGAATTTCAAATAACCTTACAGTGGAACCGGCAGCAACTGATCGGTTATTTCAACACCTGGTCAAGCGTACAGCATTTTATAAAAGCGCATCAGTATAACCCGGTTGATGAACTGGCGACTGTTATTGAAAAGGTGTGGCCGGGGGAGGATTTAAAGAGCTTTTATTTTCCGTTGTTCCTTAAGTTGGGTAAAGTAACGAAGTGAGTTGACCAGTTAACCAGGTCGAGATGGCAAGATAGAATTAATAATACGGCGAGAGAAGACAGGAGTGAGCAATGAAACTAGTGAGGAAAGTTACATTCTAGCGAGCCATTTTTGCCCTTTGCCCTCTGCCTTTTCGTTAATACAAGAATAGCACTTCAATATATCATATGCAAAAGTTAAGATCAGCAATCATCGGTTGCGGCAAAATGGCGCAGGTACATGCGCAGGCATTAAAAAATATTGCAGAAACAGAACTGGTAGCAGTGCAAAGCCGCAGTGCAGAAAAGGCAGCCGCTACAGCGGCTCGCTTTGGGGTGAAAGCCTATGCTGATATTGCAGAGATGATACAAACAGAGCAGGTGCAGGTAGCCGTTATTTGCACGCCGCATCCTGCTCATCGCGAAGGCGCCCTGATTGCTATGCAAAACGGCGCCCATGTACTCACCGAAAAGCCATTGGCTGTTTCTCTGGCAGATTGTGACGCTATGATGGAAGCGGCTTCCAAATACAATAAACAAATAGGCATGGTAAGCCAGCGCCGGTTCTACCCCGCCTGTTACCGGATAAAGCAGGCCATTGACGCGGGAAAACTGGGTACGCCCATGCTGGGTTCGGTAGTGATGTATGGCTGGCGCGATGAAAAATATTATAACAGCGATCCCTGGCGCGGCAGTTGGGATAAAGAAGGCGGTGGCGTGCTGGTGAACCAGGCGCCGCATCAGCTCGATCTGTTGCAATGGTATATGGGCAGTGAAATGGAAGAAGTATACGGCGTTTGGCAGAACATCAATCACCCGTATATAGAAGTAGATGATACCGCCTCGGCCATTATAAGGTTTAAGAATGGTGCGGTGGCCAATATCATTGTAAGCAATGCACAAAAGCCGGGTCTGTATGGCAAAGTACATATCCATGGCTCTACTGGTGCATCTGCAGGAGTACAAACCGATGGCGGTGCCATGTTTCTGCCGGGGCAACCAGCGGTGCTGGAACCACCGTTAAACGATATCTGGACGGTGCCCGGTGAAGAGCAACAACTGGAAGCTTTTCATAAAGCCGACAGAGATGAATTCAGGGCCACTAACGATCCTGTTGAATATTATGTTCGTCAACAAAACCGCGACTTTATAATGGCTGTGGCTGAGAACCGGGAACCACTGGTGACTGCTAAAGAAGGAAGAAAAACTGTGGAGTTGTTTACGGCCATCTATCGATCTACAAAAGAACGGCAACCCATTCGCTGGCCATTGTAAATAATTATCAGCTTCCTGAGAAAAAATATCTACAGAAACACGGTTTTATAGAAGTAGCAATTTTTGCATCACTTCATAAAACAGTTCGTATGGCAACATCAAACGGAAAATCGAAGAATAGGATGCAAAAGGAAGCCGATAAGGACCTTTCCAAAAGCTACAACCAGTTTAAGGAATATGAAGGACAGAAATATACTGGAATGAAGATAGGCCGAAGTCATAAATGGTACTATGATAAAGGCGAATGGAAAGAAACAAAAGTAACTCCCGACCTATGGACCATCAATTTTGGCGTAACCAAGCGGCGGGCCGGTAAGGCGCCGGAAGGTTCCGGGGTACCCGTAGGTACAGAATATCATTGGTATATCCTGGCCCATCAGCATGTACGAAAGTTAAACGCGAACGATTATACTACTGCACTTACCGGGCTCAAATACAAGCTCGCGCATAAAAGAGCAGAAACCGATAAATGGAATATCAGCGATAAAGCGCAGCGCAAACGGTTAATAAAACTGTTGAAAGATATGATCGATCAACTGGAAAATGCGCCTGAAAACCTGAATCAACCTCCAGACACGAAAGTAGTTCCACCACCAAAAAAGGCAGCTGCCAAACCAGCTTCTACTCAAACGACAAGAAGGAAGAAAACCGCCACCCGGAAAAAGAAAGCCGTGAAAGAGGTGTGAAAATAATTCCTCGCCACCGATAGTATTAATTATCAGTAGTTAAGCTGAAAGAGGCTATGGCCGCGGAATTGCATCAATATTTCTGAAATCAAACGTTTTGTTATGGTAATAAATGAAAAAGAATTTCCAGTGGTTGTACAGGCTTATCAACCTGCCACCGATGGAGAATTATTTGTGGCCGAACAAATGGTGAGAAATCAAACTGAAGTAGATACCTTTAGTAGCCGGTATGCCGGGTACGTTATTAAAGCGCGCGTTGTAAAAGAAAATGAATTAGTGACAAACTCAAATTATGATAATCGTACACGACGTACGGCTGTTCATCGCCGGGGTTTACCGGTATGGGCAATTCTTTTACTTATAGTTGTTGTACTGGTTGTAGTAGGATTCACCACTGGCTGGATCCAAAAAACCTTTGAATTAAATTTGTAATAGAAGTTTAAGTTCGTTCCGTTTTCGTTAACCGGCGGATAATAGTAACCGAGTTGTAAAACCGCACCCGCATTATCTACCGGTTTTTTTTATAAGACAATAAGAGGGTTCCCGCAAGCGGGGACAGTGAAAAGGAATAAATGAAAAACCACAAAAAAGAAAAGCTTCAAGTTGTTTTGCTTACCAATAACTTGAAGCTTTATCTTTTTAAGTCAACGGTTTTAATTTTTTATTTCCTATGGTAATTTATCACCTGGTAAGCCCATACCGGTCACAATTTCATAATTAAACACACCCGCCAGGACAGCAGGGTCCTTTTCCATCAAACGTTTTACTTCCTCTTTATCTTTGGTATTGTAAATGGCAACAGCAGCCAGGTTGGTCTCGTTGTCCATCACGGGCATGGTCAATACCATTTCGTTATCGCGGCGTTGCTCAAATATGTACGGCAGGTGTTCGCTTTGAATGATGCGGGGCGTATCACTTAAGCCATAATTCTCCCCCTTTGTCAATACGACCAGCACATAAGGTTTAATAGTGGCGAGCTTGGTCATAATTTCGGGCGATGTAAATGCAAATGCTGGATTGCTCATTGGTTACTATTTTAGTGTTTGATTTGGTTTGGAATTGTGAAAACCTGAACCGGGAATGGGTGAAGAGGTGGGTTTGTTATATGATGCAATATAATATTTACATCGAATTGCAAATAGGGCTTTTAAAGATTAGAACAAAAAAAATGGGCTGAATAGACATTCAGCCCCTGTGAAAACACGCCTTCCAAGTAAATATGTTGATGTAGTTACAATCAAGTTAGGAATCCCCATGGCCCCCACGGCCGTTAATTGCAATCAGCTTCCTGCCCCCATTTCTTTTTTAAGTACCCTGCGTCTGTTTCCTGATCTCTTTCACATTTTCGCTGATCGCATTGTTGAAGGAGTAATTTCCAACCAAATGCCAAAAGTATAAGGAGCTTACAACCAGTATTTTATATGCATGCCAATCACCATGCCAGTTCCCCGCGAGGGAACGATTTTCCAGAATTGGTTGGCCTGCTATCACTGATAAATAGAAGTACCTATCATCTAAAGGGTATGTGTAGGCTGGAATTGATCATTTTCAAGTGTAAGTATGCGTTAGGAATACATTTCTTAGTTTAAAGTACATGGTTATAATCTTATGCTTCCGGATTCAAAGTTTAAGTTATTGAGTTCGTTAGTTATTGAGTTTGTTAGTTCAATTCACGGATCCCGACTTGTTCCACGTCCGCGTGCCGTTGAAGCTTTAGAGGAAGCGCAAGCCTTGGCGTAGGCGAATTTCCGCGACGAGGCCTTTGCCCTTTGCCCTTTGCCTTGCCCGCCGTCCGCGTGTCGCTGAAGCTTTAGCGGAGGCGCAAGCTTTAGCGAAGGAGGGCCTTTGCCTTGTTGCCTTTTCCAACATTTTCAACTAATTTCGACCGCAACAAAAACTTACCCGGGTGAAATTTGTTCCATTTTTACTGGTCTTCTTTGCAGTTTGTATCTCCGGTAGTGTGGTGGCACAGAAAAAGGCGGCCTGGGTATCAGGCCGGGTGGTCGGTGATAATGAGCAACCCCTGGATAATGTGTCCATAGTGATCTTAGGACGGCTTAAAGGCGTCATCACTTCCGATTCCGGTACTTTTCGCCTTAAAGTTCCAGCCGATAAAGCATTTGCCCTTGTATTCAGCTATACCGGGTATAAAACCGAGCAACGCAATTTCCTGTTGAATGAGAATGAAGAAGAAGCGGTGGTTATCCGGCTCGAACGCGGCGCCCGCGAACTGGAACCCGTGGTTATCACCAACGAGCGGCAACGGCGCGAGGCCGGCCTGGTGATCATCAATCCCAAAAATGCCATCAACATTCCTTCTCCCACTGGTGGAATAGAAAGTTTAATAAAAGTCTTCGTCGGTTCCAACAATGAATTGACCTCCCAGTACAACGTACGCGGCGGCAGTTATGATGAGAACCTGATCTATGTAAACGATTTTGAAGTTTTCCGGCCTTACCTGGTGCGCAGTGGTCAGCAGGAGGGATTAAGTTTTATCAATCCTGAAATGACGCGCAACGTAAGCTTTTACAATGGCGGATTCCAGGCCAAGTACGGCGATAAAATGTCGTCGGTGCTGGATATTCAATACAAAAAGCCGCGGCAGTTTGGCGGATCGGCCTATGTAGGTTTGCTGGAACAGGGCCTGCACCTGGAGGGTATTACCAAAAATAACAAGTTCAGCTACCTCGTAGGCGTGCGTAACCGCAGCAATCGAAACCTGTTAAAAAGCCAGGAAACACAGGGCAATTATGTGCCTTCTTCAAACGACCTGCAGGCTTTGCTGACTTACCAGATCAACGCTAAGAACAGCATTGAGTTGCTGGGAAATATCTCTCAAACCAAATTCACACTGGTTCCGGCGTTCAGCCAACTCACTTCTTCCGTGTTCTCGCCCTATTTCAGCGCCAACCTGGGCATGGATATCTATTTCTCGGGCCGGGAAGAAGATCGCTACCGTACCAACATGGTGGGTTTGTCATTTATACAGCAACCAAGGAAGAACCTGCGGTTGAAATGGATGCTGAGCCGGTTTGAGAACGATGAACGTGAAGGCATTGACATTACCGGCGCCTATATTTTTGGGGAACGCGAATTTGATAAAAGCAAATCAGATTTCGGGTTGATCAATAATCCGCTGGGAGCGGGACTGTATCAAAACTATGTCCGTAATAAACTGAATATAAAAGTTTGGAACGCCTCACACAAAGGCTACCTTGACCTGGGTCATCATTACGTTCAATGGGGACAAACCGCCGAACGCCAAACCGTGAACGATAAACTCCACGAATGGGAATACCAGGATTCGGCCGGTTACAGCCTTCCTTATAACCCCAATAACCTGGCGTTGAGCAGCCTGTTGAACTCAAAAGCCAATTTGACCATTACGCGGTTGAGCGGCTTCATCCAGGATAATATCATTTTACACGATTCCATGGGCGTGATCTTGCAGGCCGGCGTTCGCTATAATTACAACGACCTGAATAATGAATTGCTGATCTCACCCCGTTTGGGCGCCTCCTGGAAACCTGCCCACTGGCGGCGGGATTTCATTTTCCGTGGCGCTGTCGGGATCTATAACCAGCCGCCTTTTTACCGCGAACTGCGCCGGTACGATGGAACGGTAAATACCAACCTGAAAGCCCAGAAAAGCTGGCAGGCATCGGCCGGGTTCGATTATAATTTCCGTAACGGCAACCGCCCATACCGTTGGACAGTGGAAGCCTATTATAAAAACATGTGGGACGTGGTGCCTTACGACATCGACAATGTTCGCCTGCGTTATTTTGGCGAGAACATGGCGAAGGCCTATGCCGCCGGTTTGGAAACCCGCGTGTTTGGCGAACTGGTGAAAGATGCCGAAAGCTGGATCAGCCTGGGTTTTATGCGCACCCGCGAAAACCTGAAAGGGGATAAATATTTCGATTATAAGCTTGATTCGCTGGGCGCCATAAAAGACAGTACCCAGAAGGAAGCAGGCTGGTTACGCCGTCCTACCGACCGTTTTCTCACTTTTGGAATGTTTCTGCAGGATTACCTGAGCACCAATAAGAACTTTAAAGTATACCTGAACTTCCTGTATGGCAGCAACCTGCCCTATAACATTCCGGGCAGTGTAAAATACCGCAATGCGCTCATCATCGATCCTTATATCCGTATCGATGTTGGGTTTAGCGCCCTGCTGCTGGATAGCGAAAAAAGCAACCGCCGCAGTCATAGTCCTTTCCGTAATTTTGAGAACATCTGGGCTACGTTCGAAGTGTTCAACCTGATTGACAGGGACAATACCATCTCTTACATGCTTATCAAAGATTTTTCCAACACCGTTTTTGCCATGCCAAACCGGCTTACACCCCGGTTGCTGAACCTGAAGCTGGTGGCAAGATTCTAAGAATGGGTTATTTAAAGCAATAGCTTAACGTATCAACAGCGGGTCATCCATACGGATGGCCCGCTGTTGTTTATAGCATACTCCATACACAAACTCTATATGTTCCGGATATAAGCTGAATGTATACCAGTCATAAGCCCGAGATATCCCGGATATAATTAAAGGCGGGATATCAGTGGAATATCTCGGAGACATATCCGGGATATCTCCGGGATATCCCTTGTATAAACATGAAAATGAGGTAGTTCTAAATACTTGTAATATGGAAATGCCAGGCTTTAGGAACGCTTGCAATCAGCTTTCCCGTTTTATTACCTTTTTTCCGGAAATGAGAATAGGATGTACCAACCTTGTTTTGCAAGTAATTGTATTACAGCGTGTTGTTTTTTGGCATTTTAATCGAATACTATCATAAACGTGGAATTGATAGCAAACAACTCTAAACCCCTCTAAAAGATTACCGTATGATGGCATTAAATGTGATCTCAACCCGCCCTAACCCATTCATTTCATCCCTTACCCTGGAGATAACGGCTACAGAAGACCGTCCGGGTGTGGTAAGAATGGCAGATAACACCGGAAAGATAATCAGTCTTTTTTTGTGGAAACTAAAGAAAGGAATTAATATCAGCAATATAAATAATCTGAACAAATTAGGCAATGGATCGTACCTGCTCGATGTGATGG
>Ga0136846_1236916_pt1 | contig 18498 bp, 13 predicted proteins | sample HopSoiMetagenom2_FD_96841 | JGI IMG/M metagenome (GOLD analysis project Ga0136846, IMG submission 96841) | Grasslands soil microbial communities from Hopland, California, USA - 2 Assembly 2016 (version 4) | ecosystem: Environmental > Terrestrial > Soil > Grasslands | place: USA: Hopland...
ATCACGCCTTGCACATAGGCTTTGAAATCGTCGTAGCGCGTCTTGTCGCGCAACCCGGGCAAGCCCGGCGATTGCACCCATCCCGAATTATGAACCCCGGGAATCGGCGGATGCTGCGGTCCCAGCTTGGGGTTCGGGTCCCAGCAACTGTCGAACAGCACGAAGATCGGGCGAATGCCGTGGCGCGCGGCGATGGTCAGGAAATCGTCGATCCGCTTCTTGAAGCCTTCAGGATCCTGCTTCCACAGCTGGTCGTGGAGGAAGACGCGCATCGTATTCATGCCGATGCCCTGCGCCCAGCCCAATTCCTTATCGATCTGCGCGGGATCCCAGGTCTCGGCCTGCCACATCTCGAGCTGGTTGATCGCGGAGGCCGGGGCATAGTTCGCCCCCACCAGCCAGCGTTGCTTGCCGTACCAGGCATTGGCTTCGGCCTTCGTCCATTGCGGACGCGCCCAGGCCGAAGTCGGGACGAGTGCGAGCGCCACGCCCACGGCAAGCGAGAAACAGGTCTTCATTCCGGCAAACTCCGTCACTTGGCGCGCGGCTGAGGCCGCGAGCCGGTCGTGAAACGATAGGTCATGACATTGCGATAGACGTCGCCCGGTGCGAGCCGCGCCGAGCCGAACGTTGGCTGATTGGGTGTGTCCGGGAAGATCTGGGGCTCCATGACGAAGGCGTCGCCCTCGCGATAGATCTTGCCGGCCTTGCCCGAGCTGGTGCCGTCGAGAAAGTTGCCGGAATAGAATTGCAGTCCCGGTTGATTGGACCACAACTCGAATCCGCGGCCCGAATTGGGATCATAGGCGCGGGCCATCAGATGCTCGTCCGCCGTCACCTTTCGGCCGATCACCCAATTGTGATCATAGCCACGGCCGAATACGAGTTGCTGATCGCTCGCGTCGCGCACGCGGTCGCCGATCGCGCGCGGCGCGCGGAAGTCGAACACCGTGCCGGAAACGGAGCGGAACTCGCCGGTCGGAATCGCACCGGAGTCGGTGGGCAGGTAGGTCGCGGCCGGAATGGTCACCAACGTGCCCATCGCACCATTGTTCGACCCCTCGCCTGACAGATTCCAATAAGCGTGGTTGGAGAGGTTGACGATCGTCGCCTTGTCGGTCGTCGCGCGATATTCGATGCGCAGCGCGTTGCTCTCGTCGAGCGAATAGGTCGCGTCCACGGTGACCGTTCCCGGATAGCCCTGGTCGCCATCGGGGCTGACATAACGCAGCGTCACCGACGCGGTCGGGCCCGATTTGACCGAGACGATGTCCCACACCACCTTGTCGAAACCGACCGTGCCGCCGTGCAGCGAATTGGCGCCATTGTTGACCGGCGCCTGATATTCCTTCCCGTCGATCTTGTAGCGACCCGCGGCGATCCGATTGGCGAAGCGGCCGACCGTGGCGCCGAAATATTGCGGCTTGGCGAGATAATCGTCGAGCGTCGCATAGCCGAGAGCAACGTCGGCGCGCTTGCCGGCGCGGTCGGGCAGAACCACCGATTGCAGCGACGCGCCATAGGTGATGATGGTCGCCGACACGCCATGCCCGTTGCTGAGCGTGACCGATCCGACGGCGCGACCATCGGGCAGCTTGCCGAAGGAGCCACGCTTGGCGGTTGCCGCGACGGCGGGGGTGGCGATGCTGGTCAGCATCAGAGCGAGCACAAGCGGCCGTACCGGCATATCCTTCTCCTTCATCCGTGATAACGAAACGGGGCGAGACCGCGACAGCCGGGGTCGACCTCGAACAAACAGCCGGCCTGAGCCTCGTCGCTGCCGTCTGACGCGGACGTCACGAACATCCGGTCGAGCGCGTCGCCGGCAAAGGCGACGTTGCTGATCTGGGACGCCGGAAGCGCGATGATCCGTTCGCGCCGGCCGGCGCTGTCGAACCGAGCGACGCACGACGCTCCCCAACAGGCGACCCATAGACACCCTTCGGCATCGAACGTCATGCCGTCGGGGTGCCCCCAGCCGGGCTCGAACCGGATATAGGGCTCGCGCGGACCGACGCTGCCGTCGTCGTTGACCGGGTAGCGAAAGATCGTGTCCAGCGCGGTATCGGTGTGCAACAGGAAGCCGTCGCCGATCGCCGGGCCGTTGGGGATGGTATAGCCATCCTCGATCCGGGTGGCACGGCCGTCGGGGTCCAACCGATAGAAAGCGCCGCTCGGACGATCGCAAGTGAGCGGCATCGACCCGGCCCAGATCCGCCCCGCCGCGTCCGCCTTGGCATCGTTGAAGCGGTTGCCCGAGCGCTCCGGTTCCGGCGCGGCGATCGGCGTGATATCCAATGGGTCGAGCGACAGCCGCACGAACGCCCGCCCCAGCCCCGCCAGAAACCCGCCGCGGTCGCACTCGACCAGCCAGCCGATCGTATCCGGCATCGACCAGCTCGCCACCTGATCGGTCCGGAGGTCGAGCCGACTGACCCTTTGTCCGAGGATATCGACCCAGAACAAGGCGCCTTCACGCGCCGACCAGAGCAGTCCCTCTCCCAGCACGTCGCGGCGATCGCGCGCGACGATGCGGACATCGGCGGCCAGTCCCGGTCTCAATGACTGTCTCGTGGCAGACCCTTGGTCTGGGCGATGCGCTGATATTTGATCGCGGGCTCAAGCACCGCACCGGTATCGAATTGACCGGTGATCCCGCGCTGGATTTCCTGCCAGGGCGTCTGCGATTCGGGCTCGAGGCGATTCTCGATCTGGGCGAGATCCGTCTTCCGCCGGGCAAGTTCGGCTTCATCGACGAGCATATCGGCGGTGCACGCGCGGAGATCGATGCGCACACGGTCGCCGGTACGCACCAAGGCGAGCCCGCCACCGACCGCCGCTTCGGGAGCGGCATTGAGGATCGACGGACTGCCGCTCGTCCCCGACTGCCGCCCGTCGCCGATGCATGGCAAAGCGTGAATTCCCTCGCGGATCAGTGCGACCGGCGGTCGCATGTTCACCACTTCGGCGCCGCCCGGATAGCCGACCGGTCCGGCCCCCCGCATGATCAGGATCGTGTTCTCGTCGATGCCGAGCGCGGGATCGTCGATCCGCGCGTGATAATCCTCGGGCCCGTCGAATACGACCACGACCCCTTCGAGGCGGTCGGGATGCGCGGGATTGCTCAGGTAGCGCGCGCGGAACTCGTCCGAAATGACCGACAGCTTCATCACCGCGCCATCGAACAGATTGCCCTTCAGCACGGTGAGTCCCGCAGCGTGCTTGAGCGGGCGGGCGAACGGGCGAATGACGTCCTCGTCATCGATCCGCGCGTCGGCGATATTGTCCGCCACGGTGCGGCCGTTGACAGTCAGCGCGCTCCCCTCGAGCAAGCCTGCCCGGTAAAGCTCACCCATCACCGCCGGCACGCCGCCGGCACGGTAATAATCTTCCCCGAGATACTCGCCCGCCGGCTGCAGGTTGACGAGCAGCGGCACGTCGACGCCATGCTCTTCCCAATCCGCCAATGTCAGTTCCACGCCGATGTGCCGGGCGATCGCGTTGAGATGGATCGGCGCATTGGTCGATCCGCCGATCGCCGAGTTGACGCGAATGGCGTTCAGAAAGGCAGCGCGGGTCAGCACGTCGGAAGGCTTGCGGTCGGCGCGTACCATCTCGACGATCCGCCGACCGGTTTCCCATGCGGCTTGCTGGCGGTCGCGATAAGGCGCCGGGATCGCCGCCGAACCAGGGAGCGACATACCGAGCGCCTCGGTGAGCGAGTTCATCGTCGTCGCCGTGCCCATCGTGTTGCAAAAGCCGGTCGAGGGCGCCGAGGAGGCGACGAGTTCGATGAACCCCTTATAGTCGATCTCGCCAGCAGCGAGCATCTCGCGCGCTTTCCACACGATGGTGCCCGACCCGGTACGCTGGCCCTTGAACCAGCCGTTGAGCATCGGGCCCACCGATAGCGCGATCGCCGGAATGTTGACCGTCGCCGCGGCCATCAGCGCGGCAGGGGTGGTTTTGTCGCAGCCGATCGTCAACACCACGCCGTCGAGCGGATAGCCGTACAATATTTCGACCAGCGCGAGATAGGCGAGGTTGCGGTCAAGCCCGGCAGTGGGACGCTTGCCGGTTTCCTGAATCGGGTGAGTCGGGAATTCGATCGCGATGCCGCCGGCGTCGCGAATCCCTTCCCTGACGCGATCGGCGAGGACCAGATGGTGACGATTGCACGGCACCAGGTCGCTGCCCGATTGCGCGATGCCGATGATTGGCCGGTCGGATTGCAGTTCTTCGAGACTCAACCCGTAGTTCAGATAGCGCTCGACATAGAGCGCCGTCATGTCGGGGTTTTCGGGGTTGTCGAACCAAGCCCGGCTGCGCAGTCGCGATTGCTCAGTCATGCGATTCCTTGCGAAATCGATATCTGACGCCGCAAACTCATTAGCCCCTCCACTCTATCGTGCCCGCCTGTCGGGGCTTCGTCATGCCCTATTGATAGCGTCATTCGGAAACGATAGAAACCCTATTTATCTTATAAAAGATTAAAGGAGCGAATGGATGCCTGGAGCGATCAGCGGGACTGGGTCACGATGACGGGAGCCATTCGCATCGGTGTGGTCGGCATCGGGAAAATCGCTCGCGACCAGCATCTGCCGGCGATCGCCGCCTCCCCGGATTTCACTCTCGCCGCGGTGGCGAGCCGCCATGCCGGCGTCGAGCATGTCCCGAGCTTCGCGACGATCGAGGAGATGCTGGAGCAAGGGCCGGAGATCGATGCGATATCGATCTGCACGCCGCCCGAAGGGCGCGACGCGATCGCCATGCGGGCGATCGCCGCCGGCAAGCACGTCATGATCGAAAAACCGCCTGGCGCGACCGTCGGCGAAGTCCTGGCGGTGATCGAGAGTGCCCGCGCCGCCGGCATCGCTTTCTATGCGAGCTGGCATTCGCGCGAAGCGGCGGCGGTCGCCGCGGCGCGGGCATGGCTCGCCGATCGAGAAATTCGCAGCGTCGCGATCAACTGGCGCGAAAATATCCGAAAATGGCATCCCGGCCAGGATTGGATTTTAGCGGCCGGGGGCTTTGGTGTGTTCGATCCCGGGATCAACGCGCTGTCGATCGCGACGACCATCCTGCCCGGCCACCTGGCCGTGCGCAGGGCCGCCTTGCGCGTCCCCGCGAACCGGCAAAGCCCGATCGCGGCCGACATCGCCATGACGCTCGCCCACGACATTCCGGTGACCATGGCCCTCGACTTCCTCCAGGAAGAGGGCGAGACTTGGGAAATCCTGGTCGACACCGCTGGGGGCCGATTGGCGCTCACGGCCGGCGGGAGCGCGCTGGCGATCGACGGGACTCCCCTGCCCTCGCCGCATCACGCGGAATATCCTTCGCTCTACGCGCATTTCGCGCGGCTGATCGCGGAACAACGGATCGACGCGGACCTGGCACCGCTCCAGCTGGTCGCCGACAGCTTCCTGCTGGCGGAGCGCGAAACCGTCGCACCGTTCGACTTCGAGATCGGGGTCGACGCGCAGGGCTGAGGAACTTCCTGGCGTGAAGGTCATCGATCTTCACGCCTTGCGCCGGTGTCGCGCAGCGCTTCCGGGGCCTCATCGCGACGGGAGCGGACGATGCCGATTCACGTCGCGCGCTGTCAATTCGTCAGGTGAGTGCGCTCGGCCAGCCGGCCGCGTCCCATTTCAGTTCGGCTATGCGGAGCGTCGGCACCGAGTCATGCTCCTGGTCGTAAGCGTGGTAGACGATGAGGTCGCGGCCCTGGTCGTGATAAAGTCCGCAATGGCCCGGTCCGCGCCAACGAGAGGATGCCCAGGGACGCTCGACGATCACGCCGGTGCCGTAGCCGTCCATCATCGCCTTGCCGTCACGCCCTTGATAAGGGCCGGTGATCGACCGTGAGCGGCCGACGGCGACGTAATAATTGCTGGCCGATTTCTTGCAGCAATAATCGTAGCTCGCGAACAGGTAATACCATCCTTCGCGGTGGAAGATGAAGGCGCCTTCGACCGGGTTGTCCCCGCCGCTCGGCGCGGGTCGATAGGCAATCGAATGGACGACCTTGTCGCCGGGACGGGGTTTGCCCGTTCGGCGGTCGAGCGCGATGAGCTTCAGGCCGCTCCAGTAGCTCCCGAACGCCAGCCAGTGATTGCCGGCGGCGTCGACCACGAAATTGGGGTCGATCGCGTTGTAAGTGCCTCCCGTGAAGGTCTCGACCACCATGCCGTGATCGGTCCAGCGATAGCTCGACGAATGGCGATCGAGCGTGGGCGTCGTCGCGAACCCGATCGCGGATCGCATGCTGCCACCGGTCGAGACCGCGTAATACATGCGGTACACACCATCGACATGAGAGATGTCGGGCGCCCACATGCTGGTGGCGCCAGGGATCGCCGTTTGCGCCCAGGCCGGGACGGCATCGAACGGGTCGCCATTGTCGTGCCACGACGCCAGGTCGCTGGAAACGTGCCAGGTCACCGACGGACGCTTGCTCCAGCCGCCGGAGCCGAACACGTGATAGGTGTCGCCTTCGCGAATGATGACGGGATCGTGCACCGGCGTCAGATCACCGCTGAGCTTTTCGTTGAGCGACCCGGGATGAACCATCTGAGCGAGCGCCGCCCGCCCGACCAATGCACCACCCAGGCCCGCCACGCCTCCGATAATCAGATCACGTCGATGAATCGTCATGGCCGTCCCCTTGGAGAAAGGATGGATGGGCAGCCTTTCGGCGCCCATCCACAATTATCGTGATCGCAATCGTGATCGCGCCTCGAGAGTTGGCGGATCGATCACTGTCTTCGACCGGATCAGAACTTGGCGGTGACGCCCACCGAATAGGTCGAGTCATCGAAGCGCTGATCGCGGGGCAGCGCGGGATCGCCATAATAGCTGCGATAGCTCGCCTTGGTCAGGTTGGTGCCGTTCAGGGTGAAGGTGATACCCTTCTGGATCTCGAAGGCGACGCTCGCATCGAGACGGCCGCTCGGGCGCACGCCATTCAGGACCAGCACCTGGCCCTGGGGACGCAGCGTCGTTCCGCCGTAATTCTCGTCATAATAGCTCGAGCGATAGGTATAGGCGACGCGAGCGGTCACGCCGTATTTCTCGTACATCCCGCCGATATTGTAATTGTACTTCGACACGCCCTGGATCGGGTCGCCGAACAGCGGATCGCCGGGCGTCTTCACTTCGCTATCGGCCAAAGTGAAGTTGCCGAACACACCCAGGCCGCCGAGCGCGCCGGGCAGGAAGTCGAGAAAGGCCTGGCCGCTGACCTCGATGCCCTTCAGCGTCACCTTGCCGACGTTGCGCGGCCGGGTGATGTTGTAATCGAAGCCGTTGATCGTCTCGACCTGGCTCTGGCTGATCACGCGGTCCTTGATGTCCTTGTAATAACCGCCGAACGCCACGAAGCTGTTCCTGCCGAAATAATATTCCAGCGTGGCGTCGAATCCGTCGGACTGTTGCGGCTTCAAATTGGGGTTGCCGCCCGAACCCGCCGGCAGGATCAGGACGTTGGTCGAGATCAGATAGGACAGGCCGGGATTGAGAGAGCCGAAGCTCGGACGGGCGATCGTCCGCGAATAATTGAAGCGCGCCTGCAGACCACCGCCGAACTGGATCCGGGCGCTGGCGTTGGGCAGGAAGTCGTTGTCGCTCGTGCTGGCACCGAACGGCGTCAGGACCGGCGCCGGATTGGGATTAGCGGGGGTCGATGCCGGGGTGACGAACGCGGCGCCGGCGATCGTGCGGTCGGTGTGCGTATAGCGACCGCCGACCAGGCCATCGACCTTGATGCTTCCGCCGAGGGGGATTTCGTACTTGACCTGGAGATAGCCGGTATAGGTCTTCTCATTGGCATTGAACGAACGATCCGGCGTGAAGGCCGGCCACCCGGCGCCCAGGCCGTAGAGCGCGCGAAGCTTATCCTGGAATGCCGGGTCGCGCAGAATGTCCTGGTTCGGCGCGTACACGCCGAGCCCGCCATCGACACTGGGAATACCGGCCGAATGGATCATGAATTGCGTCGGCAGGAAGCCGACATTGGCCAGCAGCGTGCCACACACGGTGCCACAGGTGCCACCCAAAGACTGCTCATGCCGCGCCGAATGGTTCGCGAAGCGGGCGCCGAACTGGATCTGGTCGAGGAACCCGCCGAGCTTATAGCTGCCGTCGACCTTCGCCGCGAATTCCTTGCCGGTGTCGCGGATATTGTCCTGATTGAGCGGCGACAGGCCGAAACCCTGGAACGTGTCGAGGCCGTTGACGGTGTCGTGATAGCGGGTGCCGCCATCGATGTTGATGCCATCCACCACCGTCGTGATCCCGCCCGCGGGCTTCAACGTGTCGAGGATGAAGTTCTGATTGCGGACACGCGAATGCTGGTACGACAAATCGAGATTCAGCATCCAGGGACCGTGATCGAACTTGGCACCGCCCGACAGCACATAGACTTCGGTTCGGTCGTTATGGGCCTGGGTGCTGGTGAAGCCACCATGGCCGGTCGAGGTGAACGAGTTGGCGAGACAGAGATTCTCGACGTGGTTAGCCTCGGTGAAATTGGGCGTGCCGTCAGGGTTCGGCTCGCCGCGCGCCGGAAAGAATCCGGCATTGTTGACGATGAAGCTTCCACAATTGCTCGATTTGTCGACGTTGCTGAACTTGCCGCCGAACACGTCGTCGATCAGGAAGACGCTGGCCCATTTGGAATGATAGGCAGTGCCCAGCGCGTTGGCATAGATCTGCAAGTCGGGCGACGCCTGCCATTGCCAGGCCAGGTTGGCCTGCTTGCGGTCGTAACGCCCCTGCTGATTGAGTCCGCCGACGCAAGTCGGAGCATAAACCCCTGGCGCACCCTGAGGATCGGCCCGGAAATCGCAGTTGAACGCGACCGGACGATTGAACTCGGTGCTCGAATAGGAAACGTCGGCCAACAGGCCCATTTCGCCGATGCCGGTGTCGAACCGGTCCGACACGAGCAACCCGAGCTTGGGGCTGACATTGTCGGTGTTGCGGGTGACGATGCCCTGCGCGTTCGCGGCGATTGTGAAACCCTTGAAGTCGAACGGTTTGTGGAGGCGCAGGTCGATCTGGCCGGCGACGCCGCCCTCGATCAGATTGGCGGAGCTCGACTTATAGACATCGGCACCCGCCAGCGCCTCGGCCGGAAGATCCTGATACGCGAAGCCGCGACCGGTGCCGGTAAAGATTTCGCGCCCGTCGAGCGTGGTCAGGATATCGCCGAGACCGCGGATGATCGGGCCGACGATTTCGTTATTGTCGCCCACCGTGACCTGGACACCGGGCACGCGCTGCAATGCCGACGCGACGGTGGGATCGGGGAACTTGCCGATGTCGTCGGCGACGATCGAGTCGACGACGTTATCGGAAGTACGCTTGATATCGGCCGCCTTGCCGAGCGAAGCACGAAGGCCCGTGACGACGATATCGTTGCCATCGCCCGACGCAGGCGCCGCCTGGGGCGCGCTATCGGTGGACGGCGCGGTTTGCGCCTGGGCCGTCCCGCTCGCCAGCAAGATCGTCAGCGCGGACGTTGCATAGAGCAGAGTAGATTTCGTTTTCACCCTTGGATCCTCCCATTCCCTCGGCATGGAGCCTGCCGATAACCACGAGGAGGAGTAGACTAATCTCATTTATAATACAAGAGAAGAGTGGCCAGGATTCTCAATCGCTTAGCGGATCGTCCGACGCTTCTGATCGGGATGAAGGGGCGTCATTCCATCACTTCCGCGATGCCTGATGTCAGCCGTTTGCAGGCGCGACGTTCGTGGGTATCGCCGCGAATGCGGTCAGGCGCAGTTTGGCAGCCCCATATGGTATCAGCACGACCCGTTCGGGGGACCGGACAACCGGCGACGCTGGAACCGCGGTTGCCGCCCCATCGGCCATCCCCCAATTGGCAACCGGCATTGCTTCGGTCACGAGCGCGATTGGCGGATCCCGCCGCGAAAACGGTATCGGGCCGACGGGCCGGTCGATGCGCCTGATGTCCGCGGTGGGCGACAGAGCATAGGCCCAACCGCTCTTGGGACGGACTTCCCAGTCGGCGGTCAAGCGATGGTCGCGCAGCTTCGTCCACGCCTCCTCGACCGGCATCGAAAATACCACCGGCCCCAGCTCGACGCCGAGCGCTCCGCGATCGGCACCGATAATCCGCGGGCGGGTATGGAATGCGACGTCGATCCGGTCCCCGCGACGCCAGGTTCGCGTGATCTTCACAAAGGCACCGGAGGGCCCGTGGGGCTGGCGCTCGCCATTGACGAGGATATCCATATCGTTCGCCCAGCCCGGAACGCGCAATCGGATCGGAAATCGCGTCGGACGCGCCGGCTCGACAGTGATCGCGACCGTATCGCGAAACGGATAGTCGGTCAGCTGTCTCAACCTGACTGGGACCGATCCGACCAGAGTGGCGACGTCGCACGGCGCGTAAAGCATCGCCGCCAGCCCGCCGTCGGACGATGCCATATACAGGCTCGCCGTGAGCTTGGGCCATCCCTGGTGAAAATTCGCCGTGCAGCAACCGAAATTGGGTTCGAGCCCGAACAGGTTCGCCTCGGGGCCGTTGGTTGTCCAGGGCCCCTTCTCACGCGCGCATTGCACCTGATTGGCCTGCTGGTCGTATTGGTGTGCCCACATGTCATCAGTAAAGGTTGCGGGAAGCGCATTGTAGGCGATCTTTTCGATCCGATCCGCGATCGTCGGGTCGCCGGTGATCGCCAGTGCGTGCTGCAGCGAATAGAGCGCCTCCACTATGGTGCACAATTCGGTGCCCTGGCTGGGACTGCGGCCGGCGAGATGCTCGTCGGCCGCGAACAGACCGTGCGGCTGGCCGTGAAAACGATCGAGCAGCGCCAATTGGTGCTGCACTCCGTTGCGGTCTACAGCGCTGCCCGAGACGAGCGACCAGACCGGCGACGCCTTGAGCGCCTGGGCATTGTTTACGCCGTGCGCCGACAGAGCGAGGTCCCGCAGCCCCCGGGGTGCCTCGCCTGGCACATCGGGCTCGTCCATGCCGAGCGCTGCCTTGGTCATCTTGTCGCGGAACGGATAGTCGGCAAACAGGCCCTGCCAATCGAAACCCTGGTGCTTGAGCAAGGCGGCAAGATCGAGCAGCCAGCCCTCTCCCGTGCGATTGTAGAGCCAGACGATCGAAAGCACTTCGTCCTGCCAGCGAAAGCGCCCCCAATCCTTGAGCGGGCGTGCCGGCAATTCGTTGAGCTGGTGCCGGAAATAGCTGGTCATCAAGGGGATCACGCGGGCATCCCCGGTGAGCTCGTGATACTGCGTCAGCACCTTGAGCATCACCATGCGCGGCCACCAATCGTCGTTGCCGGCGGGACCGAACATGCCATTCGGCTGGCTGCTCGCGAGCGTCCACTCGATGAAGCGCTGCGCCTTGGCCTTGAGCACAGGGTCGTCGAGTTGCCATGCCAAGGGCAACAGCCCGTCGACGAAATAAGGGCCGCGCTCCCAGCTTTCGCCGGTTCCGCCCAGCCATCCGCTATTGGCGCCGACGTCCGGCCAGATCTCATCGAGTCGGCCGCCCATGCCACGCGCCTGTATCCCGAGCTGATCTTTCAGCCAGCCCAGCGGCTTGATCGCGCCCATGGGCAGCAAGTGGAAAGGCTGCGCGGCGAGCGGCGATCGGTTCGCCGTGATCGACGCGCGACGACTGGCAATAAGCGGCGCCGCAAACGAAGACTCGGCCTGCCCTCCCGCGGCGAGCAGGCCGAGCGCAGTTGAGGAACAGAGAAACGTTCGACGCGTGAGGCGAGCAGACGAAAACGCGGAAGCGTCGTTGGCACCGGCGCCCGACCGCGGCGAACCGGTCGGCAAGGACCCAATCATGCTGTGAAGTGGGGCAACCGACACGCGCTCCGACCCTTTTTTTGCGTGCCGAAATTTTATCTGATAAATATGTGATGTCCAGCGAGAAGCCCATCCGCCAGACCAAATGTCATCCGGCGTATATTATGAGCGTGAAAGGCATCCGCGTGGACGATAAACGAGCGGCATGACGATCTTTCGCTGGCTAGGTGCCATCGCCATCCTGCTTGCAGCATCGGTATCGATCCCGGCCGCCGAGGCGCGCACCTCATCTTGCGCGATCGCGCCGACCGGCAAGCCCAGCGCGGTGACTGTCCCCGGCACCGGACGGTCGCTGATCCTCTATCTGCCGGCCGGGTTAGCCCCGGGCAAGCCAGCGCCGCTGATTTTATTGTTTCACGGCAGCGGCGGCTCCGCACGCGCGGTCCTGGACAAATCGCGGCTTGCCGAGACGGCCGACCGCAACGGCTTCATCATTGCCGCTGCCGATGGCGGAATTGCGGTGAAGACCGGCTTCGTCTGGAATATTCCGGGCGTGCCCGCGGTTGGAGGGCGAATGCCCATCGCGAGCGATGCCGACGATGTCGGCTTTGTCGGACAAGCGATAGATTGGTTGATAGCACAGCGTTGCGTCGATCGTTCGCGCGTCTATGCGACCGGCATTTCGGGCGGCGGGCGGATGACCTCATGGCTGGGCTGCGTTGACGCCGGCCGCTTTGCCGCGATCGCGCCCGTGGTCGGATTGCGTGCGGGCAATCCGCTTGCCGGCGACCCGACCCGTCCGGATCCGGCTACTTGCCGCCCGAGCCGGCCGATGCCGATCCTCGCTTTTGCGGGCGATGCCGATACGACCAATCCGATTACCGGCGGAGGTTCGCCTTATTGGCAATATCCGATGCGCGCGGCAGAGGCGCGCTGGGCCGAACTCAACGCCTGCAAAATCCCCATCGCGTCACGATCGGTCGCCAGCGACGTTTACGAAGAAGGCTATACCGGCTGTCGGGACAATGCCGATGTGCGGGTCTGGGTGACGATCGGCGGCAGGCATGATTGGGTAGTCGACAACGACGCCATGTGGGCATTTTTCGCGACACACCGGCGCTGAATCCCAGCGTCCTTCGAGCCCGATCAAGCACGCGATCGCAAAGATGCCAGAGCGGGCTGCGTTTCCATCGAAACGCAGCCCGCTCCGGGAGTCGGCATTGGAGGTCGGGCAGACCGAAAATCTAGACGCGCTCAAGCGGTTGCGCGGTTTGCTCCGCGTCGGGCATCGCTGACCGTCAGCCAGATCGCCGAGATCAGGAAATAGAAGGCGCCGAACGCCGCGTACGGGGCGATATCCGTGATACCCACCGGCTTGGTACCGCTGGCCAGAACAATCATGAAGCCGCCCGCGAGCGCGGACTGAGCGCCGCTGAGGATCATTGCCCATTGCGCACCGGCCTTCCAGCGACGGACGCCGGTCACCAGCTGGAACAGGCCGGCGAGGGAAGCCCACACACCGAATACGGCCAGCACCGCGTTCATGCCCTTGCCCAGCGCGACGACGATCGCGATCGCCGTGATCAGGCTGACGATGACGTTCAGCATCTGGCTCTTGTTCCGGGCCAGTCCGCCGCTCTTATCCGCGTCGATGAAGTTCGCGAGCGCGTCCCAAGCCGGATAGGCGACCAGCAGCACCGCCGAGATGGGCGGCATGGCCCTGGCGACTGTGAAGGCCAGAGCGACCCAGATGGCGGAAACCACGAAACGGGTAGAATAATAGCTCTTCAGCCAGCCGGACGGCGCGCTGGTCGGATTGACGGATTGGGTTGGCATGACACTTCCTTCAGTTGGTAAACTACCTACTAGAAGGTAGGTAGCCAATGGTCAAGGACAATATTCATGCAGAGGCCAGCATCGGCTTCGACGCGCCGGTACGGGATGGGACATGGCGACGGTCCTGCCCTCGCGAATGACAATTCCGTGGACGACCATGATGCCGGGCACGGCTGGAGGCGCCGGCGCCTCTTCGCGCGAAAAGCCGAATTGGGCGATGCGTCGCATCCGCGTGAGGCGCGGCGGATCCTATGCGGCAGCGGTGCGCATCCGCGCCAGGAAGGCGTCCACCACGAGGGTGAACTTGCTCGGATCGCCATACGCCCTCGCCATCACCATCGCTCCGTAGACCGCCGTCTGAAAGAATTGCGACGAGGTCTTGGGCTCCAGTTCGAGTTGGATGGCGCCCTGTTCGACCCCCAGCGCCATGACGCGCGCCAGCCAGGTGCCGAGATCATTGAAATGCCCCTGCACCGCGGCGGCGACCTGGGGCGGCAGTCCCGGCAGTTCGACCGCCAGCACGCCGGCGAGGCAGAACGGGGCCGATTGATCTTCGATGCAGCGCTTCCAATAATCCACATAGGCCAGCAATTGGCCCATCGCGTCGGGCGTGCCGCTTTCCAGCGCTTCGATCTGGGTCCGAATGGCGGCGCGCTGCCGCTCCACTACCGCGACAACCAGGTCTACCTTGGAAGGGAAGTGATGGTGGATGCTCGGCTTTCGGATTCCCAGTCGCTCCGCCAAATCGGCATAACTAAAGCCATTATATCCGGCGTTGACGATCAGCTGACTGGCCTCGTCGATCAGCTTTTGTGCGGTATCGTTCAAAGAATTTTCCTGACTACCTTCTAGTAGGTATAAGTATTCCAGAGGTACGATAAATTCAAGCGGCCGGACCATCGCGCGCCCTGGATGGGCAGCAGCGAAATATCTCTCGCCCACGCGGTAGAAGATGATAGGGTTCCGAAACAATCTCCGAGCCGAGGTTGGTGTGCGTGCCCGGAACAAGGGTGCCTTCCGCATCCGGGCATTCGCATCCACCGGGAATGCGAAAGGCAGGCGAATGCCGGAATTCACGATCAACGGCGAGAAGCACCAGGTCGACGTGCCGCCCGACATGCCGCTGCTCTGGGTGTTGCGCGACGTGCTGGGAATGACCGGCACCAAATTCGGCTGCGGCATCGCCCAATGCGGCGCCTGCACGGTCCATCTCGACGGCGTTGCCACCCGCTCCTGTCAATTGCCGGCCGGACGCGTCGGCAACCGCGCGATCACGACGATCGAAGGGGTCGGAAACACCCCGGCCGGCGCGAAGATCCAGAAGGCGTGGATCGACCTGGAAGTCATCCAATGCGGCTATTGCCAGCCGGGCCAGATCATGTCGGCCACGGCCCTGTTGGCCAGCAACCCGGCACCGGACGATGCCGATATCGATGCCGCGATGGCGGGCAATATCTGCCGCTGCGGAACCTATGTGCGCATCCGCGAGGGGATCAAGCATGCCGCCCGTTCCTGAACCCGCAGGCCTGTCGCGCCGGACCGTCCTTTACGGCGGCGCCGTCGCCGCCGGTTTGATGATCGCGATCGACTTTCCCTGGGCGGCGGCGCGCGCGGCCCCGGTCAGCAATCCCGAACCGGTAGCGACCGGACAGCGGTTCAACGCCTATATCCATATCGCGCCCGACGACCGGATCACCTTCACCTTGCCCGCGGTCGAAATGGGCCAGGGCGTCTATACCTCGCAGGCGCAATGCATCGCCGACGAACTGGATGTCGCGCTCGACAAGGTGATCGCCGAGCATGCCCCGCCGGACCAGGCCAATTACGGCAACCCGATCTTCATCGTCCAGGCGACCGGCGGCTCGACCACGACGATGGCGTGGAGCGGCCCGCTGCGCAAAGCGGGCGCCACCGCGCGCGCCATGCTGGTCGCCGCCGCCGCCGCGCGCTGGCAGGTCGACGCCACCAGCCTGGCGACCGAGAATGGCGTCATCACCCATGCGCCGAGCGGCCGGTCGGTCCGCTATGGCGAGGTGGCCAATGCCGCGGCGGGGCTGAAACCGCCCGCCGATGTGAAACTCAAGGATCCGGCGCAGTTCCGCCTGATCGGCAAGCCGGTGCATCGCATCGACACGCCCGACAAGGCGATCGGCAAGACCGTTTACGGCATCGACGTGATGCTGCCGGGGATGAAGTTCGCGACATTGCGGTCCTCGCCCGTACTCGCCGGCAAGGTAGGCAAGGTCGATCAGGCGCCCGCGCTTGCCGTCCCCGGCGTCCGGCAAGTGGTGGTGCTCGACGATCTCGTCGCGGTCGTCGCGGACAATACATGGGCGGCGATGCAGGGGCTTAACGCGCTCGCCATCGACTGGGCGCCGGGCGCCAATGCCGGGCTCGACCAGGCGCGGCTCTGGGCCGACCTGGAAAAGGCGTCACAAGGCCCGGGAGCCGTCGCCAAGAAGGAAGGCGATGCACTCGCGAAGCTCAAGCAGGGCAGCCTGTTCGAGGAGAGCTATGAACTGCCCTATCTCGCCCATGCGCCGATGGAGATGACCAACTGCACCGTGCATGTGCAGGGCGGTGCCTGCGAAATCTGGACCGGGACGCAGGTGCCCGGCTACGCACAGGCCGGCGCCGCCACGGCATTGGGCATCCCGCCCGAGAAGGTGACGGTCAACAACCATTTGATCGGCGGCGGCTTCGGCCGCCGGCTCGAAGTCGACGGGGTGATCAAGGCAGCGCGGATCGCCGCCCATGTCGACGGGCCGGTCAAGGTGATCTGGTCGCGCGAGGAGGATATCCGCCAGCAACTCTATCGCCCGCTCTATCACGAGCGGCTGAAAGCGCGGGTGGAGGATGGCCGCATCACCGCCTGGCATCATCGCGTCACCGGCGGATCGATCATGGCGCATTGGTTGCCGCCGGCGTTCAAGGACGGGATCGACGTGGATGCAGTCGATGGCGCGGCGGAAGTCCCCTATGCGGTCGGCGACCGGCTGGTCGAATATATCCGCCATGAAAGCGCGGTGCCGGTGCAGTTCCTGCGCGGTGTCGGCCCGAACGGGACCATCTTCGCGATCGAATGTTTCATCGACCTGATCGCGAGCAAGAGCGGGACCGATCCCCTCGCCTTCCGGCGCGGCCTGCTCGAGAAGAACCCGCGCGCTCTGGGCGTGTTGAACCTGGCGGCGGAAAAGGCCGGCTGGGGCACGGCGGCGCCGGCATCCCCGTTGGGCGCGCGGCGCGGACGCGGGATCGCGTTGATGAGCGCGTTCGGCAGCTTTCTCGCCGCCATCGCCGACGTCGCGGTGAGCGATCAGGGCGACGTCCGCGTCACCCGGCTGGTGATCGCGGCGGATGTCGGCAAGGTCATCAATCCCGACATCCTGGAGGCGCAGATCCAGGGCGGCGCCACGTTCGGCCTGTCCGCCGTGCTGTTCGGCAAGATCACCTTTGCCGGAGGCCAGGTCGAACAGGGCAATTTCAACGACTATCGCGTCCTCCGCATCGACGAGATGCCGGCAATCGAGGTGCACGTCGTGCCGAGCAACGAGAATTCGGGCGGGATCGGCGAGCCGGGCACCGTGGTCGCCCAGCCGGCCGTCGCCAACGCAGTCTTTGCGGCGACCGGCGTGCAGCTCAAGCGCATGCCGATCGATCGCGCGCTTATCGCGAAGGGAGCCTGAGGATGCGGCGGACACTCATGCTCCTGGCGGGCGCGATCATCGTCCTTGTCGCGGCGATCGCCGGGCGGATGGTATTCCAGCCGGGCCCCTATGGGTTTGCGGGCGGCAAGGAGGTCGATCTCGCCGGTTATCCAGGTGGCGCGGCGCTGACCGGCGTGCCGGCGGACCTCTCGACCGCCGATCCCCATGCGCGCGCCGAATACGTCACGCGCATGGCGGATTGCGAAGCCTGCCATACGGCGAAGGGCGGGAAGCCATTTGCGGGCGGTCGCCCCTTCGTCCTCCCGTTCGGGACGATCTACACGCCCAACATCACGCCCGATCCGGAGACCGGGATCGGCAAATGGACCGATGCGCAATTCCTGAAGGCGGTGCACCAGGGCATCGCGCCTGACGGTACGCGCCTCTACCCCGCTTTTCCCTATGCCTCCTATACGATGCTGACCGATGCCGACGTCCTGGCGATCAAGGCCTATCTGTTCTCGCTGCCGCCGGTGAAACAGGCGAACAAGCCCAACACGTTCGGCTTTCCGTTCAATCAGCGCTGGCTGATGGGCATCTGGTCGGCCTTCTTCAACAGTGACCAGCGCTTCCGTCCGATCAGCGAGCGCAGCGCGGCCTGGAATCGCGGCGCCTATCTGGTCGAGGCCGCGGGCCATTGCGGCGAATGCCACACACCGCGCAACCTGATGCAGGCGATGGACCAGCGCAGCAAGTTCGCGGGCGGCCAGGCCGAGGGCTGGAACGCCTATAATATCACCGGCGATCGCAGCAGCGGCATCGGCGGCTGGAGCGACGCCGAAATCGCCGCCTATCTGTCGACCGGCCATGCGGCAGGCCGCGGCGTCGCTTCGGGGCCGATGGGCGAAGCGGTGGAGTTGAGCCTGTCCAAACTGACGCCATCCGATATCGCCGCGATCGTCACCTATCTGCGGACGGTGCCCGCGATCAGCGACCGCTCGCCGCAGCCCGCCGGCCCCGCACCCGCCTCGCCCAAATTGGCGTCGATCGACAATCCGGTCGGCAAGCGCATGTTCGAGGGCAATTGCGTCAGCTGCCACGCCTGGACGGGTGCCGGAGCGATCCTCGATGAGGCGCGGCTCACCGGCGTCCGGTCGGTCAACGATCCGACCGCGGCAAATGTGGCGTCGATGATCCTCAATGGCGCGGGCCA
>Ga0136846_1241486_pt1 | contig 18494 bp, 16 predicted proteins | sample HopSoiMetagenom2_FD_96841 | JGI IMG/M metagenome (GOLD analysis project Ga0136846, IMG submission 96841) | Grasslands soil microbial communities from Hopland, California, USA - 2 Assembly 2016 (version 4) | ecosystem: Environmental > Terrestrial > Soil > Grasslands | place: USA: Hopland...
ATGATGAATCCGCCGACCACGAGGCCCAGCGCCGCGAATCCGAGCAGCAACCCGGTGAGCAGGTCGACGAACTCGCCGACGTCCTGGTTGCTCGTGCGCGCGACGAGTGCGGCGTCGTCGACGTCGAAGCCGGAACCGAGCGAGGTGCGCAGGGAGCTGCGCAGCGACGCGGCGCCCACGCCGGGCTCCCCCTTCACGTAGACCGCGTCGAGGAGGCCGGACGCCGCCGCCACGCGCTGCGACGTGGGCAGGTCGAATGCCGCGAACGAGAGCGGTCCGGTGTCGGCGCCGTCGCCGACGGTGAAGAGCCCCACCAGCTCGTAGGACCCGCGCGGGCCGGCGGAGAGCACGCTGACCGTCTCGCCGACGTGCGCGCCGGCTTCCCGCGCGGTGTCACGGTCCATCGCGACCTCGTGCGCGCCGCGCGGCGCGCGGCTCCGCCGCCCGTCGTCGTCCACCAGCCGCAAGGGCCCCGAGTGCCGGCCGCCGACGAACGTCACCCCGACCGCCGGACCGCCCTTGTCGACGGCGTCGCCGTTGCGGTCGAGGAATTGCGCGTACCCCTGCACGAAGCCGTCGGCCCACGCGACGCCCTCGGCGGTGCGGACCTCGGAAAGGACGGTGTCGGGGATCCGCCGCGGGTCGTCGTCGCCCGCGCCAGGCCGCCCCCGGACGACGACGTCGACGCCGGAGAGCGACTGGGAGAAGACCCGTTGGAACGACTCGTCGAGCGTGTCGGTCAGCACGTAGGTCGTGGTGACGAACATGACCCCGAGCAGGACTGCGGTCCCGGTCAGCGCGAGCCGGAACTTCCGGGCCAGCACGCCGCGGAGCGCGACCTTGAGCATGCGCGTTCAGTAGACCACGTCCGTGTGGCACGACTTCCGTCGCGCGCGACGGCGCTCGACACATACCTGGCGTGGCCGTTCGGGAACTGCTCGTAACGCATACGTGACCGTCCGCGGCGCCGGTCCGTCGAAGCGCTTCGGGAAGTCGCCGGCCGCGTGGGACGACCGCGAGCTCCTGTACCAGCACGGGATGTACCCCGGCCGCTCGTTCGACGGCGGCCTGTACTCCGAGGCCGACATGGAGGCCGCCGAGCAGCTGCGCACCATGGACATCCCCGAAGGGTCGAGCGCGGCGGCGGAGTTCTCCCGCCTGGTTGCGCAGCGCGCGCAAGGCGCCGGCATCCGCTTCCCGGAGCTACGGCTCAGCCGCCGGCAGGAGATGAACCTGCTCAACATGCAGCAGGAGCTCGACCGCTACGTGAAGCCCTGAGCGACCGTAGGCTGCGCGACATGGAGCCCGAGTCGCGCGATGCGCGGTGGGCCATCGTCACGAGCAGTCGAGAGGGCGTCCTCGCGACCATCAACGTCGACGGCACACCGCACCTCTCCAACGTGTACTACGTCGTCGACCCGGAGCTCCGGCTGGTGCGGATCTCGACCACCGCGACGCGGACCAAGGGCCGCAACCTGCTCCGTGATCCGCGTGGCGTGATGCACGTCGCCGGGGGCGATTTCTTCAACTTCGCGGTCGTCGAGGGCAACGTCTCGCTCGTGATCCCGAAGGAGATCGGCGACGCGGCGATGGACGAGCAGTACGACGTGCACGATCAGCTCGGCGCCGCGTCGCCTCGGCCCGCGTTCGACGAAGCGATGCTCGCGGCGCGGCGGCTCGTCGTGCGCCTCGAGGTGACCGACGTCTACGGGCTCGTCGTCGATCGATAGAGCTGGTCTGCTGTCCTCGAGGATTCGACGGAACGCTTCATCGCCTCGTACGCCGCCGAGACGCATCCGAAGCACCATGGCCCCACGTCGTCGTCATCGTCGTCTTCGTCGCGGCCGACCGCGAGGCGAACCGCACCTTCGTCGAGCGTCTCTCCGCAGCTGCCGCAACGCACCACTCGTTGGCGGTTCGTCGACGTCGTGTCCTGACCGACGTGGACGTGCAGTGGATGCGGCCGCAACGTCCCTTCGACGAACCGGTCCAGATCGCCGCGTTGCCCCGGCGACATCAGCTCGATGACGCGCGCACCGAGCGATGGATCCTCGAGCAGGTCGGCCTGCCACGACATCGCGGTGACGAACTGCTGGAGCGAGTGCCAGCCGTCGCCGTGCCGGTCGACGGTGTGGACGCCGCGCGCATCGCCGGCCAGGACCCGCTCGACACGCGAGCGGTACTCGGAGGCGAACCGCTCGTTCCGTTGGTTGGCCTGGTCGATCGTCAGCAGCGCCTCGGTGAACTGATCGAGCGGGACGATGGCACTCGGATCACAGCCGGCGTCGAGATATTGGCGGAGCGGCACGGGCTTCCGCAGGTCCTCGTTCGTGCTCGTCATGGCCCGGCTCCTCGGATTGGATGACGCAGACGTCTCGGCCGGCCCGCGGCGTGGCGCGCGGGACCGGACACAGTGAAAAACGTCGGCGACGCCCCCCGGGTTGCGGCGCGGAGCAAGAATTGTCGGTCTACGCCGAATGTTGTGAATCCTCTCGGCGTCTCGTCCGGCTCCTCGAGTGGGCACGACAGGGCCAATGGATGCGTCCTTCTCCCACACGAGCACACAACGCCGTGGCGTTGCACGTGCCCGCGGCCGAAGTGGCAGTCCGCATCTCACCCACCCATGCGGCCTTCGCGATTCCGGGAGCTCGCTGGGCCGCGTCGCTTCGCTTCACCCGGTGAGGGTGAGCAGGCCCTGCCGTGCCCACCAGGAGCATCGCATGGCGCAACCCAGAAAGGAAGATGGATCGCAGGGTTTCGGTGAGCGGTGGCACCCGCTCCCCACTTCGCCCATCGCGGGTGCCACCGCAGCGACACGGCTCCGAGCGCCCTCGCGAAGTCGTGTCGACCAGTCGTCCCAGCACGCGCACACCCCGAGCGGTCTCGGGTGCGTGAGGGACGGCGAGTGCAGTTCAACACCGTTTCGCACGCCGCGCTACCGTTTGTGGCGCAAGTCACCACCATGGGCATGTCGCCGCGACGCGCAGCCGTCAGGTCATTGCTCGTCGCCGTCGGGTTGCCCGGACGGCTCGGCCTCGACGCGGCGTCCCTCGCTGAAGAGCTGGCGCATCGTCGCGTGCAGTTGGGCGGTCGTCATGCCGAGCTCGGCGGCGATGTTCTGGTCCGTCGCCGGCCGTCCCGCTGCGTTCAGCCGCTCGACGGCGTGCCGCACCGCCTGCAGCGTCTCGTCAGCAGCGGGACTCATGTCGATGCCTGCGATTCACGAGGGGCGATGGAAGAGCATGGCATGGCGCGATGCGCGTACCCAAGGCCCGACGGTGCCGAACCATCGGCGTCGGCGTGTCCCAGTCGTGCACCTCGGGCCGGTTCGGAGTGATTGTTTGCAGGAGCGGAGTGCGGGTAGAGGCGCGGTGATACACGGGGCGCAACGAAGCCGTGGAGTCCACCGGGCGGAAAGGACATTCACATGCAGCAATTTCGGAGTCACTCAGGACGTTGGTGTGTCGCACTGGTCGCTGTGCTGCTCGGACTGGCAGGGTCCGCGGCTGCGTTCGGCGCCGACGGGTCCACCCCACCCGATTTCTCGATGACCATCCCGGCGACCACAGTGGAGCGCGGCGACCCGGGCACGGTGCACCTCCTCACGACGAGCGATGTGCCGGCCGACCTGGTCGGGCAGGAGTGCTCCGCCACGGCCGTTGCCGCCAACAACGAGTCGGTGCACCCGAACAGCGACCTCATCGTCGCGTCCGGTGCCAGCCAAGTCGTCGCGCGCGATGTCGAAGCCGCACCAGGAGGCAGCACGACCGCATCCGGGACCGTGAACCTCGGCACGACGGTCACGGTGTCGGTTCGACTCGGGCCGGATGGCACGTTCTCCGGCGGCGGTTCCGTCAACTTCGTCTGCACGCCGCCGGTCACGCCGCCACCGACGACTCAGCCCGCCCCTCAGGTCGGGGGCATCTCGGCGACGCCATCACCAGCGGCGGTGCAAGCCGCTCCCGCCCCACCGCGTGCCGCACCCCGGGCCGTCCGTGCCGCGCCGAGCTTCACGGGGTAGCTGGCTTCAGGTGCCTTCGTCGTCCGACGCTTGTGCGATGAGCCGGTCGATGTTGTCGAACACGTAGTCCACCGCGTCGTCATAGGGTCGACGGCGTCGGCGACGACGCGTGGGCGGCGGCGGTCGCGTTCCGCGACGCGGTGAACGCGACCATGAAGGACCACGGCGTCAAGGTCGGTACGTTCGACTGCGACCGGAAATACGTCATCACCGAAAAGTGCGAGCTCTTCACGCACTAGCCGTGGTGCAGTCGCCCTGCCGGCGCCGCGTCGCACGAGGCGAAGCGGACATCATTGAGGCGTGACCAACGTCGGGCGCGACGCGGTGATCGGCCGCCGAGGCGAGTTGGAGGTGCTCGACGAGGCGCTCCGCGACGCCGACCGTGGGACGGGGCGCGTCGTGCTGGTGTCCGGCGAGCCGGGGATCGGCAAGACGCGACTTGCCGAGGAGGCTGCCCGCCGCGCCGCTGGCGACGGCGTGGCCGTCGCGTGGGCGAGCTGTTGTGAGGGTGACGGCGCCCCACCGCTGTGGCCGTGGCTCCAGGTGCTCGACGGTCTCGGCGCCGCGACCACCGTGGATGTCGGTGCGGCGGGCGGAGACGGTGTCGAGGGCGTCGCCGGAGCGGCCCGGTTCCCGGTGTATGCCGCGGTGCTCGAGGTGATCGAGGACGCCTGCTCGCGGCTGGGCCGCCTGCTGATCGTCATCGACGACCTCCATTGGGCCGACGACGACAGCGCCGCGCTGCTCGCGTTCGTAGCGCTGCGTCTCCGCACCCTCCCGGTCGTCATCGTGGCGACGTTCCGGCCCGACGAGATCGAAGCACGTCACGTCGCGGCCTTGACCCGCGTGGCCGAGCAGTTGCCACTCGACGGCCTCTCGACCGACGAGGTCGCGGAGTTGGTGGGATCGGTGACCGGGCGGCGGCCGCCGGCTTCGGTCGCCAGCGACCTGCACGACCGCTGCGACGGCAACCCGCTCTTCGTGCGGGAGTTGAGCCGGCTGTTGGCGGCGCGACCGGAGGCGTCGCCCGGGACCATCCCTCTGCCGGGTGGCGTCCGGGCGGTGCTGGAACGCCGGTTGGCGCGCGTCGCGCAGCCCGCGGTCGAAGTCCTGGAGGTGCTCGCGGTGCTCGGCACGGCGGCTTCGTTCAACCTCGTCGTCGACGTCGCGGGCGACGAGCGGGCGGTCGTGCTCGACCACCTCGCGTCGGCCGAGCGAGCGGGTCTCATCGAGATCGACGGCGACGAAGTGCGCTTCACCCACGCGCTGGTGCGCGACGCGGTGTACGAGGGTGTCGGCGGATCTCGTCGCGCTGAGCTCCATCGACGCGCGGCGGCGGCGCTCGAGCACGGGGCCCGTGAGGATGATTGGGCCGCGGTTGCGCATCACTGGCTCCGATCGGGCGGCCACGCCGATCGCGCCGCGCGGGCCAGTCGGCGGGCCGGCGATCGGGCGAAGGCGCGGCGCGCGTTCGCCGATGCCGCCGGCCACTACGAGCGCGCGGCGGAGTCGTTGGCCACGTTGAGCGCCGACGAGAGCGTGATCGTCGACGCCGAGCTCGAGCGGGCCGACATGTTGCTCCGGGCCGGGCGGCCGCACGAGGCGCGGGACGTGTACTTCATGGTCGCGGACCGAGCCCGCGCCGGAGGGCGGCCGAACGAGCTCGCCCACGCCGCGTTGGGGCTCGGAGCCGGGCTCTCGGGATTCGAGGTCTCGCTGGACGATGTCGAGCAGGTGGAGCTGCTCGAGGAGGCGCTCGCCGCGCTCCCGGACGACGAAACCTCGCTCCGGGCCGCGGTCATGGCCCGGTTGGCGGTGGCCGGATTCTTCGTCGAGCGGATCGACGCACGGTCGTTGGCGACCGAGGCGGTGCGGCTGGCACGCGCCGCCCGTGACCCGCGCACTGTCGGGTACGCGTTGAGCGCGCTGTGCGACTCGATCGTGGGGCCGGAGCACTCCGAGGAGCGGCTGAGGCACGCGGACGAGATCATCGCCATCGGCCGCGAGATGGACCACTCGATCGAGCTGCTCGGTCGAAGGCTTCGCCTGCGCGGCCTGCTCGAGGTCGGTGACCTCCTGGCGGCGGATGTGGAAGTGGCGGCGTACGCGCGCGTCGCCGACCGACTCCGTCAGCCGCTGTACAGCTTCTACGTCCCGCTGTGGCGTGGGATGCGGGCGCTTTCGCACGGGCGGCTCGACGACGTCGCGGCGTTCGTCGCGGAGACGGCGTCGATCGGGGCGGCGGCGAGCTCGGTGAACTCCGAGCTGCTGAGCGCGACGCTCGACGCCTGGCGCGCGGTGTTCGCAGGTGAGCCGGTGCTCGAGATCCCGCACTCCGAGAGCTTCATGGACATGATCGACCGTTCCGCGGGGCTCACCGGCGGGCTGACGTGGAGCTCGTTCCACAGCGGCGACCTGGATCGAGCGCGGTGGTTCTACGAGCACGTCGCGACGTCGGACTTCGCGAGCATCGGCGACGAGGCCGAGACGCTCGTCTCACTGCTGGCCTACGTCGAGGTCGCGCTCGCACTCGGCGACGAACCGAGGCTCGCGGTGCTCTACGACCGGATGGTGCCTCATGCCGAGCGGTGTGTCGTCGACGGCATCGGTGGCGCGTGGCTCGGATCGACCCACCTGCAACTGGCCCGCATCGCGCACGCGTTGGGGCGTGGAGTCGGGCGCGAGCACATCGCAGCCGCCATCGAGGTCCATCGACGCGCCAACGCTCCGTTCTTCCAACTGATCGCCGAAAGCATCGCGAGCGAGCTCGGCGTCGATCGGGTGCGCGTGTCCACGGCCACCGTCACGGACGAACCGCACTTCCGACGCACCGGCGACCACTGGATCGTCGCCTGGTCCGGCGACCCGGCGCCGATGCCCGACAGCAAAGGGATGCGCGACCTCGCGGTGTTGCTCGCGCATCCTGGCGTCGACGTTCACGTGTCCGACCTGACCGGCGGTCGGGTCGGCGTCGACCGCGGCACGGGGGCGATCCTCGACCGCCGGGCGCGCGACGAATATCGCCGGCGGCTGGCCGAGCTCGACGCCGACCTGGCCGAGGCGGAAGCTCACCACGACCGCGGTCGCGTCGAGAAGGCACGCGTCGAGCGCGACTTCCTCGTCGCGGAGCTCAGCGCCGCCGTCGGTCTCGGCGGTCGACCTCGGGTACGGGGCGACGACGTCGAGCGGGCCCGCAAGGCGGTCGCCGCCCGGATCAAGCAGGCGATCGACCGCGTCGAGTCGGTCGACGCCAGGCTCGGCCGCCATCTGCGCAACTCGATCCGCACGGGGACGACGTGCTCGTACGAACCCGAGCACCCGTTCGAGTGGCGCCTCTGATTCCCGCCTCTTCCCGAAGGCGAGCCATCTGGCATTGCCAGACGCGCATCTGGCGCCTCCTGGGTGACCCCGAGAAGCCCAGGAGGTATCGGCATGACCACCACCACCGACGCACCGGTCGTCGACGAGGAGCGCATCGGCGCGTTCATCGGTCGGCTCATCGAATCGTGCGTGGCCGCCGGTGAGCTCGTCACCGTCGACCTCGGCCGCAGCCTCGGCCTCTACGCCGCCCTCGCCGCCGAACCGCGGACCGCACCGGAGCTGGCGGCGGCAACCGGCATCCACCCTCGCTACGCGCGCGAGTGGCTCGAGCAGCAGGCCGTCGCCGGAGTCGTCGAGGTCGCCGACGACGGTGAGGGTGACAGCCGCCGCTTCTCGCTGCCCGTGGAGCACGCGGTCCCACTCCTCGAGGAGGAGGGCCTGGCCTACATCGGCGCCATCTCCGGGATTCCGGAGAGCATGTCGAAGACCGTCGGAGCGCTGCGGGATGCGTTCCGCACCGGCGGCGGTGTCCCGTACGCGGCCTACGAGATCCACGACGTGCAAGCCGCCTTCAACCGGCCCGCGTTCACCAATCAGCTGAGCTCGGAGTGGCTCCCCGCCATTCGGGGGCTCGTCGAACGACTGCAGGCCGACGGCGCCGAAGCCGTCGAAGTCGGCTGCGGCGAAGGATGGGCCGCAATCGCGCTCGCGCAGGCGTTCCCGAGGTTGCACGTGCTCGCGCTCGACAACGACGAGACGTCGATCGTGGCGGCCCGTCGCCATGCCGGCGCTGCCGGCGTGCAAGACCGCGTGCGCTTCGAGGTGTGCGACGTCAGCGAGCCACTCGACCCGGAGCACGTCGGTCGCTACGACCTCGTGTGCGCCTTCGAGATGCTGCACGACGTCGCCGACCCCGTCGGCGTGCTGCGGAATGCCCACGCATCGATCAAGCCCGGTGGGACCGTGCTCGTGATGGACGAACGCACCGAAGAGCAGTTCACCGCGCCCGGCGCACTCCTCGAGCGGTTCCTCTACATGGTGAGCGTGCTGCACTGCCTCCCCGTCGGGATGTCGAGCGAACCTTCCGCCGGCACCGGCACTGTGATGCGCCCGGACACCCTGCGCCGGTACGCATCCGACGCGGGCTTCGCGGACGTGACCGTGCTCCCGATCGAGCACGAGATGTTCCGCTTCTACCAGCTCTCGTAGCACGACCGGACGAGGAGCCGGCTCGTCGGACGGCTGCATCAACGCAGACGGATCCACCGATACCCGTGCGGCCCCAGGCGCAGACCGCGCAGCCTGCGATCGACCTCCGACGGTGCGGCGTCGGAGTACACCTCCACCGGAGCGTGATCCGATTGCTCAGGTTGCGGGCCGAGATCGACGGTCACCGAGCGACGGCCGAGGTTGTGCACTGCCAACATCGCCCCGTCGGGTCCGTCGTACGCCATGGCGAACACCGACGACGCGCCCTCGACGTCCACCACGCGCGGTGTGCCGACGCCGAACTCGCGACATTGACGCAGTGTGTGGAGCGTGCGCTCCATCCACGACAGCAGCGACTTCGAATCCCTCCACTGGGCCGCCACGTTCACCGAACGAAATCCGTACTGCCCGGTCGAGACCACGGGCCGCACGAGCTTCGCTCGAGGCGCGGTGGAGAAGCCTCCGTTCGCGGACGCGTTCCACTGCATGGGCGTGCGAATGGCGTTGCGCTCCTGGAGCGAGAGGTTGTCACCCATGCCGATCTCCTCGCCGTACCGGAGCACCGGCGTGCCCGGCAGGGTGAACTGGAGGCTGTAGGCGAGCTCGAGACGTCGACGATCGCCATCGAGCATCGGCGCCAGCCGTCGGCGGATGCCGCGCTCGTACAGCTGCATGCGCGGCTCGGGTCCGAAGGCCGCGAACACGTCGTCGCGTTCGTCGGCGGAGAGCCCACTGAGATCGATCTCGTCGTGGTTCCGAAGGAACGTCGCCCACTGGCACGACGCCGGGATGGGCGCCATCGTGCGCAGGCACTCCGCCAACGGAGTGGCGTCGCCGCGCGCCAACGCAACGAAGAGCTTCTGGTTCAGCGTGAAGTTGAAGAGCATGGGCAGACGGTCGCCGTCGTCGCCGAAATACTCGTGGAGGTCGTCGCGCGGCACGTTGGCCTCCGCGAGGATCACGACGTCGCCACGCCGCCATGCCGCGTGCGCACGAATCGTGCGGAGGAACTCGTAGGCGTGTGCGGGTTCGGCTTGCCCCGGGTCCGTCAGTTCGATCACGAACGGTGCGGCGTCCATCCGGAACCCCGAGACACCGAGCTGGAGCCAGAAGCTGACGACCCGCAGGATCTCACGCCGAACCTGCGCATTGGCGATGTTGAGGTCGGGCTCGAAGTCGTAGAAGCGGTGGTAGTACCAGGCGCGAGCGTCGCGCCGACGAGTCCACGTCGACGTCTGATGCTCCGGGAACACGATCCCTTGACGAAGGTCTCGCGGCCTCGACTCCGACCACACGTACCAGTCGCGGTACGGCGAGGCGCGGTCACGGCACGCGGAGACGAACCACGGGTGTTCGTTCGACGTGTGGTTCACCACGAGATCGAGGATCACGCGGATGCCGAGGTTCGACGCCTCGTGCAGCAGATCGACGAAGTCGCCGAGCGTGCCCAGGCGAGGCGACACCCCGTAGTAGTCGGTGACGTCGTACCCGTCGTCGCGATTGGGCGTCGGATGGATCGGGTTCAGCCAGAGCGTGGTGACACCGAGGCGCGCCAAGTGATCGAGCCGCGAGATGAGACCTTGCAGGTCGCCCCAACCGTCACCGTCGGAATCGACGAACGTCTCCACATCGACGCAATAGATGACCGCCTCTTTGAACCAGTGCTCGGCCATGCTGCGTCAGGACCGATCGGAGATCAGACACGTGGCGAACGTGCCCGCAGGACTGGACCTGTCCCCCATGCGTGCTCCCCCGTCGACGAAACGCCCCCGCAGCGGTGGCGTTCCCGCTTCCCGACGGCCGTCAAACTTCGTGTGAGGCGACGGTCAGCGGGACGCTGCTGCGGGAACGGCGACAGGATCTGCGCGCGGCGTGTCTCGACTATCCGATCGTGTGGCGGACGCGAGCGATGGCGTGCACGACGCCGAGCACGAGGCCGATGGCGAGGAGAGCGAGTCCCATCAGGGCGAGGAACCAAAGGCCGAGCCAGGGGAACCAGTCGAAGTCTGGGCCGGCTCCTTCGGCAACGATGAGCGTTCCGAGGAGCGCTGCACCGCTGGCGCCCCATCGCCACCAGTGCGCGGGTTGCACACCGCTGGTGATCGGGCGGTCGTGGTGATGGATGACGATGGCGAGCAGCGCCAACGGCACCAGGATGAGCAGCAGGAACCGTGACGTCCCGGCGATGAACAGGGTCGCAGCGAGCGCGGCCAGGCTGAGGATGGCGATCACCTTGGTCCGAGTCAAAAGAGCCTCGATTCGTAATCGGGGAGCGGTGACGACGACATCGCGAGCAACCTGTAGCGCGAGCCGTGGCCGACTCATACCGCCGTGACGACGGAGATCCCGGAGCGTGCGGAGCATCTCCTCGCCGTACTGGTCACGGAACGAGCGCGGATACGCGAGGAGCATCAATCGCTGCAGCAGGCTCGTCGCGCTCATGTACCACCGCCGAGCCCCAACGCAAGGCGCCGGACGTCCGCGGCGGAGAGCAGCCGGTTGAGGCGGTCGCGCTCTGCTACCCCGACTCGGCGTCCGAGGTCGGTGAGCCGGTAGTAGCGGCGACGTTCGTCGTCGAGGGCCGGGTCGGGGCGCTCATCGGTCTCTTCCAGGAAGCCCTGGTCGATCATGCGTTTGATCGAGCCGTACAGCGTGCCCGGCCCCATCTGGACAGCGCCGCCCGACACGTCGGCAACGTCGCGCATGATCGCCCAGCCGTGCTTCTCGCCTCCGGCGAGCGCAACGATGATGTGCATCGCCGACGCAGGTAGCGGGAGGAACTGGTCGACGTCGTCAGAACGAGGGCGCTTGGGTTTCGGCACCGTGCAAGTATATCGATACTCGACTGATACAGTCAAGTGCCGACTGATCCGCTGGACCACGGTGGAGCCCGCCTCGAGCGGCCGAGCTGACGATCATCGAGTCGCTACCTCGGGAGAGAAGGCCGCCATGCGCGAACGCAGTCGTGACTTCGGCTTCGAGGTTCCGGCGCGAGAAGCGTGACCCGCTGCGCCGCAGAGTGACTCCTCTACCGATCGACCAGGAGGGCGAGCGAGACCTGCACCGGGATGTTGGTCATGACCGGTTGGCCGCTGTAAGGGTCGTAGGCCTCGTCGACGTCCGACAAGCGCGCCACCGCCGATCCGAGCGAGAGGAAGTCGTCGTCGTGCTCCGGAACGTCGCCCCACCCATGAGTCAGCGCGACGACACCCGGGCGCATGGTGTCATCGATGCGGACGATCCCGCGGATCGTCGCGCGCGCAGAAGCTATGCGCACCTCGGCGCCGTCGTGCAACCTGCGAGCGACGGCGTCGTCGGGGTGCATGCGTAGAGGGTTGATCGCGTCGGCGGATCGCAGCTTCGGGAGGAAGTGCCCGCTCGAGTTGTACCGGCTCATGATTCGACGCGAGACGAGACGCAGGGGGTAGTCGTCGTTCGCCCAGGACAGCAGGTCGCCATGGCCGCGTGCGGCGACTTCGGCGAGGTCGCGCATCATGAGCTCGTTGGCGAGGTCGAGACGTCCTTCCGAACCGTCCTGCTTCGGCTCGACCACGATGTCGTCGGGACGCGAGATCCCGTGCGGGTGCGCTTTGACCTCGGCGAGGGGGATGCGCGCGCCGTCGCAGAGGATCTCCAGCAGTTCGTCGGCGTCAGGCCGATGCTGCATGTCGAGCACCTTGGTGGGCCCCTGTCCGCCGCCGAAGTCTGTCGCGCCGAACTCGACCTGCAGCCCCATCCGCGCCGCCACGCCGTGGAAGAACGCCCATTCCGGGATCACGTCGGCGCCCTCCGGCGGGGCGACGAGGGCGGGCGTGTACTGCCCCCACGGTCCGGGCATCGCGACTCCGGGGAACGCGCCGGAGATGAGGTCGAAGGTGTTGCTGATCCCCGGCACCTCGAATTGCAGGGTGGGTGCGATGACGTAGTGCGCCTCCTTCGCGGTCGCCGACATCCACGGGTCGATCTGCACGAGGAGGTCGAGCGAGCGGAAGCCGTCGCGGACCTTGAGTTGGTCCGGCCACGCGACGAGCGGGTTCCCGCCCATGCTGATGAACGATCGGATACGCCCCTCTCCGGGCAGCAGCATCTCGTCGGCGACCGCCGCCGTCGGGGGGCCGCAGATCGTGTCGGCCAGTCCCTTCGTGCGGAACGGCGCACCGAAGCCGAACGCCGGAACGGCGGGAAGGCCTGCGCGAGCCGCGGCATCTGCGGGCCGAGCGTCTTCTGGTCCCAGACGCGATCGCCGTCGCGCAGATAGCTGCCGTGCAGGACGTTGAGCGCGGCGACGAGGTACTCGAAGAGCGTCCCGTTGGCGCAGGCCATGTTCGGTCCGGTACCGGCGATCGCGATGGCGCTCGTTGCACTCGCGAACTGACGCGTGGCGGTGACGAAGTCGTCGGGCGCGATCCCGGCGCGGCGACCCACCTCCGCAGGCGTGTACCCGTCGACCGCTCGGCGTAGCTCCCGTAGACCGTGCGTCTCCGCGTCCACGAACTCCTCGTCGTACAGACGCTCGTCGATCATCAGCCGGAGCATGCCGGCTGCGATCGCGATGTCCTCGCCCGGTCGTACCTGCAGATGGCGGTCGGCCAGCTTGGCGGTCTCGGTACGGCAGGGATCGATGACGACGAGTCCGAGTCCGCGACGCTTCGCGTCGTGGAACGATTTGATGGTGTTCACCTTCGCACGACCGCCGGCACCCGAGACGATCGGATTGCTCCCGAAGATGAGTGTGACCTCCGCGTCCATCGCGTTGATCGCTCCGCCGCCCCAGACTCCCATCAGGCCGAGGGCGAGCGCCTTGCCGGGCTGGTCGATCGTCACTGCGTTGAACATGCGCCCGTCGCCGATCGCCTTCATGAACGCCGCCTGCATCGGCCAGCTGCACTGGTTCGCGAGGCTGCTCGTGCCGATGTACGAGGCGATGGCGAGCGGACCGTGCTCGTCGAGGATCGCGCGTAATTGTACGGCGATCTCGTCCATGGCGACGTCGACCGGGATGGGCGTGAAGGAACCGTCCGGCAGGCGCTTCTGCGAGTGGAGGAGCCGGTGCGGTGATGTGTACTGCTCGGGGACGGCACGCCCCTTCACACACGAGTAAACCTGGTACACCGGGCTGGCCGGGTCGCCGACGACCTTCACCGGACGTCCGTCTTCGATGTCGACGAGGACGGGGCAGGTGGTGTCGCACGTGCGGCAGATCGAGGCGTGGCGCGTGACCGTCATCGAACGTTTCTCCTCAGCTCCGAGCGTCATCTGTCAATCCGAGCGCGTACTCGGGGAGCTTCGCGCTGCACCAGATGTCGTCGCCGGTGAGCACCGCGTCGGCACCGCCGTCGACGAAGAGCACCTGTCCGGTGACGTGGCGGCACTCCGGACTCGCCAAGAAGGCCAGCATCGGCGCGATCTCCTCGGGACGTGCATGTCCGGCCAACGGCATCGGCACCGCGCGGTCGATGTACCGAGCGCCGGCGGCATCGGCGAGGACTGGTGCGCTGAGCGGTGTCTCGACCGTTCCGGGAGCGATCGCGTTGAGCGCGATCCCCAAGCCCGCCCAGTCGGGTGTCGGTGCGTAGCGCCGGACCCAGCGCGCCAGCGCTCGCTTCCCCGACGCATAGGCACGTGCGCCCGTGGCCCCCGGCAGCGCGCACGCGCGTTCCTCCTCGTGCGCCAGACATGCCTCGACGACATCGTCGTCGACCGGGTGTACCACTGACGCCGACGTCACGACGACGGCTCGGGGATCGGTGCCACTCGCGAGGAGCGGCCTCGTCCCGGACACCATCGAGACCGCGCCGAAGTAGTTCACCCGGAGCACTTCGGGCTCCGTCGATGCAATCCCCGCGCAGCTCACGATCGCGTCCAGCGCACCGCCGCAAGCGCGCGCTACGCCTTCTATCGCGGCGCGCCGCCCTCGCGACGTGCCGAGGTCGGCGACCACATCAGCGTCGTGGCGGTCGACGCCGACAACCTCTGCACCCCCGTCGCGGAGGCGCGTACAGAGCGCGGCACCGATCCCCGACGCGCTGCCGGTCACCGCAACCGTCCGCCGGTGGCTCACGGCGTCACTCCGGCGCCGCTGGCCACGGGGTCAGTGCCTTTCCGGGTGTCGGGAGGTCGTGCCACACGACGACCTGGCCCGGGATTCCGTCGGTGGCGAACATCCACGTGCCATCGGGGCCGCCGAAGCAGCAGTTCGTCGTCGCGCCCTCGCCAGGGATCGGCCAGAAGTCGACCTCGCGGTCGCCATCCACGACCCGGATGCCATGGTCGAGGCTGCCGGCGAGATAGAGGACGCCGTTCACATCGACCGCCAGCCCGTCGGTCGCGTGCTGGTCGCTCAGGTTCTCGATGATCCACTCCTTCGTACCGTCGGAGAAGACGCGCATCAGCCCGTTCGCCTCGGTGACGACGAGGTCGCCGCCACCGTCGATCACGATGCCGTTGCAGAACACGAACCCATCGGCAACCGTGCGCAACGAACCATCGGGCTCGTAGGCCATCACGCGCGACGACGGCTCCTCTCGCGGCTGGAGCATCGGCCAGGGATCCGTGAAGTACACGGTGCCGTCGGGTGCGACGACGAGATCGTTGGGGGCCTGCATGCCCTGCACGAGGCGCACGACCGTCCGGTCAGGGAGCATCCGCTGGAGGCCGGGCGAGACGTACCGCGGCTTCGCCCACTCGCCCGGCACTTGGAGTGCGTGGAAGTCGATGCCACCGTTCTGCGTGATCACGAACCCGCCGTCGCTCGTGAGCGCCGCACTGTTCGCACCGCCCTCGGTGTCGCACAGCTCCTCCTTCGTCCCCTGCTCCGGCCAGATCCTCCAGAGCTTCGCGTCGGTCACGCTCGTGCACACCAGCGTGCCGTCGTCACACCACACCGGCCCCTCGGCCATCGCGATGCCATCGACGACGACTTCGGGCTTCGACACCATGGGCGTCCTTTCGGCAGACGGTCAGTCGTCGGGACGGAAGCCCGAGACGGCCGCGACGACGTCGGCCATCTCGAACGGGAGCGCGATGGGCTGCCCCGGCCCGTTGAGCGCGACCTCGTCGATGCGGGCACCGGTTGCGAACATGGTCGCGAGCATCTCCGCGAGCACAGCGCCCACTTCGTCGACCTGGAGGTAGCCGTCGAGGACGCGCCCCCGCCGCACCCATTCCCGCGTGAGCTCGGCGGTCAGCACGGGATCGTCGGACGCCGCAGCTTCCGTACCGGCGACCGCATCGAGCACGAAGCGAGTGAAACGCAGCTGCGGATGCTCGATCCGCAGAGCGCGCACACCTTCGTCGAGGGCCGCCTTGCTGACGGTGTAGGCGCCTCGTCCGTGGTACGGCGCGGAGACGCCGCTCGACGCCGCGTACGCGACGATCGCGTTGTCGGTCAGCAGTCGGCGGAGAGCCGCGAACGTCAAGAACGCGCCACTCGCGTTCGTCGCGAACAGGTCGGCCCACCCTTCCGGCGACTCGTCGACCATCATCACCATCGGCACCCTCGCGGCCATGTAGACGAACGCGTCGACGCTGCCGAGCTCGTGCGCGGCGACGTCGGCGAGGCGGCGACGGTCGGCCGCATCACGCACATCACATTCGACGGCGACCCCGTCACCTGCGGCCGCGACCTCGCGGAGTCGATCAGTCCGTCGGGCGGCCACCAGGACCCGCGCCCCGCCGGTGAGGGCGCACGTCGCGACCGCACGCCCGATGCCGGACGAGGCACCGAGAACGACGATGCGCCGGCCGCTGAGCGCTGTCTCCATGCCTGCGTCTCCCTCGTACGACAGCGCTGTGCCGCGGGGGCAGCGTCCGCGAGGAACGTATACGTTATGCAAAAGCACTCTAGGCAGCGCCCCTGACCAGGGCAAGCACGACGCAGGAGGCTGCGCTGGTGCACGGAGGCGTCACCAGTCACGACTACGTGGTGGTCGGGGGTGGTTCCGCGGGGTGTGCGGTCGCGGGCCGGCTCGCGGCCGACGGGCGCCACACGGTGCTCCTGCTCGAGGCCGGCGACCGCGACCGTTCCCCGTACATCCATGTGCCGGCCGGGCTCATGCGACTCAAGGAGCAGTACTTCGCGTTCGCCGACGAGCCCGACCCCACCCGCGACGGCCTCAACACGACCTGGCTGACGGGCCGGGTGCTCGGGGGCGGCAGCTCGGTGAACGGGCTGGTGTGGGTCCGTGGGAACCGTGCGGACTTCGACCAGTGGGCGAAGCTCGGCGCGGCGGGATGGGACTACGACAGCGTGTTGCCGTACTTCCGTCGTGGCGAGCGCTTCGAGGGCGGCGCCGACGAGTACCGCGGCGCTGGCGGGCCGCAGTGGGTGTCGCGGGGTCGCACGCACCACGAGCTGAGTGACGCCTTCGTCGCCGCCGCGCAACACGCGGGTCATCCGTTCACCGCCGACTACAACGGCGCATCGCAGGTCGGCGTCGGTTGGGTGCAGACCTCTCAGCGCCGCGGCTTCCGACACAGCGCGGCCACCGCGTACCTGGGGGTGCTCCGCCGGCGGCGCAACCTCGACATCAGAACCCGAGCATCGGCCACGCGCATCGTGTTCGAAGGACGGCAAGCCGTGGGAGTGCGTTATCTCCACGGGGGCGTCGAGCACGAGGCGCGCGCATCCCGAGAGGTCGTCGTGAGCGCGGGCACCCTGACCACGCCGCGGCTGCTGATGGCTTCGGGCGTCGGTCCCGCCGAGCACCTCCGCGAGCACGGCATCGAGATCGTGTCCGACGTCCCGGGAGTGGGTGAGAATCTCCAGGACCATCTCATGTTGATCATGATGTGGAACGTCGACCTCCCGACGCTGAACCTCTCGCTCACCCCGTCGGGATTCGTACGGCACGGGCTCGACTTCCTCGTCCGCGGCCGCGGTCCGGCTGCTTCTGCCACGGCGCACGCGCTGGTGTTCTCGAAGCTCCGCGACGCCAGCCCCTGGCCGGACGTCGAACATCTCTTTGCGCCACTCGGGATGATCGGCGAGAACACCGACGAGAGCCTCGCCGAGACGTTCGACACGGTCGGAGAGCACCAGGCGAACGAGTTGAAGCTCCTGCACCGCGCCGTCGCGTCGGTGATCGTGCAGCTGCTCCACCCGAAGGCGCGCGGTCGCGTCCGCCTGCGCTCGCCGCATGCGTCAGACCCGCCCGTGATCGAACACCGGTTCCTCGAACACACGGCGGACATGACCGACCTCATCGCCGGTGCCCGGCACGCCCGGGAGATCATGAATTGCGAACCCATGGCGGCTCATGTGAGCGGTGAAGCGTTCCCCGGCGACGCGGTCGTCACGGACGATGACTGGTGTGCATTCGTGCGAGCCGCCGCGTGGGGCGGTCAGCATCCGGCCGGCACCTGTCGCATGGGCGTCGACGCCGAAGCCGTCGTCGACCCTGACCTGAGGGTTCGGGGCGTCGAGCGGCTCCGCGTCGTCGACGCGTCGATCATGCCCCTCGTCACGAGCGGCAACATCAACGCCGTGTGCGAGATGATCGGCGAGAAGGCCTCCGACCTGATCGCGGCGCACCGCTGATTCTCCGGAGCAGCGCACTCCGCCGACGCGCGTGCCGTGATCTGTATACATTATGAATTCGCCGCTGACTCCGCCCTGGGGGAAGACGATGCACTTCGCGGATCGGTACGGGTCCTGGGCGCTCATCGTCGGCGGATCGACCGGGCTCGGCGCCGCGTGCGCGAGAGAGTCGGCCGCCCGCGGGCTCGACGTGGTCCTGACCGCGAGGCGCGCCGAGCCGCTCGAGGAGTTGGCCGCGGAGCTGCGAACCGGCACGGGTGTCGCGGTGAGGACGTTCGCCGGAGACATCGGTGACGCAGGCACCGCGTCGCGACTGCTCGACCTCGTCGACGACCTCGACGTCGGGCTCCTCGTGTACAACGCCGCCGGAGAACGCGTGGGCACGTTCCACGAGAGTCCACTCGA
>Ga0136846_1217536_pt1 | contig 18493 bp, 17 predicted proteins | sample HopSoiMetagenom2_FD_96841 | JGI IMG/M metagenome (GOLD analysis project Ga0136846, IMG submission 96841) | Grasslands soil microbial communities from Hopland, California, USA - 2 Assembly 2016 (version 4) | ecosystem: Environmental > Terrestrial > Soil > Grasslands | place: USA: Hopland...
AGCAAGGCGAGCGGGCTCGGCAAGCAGTTCAGCTACAGCTTCGCGCCGTATTCAGTGACGGTGCTGGTGCTGTCGACCAAATAGGCTGCAAGTACCGCGTGTACGCGCTGTGTCGGTCCTTTGGTTACCTGGCCTTTCCGACACAGACGCTGTTGCCGGCGCATGAAGATGGCGTCCGTGGACTGAAAGTCCTAGGGACACAACTGGCGCACTGCGGTCTGTGAGCCGGTACCCCATGGCGGGCCGGTTGGAGTCGCCGTCAACATGGCCCGTCTCCACGGGAAACTGCGCGGCCGGCATGCGCGTCCTGAAGCCGCCTTTATCAATGTGGCGGTTCAGCACGATCTCGTAGACGCGCTGCAGTGCGGCAAGGTGAAAGGCTCCCCCAGCAAGAAGGCGGACAACGGGTGTATTCCACCCGACCACGCAGGCGCTCTCCTGCAGCTTGCGGGATGACCGCATGGTCGAACGCCAGCTCCGAACCGTCAGCAAATCTTCGACCTTGAACCAGGCAACGTCTGCCGCTTTGGCTCCTTTGGCCAGCTCGGGCCAACTTCGATGTCGGTTTGCGCACAGCCAAAAACTGAAAAACGGCCCTGATCAACCACTTGACGCTGATTGAGTCAGCGGGCTTAGAACCCGTGTCTCACTCAAGTCTGAACTTTCGGCTTTTCGTCTCGCACAAAGTTGAACTTTCGGCACCGGCAACGCGGCCACCAGAGGACGCGGCGCTGGCCGATGCGGGAGCCGCATCGACTCGCCGACCGTTGACGTAGACCACGCCATCCCGCACCTCGATGAGCATGTCGCCCCACTCGCTACTCCACACGTAGCGCAGCACACCTTCAGTCGCGAAGTCCAGGTCAGTCTGTGGCGAGTGGGTCTGCCGACGCAGGATCTGAGGCAACAACGGCGCGTTCATGGTGAAGGCTCCAACAAGCGTTTCAGGATACGCCGCGGACCGGGGGATCTTGTGTCGATGGGTCAGCGACGTTTTCGGCGTGTCGGCAGAGCCAGGAGAAATAGGAGACCTTGCCCCGGGGTCTGCTGTAGCGCTGCTTCCTGAACGTCAGGCGCACGCGTCCCACCCGCTCGGCGTCGATCTCGACGGTCATTTCGTCGTCGAGCGCACAGGCAGGGTCCGGCAGGGACTTGCTGGCCTGTGCGATGTACTGGCCAGGCACCCGGGCCAGTACGCCGCTGTCAGCCGACGCATGTCGTGGCGACGCGCCGCAGTCTAGAACTTCAGTCATGCCTCTATCGTGCCCCCGCGCAGGCTCACCAGATGAGCCTGCTCCGCGCTCGACGGCTCCCGAAAGGCCGTTGCTGCAACGTCACGCAGATCTGCGCGGCATTGAATCGGCAAAGACGTGTGCGTTAGCCCCGAGGACTGAACGTCCTGGGAAACACGACCGGCGCACTGCGGTCCGCGAGCCGGTACCCCATAGCGGGCCGATTCGAGCTGCCCTCCACATGGCCCGCTTCCACGAGAAATTCCGCAGCCAGCATGCGCGTCCTGAAGCCGCTTTTATCAATGTCGCGGTTCAGCACGATCTCGTAGACGCGCTGCAGTTGCGGCAACGTGAACGGCTCCGCCAGCAGGAAGGCGGGCAGCGAGGTGTATTCCACCCGACCACGCAGCCGCTCTACGGCAGCTTGCAGGATTTCCGCATGGTCAAACGCCAGCTCCGAACTCGCCAGCACCTCTTCGACCTTGAACCAGGCAACGTCCGCCGCGTTGGCTCCTTTGGCCAGTTCGATGTCCCGACTGGTGATGAGCGCGAAGTACACATGCGTGGCTGACCATCCGCGCGGGTCCCTGGACGCCCCGCCCCAACTGCCCAGCTGTTCGAGATAGGGGCTGCGAACACCCGTCTTCTCGCGGAGCTTGCGTTCGGCACACGCGAGCAGGTCGTCGTCGACGTCGACGTTCACGAAACCACCAGGTAGCGCCCAGCAGCCGGGGAACGGCTCTGCCTCCTTGTCCTCAGGCCGCTGCACGAGAAGAACCCGCAACGCATCTTCCGAGACAGTGAAGATCACCACATCCACCGTGGTGAACGGCAGCGGAAAGCTCAGCGAGGCGGCGCTTGATCGAGGTGGTTTGGCGGCCATGCGGACTCTCTTACTTGACGGGCTTCGGTATGGGTTGTATTGTGCAACTTATTCAAGTTGCACAGAACAACTAACAAATCAGGGAAGCCCATGAATGACACCCTCACCCTCACCCTCTACCGACCTACCGGCCCAAGCGAATTGGCGCTGGTGGAGGCCAGCGGCAACCTTCGTTGGCCTCCCAGATTGCCCGACCAACCCATCTTCTATCCCGTGACCAACGAGGCCTATGCCGTGGAGATCGCGCGGGACTGGAACGTGCCCGCAAGTGGCGCCGGCTTCGTGGCTCGCTTCGAGGTGCGCAAAGCCTTCATGGAGCGCTATGCCGTCCAGCAAGTGGGCGCTGCGCATCACACGGAATGGTGGGTACCGGCTGAGGAGCTGGAAGCCCTGAACGACAACATCGTCGGCACCATTGAGGTGATCCGACGCTTCCCCGAGAACAACAACTAGAACGGAACATGAAACTCGCAACCGCCTCTCACCTCCAGCAAGCCACCGAGTGGCCCGAACAAGGCGAGCACATCCTTGCTCACCATGACGACACCAGCGTTGTCGTCTATCAGGCCTATCGCCCGTCCATCGGTCGCTACGCCATCGAGCACGGCCACTTCGGCGGTCCGGACTACAGCTTCAACCGCATGAGCTGGGTGAAGCCCAACTTCCTGTGGATGATGTACCGCTGCGGTTGGGGCATGAAGGAGGGTCAGGAGGTGATCCTGGGCCTGCGCATCCGTCGGGTCTTCTTCGACACATTGCTCGGTGTCGCGGTGTCGTCGTCGTTCGATGCGACCCGTTACGCCACCCAGGAAGAATGGCAGGACGCCGTGGCCAGCTCAGAAGTGCGACGGCAGTGGGATCCCGACCATGCGCCCAGCGGCGCCAAGTTGACGCGCCGCGCCATCCAGCTCGGCCTGCGCGGCAGCCTCTTGCGTGCGTTCGCGACGACTGAACTGATGGAGGTCATCGACATGACCGGCTTTGTCGCCGAGCAGCGCCAGCACGCCCAGGATGACAACCCGCAACTGATGACCCCGCTGGAGCACGTCTACCAACAGCAGCGCCATGACTGACATCTTGAATCTCCGCAGTGTCGAAGACCTGTTGCATGCGCTTGAAGCTGGCGCCACGCCGAAGTACGTGCTCTTCTGGGGGCACCAGCCCAAGGCAGATGGTTCCATCGGCAAGGGCTGCTTCAGCCAATGGTTCGAAACCAGCTTCCAGCTCGATGGCCAGACGTACCTGACGGCAGAGCACTTCATGATGGCCGAGAAGGCCCGCCTCTTCGGTGACGGGGAGACACGCGCCAACATCCTGGCAGCCAGAACGCCCGCAGAGGCGAAGAAGCTGGGGCGCGGCGTGAAGGGGTTCGACGATGCGCGTTGGGAGCAGACACGTTTTGACATCGTCGTCCGCGCCAATGAGGCCAAGTTCTCGCAGCACCCGGCACTGCGGGACTACCTGCTCACCACTGGCGATCGCGTGCTCGTCGAGGCCAGCCCCGTCGACCGCATCTGGGGCATTGGCCTGGCAGCGAACGATGAACGAGCGTTGGAGCCACGCGCTTGGTGTGGATTGAACCTGCTGGGCTTCGCGCTGATGGAAGTGCGCGCCCGGTTGGCATCGAACTGAATCGGGCGGCACCTGTGGAAGCGATAGAGCGATACCGAGGAGCGTTGCTGGGCCTGGCCTGCGGCGACGCCGTCGGCACCACCGTGGAGTTCATGCCGAGGGGCAGCTTCGCGCCGGTGACCGACATGCTGGGCGGTGGCCCCTTCTCGCTTGCACCAGGGAAGTGGACCGATGACACATCGATGGCCCTCTGCCTGGCAGAGAGCCTTGTGCAGACCGGCCGCTGCGCCCCCGCAGACCAGATGGCCCGTTACGCCAACTGGTACGAATGGGGCTACTGGAGTTCGACGGGTATCTGCTTCGACATCGGGTTGACGACCAAGGGCGCCATCCATCAGTTCCTGCTGACTGGCGAGGCTCTTTCTGGGTCTGCGGACCCAGACACGGCCGGCAACGGCTCCCTGATGCGGCTGGCCCCCATTGCCCTGCGCTTTGGTCACGACGAGCAGTTGGTTCAGGACATGGCAGCCCTCAGCTCGCGGACGACGCACGCCGCCACTGAATGCCTGGATGCATGTCGCGTGTTTGCCGTGGCGCTGAGCCGCGCGCTGCGAGGCATGCCGAAGGAGGTGGTGCTGGATCTCGGCGGGCTGCCCATCGAAAGCGCCAAGATCCGGGCCATCGCCGCTGCCGATCACGCCGCCAAGCCGGTTGAACAGATCAAGGGCAGCGGCTACGTCGTTGATAGCCTGGAAGCCGCGCTCTGGTGCTACGCCAGGCATGACAACTTCCGCGACGCCGTCCTTGAAGCCGTGAACCTCGGCGACGACGCCGACACGACGGGCGCCATCGTGGGCCAACTCGCCGGCGCCACCTATGGCGCTGCCGGTATTCCCGTTGCCTGGCTTGAACGTCTTCATCTCGCGCAGGAGATCACCGGGTTGGCTGATTCGTTGTGGCGATCTCAGCAGCAAAGTCTTGCTGACGCGCCCGGCTGACCCGCTCGCTTCTCCTGCAGCAAAAGCCGAACAGCCCTAGGTACATTGCCGTTTCCCAACCAGCAGCTTCCATGTCGGCCTTCGATCTCTTCAAGCGCATCTCCCGGGCGCCCACCAATCCGGGAACGACGCCACCGACTCGCCAGTTCGACGTGGCCGACCTGTACCGCGGCGCGATATCGACGGGCGCCGAAGCGCAGGCCGAAACGGTGCCGTTGGACGAGAAGCTGCGGCAGGCCTACTTCTGGATCGTCAACAACGCGATCATCAGCCCGCACTACGACATCGAGTTCAACGACGGGCCGGCGCAGTCGTTCACTGTGGGTGACGGTCACCGCACGCTGACGCTGCCGTCCGCACAGAGCTATTCCAGCTTCATCCTGCTGCCCCTGCTGACCTTCGCCACGCGGCGCAAGTGCCTGTTCGTCGGCGGTCCCGGGCGGGGCAAGACGGCCAGCGCCCTGCTGATGGGCATCCTGGCCGGCTACCCGGTGCGGGATGTGCGCCGCGGCATGCAGCACGGCCACCCGCAGATGACCATCGCGGACCTGCTCGGCAACCCGCTGCCGGGCGACCTTGTGAACGCGCAAAGCATGGACGACATCCGCATCGCCTGGCGCAGCTGGCTGGGCATGCGCGTCAAGATCATCGACGAGTACAACCGCATCCCCACGCGCACGCAGAGCGCGCTGCTGACGGTGATGGGCGACAACTACGCCGAGATCCTGAACCACATCCACGAGTGCCCCGACTCGGCCTGGTACCTCACGGCCAACGACGACCCGGGCGGCGGCACCTACCAGGTCATCGAGGCACTGCGCGACCGCATCGACGTGGTCGTGCAGGCGCTGTCATTCAACCCACGCTTCCTGGGCGAGTTGCTGCTGCGCGTGGAGGAGAACCTGCGCCCCGAGGAAGTGGTGCCGCCGCAGATCGTGTTCACCGAGGCCGAGATCGACCGCCTGGGCGAGGAGATCCGCGCGGTGGAGGTTCCCGAACCGGTGCGGCGTCGGCTGGAGTTCTTCTGCAGCCAGTTCGAGCTTTCCGAGCCTGCGGGCGTGCAGTTCGAGTACATGACCAAGGACACCGCGCGGCTGTCGGGCGTGGACTGGGCGCAGGTAGTGGCCGCCGACAACGGCCGCGACCGCGTGAAGGACCTGGGCTGCCAGACGCTCAACGGCGTGTCGGTCCGCAACCTGATGTCGCTGCTGGTGTTCGCCAAGGCGCTTGCCTACTTCCGAGGCTCGCGCCGCGTCGAGCTCGACGACCTGCGCCAGGTGTTGCCCTTCGTGCTGCACGACAAGCTGCAGCCCGATCTTGAGGCGCCGTTCTTCTCCATCCCCGGCAACGCCGGCTACCGCACCGATCGGCTGAGCTGGCTGCGGCGGTTGCTGGACCTGTCGTGCGAGGAGTACGACCGCCTGAACCTGGACCGCGACGATCCGGTGGGCCGGCTGTCGCAGGACTTTGCCCGCGGGCTGGACGGTGTGTCCGAGTCCGACACGCGCAAGCGATTGGCAGCCATCGAGCGCCTGGTGGGCGAGCTGACCAAGGGCCGCAAGCTGTACGGCCCGCTGCACGACGACCTGCAGAAGCTGAAGTACCTGCACCAGCGCTACACCAACTACCTGCACTGGCTGCGCACCCAGTGAGCGCGATCTCCGCCCCCTTCGCCCAGGTGTTGGCCGCCGGCCGGCGCCAGTTCAACGCCCGCGTTGAAGAGGCAAAGCGTCGCGCGCCTGGCTTCGATGCTGCGGGCTTCGCGGCCTTCCTGCAGCAACAGGTGGACGGCGTGGTGGCGGCTGTCCACGCGGCAGCGCCCACGCGCATGACGGCGGTGGCGCTCGCCGCGTACGACGTTGCCATCAGTCTGTGCCTGCACGGCCTTGCCGGGCCTGCAGCGCGGACCCCGTTGCTGAACCAGGCCTGGTCGCAGCTCTTCCCCTTGCTGGCCGCACGCATTGCCGAGCAGCCGCAGGAGGTTCTCGGCGCGATGAGCAACGCCGTCGTGCACCTGGGCGGCGTAGACGGTGCGCGCGGCGACGAGTGGCTGGACCTGATGGTGCAGCTTGCGCCCGGCGCCGCCACCGGGGCACAGCTGCTGGACCTGGGCAAGGTGCTCGCCTGGCGCTCGGGGCTGGCGCACTTCCGCGCGGGCGCGCTGCAGGCTGCGGACAACCTGCCGCCGGCGCTGCAACTTGCTGCACTGGGCGCGCCGGCCGATGGCTCCGCGAGTGGCTTGCGCGCTGCGCTGGCGTCCGACCCCTGGGCATCGTCGCAACCGCGGCGCGTGGACGGCTGGCAGCTCGGCGCCTTCACCGGCTTCGGTGGCCGCTTCTCGCAACCGCCTGAGCTGCGCCTGTCGTCGGCCGGCTTCCTGGTGCGCAGCGGCACGCGTCATTTCCTCGCCATTGCCGACGCCTTCGGCGCCGTGCTGCTGCCCGCCACGGCCGACGAGTTCGCTGCCGGAGCGCTGCCGCCGCCACCCATCGTCCCGCAGCGCCGCGGCGCCAACCTGGTGTTCGCCGATCGCGAGCTGGTGCTGGATCTCCCCACCGAGGGCCTGCAACTGGCAGCCGACGCCCACACGCTTGCCATTGCGTCACCGTATTCGCACACTTTGCGTCTGCTGCCGTTGTGATGGACGCCTTGCTCCCGTCGACCGACAGCCTGCTCGCCCGCTGGCAAGCCGCCTGGCCGCAAGCGCTGGCCATCTGGAGCCGCTATACACGTCTGCAATTGCCGCATCTGTGCGAGAGCCGCGTGGAAGCTGCCAGGCAAGGCCTGGAGGGCAGCTTCGCGATGATCCGGTTGAAGGATCAGCGGATCGTTATCGACCTGTCGGCAATAGCCGCGCTGAAGCTGGAGGATCACGCCGTCGAGATCCTGGCGCACGAGATTGGCCACCACGTGCTGGTACCCGGCAACATGACCGATCAGCTGCGCCTGCTCGCGCGCATCCGCGCCGGCCTGCCCACGCTGGAGCGCCATGCGTCGATGGTGGCCAACCTCTACGCCGACCTGCTCATCAACGACCGCCTGCAGCGCCAAGAGGGGCTGCGACTGGCCGACATCTACCGACGCCTGGCCGGCGAGCGCACGCCGGGCGCAGAGAAAACCACCAGCCAGGTCTGGGATCTATACCTGCGCATCTACGAGCAGCTATGGAAGCTGGCACCCGGCGGCCTCGGCTCGGGCGCCAAGGCCGCGCGCATCGACGGCGACGCCTGGCTGGGCGCACGCCTGGTGCGTGTCTACGCCAACGACTGGCTGGCCGGCGCCGGCAGCTTCGCCGCGCTGCTGCTGCCCTACTTGGTGGAGGACGCGGAGAAGGCCGAGCAAGGTGCGGTGCGCCACTTGCTCGACACGCTAGACGCCGGCGAAGGCTGCGAGCCCTTCGGGGGCGTGGATATCGACGCTGGTGAGATCAACGCCACGCACCCATCTCGCGACCCTGCCATCACCGGCGACGACGTCGAGCCGAGTGCGCCGCAGGAGGGCACTGTTCCATCCGATGAGCCTGGCAACCCAGGCGGCAAAGGCCAGACCCGCGAGCCCTTCGAGTACGGCGAGCTGCTGCGCGCCGCAGGCTTGAAGATCGACGACCACGAGGCCGCCGTGCGCTACTACCGCGAGCGCGCGCTGCCCTACCTGGTGCCCTTCCCGCGCCGCACGCGGCCCGACAGCCCCGAGCCGCAGATGGAAGGCTTGGACCCGTGGGAGATCGGCGACGCCGTCGACACACTGGATGCGCTGCAGAGCGTGCTGCTGTCGCCTCGCGTCATCCCCGGCATGACCACCGTGCAGCGCCACTACGGGCTGGAGCCCGGCCAGACGCTGGCGAAGTCCCCCATCGACCTGGACCTCTACGTCGACAGCTCCGGCTCCATGCCCAACCCGCAGCAGCGCATCTCCTACATGAGCCTGGCGGGCGCCGTCATCGCGCTGTCGGCGCTGCGTGCGGGGTCGCGCGTGCACGTTACGCTGTGGAGCGGCAAGCAGCAGGTCATGCACACACCCGGCTTCGTGCGTGACGAGCAGGCCATCCTGCGCATCCTCACAGGCTTCTACGGCGGTGGCACGGCTTTTCCGATCCATCGCCTGCGCGATACCTACCTGGGCGGTGGCGAGCGTGATCGCCCGGTGCACCTATTGATGATCTCGGACGACGGCATCACGACGATGTTCGACCGTGACGAGCGCGGCAACGACGGATGGGACGTGTCCGCCCGCGCATTGGCCGCAGCGGGCGGCGGCGGCAGCATGGCGCTGCAGCTTCCGGCCAATTGGGAGCACAAAGACGGCGGCTGGCCCGCCACCGCCTACCGCGACCTCCGCCGCGCGCGCAGCGAGCAGCGCTGGGACATCTCGGCCATCACCAACCTGGAAGACCTGCTCGAGTTCGCACGCTGCTTCTCGCGGAGGCACTACACGTGATCGTGGTCTGGCGCATCACGCAGCACTGCAACCTGCGCTGCCCGTTCTGCGAATGGGACCAGTCGCTGCCCCGTTCGCGCCAGCATGCTGATCCGCGGGAGGTGCTGCGCTTCGCCAGACTACTGGCCGACTGGCAAGCCGCCACGGGCCGGCGCGTACTGGTCAGCTGGCTTGGCGGCGAGCCGCTGCTGTGGCCCGAACTGGCCAGCGTCGCCGCGCAGGTGCACGCCTGGGGATTGGCGCAAAGTGCAACGACCAACGGCACACCGCTGGGCCAGGCCAAGACGCTGAACCTCGTGCTGCGGCACTTCTCCGAACTCACGGTGAGCGTCGACGGCTTCGCCGACTTCCATGACCCGATGCGCGGCTGGCCTGGCGGCTTCGACCGGCTGCACGATGCCGTGCGGGCTCTCGTCGCTCGCCGAGCGAGCCCAGGCGCCCTGCGGCTGCGCGCCAATGTCGTGCTGATGCGGCAGAACCTGCACGCGTTTCCGGATCTCTGCGACACCCTCGCGGACTGGGGCATCGACGAGATCACGTTCAACGCGCTGGGCGGCCGCGACCGCCCCGAGTTCTATCCCGCCCATGCTCTGCAGCCCGGCGACGTCGCGTGGCTGCAGGCCGAACTCCCGGCGCTGCGCACCCGCCTGGCCGCACGTGGCACTCGCGTGCCCGGTGAAGGCGACTATCTGTACCGCTTCGCCGCCACAGCCCGTGGCCAGCCCATCGCCGTCGCCGACTGCGGTCCAGGCCGCGAATTCCTGTTCATCGATGAGCATGGCGTCATCGCGCCATGCGACTTCACCGTGGTGGGCTACGGAGTGCCCACCACTGCCATCACGTCTGTGGACGATCTGCTGGCGCTGCCCGCCCGCTTCGCCGCGCGCCAGCGCGAGAAGCGGGCGGCCGCCTGCGATGATTGCCGCTCCACGCGCGTGTTTGCCAAGTTCTCCGCCTGATCGCACCTCCCCATGCTGCTGCCTGGCCCACCGCTTGAGACCCTGCTGCGTCGACTGGCTGACACCCCACCCGACTTCCTCGACGACCCGCGCATCGGCGCGTCCGGCCAAGTCTTCGTCGCCGCGGTCGTCAACGACCTGCTGGCCCAGGGCCCGGGCCGCGCCAGCCTGGCGGAGCTGCAGCGCTTCGAGGGCCGCAGCGCTGACGCAGGCCGGCTGCGGATGGCGTCGGTGATGGCCTGGCTGCTGGCGGACGACGCCCTGCGCAATCAATCCGCGTCGCGGGCCGACGTGCTGAACCTGCTGGACGGTACCGCCGCTGAACTGGCCAGCCTGGCCTCCGCCACCAAATACCTGCAAGACCCCGACCGCCGCGAGGAACTGGTCCGCGTGCTGCTGGCGCGTCTGGGCCTGCGCCCGCACGGCGAGACGGCCGAGCAGGCCACCGACCGGCTGTCCGCGCTGAGCGCCACCGAGCGCAAGCGGCTGCTGGACGCAAGCCGCGTTGCCGAGGCGCGCGCCCGGGAGATTCGCGAGGCGCTGGTACGCAAGGCCGCGGAGGCGTCGGCCGACAAGTGGACCCGCGAGTAGCGCGCATGCCGCTGCGCGACGAGGACCTGGCGTTTTGCCCGACGCTGACCGAGCATGGCCAGCGCATGCTCAACTTCCTGCGCGAACACCCCGCCGCACCGCGCTTCAGCAACCAGAGCGGCAACCGCCTGCTGGCCGAGGAGGTCGATGAATTGCGCGGCTTCGTTCGCGACGTGCAGGCTGCCGAGGTCGGCTGGCCGCGCGGCCGCAGGTCCGACTGGCTGGCTGCCTTCGTGCAGCAAACCTGCCGCGAGGTTCCCGCCTTCCGCGCGCTGACGCATCTGCCCGACCGCTTCGAAGACCTGCCCACCATCACCCGCGCTGACTTGGCGGCGGACATCGCGCGCTACGTGCCCGACTCCGTGCGCCTGGACCGGCTCATCAACTTCCGCACCACCGGCACCACGGGCAACCCGCTGCTGATCGCGTCGCACCCGGTCGTGGCGGCGCGCTACCTGGCCTTCCACCTACGGGCACTGCAGCGCTTCGGCATCGAACCCCGGCACCGCGGCGGCCAGGTCGGCGTGGTGCTGCTGGGCGTGCAGCGGCGCTGCTTCACCTACGTCAGCGTCACGCCGCTAATGGATGACTCCGGGCTGGCCAAGATCAACCTGCACCCCGACGACTGGCGCGACCCGGCCGACCGGGCGACCTACCTCGACGCGCTGGATGCCGAGGTCATCGCCGGCGACCCGATCTCGTTCGGCGAACTGCTGCGCCTGCCACTGACAACACGGCCGCGCGCGCTGCTGTCGGTGGGCATGATGCTGTCGCGCGGCCTGCGCGACGAGTTGCAGGCGCGTTTCGGCTGCCCGGTGCTGGACCTGTACTCGATGAACGAGGCCGGTCCCATCGGCGTGTTCGACGCCGCGGCCGGAGGCCACGTGCTGCTGCAACCGCGCATGTACGTCGAGATCCTCGACGCCGCGGGCCAGCCGGTACCGGAAGGTCAGCGCGGCGAGATCACGCTGACCGGCGGCTTCAACTTCTGCCTGCCACTGCTGCGCTACCGCACCGGCGACCAGGCCGCGCTGGTGCATGGCGAGCACGGCCCCGTGCTGCAGGCGCTGCACGGCCGCGCGCCGGTGCGCTTCCAGACGGCCACCGGCGCGTGGGTCAACAACATCGACGTCACGCACGCGATGGAGCGCTGGCCGCTCACGCAGTACTCGCTGCATCAGTACGCCGACGCGTCGCTGCAGTTGTGCCTGACGCCAGGCGCGATGGTGCACGCGAATGCCGTACTCGGCGCCTTGCAAGCGCTGCTGGGCCCGTTGCCGGTGAATGTCCAGCCGCTGTTGGCCGACGACAAGATGCGTCAGTACACGTCGGACCTCGAGACTACGACCAGATGACCGATCCCATCGAACTGGCAGCCAGCGTGCTTACCACCGTGTCCATCCTGCTCGCAGCGCGCAACAGCGTGCATACGTGGTGGACCGGCATTGCCGGCTGCGCACTGTTCGCAGTGACCTTCTACCGCGCGGCGCTGTATGCCGACGTGACGCTGCAGGCCTTCTTCATCGTGACCAGCGCAATCGGCTGGTGGCATTGGATGCGCGGCCATGCGGGCGAGGCGCTGCCGGTGACGCGGACGACGCGCCGCGAGTTCGGTGGCGCCATCATGCTGGCGGCACTGGCCACCGTGGGCTACGGCGCGCTGCTGATGCGGTTCACCAATGCCTACGCGCCGTTCGTCGACTCTGCCGTCCTCGCCCTGAGCGTGGTGGCTCAAGTATTCCTGCTGCGCCGCCGCGTCGAGAACTGGCCAGTCTGGCTGCTCGTCAACACCATCGCCGTGCCGCTGTACGCGAGCCGCGGCCTGCAGCTGACGGCCGTTCTCTACGCCGCCTACTGGGTGAACGCGTGGTTCGGATGGTGGCGCTGGCGCCAGTTGCAACGCCTTCAGATCGCATGAGCGAGCGGTTCCGCCGCGGACTGGTGGTGGGCAAGTTCTGCCCGCTGCACCTGGGCCACGAACTGCTCATCAACCGTGCTCGTTCGCAGTGCGATGACTTGATCGTGCTGAGCTACACCAAGCCCGGCTTCGACGGGTAGCCTCGCGGACGGCTGCAATCCCAAGCCGAGCCACGATGTCGGGCTGCTGTGTCTCCTCTCTTAGCCACGTTCCACGGTCCATCAGCGTCTTGATGCGCTCGTACTCATTAGGGAAATCGTGGGACTTGCCCAAGTAGGTCGTGATTTTTCCGCTCAGCCGTACTTCGCTAACCTCGTACTGGACCGCGCGAAGCTGTGATCGAAGCGCATCACACACTTTGTTTAGATCGATGCCGGTCGGTCCTACGAAGCCGAAAACGAGCTCTACGTTTGCCGGGTCAGAAGCGTCCATTTCATCGATTGGCGGCTTTGATCGGCTGGTAGCGCGGGCCTTGGCCTTCTCGGGCATTGGGCTCGTGCCGCCGCTCTCTGCACGCCGTTTTGTCGCCATGTATCGCCGCCCTGACCTTGGTACGTCGCTGTTTGCGAGTAAGCAAGCGACATTGGCGAAGCGTCGCCACGACAGGCGCTCCAGGCAATACCGACATACACCGAGACGGTTGTTGGGCCGCGCTCCCGACCGCGCCGAGGCGTCGCGTTTACAGGCAGCTCAGGAGTCCATGAATTCCAAAAACTCTCTTAGGAATCAATAGCTTGCGGACGTGCTGATGATGTGGATACGTTGACCAGCGAGTTCCAAGTTAAGCGCAAACAGTTCCAAACTCAGCGCAAACCGACATTCGACACGCACAATGTCGGTTTGCACACAACCCAAAACTGAAAACCGGCCCTGATCAGCCACTTGGCGCTGAGGTAGTCAGCGGGCTTTGAACCCGTGTCTCACTCAAGTCTGAACTTTCGGCTTTTCGTTTCGCTCAACTTTGAACTTTGGCGTGGCGCTGCATCGACCCGCTGGCCGTTGGCGCAGACCACGCCTTCGCGAGCCTCAATGAGCACGTCGCCCCACTGACTGCTCCAAACAAAACGAAGCACGTCTTCCGTCGCAAGGTCCAGATCGGTCTACAGAGAGTCGTCCTGCGGAAGCAGGATTTGGGGTGGCAGACGCGCGTTCACGTTGTCCAGCATGGACAGTCCTTGGCTCACTACATGAGCCAGCACACGCAGCTCAGCGAGAGAGCCCGCTGGATGGCCTGACAGGGCGTCGGTGCTAGAGCGGCACAGCAAGCGTTGCTCGCGACCCGAGCCAGGGCCCGTGGTGGCTAGGCCTGTGATGATCTCTTGCTAGTCAGGCTCAACACCTAGCTCGCGCAGCGCATCGGCGATGCGACTGCTGGTAGGGACGTAGTTCGGGAGGTAGATCCGCGAACCGGCCGCGTCACGAAGTTGTTTACGCGCCTCGCGCAAAAGTTCCGTCAACTTTGCGGCCTGTTGAGGTGTAAGAGTCGTGGGGATGCTCATCCGGATGCTTCCAATCAGCCTTGCTTCTTACCGACCTGAAGCCAGCGAAGAAACGTCCGCCCTTTATGCTGTTCTAAGCCCAACAAGCTCTCTGTCCCGCACCCCTCACAGTCAAAGGAAATGGTGAGGCCATGCCTACGAGAGCTGGGATTACCCGACATATCTTTGTCAACGCTGACCGATCCGCCCGACACGTGAACTCGCAGACCTGGAGCGTCCTCTCCGCGTTCGAACACATCCACATTCTCATGGTGCGTGTAGTCTCCACCACATGCTGGGCAGCTCAATAGCGACCCGTACCCGTCGCCCGATAGATCTCGAAGTTGGACATGTTTGGTGAGGTAGCCGTTGCCCATCGCGCCTTCCTACGTTCAGTGGCGATCGCCGTCAGAGAGGACTCCCTGAGCACCGCGGGACGAGACTACCACCGAGCGCGCCCTAGCCCGTTATGCCGTGAGGAGGGGGCAGCGACCGACCTTAGTCGCGGGACTCATCCGGCGTCCTGGGACTGAGTTGGCCTGTCTGCTCCAACGTGCGCGGTTGCCCAGGGACGAGGGTGAACCGGGCATCAAGCGCTGCAGCCATCCGCGCATACGACGATACGGCTACGCCGCAACGGCCGGATTCGACGTGGATCACTTGCAGCCGGGTCAGCCCCGCAAGCTCGGCGAGGTCCACCTGCCGTAGTCCTCGCGATTGCCGCAATGCCCTAAGCATCGCGCCCATGGCTTTCACTGCTTCCGAGGCGTCGATCATGGTTTTATGTATGGTTTCCAATACATTTGACCAGAAAAGTATGAAAACCAATACATGCCAGCTTGAGATGATCGCACCGTTTGGACGCCACGAATTGACGTGATCCAATTGCTGCTGACGAACGTGACGCCGTCACACCACGCGTGTTTTCGCGATGCTGTCGTTACGCACGCGTGTTGACGCAGCGATAACAACTGTTCCATACTGGAGGCGCTCAACGAATTGCTGCGAGCCTTTTTGCCGCACGATTCGGAGTGTCCGCCACCTACGGGTTTGAGTTTTGGGTTGGTCAGGTACGCCAACCTCGCTCTTGGAAGAGATCCCGCCCAAGAGTGCACCAGGGATAGCAATGCCCTTGACGCCTGGCGACAGGCGCTGGCTGTGTGGCCAGTGGGCGCCTGAAGGGTCTGCCCTTTCGTGATGACGCGCGGAGAAGTCATCACGCGCCTTTTCTCCGAGAACTTTATCTGGATTCACCTCAAGCGTCAGTCGCTTGAGGTGATCGTTCTTGTTCTCGCAAGGAGCAGCGATGCAGACCATGGCCCTTATCACTCCGGAAGCTCTGGCTACAGTGACGCGCGAACTCGCCGTCCGTGCACAGACCCACGGCCCCCATATCCTCGGCGCACAGCTGGGGAAGCTGATCAATGATGCGCTGCACCCTCGCCACGTCCGCGAGTTCGGCGGACTGCGCAATTTCGTCTCGAGCGCGCTGGCATCCCAGGTGCGATCTATCCCTTCAGAAGCCAACGACCTCCTGTTCGAGATCGTTCCGATGCCGCCGGCGTCCGGCCAGCGTACGAACTTGCCGCTGGAGTGGATGCCCGTGGCCGGCGCCGACCTGTGGCGGTATTTCTCCAACCCCAATCTTCCGTGTGCAATGGCCGCGGTCCTGCCGTCGACGGTACTTGCAGGTCCGCCCGACCTTCCACTGCCGGACCAGGCCACCAACATTCCGCGCGTCACCTCGGCTGAATACCGCGCGCTCGCCGAGGAGTTCCTGAAGGAGCATTCCGGGAAACTAGAGATCTACCCCGTCCTGAAGGAAGCGCTTGCGGTTGAAGACTTTTACAAACCGTGGATCAACGCGCTGCGGCGCCTGCGAGTGACCAACATCGACCTGCTCAAGAGCTGGGAGATCCTGCGCGCCGCCGAGGTGGCAAAAGCTTTGACCAAGGCGCTTTCCAACGCTGGCATGGAGGCCTCTCGCGTCGCTGAGATCGTTCAGCTGGCAACGCCGGTGACCAAGGCACCGCGAATCGCTCCGGTCACTACGGCGCCCGCCGCGCCTGTCGACCGCTCGCACGTCTTTCTGTCGTTCAAGAAGGCCATGACCTTCTATGGCGGCGGCGAGTCGATCCCTCCGATGGCCGACGAGGCCGCTGAGCTTCGCGAGTTCATCCATCGTGCCATCGACCAGATGTCGCACGCTGAACTTCGCGATATCCGGATCAGCGCTGGCACGCTGATGAAACTTTCGATGATGAAGCCGCGCGCCTGAGGGTCCGTCCCCGATGCGCCCTCTGATCATCATTTGCTCGCCGGCCGTTGTGCCGGCCGTGCAGGCGGAGATCCTGCAGCACGCTCATTGGCAGTTGGGACCGAGGATGACCGCCGTCATTCCGTTCGATGTCGAATCGGATTGGCTCGCGGGCCAGCAGTTGATCCTCGAGCAGTTGGGCGTGCGGCGCCCATACGCCATGGACAAGCCGCTTGTCCTCGGCGAACGTGGCATCGGCGAGCGTGTGCGCCTCAACAACCTGGGGAAGGCCTCGGGGTTCGACGTAGTGATCGCCAGCCACGATGCTCTGATGTGGGCGCACGGCAACACGTCCGCAGTGCACAAGCAGATCAAGGCCTGCGGACTGTCGGTGATGACTGGCGCTACCGCCGTGCTCAGCCACTGGGCGCACGGCGAGGTCAGCGCTAAAGGCGTCAGCGAGTGGCTGGACCAGTTCCAGCGGCTCGGCGCCTACGGCTGGATCGGCAAGGCGCTGTTGGCACAGATGGATCTGATGCTGCCGGCTACGCTGAGTGATTGCCTGGGCGGCTTGCGCATCGAACCCGACGAGGCGCTGTGCGTGAACCGCGACCCTCGCGGCAACTGGAAGAGCGCGGACGTCCTTGGCAATCAGTTGGGCAAGCGCTTCGGCGACCGCAAGATCTATTCCTATCCGGCCGAGGCCATCCAAAACGATGGCGCCAAGCGCATCGTGTTGGTGGAAGACGGCCTGTGGTCCGGCACTGAGGCCATCGGCATCCTGCAAAGCCTTATGGGCGAGCGCGAGGACACTCGCCTCAAGACCATGCGCCTGAACGATCCGAAGCTGCTCGCCCAGACGCAGGTGCGCCTTGCCTACGTATCGTCGACCGATTACGGTCAAGCCATCGTGCGCCGCGAGCTGGAGGCCCGCGGGCTCGGTCACATCACCTTGGAGAGCAACAGCTTGCTGCGCGTGGCAAAGTCGGATTTCCTGGCGCAGCTCGGCGACCAGAAATACGACATCTCAAAGGTGCTGAATGTCGGCCCGTCGGCGAACGACATGGAACCCTACGCCTTCGCCACGCTCACCGAGCACGGTCTCGACCCGCTCAAGGCTAAGCAGATGAAGTCCTTCTGCGGCGAGGTGGGCTACCAGCTCCTGGGGCACTACCTCGACGGCATGCGCACCAGCCACGGCTGGGGCTCCTGGGCGGTCGAGAAACAGAAGAACGCGGCAACTGGCATGCATGGTTTGGGCTTGACCCACGCGTTCGGCCACTCGATCCCGAAGGCTTCGCTGCCACTGTATTGGGGCGCCGGTGAGGTGACCTATAACGGCAAGCGCGTCATCTGGCGGCCCTTGCTGCCCAACAGCTGACGCTGTCGGTCCGCGGATGATTTTTCGCGTCGCGTCGCGACGTCACGGCGGCGCTTAAGCGCGCTTGCCCAATCGGCGCGCTAAATTCGCGGCCAAGACTGCCGGCCGCTTCGGACCGGCCTGACATCACAGTCAACAGGGAGGACGCATGGACACGCTCGCCACAGCAGCAAGGGCCTTCGCTCGGCGCTATGACTTCCACAACGAAGACACGGCGCACATGCAGCGCGGTGAGTTTCTGAGGCGGTTTCCGGAGATTCGCCTTCGGCGGCTGAAGCTGAAAGACTATGCGATCGGCCAGAACAAGGGCAACAGCTTCTGCCATTGGGTCGAGCCCGGCACAAAGAACTGGGCCGTCATCACAGGGTCCACAGCGAAAAAGTTCGGCATCTACTTTGGCAAAGAGCGCCACGATCCCTACGAACGCTTCCGCTACACCCGGAAATTTGCCCAGGACCTTCCACCTGAGGGTGCTGAGCAAGCGGCCTACCTGAACGTCCGCGAGGCACTAGTTCAGCTGGTCAAAGCCGGGCGTGCACTGGATTTCTTCGCAGTGGATGCCAATCCGCTGTCGCAGATGCTGAAGGCAAAGATCCTCAGCCTGTACTTCCCTGAGCAGTACCTCGCGATCTGCAGCGAAGACATCTTGCAGGGCATCGCCACTGCCCTAGACATCAGCTCCGACTCGCCTAGCGAAATTCAGCATGCAGCCATGCGCATCAAAGGCGACAACCGGCTCTACCGCGGCTGGTCGCCTCTAATGTTTGCGTCGTTCTTGTTCCGTCAC
>Ga0136846_1208254_pt1 | contig 18487 bp, 20 predicted proteins | sample HopSoiMetagenom2_FD_96841 | JGI IMG/M metagenome (GOLD analysis project Ga0136846, IMG submission 96841) | Grasslands soil microbial communities from Hopland, California, USA - 2 Assembly 2016 (version 4) | ecosystem: Environmental > Terrestrial > Soil > Grasslands | place: USA: Hopland...
CATTCCTGGCGATGAAAATGAGCTGACTTTTAATTTCAGCTTTGATAAAGAGTTTACCTGTGCCTATGATTCTTTCCTTACTCAAACACCATCTGAGTATGAATTGCAGGCATTAACTAAAACTTCTTCTTGTTTTTATCCTTCTTCAAAATAACTTTTTCTGGAAGGAAATCCCGTGGTGATAAATTGAAATAATCGGCTAGTAGGTTAATATGAGTAAGATTATACTTCGCCCTGTTGTTCATGCTCTCAATATTGCCGATGAATGATTTTGATTTTCCTATGATATTACCAATATCATCTTGCGAGAGATGCTTACTTTTTCTTAAGTCTCTGACAAAATCAATTACGCATTGCTCAATAGGGGATATATGTTCCTGCTCATTCATTCATCCGAAATAAGGAAAGAATAAAAAAAATATGCACATACATGTGTGTGCGATATTGGCTCATATACTCGAGCGCCATTATGCGCCCATGGCCCGCCACCCCGGCGTGGATAAGTTTACCATTAGTGTGGAGCTCATTGTTTTCATAATTAAAGAGGCTTTTGCCGCTGAAGCAAAACCAGCGCCGCAAAGCTGCAATTACCAAAGGGTTTGGGACGTGGGCAGCATCGTTGGCTATGATGTAGCGGGGAGCGCTACTTAGGTTGTTACCGTTATTGCGGATGCGGCGGGGAGGATTATTACGGCTTTTACGGGAGTGATAGGGGATCCCTCCGCTCCACTACGTTACGGTCGGGATGACGGTAATAAGTGAAGCGAGCAATTACTATGATTTGCTTTTTCAACCTTTTTCTTGATAAAAAGGTGGAGAAAAAATCATCCGGTAGCTATCGGGAGCGGCTTTTTAACGGCTTACGCAATTGTTTTCTTAACGCCATTTTTTCAAGGCCGGTCCTGCATCTTGCCATAGCTTGAGCTATATTCTTCTATCAGTAACTGCATGAGGCACCTATTTTTGTTCGGTGGTGCGAAGGCACCAGACGCCGTAAGGCGGAAGAACAAAAATCAGTGCCGGTGCAGTTACTCGCCCCGCCGGGCGTGGAGGCAAAAACTAACACAGACTGCATTGTGGCAAATTATGGACACACCTTGCATATTGATGATTATTTACAAGAAGGGGAAAAGATGGAATAGGAAAAAGCAGTTGTTAACAAGGATAGATCCCTCAGCTACGCTGCGCTCCGTTCGGGATGACGGTCCTAGGTGAAGCATTCAGCAATAAAAGCATCCACTCATGAAAAAACAATACATCTTCCTCAACCGCATCGCCATCAGTTATAAAGGCAACCCTTTAAAAGTACCACCGCTACAGGTAATAAAGGATTTCTTTACCTACGCACAACCTGCCGAGCATATAAAAGCCTTTGATGAATTTTGCCTGGCTGCGCTGCATGATCAATACCGGTGGCGCAGAGGCAGTCCGGGCAACGCACTGTACTATAGCGAACAACTGGAGCTACTGATAGAAGTTGCGTACCTGTTGTACCAGAAACCTCGACCAAACAACAAGCGTCATGAGTTGCTACAACAAACGCTGCAGTCCTTTTTCAATTATGCTTCATTAGCCAAATGGAAAAAACAGCATCATGCTTTTACCTATGCTGCCCTTTCTAAAAGTTCAGTGGCCGAAGAGTTGTCTGCTGTAACAATAATCAGGCACTTCGCTTTTCTTAAAAAGCTGATAATGCAAACTGCAACAATTGCGTTAACTGCCGATTAAAAATTCTTAGAAATACCTATACTGGCAGTTTTTCCAAAAGAAAGGCCAAAAGAGCTGGGCTTTTTATCACTATCTTTTTGTCCATACTTTTGGTATTCTACGCCGCCGATGGATAGGTTAAGTCCAAAGTTTTTTTTGACATTAATAAAGACTGCAGGGAAGAATCTAAACCGTACGCCGCTAAAAGAGGTTTCCTCCCTTGTTAGGTGGGTTACTCCTCCCGGATAGTTTGGGGGATAGGTGGTTTTCGTACCCAAATCTCTGTTCCCGCTCATATAAAGGCCTTCCAACTGACCAAATACGGAAAAAATATCTGACAGTTTTTCTGTGTACCTTAAAAAAGGTCCCATAACCCAATCTTTCCCTTTGGAGGTTGTTTCAAAAGTTATATATCCAACACCCGCGTAGTCAACATTCCGTACATTTTCGTACTTGCTTGATATAAGTGAAAGTGTAGCTCCAGCCGTTAGCTTTTCGCTAAATTGGTAGCCCACGTATGGAGACAGTTCACTCGAACGACTGGTTCCATTGGTTGCAGAAGAGGTAGCCAGAATTAATATGTTATCGTTTTTCTTGAACTCAACATTTCCACCTACTAAAACAGTTCCTTTTTGAGCAAAGCTCATGCTGCTAATAATGACACTTGCGGTCAGCAATAAAATTTTTTTCATAACCTGTTAGTTTGATTTGTCGCGCAAGATAAGTAAATTGGTATTTTACCAGGGAAACAATCGTATGAAAACGGTGTGGATGCATTGATGATCATTTTGCAGCGATTATTAATCCTGCAGGGATGGATCATTATAGAAATAGGTCAAAGAGTATTTGGAGAAACCCTGAAAGGGTGACATGCTTTTATTCAGAAAAAATGTTTGCTCAAATAACCGGTTTGGCATAAATTTAAATAGGAATACTATTGTTAAGCCATTTAAATTCAACTAAAAAGCGAACACTATCGTTTCCTTATCTGGCAATTGAAAACTATAAAATTGAATCACATGAAATTATCTGAACTGAAAACCGGCGACTGGATTTTACTAAGCGACAACGGCGTTGAAAGGGAAGGCACTGTTTTACGCGTGAGCAATGAAGACAATAAAGTGTGTGTGGATAATGGTATACAGGAGTTTTGGTACGAGCTGGAATATATTAAACCGCTCCCGCTCAACGAACAGCAGCTGATCAACCTGGGCTTTGAGAAGCTGGAAACAGGAAACGGGGTAAAATACGGCAAAGGCGCTTTTAGGGTGCATGTACCCTCTGAAACTGACTTCTCAAAGGTGGAAGCCTGGTACCGGGAAGACAGAAGGTTTTTCGACCATCCCATGTATGTACACCAGCTGCAAAACATTCACCTAGATATGACCAAAGTGCAGTTAGAAGCCTGATTATCAGTTTTTAAATTAAAAATATAGGGTTATGGCAGGAAGAAGTTGCTGTAAACTCATCAATTGATCAACTTTTTCACTACTTTGCGCAAGCGAATTGCCTGTTCTGAAATTTCTCGGAACAGGTTTTTTTTATTAACAGAATCTCCGTATCTTTGCACCCCTAAAATTTTTATGGCGAAACAACCCTTAATAAAGCAAGACGGAGTCATTTTGGAAGCCTTGTCCAACGCAATGTTCAGGGTAAAACTGGACAATGGACATGAAATTTTAGCGACCATTTCAGGAAAAATGAGGATGCACTATATCCGTATTTTACCTGGTGACAAAGTAGGATTAGAAATGTCGCCTTACGATTTAACCCGCGGGCGCATCAATTTTAGGTATAAAAATTAAGCTTCAGATCTTAAAAACAAACAAGATGAGAGTAAGAGCATCCATAAAAAAACGCAGCGCGGATTGCAAAATTGTACGCCGTAAAGGAAAGCTGTATATCATTAACAAAAAGAATCCTCGCTTCAAGCAAAGACAAGGATAAGAAGAAGTTCAAGGTTTAAGGTTCAAAAGTTTAGTGTTATTAACTGCGATTCTTAAGCCAAGTAGTTAGAACATTGAACGTTAAACATAAAATAACAAGTAAAAATTATGGCACGTATTGCCGGTGTAGACTTACCAAAAAATAAAAGGGGCGAAATAGGTTTGACCTATATCTACGGAATTGGCCCTTCTACGGCTAAATATATTCTGGATAAGAATAACATTGACCGTAACAAAAAAGTAAATGATTGGAACGATGAGGACCTTAACGCCATTCGTACCACCATTACTGAAGAGCTGAAAGTAGAAGGACAGCTGCGTAGCGAAACTCAAATGAACATCAAACGTTTATTGGATATTGCTTGCTACCGTGGTCTTCGTCACAGAAAAGGTTTACCAGTTCGTGGTCAGCGCACAAAAACTAACAGCCGTACTCGTAAAGGTAAACGTAAGACAGTTGCCGGTAAGAAGAAAGCTGCTAAGAAATAATTAGTTAGTGAGTTAACAAGTTGATGAGTTGACAAGGTTGGTTATACCTGCTTTGTGAACCCTTCAACTTGTTGGCTTTTTCTACTATACAGGGCTTCATATTTACTCAACCTCTCCGGATCGCACCGGGGCCCGCAGGAGGATAGGTTTGAGGTTTTGTTTCGAAGATCGAAATAGAATTATTATTTAATTTAAAGATTACCTCAGTTCTCATGGCAAAAGCACAATTAAGCGCGAAAGCCGCCGCAAAGAAAAGGATCGTAAAAGTAGATGCCTTCGGCGATGCACACATTTCCGCAACATTCAACAACATCATCATCAGCCTTACCAACAAAACAGGCCAGGTTATTTCCTGGAGCAGTGCAGGTAAAATGGGCTTCCGCGGTTCTAAAAAGAACACTCCATACGCGGCTCAGATGGCTGCTGCAGACGCTGCGAAAGTAGCTTTGGATGCAGGTTTGAAAAGAGTAGACGTTTACGTTAAAGGTCCTGGCTCTGGTAGAGAAGGTGCTATCCGTTCTTTATCCCAGTCTGGTATCGAGATCGTTACTATTAAAGATGTAACGCCGCTTCCACACAACGGATGCCGTCCTCCAAAGAAGAGAAGAGTTTAATTTTTGTGTACGATGTAAGATGTACAGGGTACGTTTTCACATACATCAGATATCTTACATCGTACATCCTACATATTTTTGAGCCATTTCGGTTTCATTTTTAAAAAGGGTACGCAATTAATTTTTTACAAAGCTTTTTATCGATTGTAGTACCGGTTTCTAAAAAAGCTTAAATGAAAGTATATTATGGCACGTTACAATGGTCCTAAGACCAAAATCTCCCGTATTTTCGGGGAGCCTATTTTAGGTAATGGTAAATGGTTGGGTAAAAACAGTAACCCTCCCGGTCAGCACGGCGAAAAACGCAAACGTAAAACTCTTGGTGAATACGCTTTGCAGTTGCGCGAAAAACAAAAAGCTAAATACACTTACGGTGTTTTAGAGAAACAATTCCGCAAAACTTACGAAGAAGCAAACCGTCGTAAAGGTGTAACCGGTGAAAACCTTATCAAATTACTTGAGTCTCGTTTAGACAACACTGTATTCCGTATGGGCATTGCGCCTAGCCGCCCTGCAGCACGCCAGTTGGTGAGCCACAAGCACATCGAAGTAAATGGCGAAGTAGTGAACATTCCCAGCTATTTATTGAAAGCCGGTGATATCATTACTATTAAGGAAAGCAGCAGAAGCCGCACTTCTATCACTAGCGTGGTTACCGCAAAAAATCCTAAATACAGCTGGTTAGATTTTAACGAAACTACTCTTACCGGTACTTTCATCACTTACCCTGAAAGGGAAAGCGTTCCTGAGAACATTAAGGAACAACTGATTGTTGAATTGTACAATAAGTAATAATAGTTCATGGTTTATGGTTTATAGTTAATACAACTATCAATCTTAGATCTAAAATCTTAAATCTAAAATAGGTATGGCAATTTTAAATTTTCAGCAGCCGGATAAAATCATCCTGCAAAAAGCTTCTGATTTTGAAGCCCAGTTTGAGTTTGCACCTTTGGAGCCAGGTTATGGCGTAACCATCGGTAATGCACTGCGCAGGGTTTTATTGAGCTCTTTGGAAGGATATGCTATTTCGGCTATTAAAATAGAAGGTGTTGACCACGAATTTGCTACCATCAAAGGTATCAGCGAAGACCTGGTTGAAATCATCCTGAACTTAAAACAAGTTCGTTTTAAGAAACTGGTTGATCATGAAGTAGCTAACGAGAAGATTTCATTGTCAGTTAAAAATCAGGCACAGTTTACTGCCGGTATGATCGCAGACGGCACCCAGTCGTTCCAGATCATGAACCCCGAGCTGGTAATCTGTACTTTAGATTCTTCTGCTAAACTGGACATCGAATTAACTATCGGCAAAGGCCGTGGTTATGTGCCTGCAGAAGAAAATGCAGTGAAAGATGCACCGGTTGGTTTAATTCCTATCGACTCTATTTACACTCCTATTAAGAATGTAAAATACAGCATCGAAAATACCCGTGTGGAGCAACGTACTGACTATGAAAAATTAGTTATGGAAGTTGTTACAGATGGTACGATCCATCCTGAAGATGCGGTGAAGCAAGCAAGCCGTATTCTTATTCAGCACCTGATGATCATCACTGATGAGAACATCACTTTCGATAATAAAGAAGAGAAGAAAGAAGATTTAGTAGATGAGAATACATTGCAATTACGCAAGGTATTGAAAACTCCGTTAGAAGACCTGGATCTTTCTGTACGTGCATTCAACTGTCTGAAAGCTGCTAAGATCAATTCTTTGAGCGAGCTGGTACAGTATGAGCAGGAAGACCTGATGAAGTTCAGAAACTTCGGTCAGAAATCTCTTTCTGAGATCGAGCAGGTATTAAACGAAAGAGGTCTTGGTTTTGGAATGGACCTTCAGAAGTTAGGTATCGATAAAGACGATTATTAATTTTTTAATTAGCTAATTGGCCCTGTGCTGATTAGCTAATTTGTTTTTACAATAGTAAGCTGCAATTCCCTGACTACGGTGCAGCTGAATTTATTAACCGGTGGGATGTTCAACTTTAAACATCAAACCTTAAACAGTAACAAGTCATGCGTCACGGAGACAAAATCAAAAATTTAAGCCGCACTAAAGCGCACAGAGAAGCATTATTGGCCAATCTTTCTTCTCAATTAATTGAGCACAAACGTATCGTAACTACTTTAGCTAAAGCAAAAGCATTGCGTGTATTTGTAGAGCCTTTGATCACCAAAAGTAAAGAGAACACCACACACCAGCGTCGTATTGTTTTCAGTCACTTACAGGATAAAGAAGCGGTTAAAGAATTGTTCGACAATGTAGCTCCAAAAGTAGGTGGTCGTCCTGGTGGTTACACCCGTATCATTAAGTTAGGCATTCGTCCTGGTGATGCTGCTGAAAAAGCGATGATCGAATTAGTAGATTTCAACGAGATTTACGGAAAAGGCGCCGGCGAAGAAAAAACTGCTGCTAAGAAAACACGTCGTCGTGGTGGTAGCGGTAAAAAATCTGCAGCTGCTCCAAAGTCTGAAGAGGCAACAGAAATTGCTTTAGCAGAGAAAGAAGAAGTAGCATTGGAAGCAGAAACAGCTAAAGCTGATGATACAGCTGCTGTAACTGAAGCTCCTGCTCAGGAAGAAACAAAAGGAGAAGGTAACGAAGAAGCGAAAGCTTAATCTTCCTTATTTATAAGTTTAGTGCCCCGTATCGATATCATCGGTACGGGGCATTTTTTATTCTAGTGCGCAGGTTGATTAGTTTTTAATATCAAAATTGTTTGATTAAGTCAAGATGATTATAAAACGGATCGGATCTGTGATGAAGCTTCGGGAACAGACTGGATTAGTACCAATTGGCTAAATAATATTTATCCAGCAAAATAGACTGCAATGGATATAAAGGAGTTAAGAAAGAGATGGGAAGATATGAAGATCCCACATAGATGGAATGCTATCAATGAGGGATTAAAAATAGATGCGTTAATACTCTACAAAAATTACAGGTATTGAGAGTTTTTTTTATTATCGCGAAAGAGGAGATAGGCTTGGTCACAGGCTATTTGAAACGGAGAACGAAGCCTGCATATATTTGTTGGATAAGATTAGATTTCAGCTGGATCTTTTAAAAAGATAAAGATACGCTACATTACTATAAAAAAAAGGAGCCCGAAGACTCCTCTTTTTTATGTAGTGATTAATGGTTAACTAGAACCAGCTTCCGATAAAAGCTTCGTTGACTGTTGGGTTATTTCTCAGTCTTTGTCTTCTTTTCCTTACCACTTTTTTATGAATGTAAGCTTCCCTTATCATTAAAGCCATGAACAGGAAAATCAATGGTGGTATAGACAGGAAGGAGATCCATTTTCCACCATACCTTTTTCTCATTGGCCTTCTTAATCTTTGATACATGAGGTACATACTAGGTACGATGATCAGGGTCATAAAGAAGGCAAAGATCAAACCGAATATAATGGTCCATGATAACGGCTTCCAAAAGGTTACATTATCTCCCCCGAAGAAGATTCTCGGGTTTAATTCGGAGAATAAGGTAACGAAATTAATATTAAACCCTATTGCCAGGGGAATCAATGCAAGAATGGCTGCCATTGCGGTAAGCAATACCGGGATGATACGGGTTTTACCTGCTTCAACTACTGCATCGTGGAGTTTATAACCCCTGCCATGCAGTTCATCGGCAAATTCAATAACCAATATCCCGTTCTTAATTACAATACCCGCTAAACCTAAAATACCTACACCGGTCATTACTACCGATACATCCATTCCTGTTAAAACAAAACCTATGATCACACCGATGATACTGAATACAATTTCAGTAAGAATGATCACTGATTTACCGATAGATAAGAACTGCCATACCAGGATCGTAAGAATTAACAGTAATGCAATTACAAGTGCTTTACCCAGGAATGCCCCGGTTTCAGCCTGCTGTTCGCCCTCACCGGTTTGTTTGATAGTAACATCGTCTGAAACTGCTTTAAACCCGGCAATATAATTTTTGATCTTTGCATTCACCTCGTTAGGGTTTGCATCACTCAGTACATTGCTTATCAGCGAAATGGTACGCTTTTGGTTTTTGCGTTTTACACTTCCCAGCGTATTGGTGTAGTCTACATTTACCAAAGAAATGATAGGTACGCTTTTAACCTGGCCCGTAGCCATATCCCTAAACGTAACATTCATATTTAGCAGGTCCCCCAGTTTTTTGCGTTGTACTTCGTTACTGCGCACCTGGATCTTGTATTCATCCTCCCCGTCTTTGATTTTGCTGGCTTCAAAGCCAAACAATGCAGTTCTGATCTGTTGACCGATCTGTGCCGATGAAACACCTTCTATCAAGGCACGTTCGCGATTTACTGTTAGCGCAATTTCAGGGCTTTTCAGGTCCACATCCATTTTAAGCTCCTCAACACCTTCCACATGTATGCTGTCCAGGTAGTTTTTTAATGCTACTGCAGTAGGGATCAGGTTATCGAAGTTTTCACTGGCTACCTCGATATTAACAGGTGGATCTGTGGGAGGGCCATTCTGCTCCTGTTCTACAGAAATCTCGGCTCCCGGAATACCTTTGATATTTTTACGGATACTGTCGAGGTATGGCGCTGTGCTTTTACCGTGCCGCTTCTCGTATTCCACAAAGGAAACCTGTATACGACCTAATTCACTTCTTGTACTTCTGTCCCCGCTTGATGGATCGGCGGCGCCTACTGCTACGTTTGAAATAACGCTTTCTACAATCGGATTCGTTTTTTTCTGCGCATGATCAATCCCAAGAGAGCTGTTCACCTTTGCTTCCAGGTTTCTAACGATGGAATCTGTATACTCAACATCAGTACCTGTCGGCAACTTTAAATATACATAAATGAAATTAGGTTCAGAGCTGGGGAAGAAAACCACTTTAGTGTGCCCTACGGCTGTTGATACTCCGAATAAGAATAGTGAGAATATAAATAAACCTATGGCTCCTAAAACCAGCCATACCGGTCTCCAGCCTTTTACAGCCCATTTCAAAAGATTCTCATAGTGGCTCATGATCCAGGGTAATGCACGGTTTTGGAAACCATGTATCCAGGCATCCAGCAAATAGGCATTAAATATCATCAGCAGTGCCATGAAAAGGGATAGGTTGCCAAAGAAGAAAGCCATATTGCCTTTAGGTAAGAAAAAGCCCCACAGGTCTAGCAATACTCCTGCAATCACAAGCACCCTGAAGGTTGTTGTTTTAAATACGGCCGATTTTTTTGCTTTAAATTCACCTTCGGTATGGTTCATAAAATCCACCGCGAATACCGGGTTCATCACAAATGCTACAATCAAAGAAGCGGATAGGGTAAAGATCAGCATCAATGGCAGGTACACCATGAACTTACCAATGATACCCGGCCAAAACAATAACGGCACAAACGGCGCTAATGTGGTTAAGGTTCCGGCCAATACAGGAACAAATACTTCACCCGCAGCCTCAATCGCGGCATTTTCAGAGCTTATTTTCCCTCGTCCCTCCACAAAAATCCGGTGTGTATTTTCTATCACCACTATAGCATCATCTACGATAATCCCTAAGCCAAACAACAGCGCAAATAGTACCATGAAGTTAAGCGTAATACTACCGCCTATTACTATTTCTCCCAACGGCAGGAATATGAAGGCTACGAACATACTTAAAGGCACACTTAATGCCACAAAGAAGGCATTGGTTATACCCATAAAGAACATCAGAATAATCAGTACCAGCACAAAGCCAATAACAATTGAGTTAATCAGATCATTGAAAGACGTTTTTGTATTAATGCTCTGGTCTCCGGTTACAACTACATTCAGGTCTTTAGGAAATTCATTAGCTTTCAGTTCGTCACTGATGGCTCTCACCGCATCGCTTGTTTCAATGAGGTTTTCACCACTTCGCTTTACAATATTTAATGTAATTACGTTTTTACCATCTAAACGCGCATAGCTGTCGGTTTCTTTAACGGTATCTTTTATTTGAGCAATATCTTTTAAATAAATGGGATTGCCCGAAGTGTTCCTTAAAACGATTCGTTCAATATCTGCAACTGTTTTTAACTGCCCTTTCAGCTGCAGATTCCGGCGCATATTGCCCACTTCCAGTTGCCCTCCACTAATATCCATATTCTCGTAGGCTATGGCATTGGAGATATCGTTGAAAGTAATGCCCGCCGCCTGAGCCAGATTATTGTCAACATTTACCTGGAATTCTCTTTCGGGCGCGCCCACCAAATCAACACGGCTTATCTGCGAAAGCTCTTCTATTTTATCCTGCAACCTGTCGGCATAAGTTTTCAACCTTACCTTATCGTAGTCACCGCTAAGATTCAAATACATAATGGGTTGCTCAGATAAGCTTACTTCCAGCGCCGTTGGCTCCTGTGTCAGGTCGTTGGGTAAATCCTGCTTAGCCTTGTCAATCGCATCCTTTACTTTTTGCAGCGCGATATCCACCTTTACATCTGTTGCAAATTCTATGGATATTGCTGAATAATCCTGAAATGAACTACTGGAAACCTTAGTGATCTTAGCCCCGGTAATACCTTTTATTTGCTTTTCTATAGGCTGTGTAACGAGGTTCTCCATATCCTTGGGAGAGTTACCAACATAGATAGTTGATACGTATATCTGTGGGAATACTACATCAGGAAAACTTTCTTTGGGGGTAGTAACAAAGATCTGTACCCCCATTATAGACACAACAAGTATTAACAAGTACACAAAGGTCTTGTTTTTTACAGCCCATGTTGTTACAGGGAACCCCTGCATGTAGCCCTTTAAATTTTTTATTAAACTCATATAACTATTTTATAGAGGAAGTGCTTAATTTTTGTTCTATCGTGTGGTAATTACCTGCCCGTCGTACAGATTCTGGAAGCCGTCGGTGATAATTTGATCACCTGCCGACAACCCGGATTTCACTTCAAGCCTGTCTCCATATAATTCCCCTACTATTACGGTTTTTTTGCGGGCCACCAGTTTATTACCCTCTTTTATAGCTACCAATACATATTTACCGGTTTGATCAGTTTGAAGGGTATTTACCGGAACTGTAATGGCATCGGGCCTGCTGTAATCCTGAATCTGAACTTTGGCTATTTGATTGGCCCTGATAGCCGGATCGGAAGGTACATTGGCTTCAACATAAAAACTCCTTGAGGCAGGGTCAATTAACTTACTCACTACCGATGCCGTTGTTTTTATTATTTTGTTATTGGCATCAGGTAATGTAACAACCAACGGGCTTCCTGTTTTTACACGATCTATATAAGTTTCAGGTACGTTCACATGAAGCTTCAATACACCGGTGTTTACGATAGAAAGTTGCGGCGTAGTGCCCATCATTCCAACAAAAGCTTCTCCTACTCTTACATTTACCTGGTCCAGCGTTCCACTGATATCGGCAACCACGTTGGTAAAACCCAGCTGCTCTCTGGCCGAGCCTGCCTGTGCTTCGGCAGCGCGCAGTTGAGCATTTAATTGATCAACATTTGCTTTAGCCTGTATCACCTGCATTTCCGCGCCGATATTATTATCCCATAAATTCTTTTGACGCTGGTAAGTAGTTTTAGCTAACTCCAGTTGCGCCTTTACGGTAGATACCTGTTGAATTGCTGCCTCCAGTTGTTGGCGGGGTATCGCATCATCCAGTTTAAGTAAGGTTTGTCCTTTTCTAACGTTATCGCCCTGCTTCACATAGATAGCCCGAACAATACCTCCCTGTCCATTCCTGGGAGCCACATAAGCTGTGTTTTTTGCATCGATTTTTCCTTGCAGGTCTATATAGTGATTAAAGTCGCTTCCGTCTATAGCTTCAACGGTTACCAGTTTGGCAGTAACGGCTGCGTTAGGATCAAGTTTAAGAATTTCACCTTCCAGTTGAGCTACCTGATCGTTGATCTTTTTTTGTTCGCCTTTCAGCTTTTCCAGCTCTACCTTTTTGTCATTCAACACGCTGTTTTTCTCTTTTTTACCACCACCGCAGGATGCTAAGATGGCCGTAAAGGCTACTATCGATGTTAGTTTTAATATATACTGCATATAAATTGATTTATAGTTTGAGGTTTATGGTTTATAGTTTGCCCGATGCTTTCAGGAAGTCGATTTTGGCGCTAACGGCATTGTATAACGAATTGAAATAATTAGTCTGCGCGCTTTGCAGCTGTACTCTGGCATTTTCAATTTCCAGCTGGCTGCCTGTGCCTACTTCAAACTTTTTCTTGGTTTGCTGGTAAACCCGCTCTGCCAAAGCCATGTTTTGTTTTTGATAATCCATATCGGTTATGGCAGTTCTGAATGTATTGATTGAAGAGTCTCTTTGCTGGTCGATCTGTAGCTTCAGCGCTTCTACCTGGTTTTCTGTTTGGCGCAGCTTAATTCTTGCCTGCTGTATACGGGAGTTAGTAGCAAAGCCATTGAATATAGGAATATTTAACTTCAGGGTTAGTGCGCTTACCGGGAACCAGTAAGAACCCGAGCCATACATGTTTCCAAATTGGTTGGCCTGCGTCATCTGGTTCCAGTAGCCGTTTAACATAAGCGTTGGTATCTTACTTCTTTTGTAGCGTTGTATATCGTATTCGTTAAGCTTTAATCCTAATGAAGCCGCCTGGAAGTCTCTTCGCTGATGATAATTGAAATTGGCTGATTCTTCTAAAACGCCCTCCCTGATATTTTCGTCGGTAAGATCGTCGGTTAAAATCAGTTGGTCCTTTATGGGCATTCCCATTAGTACTTTTAAGCCCAGGTAGCCATTGTTAACAGCATTCAGGGCTTGTATTTTTTGTGATTGAACATTGGCAATCTGCACCTCCAGTTTATCTATTTCCAGTTTTTCAACAAAGCCGTTGTCGTACATGATCTTGGTGTCATGTTGATTTTTTTGCAGTAAGGCAATATTCGAATCTAACAAAGCTAGTTGCACCTTACTTAACACCAACTGGTAATATATTTTAGCAACAACCGCTCTTATTTGCTCCGCTGTTACTTCAGCTGCCTTCTCTTTATAGTCGATAAGGGTGCGTCTGGCCTGCAAACCGGTAAATACCTGGCCATCAAATAATATCTGGCTTAAAGAAACGCCGCCCATACTGCTCCATTTTACTCCAAAAGCCAGCCGGGTGTCTTCGGTTGTAGGGGGGGTACCGGGCATAAAAACGGTTCCTGCAGGGATAATAGAAATAGGCAGTTTCAGGTTGTCTGTAATGTCCCCGCTCGCATTTATTTGAGGGAAGGCGCTACCGGTAACCTCGCGGTTTACCTGCTGCTGCAATTGGATATCCAATAAGGCATTTTTAACCTGCACATTGTTTTTTTGCGCATATTCCAAGGCCTGCTGCAGTGAGAATTGATGGGTTTGCTGGGATAAGGCGGTTTGTGTAAAAGCGAAAAGCAGGAGGGCTGCCGTCGCTATTTTAATTCGTATCATCAGTAAGTGGTTTTATCTTTTCGGTTCTGTATTTATTGATCATTCGTGTTCCTTTAGGAGTAGCAATGCCATAAAGAAAAAGAATGAATATTTCTTTTTGTAAAGTACCCAGGTCTGTTTTCATTGCATCATAAAAGCTGCGCTGAAAAGGAAGATTAATGCTCTCGATCCGCAAACGGGCTACAAGCGCTACATCAACATCCTCCCTGAACAGTCCGTCTTTAATACCCCATTCAATGCTGTGGTAGATAAATTTGTACAGGAAATCTTCTTTAAACTTTAAAAATTTTCTATACGCCGCAGGGTAATACTTCTGCATATCAAACAGCAAAACCGGGTTCAGGCGCCTCATCATCTCAGATACCGAAGCTGTAGCCATAAAGCCTTCATGAATGGCATTCTTGGCTTTTTGCCGGCAGTTCTCACAATTGGCATGATTGCTTTCCAGTATTGCGCCTATTGTATCTGCCACCAGGGTTTCCTTATCGGTATAGTACTGGTAAAGCGTTTTCTTGCTCATTCCTGTTTCAGCTGCAATATCGTCCATGCTTACCCGCCGCATGCCCAGCTGCATAAACAGTTCTTTCGCTTTTTCTCTTATCCGGGTTTTATTATCTACGATCATCACCATTGCAGCGCGAAACTAAGGAAACTTTTTGGGGGTCTAAAGTTTCCAAACGGAATTATTTTAACAGCACTGGTTTTGAAAACGAGCTCAAAAATAAAATACCTTAAAAGCGGGCAATTTTTTTTTAGGTGAATGGCCAATAAAAACGGGTAAACAGAAGTGCCGGTTCCGCTATCATATCCTAAAAGATATAGTATCTTGCATTCAAATGCCTAAATACCTTCCACATACTCCTAAGGATACCATTCTGAAAACCCTGTTCCGATATTTTGTTCAGGGTGTAATTATACTGGCTCCGGTTACTATTACCGCCTACATCTTATATGTAGTGTTTGATTGGATTGACAGCCTGTTGAGACCTGTTTTCACCACGCCGGGTGTAGGCTTTGTGCTTATTATTGCATTTATCATTTTTATAGGGTGGCTGAGTAGCTATTTTATTATGGAAAGTGTGATCAATTTTTTTGACCATTGGCTGGAGCGAACACCAGGTATTAAGCTGATTTATAAATCTATTAAAGATTTTTTCCAGGCGTTTGCGGGTGATAAAAAGAAATTTACAAAGGCTGTATTGGCTAATGTGTTTAATAACGATGTCTGGATCGTAGGTTTTTTGACTGATGATGAAATGGAAAAGTTCAATATGGGGCATGAAATGGTAGGCGTGTACGTGCCGCAGGCATATAATTTTGCCGGCCAGTTGTATATTTTGCCAAAAGAACGGGTAAAGCCAATTGAAAACCTTACTGCCGGTGATGCCATGAAATATACAGTAACAGGAGGTGTGGTAGAAAGTTAGCAACGATTTGTAATGGGAAGAAAAATATTAATAGCGATAACCGGGGCGAGCGGATCGATATATCCGGCTCAAATGATCGATAAGCTTTTGAAGCTAAAAGAGCAATGGGAGGCGCTTGCCGTAGTGGCTACTGAAAATGCGATGGAAGTATGGACTGTAGAGATGCAGGAAGCCTTTAGGGAGAGGGAGGGGGTACAATATTTTAGTAAAAACGACTTCTCGGCGCCTTTTGCGTCTGGCAGCGGTCAGTATGATACTATGATTATTGCTCCCTGTTCGATGGGTACTTTAGGACGTATTGCCAACGGTATTTCCAACGACCTGATCACCCGTGCGGCAGATGTGGTGCTGAAAGAGCGCCGGAAACTGATATGTGTAGCCAGAGAAACACCTTATAACCTTATTCATATTCAAAATATGGAAAAGATCACTTTGGCGGGTGGGATCATTTGCCCGGCTACCCCGTCGTTCTATAGTTTACCCCAAACCATTAACGAATTAGCCGCCACGGTAACCGACAGGGTACTCGATCTTGCGGGATTTGACATCAAGAGTTTTAGGTGGGGCCAATAAAAAGCCGGCTTCGCAAAAGCGGGCCGGCCTGAATTATTTCTAACTTTTTGTTTAGCCAATATTTACCTTGAAAGGAACCTTTTTAGGAGGCAGGCATTGTTTATCGTCACATGTTTGATAAGTAACCGTTCCCGAGATATTGGTTTTGGCTGCCGCCTTCAATGTTATTTTCTGAACAAAATTTACTGTTTTAGAGTACTGGTTCGCGCTGGCTCCAACGCTGGCGTCATGAAATTTCTCCATCTTACCCACTTCTTTAACAGCGCCTTCGAGTTTTACCAGGGGATTGCCGGTAAAGGAAAATTTTGTAGGAATACTGATGGCATCCGCAGGCTGCGTTTGGGAATATAAATGCCAGCCATTGTCCATTACCGCAGTCATATGTATTTCATATACCTTGTCTGATAACTTTTTGCTGGTAAATTTCCAGCTTACAGGGTTTAGCTGGGCCTGCGCTGCGGAAATAACTAATACGGCTGTCAACAGGAATAATAGCTTCTTCATGTATTGTTTTATGTTTGAATGTTGGGTAATACTTTGTTAGATGTTTTTTTTGCTGCACAGGTTGTGCGTTGCTAATAGTTAACAAACAGGGAATGCATTTGTTTTAAATAGCCTCATCTTTTACTTGTGCTGCGTTCATCTGGCAAATATAAGATGTAGATCTAATATTGCTGGTGCTGCCCGATCGCATGGTCGCGCATTTCATAACAGCGGCGCTACCACAAATTGCCATATAGCTGATTAGCAACTATGAATGCCACCGTTAGCCAGAAAGCTATCTTGGGATAAAGCTTCAACTCTGCATTTAAATACCCGTATCCATGAAAGGCGGCAACAGGAACCAGGGCCAAAAGCAGGTTTTCAGAAGTTTTTTCTATATCGAATAGCGCCATCACTATTGCAATGCCCAGGTAAGCGAGAAACAGATACCAGCCTTTTCTTATATGAACAAGCATTTTTGCCGAATTGGCCTGCATATAATAAATACCGGCAAGCAGGGGTGCCAGCAGGAAAAATAACGCACCGGCATGCCAAAGCGAGTACCTGATATCAGAACTCAAAAAAGAAAGATGATAAAAGTAAGAGGGAACTGCAAGCCTGTCGTTTAAAAACAAATAAGCTGCATAAAAATAGTAGGGGCTGGTTAGTCCCAGCAACAGCAGGATCCAGTCTGAAAACCGGAACGGCCTTAGCACCAGCAACGCAAGAAAAGCCCAGGCCACAAAGAAAAGCGCAGGGAAGAAGAATAAAGAAGCCAGCCCTATAAGAAGAGATGCATTAAAAATATTATTTTTTATGTGGTGAGATTGGTAAAACAGTTTGAAGGCCATTAATAGTAATACAGATGCAACCAGGTTAGATGACAACGTATTGAATGATGGCAAAAAGGAAGTAATGAGCATATACGCCATTCCCGACAGGAAGTTAGGCCTGTTCATAAACCTGTCGGTATTGATAAAGCTGTTGAGAATAAAAGCAATCAGCAGGTTAAGGGTGAAAGCAAGTACAGCAAAAGCGAAGGCGCTGCTGTTAAAAAGGCGATCTAAAAATGCCGTCAGGCTGGTATAAAATACACCGTCGCCTTGCCGGGTAATAAATCCCTTAGCATGAAAAAATGCTGGCAGTTTTATAAAAATGCCCAGTAGAATTAATAAAATGATATTGCCTGGCGTTTTTTGCCTGAAGATGCCCGTCATGAGCAGGTTTGTATTTCAAATACAAATAAAGTCAATAAATTGGATTTTATAAGTATTTAGGTGTAAAATACCTTCTTCCAGTGCGTTTATAAGCCGGCTTCTCCGTACCAGCTTTTCTGAAGCTTTGATAGTAAGGTGTTGCCGGTAAATAGTAATGCCTCCGGTATCCGGAGGCATTACTATTGCTCAATATGTTATTGTATTACAGTTCTACTTTAGCAAAAGAAATGTTTCGTTTATAGGAGTAAGGCACTATAAGTTCCGCAGGACCTGTTTGCTTTCCGTACTTAGGCATAAAATCAATCCTTTTGTCCTGCGCCTTTATAGGCTGTCCCTTATGAATGGTACCATCATTGCTGATCCTGATATTTTCAAGATCTGATATCTTTCCCGAATTATTCATCAGGAACGTGATTCCGTTGGAGCCTGGAAGCACCTGATAAGAGATGCTTCCATCAGTATTATTTTCACGCTGTGATTTCACAATCACATTGTCCCAGGTTTTGTTTCCTTGCGCATCGAAAGAAATAACAGCAATATTGCCGGCATTAAATTGCTGGGAATTGCCTCCCCATCCGGGCCCGCCCCAGCCGGGTCCCCATCCGCCCCACCAATAGCTGCGGTAAAAGAATGG
>Ga0136846_1242131_pt1 | contig 18487 bp, 15 predicted proteins | sample HopSoiMetagenom2_FD_96841 | JGI IMG/M metagenome (GOLD analysis project Ga0136846, IMG submission 96841) | Grasslands soil microbial communities from Hopland, California, USA - 2 Assembly 2016 (version 4) | ecosystem: Environmental > Terrestrial > Soil > Grasslands | place: USA: Hopland...
CCACGCGCACCCAGAGGTGGTCGTGCAGCTCCCGGACGCGCAGCCGCCGGGCGTCGGGGAGGCGCCAGCGTAGGGGGTCGTCGACGGGTCGGTTCTCCGCCCGCACCGTGCCCACGAGGTCGATGCCGAAGAGGTACGCCCACATCGCGGCTTCGGCCTCGGGGTCGACGCCCTGGATCTCGATCACGCGCAGCGTGTCGGCGGGAACGCCGTCGGGCCAGTTCCGATCGAGCGCGTAGCGGGCGAACGCATCGGGGCGACCGCCATGCCCCTCGTGGACCGCGGTGAAGAAGCGCCGGGCGCGCGTACCCGTGCCGAAGATGGGCGACCACCAGTCGGGCGGCCGCTCGATCTCGCCGACGCGCGAGGCAGCGGCGGCGTCGTACACCGCGCGAGCGGCCTTGAGCGCGGCGTCGCCCTCCACGAGGCGCACCGTGGTGTCCGCGGCGCCTGGGACCTGGACCGACGCATACTCGGACTCCAGCTCCCAGCGGGTCGTGAACGTCGCGGTGCCGTAGCCGAACCGCTCGTAGATCGACGCCTCGGACGCCGTGAGCACGGCAAGGGGCTCGCCGCGCCGCGCGACGTCGTCGAGCTGCTCGTCCATCATCTGCCGCAGGAGGCCACGCCGGCGGTGGGTCGGGTGGACGGTCACGACGGTGACCGCGGCGACCGCCACCTGCGCGCCGCCGGGCACCGTGAGCCGGAACGGGAACGCGCCCGCGGTGCCGACCACCGCGCCGTCGTCGTGGACGGCCAGGCACCGCTCCGCGGGAAGCAGGTGCACCGAGTACTCGTCGTGCTCATCCGGCGCGACCATCCCGAAGCCGGTGCTGACCGCGCCGAGGAACGCACCCAGCTCGTCGTCGCGCACGGTGCGGAGCTCGAGGTCCACGGCGAGAGCTTGACACGACCGCTCGGCGCCCGCTCGGCGAATTCGCCGCCTGCCGTGCGCTATCGTGGAGCGCTGGTCGGGCCTTCGGGCTGTCATCCGGTGATCCGGGCCGACTCTGACATCACGCACGGCACCCCAGCCTGATGAAGGAGTCTGTTCCATGACGACCACCGTCGATCCGTCGACCGCGACCGAGTTCTCCGACTTCAAGGTCGCCGACCTCTCGCTCGCCGACTTCGGGCGCAAGGAGATCGAGCTCGCCGAGCACGAGATGCCCGGACTGATGGCGCTGCGCGAGCGCTACTCGCAGACCAAGCCGCTCAGCGGCGCGCGCATCACCGGTTCCCTGCACATGACCATCCAGACGGCGGTGCTGATCGAGACGCTGGTCGCGCTCGGCGCCGAGGTGCGCTGGGCGTCGTGCAACATCTTCTCCACCCAGGACCACGCCGCCGCCGCCATCGCCGCCGCGGGCATCCCGGTGTTCGCGTGGAAGGGTGAGACGCTCGAGGAGTACTGGTGGTGCACCGACCGTGCGCTGTCGTGGCCGGGGAACGAGGGCCCGAACATGATCCTCGACGACGGTGGTGACGCCACGCTGCTGGTGCACAAGGGCGTCGAGTTCGAGCGCGCCGGCGCCGTCCCCGATCCGTCGACCGCCGACAACGAGGAGTTCGCGGTCGTGCTCGGGCTGCTGCGCGACGTGCTGGCCGACGACGACCGCCGCTGGCACCGGGTCGCCGACGGGCTGCTCGGCGTCACCGAGGAGACCACCACCGGCGTGCACCGGCTCTACCAGATGATGGAGAGCGGCTCGCTGCTGTTCCCGGCGATCAACGTGAACGACTCGGTCACGAAGAGCAAGTTCGACAACCTCTACGGCTGCCGGCACTCGCTCGTCGACGGCATCTGCCGCGCCACCGACGTCATGCTCGCGGGGAAGGTCACCGTGGTGTGCGGCTACGGCGACGTCGGCAAGGGGTGCGCGCAGTCACTGCGCGGCCAGGGCGCGCGGGTCATCGTCACCGAGATCGACCCGATCTGTGCGTTGCAGGCGGCGATGGAGGGCTACGAGGTCACCACGCTCGAGGACGTCGTCGAGACCGCCGACCTCTTCGTGACCACCACCGGCAACATGAACGTGATCACCGTGGACCACATGGCGCGGATGAAGCACAACGCGATCGTGGGCAACATCGGGCACTTCGACACCGAGATCGACATGGCCGGCCTGACCAAGGTCGACGGCATCCGCCGGGTCAACGTGAAGCCGCAGGTCGACGAGTGGGTGTTCCCCGCCACGTCGGATCGGCCGGGCCACGCGATCATCGTGCTCGCCGAGGGTCGCCTCCTGAACCTCGGGTGCGCCACCGGCCACCCCAGCTTCGTGATGTCGAACAGCTTCACCAACCAGGTGATGGCGCAGCTCGAGCTGTTCACGCACCGCGACTTCTACGAGCGCAAGGTCTACACGCTGCCCAAGCACCTCGACGAGGAGGTGGCGCGTCTCCACCTCGACAAGCTCGGCGTGAAGCTCACCACGCTCACCGAGGACCAGTCCGGCTACCTCGGCATCCCCGTGCAGGGCCCGTACAAGCCCGACCACTACCGCTACTGAGTCCAGACCTGCGAACCGGCGTCACCTGCCGGGGCTCTGACCCCATCCGGCGACGCCGGTTCCTCGCGTCACTGGGTGAACAGGAACGCGACCGCGACGACGAGCAGCACGAGCACGCCGACGAGGATGCGGTCGAACCACTCGTCGGTGTGGCCGAGGGCGCGGTCCAGGCCGGCGACGGTCGATCGCGCCCAGCTGAAGAAGACGCTCATTCGGGGGTCATCCTCTCGTCGTCGGTGTCCATCGCGCCCGCACGTGCCGTACGTCACGGTGGATCGGTCACGACGCCGAATTCCTTGACCCAACGGAACGCCAAAACTGTCGCACCCCGGTCGTACGGTCCGTAGGTGCTCGGTGCCCTGTTCCCGCTGGTCTGCCCCGGGTGCGGCGGTCCCGGTGCGCCGCTGTGCGCGCGCTGCCTGGGACAGCTGCGCGTGCCGGCGCCGGCTCCGCCGCCGGTGGGCATCGACGCGTGGTGGGCGCCGTTCGCCTACGAGGGCGTGGCCCGTGAACTGGTGGCGCGGGTGAAGTACCGCAACGTCCGCGCGGTCGTGCCGTGGCTCGCGGTCGCGATGGTCGACGCGCTGCCGCCCTCGTGGTGGTCGGTGACCGCGCCGGTCGTCACCTGGGCGCCGACCAGCCGGGAGCGATGCCGCCAGCGGGGCTTCGACCCTGCGGAGCTGTTGGCGCGGGCGGTGGCGCGGCGGCTGGGCATGCGCTGCGTCGGGCTGCTCCACCGGCACCCGGGTCCCGCGCAGACCGGGCTCACCGGTGAAGCGCGGCGCCGCGGACCCCGATTCGGGACCCGAAGGCTGGTGCCGGCGCACGTCATGGTCGTCGACGACGTCGCCACGACCGGTGCCACGCTCGCAGCCGCGGCGTCGGTGCTGCGCGACGCCGACGCGCGCGTCGTCGTCGCGCTCACCGCAGCCAGGACGCCGCCGCCTTCCTGACCGTAGACTTCGCACGCGTCCTCGTGCGCGCGTTCCGGGAGGTGCAGATGGACATCGTCGTGCGCGGCAAGAACCGCTCGGTGTCGGCCCGACTCGACGCAATCGCGCGTGAGAAGGTCGCCCGCATCGCGAAGTTCACGCACGACGCAGGGCGCGTCGAGGTGGACTTCGCGGAGGAGCAGCACCAGCGCGTCTCGGAGTCGCAGCGGTGCGAGATCACCGTCCACCTCAAGCGACACTTCGTGAAGGCGCACGCCTGCGCGCCCGAACCCGAGGCGGCGCTCGACCTCGCGGTCGACAAGGTCGGCCACCAGGTCGCGCGGATCAAGGAGAAGCGGGTCAGCCGCTCGCACCCGCGCCGGCGCGCGTCCTCGGTGACCGGCGTCGACGGCGAGCCCGGCGACACCGGTCTCGAGCCGGACGACGACGACGACGTGGACGGCAGCGGGCGCATCGTGAAGACCAAGCGGTTCGCGGCCAAACCGATGGACCCGGGGGAGGCCGCGCTGCAGATGGACCTGCTCGGTCACGACTTCTTCCTGTTCACCAACCGCCAGAGCGGCAACGCCGCCGTCCTCTACCGACGGCACGACGGTCAGCTCGGGCTGATCGAGACCAGCGGCTGATCCCGGGGCGCCGCCGGCCGCCGACCGTCGAGCAGCAGCACGAGCAGGAGCAGCACACCGAGGCGCACCTGCACGTTGCCGACGCTCGCGTGGCGGGTGGCCTCCATGCCGTCGCCGTGCCACGAGACCAGCATGTGCACCAGGCCCAGCGCGCCGAGCACCGCGATGACCATCCAGTGACGACGTCGCGCGAGGGCGAGGAAGGTGCCGCCCGCGACCGCCACGGACGCGCCCAGGACCACCCACCCCCACGGCGGGAAGAGGAGGGTGGTGAGCAGCGGGGCGTCGGTCCGGTCGTCGGCGGCGTAGAACGACAGGTGCCCTTCGGCGTTGTTGTACGTGCGCTCCGGGCGCACCAAGGGGTCTTTCAGGACCGTGCCGGGATGGAGGACCAGCCACTCCACGTACGTGCGCGCGGCATCGGTCCGCAGCCACCGCGAGAGCGGTCGGAAGTCGGGATCGGCGAGATCGATGGCGACGACCGGGGCGGCACCCGACGTGGCGGTGGTGGCGCGCGCGAGGCGCGTGAGCCGCGCCGCCTGCGGCATGCCGTGCTCGCCGAACCAGGCGATGCGCGACGGGTACGGGAACACGCGCACCGCCAGCGCGTTCTGCACGTTCCTGACGTCGCGGTGCGACGCGAACGAGCTCGCCCCGGTGACCACCACGACCGCGACCAGGCCGGCCGCGACGACGAGTGCCGGCCGCGCGCTGCTCGCGTCGATTCGGAGTCCACGCCAGGCGGCGTAGGCGCCGAACACGACTGCGAGCACCGCGATCACCCAGATCTGCGTGTCGCGGGTCGCGGCGAACACCAAGGCGACCGCGACGACCCCGATCCCGCGTGGGATCGTCGGACGCGCCGCCCACACGATGGCCACCGCGAACAGGAGGACGAGCAGGGTCAGCGAGAGGCTCTCGGAGAGGATCGAGCGGTCCCACTGCGTGACGGGTCGCGTCGACGCGAAGGCGAGCACGACCCCGCCGGCGAGGAGACGCCCCCACCAGCGGTCGATCCGCCGGGCGACGACGACGGCCAACGTGGTCCATGCCGCCACCGACGCCAGCGTCTGCAGGAGCACGAACGTGGTCCCGTTGCCGGCCACCTTCCAGAGCAGCGGCGTGACCGGTGGTCGACTGCCCGCCCAGATCCGGTGGCTCAGCAGCGGCTCGCTGCCGAGCCGCCGGTACTGGATCGAGTCCTGCCAGACCAGCGGGTCACCGGCGCGCGCCTGCCAGATCCGGAACCACGCGAACACGCCGATGCCGACGATGGCCGCGAGCACCATGCCGACGGCGACGGTCGCAGCCTTGGAGCCGAGCCGTGCCGTGGAGGACGGCGAGGCGGTGGAGGCGGGGGCGCGTGCCGATCGCGCCGGAGCCGCCTCGACCATCGGCGGCGATCGTACGCCGACGCGGTCCCGGTCCGGTGTCGGGCGCGGTCGCACCGGCGTCGGTGCCGGGGTCGGAGCCGCACGGCACCTCGGTAGACTGAATTCCTCCATGGGACTCTTCAACAAGATCCTCCACGCCGGCGAAGGCCGCAAGCTGAAGTCGCTGGAGTCGATCGCGCCGGTCGTGGGCGGCTTCGAGGCCGAGATGCAGGCGCGCTCCGACGACGATCTGCGCGCGTTGACGAACCGCTGGCGCGAGGAGCTCGACAACGCCGGTGATCCCGAGCGGCAGCAGGAGCACCTCGACGACATCCTGCCGGAGGCGTTCGCGGCCGTCCGGGAGGCGGGCGTCCGCACGCTCGGCCAGCGGCACTTCGACGTCCAGATCATGGGCGGCGCCGCCCTGCACTTCGGCTGGGTGGCCGAGATGAAGACGGGCGAGGGCAAGACCCTCGTCGCCACGCTCCCCGCGTACCTGAACGCGCTCACCGGCGGCGGCGTGCACCTCGTCACCGTGAACGACTACCTGGCCCGGCGCGACGCCGACTGGATGGGTCAGATCTACCGGCACCTCGGGCTCGAGGTCGGCGTCGTCATCCCCGAGGTCGACGACTTCGAGTCGAAGCGCCGCGCCTACGCGGCGGGCATCACCTACGGCACGAACAACGAGTTCGGGTTCGACTACCTCCGCGACAACATGGCGGTCGCACGCGAAGACCAGGTGCAGCGCAGCCACGCCTTCGCCATCGTCGACGAGGTCGACTCGATCCTCATCGACGAGGCCCGGACGCCGCTGATCATCTCCGGCCGCGCCGACGACGCCCAGGAGCTCTACGTCCAGTTCGCCGGCATCGTGAAGGGGCTCAAGCGCGACCAGCACTACGAGGTCGACGAGGCGAAGCGCACCGTCGTGCCGAGCGAGGACGGCGTCACCGCGGTCGAGAAGGCGCTGGGCGTCGACAACCTCTACGAGAACGTCAACCAGAACTTCGTGCACCAGCTGCAGGCGGCGCTGCGCGCCAAGGAGCTGTTCAAGAAGGACGTCGACTACGTCGTGCAGAGCGGCGAGGTGAAGATCGTCGACGAGTTCACCGGCCGCATCCTCGAAGGCCGGCGCTGGTCGGAGGGTCTGCACCAGGCGGTCGAGGCCAAGGAGCGGGTGAAGATCAAGGAGGAGAACCAGACCCTCGCCACGATCACGCTCCAGAACTACTTCCGCATGTACGACAAGCTCAGCGGGATGACGGGCACCGCCTCGACCGAGGCCGGGGAGTTCGCCCACACCTATGGGCTCGAGGTCGTGTCGATCCCCACCAACCGCGCGATGGTCCGCGTCGACGAGCCCGACCTCATCTACAAGACCGAGGCGGCCAAGTTCGAGGCCGCCGCCGACGACATCGCCGAGCGCCACGACGCCGGCCAGCCCGTGCTCGTCGGCACCATCTCGGTCGAGAAGTCGGAGCAGCTGTCGCGCCTGCTCGAGAAGCGCGGCATCACGCACCAGGTGCTGAACGCGAAGCAGCACGAACGGGAGGCGCACGTCGTCACCCAGGCCGGCCGCCTCGGCGCGGTCACCGTCGCCACCAACATGGCGGGGCGCGGTGTCGACATCCTGCTCGGGGGCAACCCGGAGGGCCTGGCGGAAGCGGAGCTCCTCGCCGGCGGCACCACGGTCGACGAGTCCCCCGAGAAGTACGCGGAGCTGGTCGAGCAATTGAAGGTCGAGTGCGCCGAGCAGGGCGACCAGGTGCGCGAGCAGGGCGGCCTGTACGTGCTCGGCACCGAGCGCCACGAGAGCCGCCGCATCGACAACCAGCTGCGCGGTCGCTCCGGCCGGCAGGGCGACCCCGGCGAGAGCCGCTTCTACCTCTCGCTCGAAGACGAGCTCATGCGGCTCTTCGCGACCGGCGCCATGAACTGGGTGATGGGGAAGGCGTTCCCCGACGACATGCCCCTCGAGGCGAAGATGGTCACGAAGGCGATCGAGCGCGCGCAGCGCACGGTCGAGGACCGCAACTTCGAGATCCGCAAGGACGTCCTCAAGTACGACGAGGTGATGAACGAGCAGCGGAAGGTGATCTACCGCCGGCGCCAGCAGATCCTCGACGGCGGTGACCTGCGCGACGAGGCCTACGCCGCGATCACCGCGTCGATCGAGCGCACCGTCCTCGCGAACTGCGCCGACGAGTACCCCGAGGACTGGGACCTCGACGAGCTGCACCTGCAGATGACGACGATCTACCCGACGCGCATCACGCGTGAGCAGCTCGACGACTGCACGCACCGCGACATGCTGGTCGGCCTCTTCACCGACGACGCGATCGAGCTCTACGAGACCAAGGAAGCCACCATCGGGGCCGACAACCTGCGCGAGATCGAGCGCCGGGTGATGTTGTCGATGATCGACCAGCACTGGCGCGAGCACCTCTACGAGATGGACTACCTGCGCGAGGGGATCAACCTCCGGGCGATGGGCCAGCGGGACCCGCTCGCCGAGTGGCAGCGCGAGGGCTTCGACATGTTCGAGGCGATGATGGGCCAGATCCAGGACCAGTTCGTCGCCTACGTGTCGCACCTCCAGGTCGCCGCGGTCGAGGAGGCGCCCCGCGCCCCCGAAACCCAGCAGATGCGCTACACCTCCGGTGACGACGCCGCCCAGGGCTCCGGCGCGATGCGGGCCGCGGCGGCCGCCATGCCCGCGGAGGAGCTCGCCGGCGACTTCGGCGGCGCGCCCGAGGTCGTCGCCGAGCCCCCCGAGGTGACGATGCCGGTCCGGGTCGACAAGACGCCGGGGCGCAACGAGCCCTGCTTCTGTGGGAGCGGCAAGAAGTACAAGCTCTGCCACGGCCGCTGACCGGCCCACGGCTGCCCGCGCATGCGTGACTTCTCCGACGACCTCTCCGAGCTGCGCCGTCGTGTCGAAGGCGCCCGCGGCTACCTGAAGGTCGACGACGCCCGCACCCGGATCGGGCAGCTCGAGGTCGAGGTCAGCAAGCCGGACCTCTGGGACGACCAGGACCGGGCGCGGCGGGTCAACACCGAGCTCGCGCAGCTCCAGGAGGACGTCACGCTCGTCGACCAGCTCGACGGCACCGTGTCCGACCTCGAGACGCTGGCGGAGCTGGCGCGGGAGGAGAGCGACGAGTCGGTCGAGGGCGAGATCGTCACGGGGCTGCACGCGCTCGGTCGCGAGCTCGACACGCTCGAGCTGCGCGCGCTCTTCACCGGTGAGCACGACGACCGCGACGCCATCTGCACCGTCAACTCGGGCGCCGGCGGTACCGACGCGCAGGACTGGACCAACATGCTGCTGCGCATGTACCTGCGATGGGCGGAGCGACGCGGCTTCGCCACCGAGATCGACGAGGTGTCACCCGGCACCGAAGCGGGACTCAGCTCGGCGACGTTCACGGTGAAGGGGCGCTACGCGTTCGGACTGCTCGCGAGCGAGCGCGGCGTGCACCGCCTCATCCGCATCTCGCCGTTCGACGCGAACGCGCGTCGGCAGACGGCGTTCGCGTCGTTCGACGCCGTTCCCTCGCTCGACGACGCCGAGGTGCCCGAGATCGATCCGAGCGACCTGCGCATCGACACGTACCGCTCTTCGGGCGCGGGTGGTCAACACGTGAACGTCACCGACTCCGCGGTGCGCATCACGCACGTGCCCACCGGCGTCGTGGTGTCGTGCCAGAACGAGCGGTCGCAGACCCAGAACAAGGCGCGCGCGATGCACATCCTCGCGGCGCGCCTCGCGGAGCGGCAGCGCCAGGAGCGTGAGGCGGAGCTCGAAGCGCTGGCGGGCGACAAGCGCGACGTCGCATTCGGCAACCAGATCCGCACCTACACGTTGCACCCGTACCAGCTGGTGAAGGACGAGCGCACGCGGCACGAGACCGGCAACGTGCAGGCCGTCCTCGACGGCGATCTCGACGGGTTCATCGAGTCGTACCTCCAGTGGCGTCGCCAGGGCGCGTAGCGGGCACGGCGACACGCGTGGGCGGCGCGTGCAGGGAGACACCAACCGGCAATTGGGTGCTGCTACCCTTGCGTCCCTGAAATGATTCGCTTCGAGAACGTCTCCAAGATCTACAAGGGCGACGTCGCCGCGCTCCGCGAGGTGTCGGCGGAGGTCCAAAAGGGTGAATTCATCTTCCTGGTGGGCCCGTCGGGCTCCGGGAAGAGCACCTTCTTGCGTCTCCTGCTCCGCGAGGAGCACGCGACGACCGGCCGGATCGTGGTGGCCGGTCGCGACATCTCGCAGCTGAGCCACTGGAAGGTGCCCCAGCTCCGACGCAACATCGGCTGCGTCTTCCAGGACTTCAAGCTGCTGCCCAACAAGACGGTCTACGAGAACGTCGCCTTCGCCATGGAGGTGATCGGCCGGCCGCGCCACGTCGTGCGCACGCAGGTGCCGCAGGTGCTCGACCTCGTCGGCCTGGCCAAGAAGGCGGGGCGCTTCCCCTCGGAGCTCTCCGGCGGCGAGCAGCAGCGCGTCTCCATCGCGCGCGCGTTCGTCAACCGGCCCCTGATCGTGCTCGCCGACGAGCCCACCGGGAACCTCGACCCCGCGACGACCGTGGGCATCATGCGGATCCTCGACCGCATCAACCGGACGGGGACCACCGTCGTCATGGCCACCCACGACCAACGAATCGTCGACGCCATGCGGCGTCGCGTGATCGAGCTCGACCGCGGTGCGCTCGTCCGCGACCAGGCGCGCGGCGTGTACGGCGTCGGGAGCTGACACCGACACATGTGGACGCGCATCTCGTACTTCGCGCGCGAGACGTTGGTCTCGCTGCGCCGCAACGTGCTGATGACGATCGCGGGGATCGCCACCGTGGCCGTCTCGCTGGCGCTCTTCGGCGGCATCCTCATGCTGTCGAAGTGGGTCGACCACGGGACCGAGCGCATCAAGGGTGGTGTGACGCTCGAGATCTTCATGACGGTGAAGGCCACCGATCAGCAGGTCAAGGCGGTGCAGGACCGGCTCGACCAGGACGAAGGTCGCGCCGGGAACGTCAAGTCGTACCGGCACCTCAGCAAGGCCGACGCGTACGCCGAGTTCAAGCGCATCTTCCGCCGCAACCCCGACCTCGTGAACAGCATCCGCGCCCAGGACCTCCCGGAGTCGTTCCGGGTGGTGCCGAAGAAGGCCGAGCTCACCGAGGTCGTGAAGGGCGAGTTCCGGACCCAGCAGGGCGTGGATTCGGTCACGACGCCCGGTGAGGCGCTCAAGGGCCTCATCGACGTCACCAACACCGTCAAGTACATCTTCTACGGCATCTCGCTCGTGCTCCTGGCGTCGTCGCTGTTCCTCATCGTGAACACGATCCGGTTGGCGACGTTCGCCCGCCGGCGCGAGATCGAGGTGATGAAGCTCGTCGGCGCGTCGAACTGGTTCGTGCGCATCCCGTTCATCGCCGAGGGGATGGTCCAGGGCCTCGTCGGGGCCGGCCTGGCCATCATCGCGGTGGCCTCCCTCAAGCACTTCGGCTTCGACCAGGCGTTCAACGACCGCAGCAGCTTCTTCGCCGAGTTCTTCGTGACCGGCAGCGACGCCACCTGGATCGCCTTCTGGGTGCTCGTCCTCGGCCTCGTCATCGGCGTCATCGGCGCCAGCATCGGGCTCCGCCGCTTCCTCCGCACCTGATCCCCACGGCCACGGTCGTGGCCAATGTTGCCTGTGTGGCTGATGTTGTTTACGCTGGCCCGCCATGCGCCAGCTGCGGGTCCTCGCCGCGCTCCTCTTCGTGGCTCTCGCCACCATCGGCCTCGGCGGGCGCGCCCTCGGGGAGCAGTCCGACAAGCAGCAGCAGCTCCAGCAGCAGGTCAACGAGTCCGGTGCCGCGGCGCAGACCGCCCGGTCGAAGCTGGTGCACGCGCAGGCCGAGCGGCAGCGCCTCGATGCGTCGGTCGCCGACGTGTCGGCGCGCGTGGCGGCGGCCAACGCCGAGCTGATCGCGGCACAGGCGGAGGTCGACCGGCTCGGGTTCCTCGGCGTCGTGCTCCAGGCCAAGGCCGACGCCACGCAGAAGAAGCTGTCGAAGGCGCGCGACGACGTGCGCCACAGCGCGCTGCTCCTCTACCAGCATGGCGACGGCGCCGACATGCTCGGGCTGCTCGACTCCACCGACGGCTCGGGTCAGCTGGTCGAGGGCAAGCAGTACATGCAACGCGTGTCCGACAAGCGACGCGGCGACGAGCGGCGCGTGACGCGGCTCAAGGCGCAGCTCCAGGCACAGCAGGACGACGTCGCCGCGCAGAAGCAGTCAGCCGACGACGCGCGCGCGCAGGCCGCTGACGAGGCGGCGAGGCTGGAGGAGCTCGCGGCGCAGCAACAGCGTGCGCTGGCCGCCGCCGCGGGCGCGGTGCAGGCGGAGAACGCCGCGCTCGACGCCGCGGTCACGCAGCAGAGCGACTCCGAGGCCGCGCTCCAGGAGGAATCCGACCACATCGCCGCGCTCGCGCAGCAGGCCGCGGCCGCGGAGAGCCCGGCACCCAGCGAGAGCGGCAGCAACGACACCGGCAGCGGTGGCAGCAGCACCAGCACCGGCACCGGCACCAGCACCTTCATCTGGCCGGTGCAGGGTCCGATCACCAGTCCGTTCGGGTACCGCACCGACCCGGTCACGGGCGGCAGCGCGTTCCACGCCGGTCTCGACATCGGGGCGTCGTGCGGCACGCCGATCATGGCCGCGGCCGGCGGGAACGTCGTCAGCGCCGGGTTCAACAGCGGCGGCTACGGCAACATGACGCTGATCAGCCACGGCAACGGGCTGTCGACCGTCTACGGCCACCAGTCGGCGATCTCCGTCTCACCCGGCCAATCGGTGAGCCAGGGCCAGGTCATCGGGTACGTCGGCTCCACCGGGAAGTCGACCGGGTGCCACCTGCACTTCGAGGTGCGGCTGAACGGCAACCCGGTCGACCCCCGTGGATACCTCTAGCGCGGGCTACTTGTTCGGCTGGGGCGTCAGGCGCAGATAGGGCTTCTGGGTCTGGAAGCCCTTGGGGAACTTCTCCTTGGCGTCCTCGTCGCTGATCGCGGGCGCGATGATCACGTCGTCGCCGTCGACCCAGTTGACCGGCGTGGACACCTGGTAGTTGGCGGTCAGCTGCAGCGAGTCGATCACCCGCAGGATCTCGTCGATGTTGCGACCGGTGCTCGCCGGGTACGTGATGTTCAGCTTGACCTTCTTGTCGGGGCCGATCACGAACACAGAACGCACCGTGAGGGTGTCGTTGGCGTTCGGGTGGATCATGTCGTAGAGGTCCGCGACCTTGCGGTCGGGATCGGCGATCAGCGGGAAGTTCAGCTTGGCGCCCTGCGTCTCCTCGATGTCGCCGACCCACCCCTGGTGCGACTCGAGCGGATCGACGCTGACGCCGATGATCTTGACTCCGCGCTCGTCGAACTCCGACTTGCGCCGGGCGAAGGCGCCCAGCTCCGTGGTGCACACCGGCGTGAAGTCCTTCGGGTGCGAGAACAGCAGGCCCCAACCGTCGCCGAGGTAGTCGTACAAGTTGACGGTGCCTTCAGTGGTCTCAGCCGTGAAGTTCGGGGCATCGTCGCCCAGTCGAACCGACATGGTGGTTCCTCCTTGGAACGGGTCTCGTAGCTCTCGTCTCAGGTTACCGAGCCGGGTCCCGAAAGGCGGGTGAAAAGGTCGGAAATCTTCGTGCCCGGCGCCCCGTGTACCGACCGGTTGACAGCCTGCCGCGCGCGCGGGGAACCTGCGTGGGGACGCGGCGCAGGCGGAAGGGCCCAGGGGGCATGGCGGACACGAGCAGCGGGTACTCCGGTACCCCGCTCCCGAAGAAGCTCGGCATCCGGGACGGCTCCCGGGTCGCGGTGGTGTCCGCGCCGCAGGGCTTCGATGCGGTGCTCGGTGCGCTGCCGCCCGGAGTGCGGCTCCGCACGCACGCGCGCGGCCGGCTCGACGTCATCCTGTTCTTCGTGACGCGCCGCGCCGAGCTGGCGCGTCGCTTCCCGTCGTTCGCACGCGCCCTCGAGGGCGACGGCGGCCTGTGGGTGGCGTGGCCGAAGCAGACGTCCGGCGTGGCCACCGACCTGGGATTCGACGCGGTGCAGCGGGTGGGGCTCGATGCCGGCCTGGTCGACAACAAGGTCGCCGCCATCGACAGCACGTGGTCAGGCCTGCGGTTCGTGTACCGGTTGGTGGACCGGACGTAGCAACAGGCCTAGACACGTCGGCGACGCGGTGCCCGCAGTCGAGCGAAGCGAGCGGAGGGCACTCGCCAGCGAGCGAGTGGCCGCGGGGCAGGTACCCTGCCCCGCAACGAGCGAGCGAGGAAACATGTGTGGTCGGTTCGTGTCCGTGTCGTCCCCGCAGAGCCTGGTCGAGCGCTTCGGCGTGGAGGAGACGGCGCTCGAGCAGCGGGAACCTGACTACAACGTGACGCCGCGCGCCCTCGTCCCGATCGTCCGCGACCGCCCCGCCCGGCCGGAGCGGGAGCTGCCGGCTGCCCGCGTGCTCTCCATGGTGCGGTGGGGCCTGGTGCCGTCGTGGGCCGAGAGCACCGCCATCGGCGACAAGCTCATCAACGCGCGCGCCGAGACCGTCACCGACAAGGCGGCATACAAACGTGCCTTCCTGCGCCGCCGCTGCATCGTGCCCGCCGACGCGTTCTACGAGTGGCGGCCCTCCAAGCGCTCGTCGGTGTCACGTCCGCCGCGTCAGCCGTACCTCGTGCGTCGCCGCGACGGCGCGCCGCTCGCCTTCGCCGGCCTCTGGGAGGTCTGGCGCGACGAGACCGTCGCCGAGCGCGACGCGCCGGATGGGTGGCTCCGTTCGTGCACCATCGTGACGACACGCGCGAACACCGTCCTCGAACCGATCCACCATCGCATGCCCGTCGTGCTCGACGAATGCCGTTGGGACGAGTGGCTCGACCCTGCGAACGACGACGTGGGCGCGCTCGGGGCGATGCTGGAACCCGCGCCCGACGAGTGGTTCGACGTCTTCCCGGTGAGCGCGCGGGTCAACACCCCCGACAACAACGACGCCGACCTCGTGCGCCGGGTTCCGGCCGACACGCTCCTCTGATCGCGCCGTAACCTCCGGGCCATGGAGCACGAGCAGTACCTGGAGTCCCTCGCCCGCGACTCCGACGCGCTGGCCGATGCGGCCGCCGCGGCGGGGCCCGACACCACGGTGCCGACGTGCCCCGGATGGACGGTCGAAGACCTGCTCCGCCACTGCGCGAGTGGCGACCGGTGGGCGCGCGTGATCGTCGAGACCGGCAGCCGGGAGCACGCGCCTCGCGACCTGCCGCCCGACGCTCCCAGCGGGGCCGGTCTGGTTCCCTACTTCCGCGACGGCGCCCGCGCGCTCGTCGACACGCTGGCGGCCACCGATCCGGGCGCGTCGGTCTGGACGTTCTCGCCCGCCGATCGCACGGCGCGGTTCTGGTACCGGCGCCGGGCGCAGGAGACCGCGGTCCACCGGGTCGACGCCCAGTGGGCGGCGGGCACGATGGCGCCGGTCGATTCCGAGCCCGCGGTCGACGGCATTGACGAGTTCCTCACCGTCTTCCTGCCCCGCATCGCCGGGGCGATCACTGCCCTCGACGCCGCCACGGTGCACCTCCACTGCACCGACACGGAGGGGGAGTGGCTGATCGTGCGCGACGGCGACGACCTCGTGGTGACGCGCGAGCACGCCAAGGGCGACGTGGCAGCGCGCGGCACCGCGTCGGACCTCATGCTGTTCCTCTGGGGCCGGGTCGGGGCCGATCGCCTCCAGGTGTTCGGCGACGCGGCTGCGCTGGAGCGCTTCCGCGACGAGATCAAGGTCTGACCGTGCCCGGGGCGAGGACCTCGAGCGTGTCGCGCAGCCGTTGCCCCGAGGCCATGATGACCGGGGCCGTCGTGGTCACCCCGTTCGCCACGTAGCGGTCGACCTTCGCCCGGAGCTCGTCGGAGCTGCCCCACACGAACAGCTCGTCGATCACCTCGTCGGGCACCAGCTCGACCGCCCGGGCCCGGTCGCCGGCCGCCCACGCCTCCCACATCGGCGTGAGCGCGGGGCCGCGCCCGAGCCACTCGTGGAAGCGCGCGTACGCCTCGACGGTCAGGTAGTTCGTGATGGAACGCACCCCGACCGCACGGACCTCGTCGAAGTCGTCCGACGGCACCACGAAGACGCGTGCGACGATCTCCTTCTCGCCGACATGCGGCGCCACGCGGGTCACGTCGTCGGCCGAGAGCCAGTTCACGATGGCGCCGTCGCCCTCCTCGCCGGCGAGGCGCAACATGCGGGGGCGGAGCGCGGCGACGAGCACGGGCGGCGGCTCGTCGGGGACGACCCCCAGCCGGAAGCCCTGCACCGAGAAGGTCTCGAACCGCTCGCTGACCTTCTCGCCCGCGAACGCGCGGCGCAGGAAGCGCAGCACGTCGCGCGTGCGCGCGTACGGCGTCGCGAACGGCAACCCGTTCCACCGCTCGACGATGGCGCGAGACGACGCACCGATGCCCAGCGCGAAGCGCCCGGGCGCGGCGTCGGCCATCGCCGCCGCGGTCTGCGCCAGCAACGCAGGGCCGCGCGTGAACACCGGCGTGATGGCGATGCCCGTCCTGAGCGTCGGCGCCCACGCAGCCGCCAGCGCGATCGGGGTGAACCCGTCGGCGGTGTTCGTCTCCGCCGACCACACGTCGGTGTAGCCGAGCGCGGCGACGTCCTCGTACCACGCGCGGTGCTCGTGCAGGGGCACGCCGGTGAACGGGACGGTGACGCCGACGCGCCGCGGGATCGAGGCCATGACCGGAATCTACGGGCTTCCGGGATCGGCCGACTGGCCTTGTAGGCTGCGTCGACCATGTGTGGCATTGCCGGGTTCTGGGGCGCGCCCGACGCCGCCCTCCTGGCCACCATGACCGCACGCATCGCGCACCGCGGGCCCGACGGCGAGGGCTTCTTCGAGCACCCGCTCGCGTCGCTCGGGCACCGGCGGTTGGCGATCATCGACCCGGTCGGCGGTGACCAGCCGGTCGGTACCGACGACGGTCTCGTGCAGCTCACCTACAACGGCGAGGTCTACAACTTCCGTGAGCTGCGGGCGGAGCTCGAGACGCTCGGCCACACGTTCCACACGTCGTGCGACACCGAGGTCGTGCTGCACGCCTACGTGGAGTGGGGCACCGACTGCTTCGCCCGCTTCAACGGGATGTGGGCGTTGGCCATCCTCGATGTGCGCGACGGCGAGCGGGCGCCGCGGCTCGTGCTCGCGCGGGACCACTACGGCATCAAGCCGCTGTACTACGCGCGGTCCGGCTCCGGCCGGGTGCTGTTCGCGTCGGAGGCCAAGGCCGTGCTCGCCGATCCCGAGCTGGAGACCGCCCCCGACCGCCAGTGGCTCTACGACTACCTCTTGCACGGTCTCCACGATCACAAGCCGGAGACCGCCTTCACCGGCATCCGCGCGCTGGCCGCCGCCACCTGGGCGGTGGTCGACGCCGAGGGCGTCCACGAGCAGGCCTACTGGACGCCCGCGCTCTCGACCGAAGCGTCCGCCGACCCGGCCGAGTTCCGGGAGCGTTTTGAGCGCTCGGTGGAGCGGCGGCTGGTCGCCGACGTGCCGGCCGGCACGTGCTTGTCGGGCGGGATCGATTCGTCGTCGATCGTCGGCATGGCGAGCCGGCTGCTGTCCGCCCACGTGCCCGACGCGGTGTCGCTGGGCGACCGGCTGAAGACCTTCTCGATCGTCTACGACGGCGACCCCATCGACGAACGCGAGTACATGGACGCGGTGCTCGCCGAGGTCGACGCCGAGGCCGCGTTCGCGGAGCCGACGTCGGAGCGCTTCGTCGACGAGCTCGACCGACTGGTGTGGCACCAGGACGAGCCGATCGTGTCGACCGGTCCGTACGCGCAGTGGTGCGTGATGCGGCTCGCGCGGCCGAAGGTCACCGTCCTGCTGAACGGCCAGGGCGGCGACGAGCTGCTCGCCGGCTACGTGCCGTACCAGTACGTGTACCTGCGCGAGCTCCTGCGCCGCCGCAAGCTCGGCGCGTTCGCGCGCGAGGCGTGGGAGTCACGCGATGTCCTGAAGCCGCTGGTGAAGCGACGGTTGTCCGACCGCCGCCGCGCGCTGCCGATCAAGCCTCTGCTGCGGCCCGCGCTCTACGACGGTCTCGAGCCGCCGCGCTTCCAGCGGTCGCAGGACGACCTCAAGCGCCGGTTGGTCGCCGACCTGCAGACCTTCTCCCTGCCGTCGCTGCTGCGCTACGAGGACCGCAACTCGATGGCGTTCTCCATGGAGTCGCGTCTGCCGTTCCTCGACCAGGAGCTGGTCGACTGGGTGTTGCGGCTGCCGTCGTCGGCGATCGTCGACCGAGGGTGGAGCCGGGCGATCCTGCGCGACGGCCTGCGGGGCGTCCTCATCGAGAAGGTCCGCACCCGACGCTGGAAGGTCGGCTTCACCACGCCCGAGACCCGCTGGCTGCGCGCCCGCCGCGCCGCGGTGCAGGGCCTGTTCCGCTCACCCGAGTTCTGCGGCCGCCCGTACTGGGACGCGGGCGGCCTCATGGCCGCCTTCGACCGCTTCTGCGCGGGCGCGCTGGAGCCGTCGCAGATCTTCTGGCGCGCCATCAACACCGAGATCTGGCTGCGCGTGTTCTTCGACCACGACGGTCGCTCCCGCACCGGCGAGGCGCCCCTCGAGCACTTCACGCGCGTCGGTGACGAGTGGCTCGCGGCCCGGAGCGACCGCGCCGCGGCGACGCTGAAGCAGTTCACGCCGCACGAGCAGCGCCACCTGTTCGCGCAGTCGACCGTCGACGGCCGCGCCTATGCCCGCGCGCCGATCCGCACGCAGCTGTTCACGAGCGGCGACTCGCTCGCCGACGGCCTCGCCGACGCGTTGCGCGACGTCGAGCTCGAGCCCGGCGACATCGTCGCGGTGAGCGAGAAGGCGGTCGCCATCTGTCAGGGCCGGTCGTACCACGTCGGTGACGTCGACGCGCGGCCCTTGGCGCG
>Ga0136846_1223889_pt1 | contig 18484 bp, 17 predicted proteins | sample HopSoiMetagenom2_FD_96841 | JGI IMG/M metagenome (GOLD analysis project Ga0136846, IMG submission 96841) | Grasslands soil microbial communities from Hopland, California, USA - 2 Assembly 2016 (version 4) | ecosystem: Environmental > Terrestrial > Soil > Grasslands | place: USA: Hopland...
CCACCGCTGTTCGGGCAACTCTCCTGATCGACGCGCCGGCACGCCTCGACCTCGAGGTCGAGGTCGATGCCCTGCCGCAGCATCGCTACGGCCTGATCGTCCCCAGGGATCGCGTCGGCAACCGAGTCGCCGATCAGGGTCACGTGCTGCAGGTCGCGCGGGCCTGCCTGCGCCGTGGACACGCACAGCGCGCACGCAGTGAGCAGCGCGAGCAGGAGGCCGCGTCTCATCCCGCGCCGATGGTAGCGGCGGGCCTCGATTGACGCTCCTTGCACGAAAACGTGCTCGGCCGCACTTGCGAGGCTCCGCGGGAACGCCGTACAGTGCGGCTCCCGCCGGGCGCGGAGCGCAAGTAGGTCGAAGCCCCGCCGAGCGGTTCGAGCGCGCGTAAGCGCGAATGGGCCGGTCGGTGCGGTGGACGAACGCGCCACCGCGCCAGGCGGGATCTTTCGTGGTCCACGCTCACGGCCGCAGCTTGAACGGCGCCGACCGCCACGCTGCCCAGTGCCAGTACCACGCCGGCGGCCTGCGCGGCGCTGAAGCCGGACGCGGCGCCGTGTGGTGCTGGAAGTCGTAGAGCCCCCACGCCCACCTCGGCAACGCGCGCGGCACGTCCGGCGGGCGCTTCGACGGCAGCACGACCACCGGCTTCGACGCGATGCTCGCGTTGCCGGCGAGATCGATGGCGCGCACGCGGTACACGGTCTGCGTGCCCGGGTGGAACGCGCGCACGATGATACGTCGCGACGCACCGGTCACGTGCGCCGCCGGCGTCCCGTCGAGGAGCACGTCGTACCGCACAACCGGGCCGGCGTTGTCACTCGCGCCCTGCCATGACAGCCGCAGCGCGCCCTTGACGAAGCGGCCGCTCAGGCCGTCGGGCCGGGTCGGCGCCACCGTGTCGGCCAGGAGGCCGAAGAACCCGGGGACGAGCGTCTCGATCTCGACGGTGCCGTCGCCGAGCAGGGTGTAGCCGCCCCCGATGCCCGGCGCGAGCTTCGGCAGCGCCTTCCACGTCGTCCCGTCGGTGGAGAACGACGGCGCGAGGCCGTTGGCAGGGACGGCGAGGTGAATGCTGACCGGCGCGCCGAAGCGCGTCACCGGCGTCGACGTCGCCGAGTCCGTGACCGTCAGCTGCACGGCGTAGCCGTTCGGCGCAGGCGCCTGCGTCGTCGGCGTCAGCGTCACGACCGACGTCGACGGGAACGAGCCGCTGGTCCACGTCGCCGTTGCCTTGCCGTCACCGGAGCCGACCGATCCGGCCGGCGGCTCGACCGGCGGCGGGGGCGGCGGCGCTGCGGCCCTGCTCACGACGGCGCCGTCGACATAGCTGCTGTCGATGTTGATCGTCACGCCGCCCCACGTCTCGTTGTGGCCGCCCTTGTACTGATGAACGCGCTGGTGCTTCGCCCAGAGGCTGTCGCTGACGTACGGGTCGCCGAAGACCGACTCGACGCCGTTCCAGTTCGCGATCCAGATCGCGTCGGGCAGTGCGGCACCGAGCGTCGAGACGTCGCGGATCGTCGAGGCGGCGCTGCCGTAGACGCCGGGGACGAAGCCGTTCGCGCGCAGCTCGGTCACCCAGCCGGTGACGAACGACTGCACCGCCCGCGAGCAGGCGGCGTCTGTCGTCTTGTAGCCCTCCATGTCGAAGTACACGGGGCTGCCGGCGGGCAAGCCGAGGCTGGTGGCGAGCGTCGCGGCGTCGTCGGCGGCGGTCCGGCCCTGTGCGGCGGCGGTCGCGGCCGTCGCCGAGATCTGCTTCAGCCTCGTCTGGCCGACGCACGGCGCCTGCAGGCCGACGTAGAGCGGCAGCAGGCTCCACCCCATCCCCAGCGTCGTCGTCACCCACGCCGGCGTCAGGTTCTTCTGCGTGCAGCCGCGGTTCGCGCCGCCGATGTAGATCCCGAGCGCCCGGTACGGAGAGGCGGCCCAGGCCTGGAGCGCGTTCGTCGGCGGCGCGGTGCACGCGTCGAAGCCGTAGCCGGTGTAGACCTGCGCTCCGGCGCGCTCGTTCGCGGCCCCGCCGGCGGCCGTGAAGGCCAGGAGCGCGGCGACGAGAGCCGCGAGGACGAGAGACCCCCGTCTCACGCGCGCCAGTCTGCCCACGGCATGTGATGGAAATGGAAACGGTCGATCCTGAACGATCGTCGAGTACGGAAGCGGCTGCGGGCTGCCGAACACGAAACCACGCGTAAGAGAAACACCGCTTTCCGGGGCAGAGTCTTCCTCGGGCCTCACCGCAGAACCGAGGCCAGGACTTCTCTCGGCCCCCAGAGGATCGTTTTCCGGGGCAGAGTCTTCCTCGGGCCTCAGAGAAGACTGAGGTCAGGATTTCTCTCGGCCCCGGAAGAGCCTCGGCCGGTGGCCGGCGCGGACGCTAGTGAAGGATGTGGGCGCGGCGCACGGCGTGGCCGTCGACGCCGCTGCGCTCGAGATAGACGTTCTGCAGGTGCCCGATCAGGAGCGCCGGGTCGATCGTCTTCGGGAGCACAGCGCGCGCGCCGGCGGCGAGCGCCCTGGCGTGGTGCTGGGGCGAGGCGGACGCGGTGAGGACGAAGACGACGGGCGAGATGTGGTCGAGGATCCGGCTCGTCGCCTCGATCCCGTCCATCACGGGCATCTCGATGTCCATCAGGATCACGTCGGGCGTCGCCGTCGCGGCGAGGACGACCCCGTCGCGGCCGTTCGTGGCGCAGCCGACGACCTCCACCCAGTCGTGCTTGTGGAACGAGCGGAGCAGGAGCTCCGTGAAGATCGGGTGGTCCTCGACGATCAGGACCTTCAGCGGCTCGTCGGTGCGCGGGAAGCGCGTCTGCTGAGAAACGACCGGTGGGCGGCGTTTCGCGGCCGATTCGCCGCCCACCCTGTCGACCAGGCTTCCCGCACGACCAATTGCCGTCAGTCCTGCGTGAGTCGTCGTCATCGAGTGCACGGCCTGCCGGGCGACTGCGGCGCGCCCCGGCCTTGCTCCCGACGTCGACGACTTCCACCCGGGGATCGTGGCCCGCGCGGTTCCGGCGGGTCCCCAGCTAGCCACTGCTACCACACCCAGGGAATGAGGTGCGATAGTGGGAGCGAGGGATACGTCTTGCGCAGGTCACAATTGCATCATCGGACGCACCGTCCACCCGGCGGTCATCGGCCGGTAATTCGACTGAGGGCATAACACCATGGAATTCCGGACACTCGGCGAGCTCGAGGTCTGGCGCGCCGATGCGCCGGTCCCGATTCGCGGTGCCGTCCAGCGGTCCGTCCTGGCTTTATTGCTTCTGAGGGCGAACGATGTCGTCCGGGTCGAGGACCTCGTCGAAGAGCTCTGGGGCCCGGCGGCGCCCACCACGGCGCCGAAGATGATCCAGAACGCCGTCTCGAAGCTGCGGAAGAGCGGGATGGCGGAGGTGCTCGCCACCCGCGCCGGCGGCTACGTGCTCCAGGTCGACCCCGAGCAGGTGGACGCGACGCGCTTCGAGCGCTTGCTCGACCGCGCGCGGGAGTCGCTCGCGGCCGGATCACCGGAGACGACGGAGCGGCTGCTCGAGGAGGCAAACGCCCTCTGGCGCGGGGCGCCGCTCGCCGACCTCGCCCCCGAGTCGTTCGCGCAGCGGGAGATCGCCCGGCTGGAAGAGTTGCGCCTGGCGGCGACCGAGACCGCGGTCGAGGCCGGGCTCGCGCTCGGCCGTCACCGCGAGCTCGCGGGGACGCTCGAGACGCTCGTCGGCCGCTATCCGCTGCGGGAGACGTTGCGCATGCAGCTGATGGTCTCGCTGTACCGCTCGGGCCGCCAGGCGGACGCACTCGCCGCTTACCAGGCGGCGCGCGCGTACCTGCGCGACGAGGTCGGCCTGGAGCCGAGCCCGGCACTGCAGCGGCTCGAGCAGGCGATCCTGATCCAGGACCCGGCGCTCGACCTCGAGTTCCTCGATCCGACCGTGAGCCAGCCCCGGGCGGTCCGCAAGACGCTCACGGTCCTGCACGCCGAGCTGGGTCGGCACGGCCGCGAGCTCGACCCGGAGGCGCTCATCGGCCTCGCCGGACGCCTCGAGGCGTGCCTCGCGAGCTCCGTGACTGCGCACGGCGGCACCGTCTCGCAGGCCGGTCATGTGACATTTGTCGCGGTCTTCGGGCTGCCGACGCTGGCCGAGGACGACCCGCTCCGCGCCAGCCGCGCCGCGCTCGCGATCCGCACTGCGGTCGCCGAGCTGAACGCCTCCCTGGAGCGCGACTGGGCCATCCGCTACGAGGTGCGGATCGGCGTGGCGACCGGCAAGACCCTCGTCGACTCGATCGACACGGCCGCGGCAACCGGCGAGGTGTTCGGCGTCGCCGCCCGGCTCGCCCGCACGGCCGGTCCCGACGAGGTGCTGCTCGCGGACTCGACGCGCAGCACGCTCCGCGAGGCGGTCGACGTCGAGCGCGCCGGCGAGCTCGCGAACGGCGACCGGCCGGATTTCGCGTGGCGGCTCACCGATGTGCGAGCGGTGGCGGCGATCGTCCCGCGCCGGCTCGATGCGCCGCTCGTCGGACGCGACTGGGAGCTGGCACAGCTCCGCCACGGGTTCGATCGGGCGGCGCGCGGGCACACCTCGTACCTGATCACGGTGCTCGGCCCCGCGGGGATCGGCAAGTCGCGCCTCGCCCACGAGTTCGCGACGTCGATCGGGGGCGAGGCGTCGGTGGTCACCGGCCGCTGCCCCTCGTACGGCGCGGGTGTCACCTACTGGCCGCTCGCCGAGATCGTGCGCGAGGCGGCCGGCGCGACGACGCGCGCTGCGATCGCCTCGCTGCTCGCCGACGAGCCGGAGGCGGAGGAGATCGCGGCGCGGATCGCGGGCGCGATCGGCGCCGACGAGCCGGCGGGCTCGGCGCAGGACCTCTTCTGGGCGGTCGGCACTCTGCTGACGACGATGGCGCGCGAGCGGCCGCTCGTGGTCGTTCTCGACGACCTGCAGTGGGCGGAGCCGATGCTGCTCGACCTGCTCGAGCACCTGGTGGACGCGACGCGCACGTCGCCGGTGCTCCTGCTCTGCCTCGCGCGCTCGGAGCTGCTCGACCTGCGACCGTCATGGGGCGGGGGCAAGGTGAACGCGTCCACCGTCCTGCTCGAGCCACTCGCCGAGGACGAGTGCAAGCTGCTGATCGAGCATGCGGGCGGCGGCTCGCTCGACCCCGGAGTGGCGTCCCGGGTCACGGAGGCGGCCGAGGGGAACCCGCTCTTCCTGGAGCAGATGGTCGCGATCGCGCTCGAGGAGGGGGTCAACGCGAGCGACCTTCCCGTGCCGCCCACCATCGAGGCGCTGCTCGCGGCGAGGCTCGACCGCCTCGACCGACCCGAGCGCACGGTCCTCGAGCGCGCGTCGATCGTGGGCAAGGAGTTCTCGCTCAGCGAGGTGACGGCGCTCTCGCCCGAGCCGGAGCGGGCCGACCTGCGCCGCCGGCTCGACCTGCTGACGCGGCGCGAGCTGCTCGCGCCCGCACCCGCGCCCAGGCGCGGGGATGCGGGCTTCCGGTTCCGGCACGGCCTGATGCGGGACGCCGCGTACGACGCGATGCCGAAGGCCGAGCGCGCCAACCTCCACGAGAACCTCTCCCACTTCCTCCAGGAGATGCCGGAGCATCTGCGCAGACGCGAGGAGGTGCTCGGTTTCCACCTCGAGCAGGCATACCGGTACCGCGTCGAGCTCGGCCAGGTCGGAGACGACGTGCGCGGCCTCGCCGATCAGGCAACCGTGCTGCTCGCAGGCGCGGGCCGCCGCGCCTACGCACGCGACGACGTGCCGGCCGCCGTCTCGCTGCTCGGGCGCGCGGCCGACCTCGCCGGCTCCGGCACCTCCGCACGGCTCGAGCTCCTGCCGGATCTCGGTGAGGCGGTGCGCGAAGGAGGCGACTACCCGCGAGCCGAGGCGGTGTTCGCGGAGGCGATCGACGCGGCCGGCGAGGCCGGCGACGCGTCGGTCGAGGAGTACGCCCGCCTCGTGCGCTTGCGCATGCGCGTGCAGACCGACGCCGACATGGGCGCCGAGGACGTCGTCGACGGCGCGCGCCGCGCTCTCGACGCGTTCGGCGCGATCGACGACGCGCGGAGCCTCGGGAAGGCGTGGGAGCTCCTCGCGTGGGGACACTGGCTCCAGTGCCACGCTGCCGCGACCGAGGAGGCGCTGGCGCACTCGATCGAGCACGCGCGGCGCGCGGCGGACACACGGACGACGGCGCAGAGCCTGCACTTGACGCTGGGCGCGGCGGTGTTCGGGCCGCGTCCCGTCCCGGACGCGATCGCGCGCTGCGAAGCGATCCTCGAGGACAGCGGGCGGCAGAAACGCGTCTCGGCCTCCGCCCTCCGTGCGCTGGCGGCGCTGAAGGCGATGGCGGGCGAGTTCGAGGAGGCGCGCTGGCTGCTCGGACGGTTCGCCGCCATCGTCGAGGACCTGGGGCTACGCGTCACCGCCGCCTCGGCGGCCGAGACCTACGGCGAGATGGAGCTGCTCGCGGGCGACGCCGCGAGCGCCGAGGCCCGGCTGCGGCCGGCATACGCACAGCTCGCGGAGATGGGCGAGACGAGCACGAGCGCGAACCTCGCCGCGCTCCTCGCGCAGGCGCTCCACCTGCAGGGCCGCGACGTGGAGGCGGTGGCAGTCTCGGACGTGACCCCGGCGGAGGACGACGTCTCCGCCGTGGTGCACCTGTACACGGCGCGGGCGCGGGCGCTGGGCGCCGTCGGCCGAAGGGAGGAGGCCGAGTTGCTCGCGCGAGACGCGGTCGACCACGCGCGGAAGACCGATTTCCTGGTCATGCACGGCGAGGCGCTGACGGCGCTCGCGGAAGTGCTGGAAGGGAAGGGCGACATCACCGCCGCGAGGGCCCTCCTGGCCGAGGCACTCGAGCTCTTCCGGCGGAAAAAACATGAGGTTTCGATTAAGCGGACGGAGAATTCTCTATCCAAGCTTGTGTCAAGCGTGCAGGACGGTTAGCCTAGGCGGCAGTCAATCGACGCGGAGATGCGGCCGTCTCCCTATGGAAGGGGTCCGTAGTGCGCCTCGGGCGGACGGCCGACGCGACAACTTACGGACACACTGCGGCTGCGGTCATCGCTGTTGCAGTCGTGTTGCTGCTGCTCTTCGCTCCGGCGGCCGGTGCCGCCGACCCGTCGGCTGTTCCAACCGGCACGACGTTCGTGCCACAGGAGCTCGCGGACGCGGCGAGCGCCCATCCCGACCAGGTCTTCCGCGTGATCGTGCAGGCCGGCTCGTCGATCTCGCTGGCCGGCCTGAAGTCCGGCGTGAACGAGACGCTGCTTGCGGCCCCGGCGCCCGGGGACGGAGTAAACGGCACGTTCTCGTCGATCAACGCGGTGGCGGCCGAGCTCACGGGCGAGCAGATCGAGCTGCTCGCCGCCGCCGGGACGATCTTCGCCATCACGCCCGACATGCCGGTGCGCGCGAGCGTCGCGGACCCACCCGTCCCGCTCGAGCCGCCGGTCGTCACCGGCACACCCGCGATCGGGGAGACCCTCACCACCTCGCCGGGCCAGTGGTCGCCCGCCGACGTCGCGTACGCCTACCAGTGGCAGCGTTGCGACGCCTCGTCGGCGTGCGCCGACATCGCGGGCGCAGACGGTTCGAGCTACGTCGTCTCGGCCGACGACGCCGGCGGGACGCTCGTCGCGGTCGTGACCGGAACGAACGCGGACGGCTCCGCGTCCGCTTCCTCCAGGGCGACGGAAACCGTCGCCTCCCCCGCTCCACCCCTTCAGCTGTTCCCGCCGTCCGCGGTCGTCCCCCCGTCGATCGCCGGGACGGCGATCGTCGGCGAGACGCTCACGTCCGATGACGGCCTCTGGAGCGGCTCGGTAGACCTGACGCGCCAGTGGCAGCGGTGCTCGCCGTCAGGCGACCCGTGCGTCGACATCGCCGGCGCGACCGGGCAGACCTACACGCTCGTGGACGACGACGCCGGCTCGACCGTGCGCGTGGTCGTGACCGCGAGCGATTCCACTGGGGCCGGGCTCGCCGCCTCGACGGCGTCCGACGTCGTGACGGCGACCACGGCCCCTGCTCCGGCGGATCCCGCACCCACCCCGCCGACCGCGCTCGGCTCGCCGGTGGTCACCGGAACCCCGACCGCCGGTGAGCTCCTGAGCGCCGACGACGGAACGTGGAGCGGCCTGGCGGAGTTGACGCGGCAATGGCAGCGGTGCACCGGCGACGGCACCTGCGTGGACATCGCCGGCGCCGTCGACGCGCAGTACGTGCTCGACGCAGCGGACGTCGGCTTCAGCGTCCGCGTCGTCGTGACCGCCACCGACGCCGGCGGCTCGACACGCGTCGCGTCGGATCCTTCGGCCGTCGTGAGCGCGGCGCCGCCGGTGGAGCCTGCCCCGACGGAGACGACGCCGACCGGCACGACACCTGGCGGCCCGCCTTCGCCGGTCGTCATGCCGTCGCTCGCCGGCGGCAACCTCGTGGGCGACGTTCTCGGCGTCAATGAAGGCGAGTGGTCGGGCGGGGCGATCACCTTTGGGTTGCGGTGGCAGCGCTGCACCGAAGCAGGCGACGGGTGCCTCGACATCGCCGGCTCGATCAAGCCGACCTACACGATCGCCGCGAGCGACGTCGGCTCGACCCTGCGCGCCGTCGTCACGGCCACCGACGAGTTCGGCGTCTCGTCCGCGGAGACAGCTTCCTCCGACATCGTGCAGGCGGCGGTCGCGGCCGCGGGCGGGCAGGAAGCGCCGCCGAGCAGCGCGACGCCGCCGAGCATCACCGGGATCACGAACGTCGGCGAGACGCTGACCGCGGTCGACGGTGAGTGGACGGGAACGGGGATCACCCAGCTCGAGCGGCAGTGGCAGCGCTGCGACGCATCGGGCACGAACTGCCGGGACATCGGCGGCGAGTCGCACCCGACCTACCGGCTCACCTCCGACGACCTGGCCGGGACCATCCGCCTCGAGATCTCGGTGCGTGCCGCCTCGGGCCGCGCCACCGAGTACTCCGACGTCACCGACGTTATCGCGCCGAATCCCGATCCCACCTCGTCGGTCAGCGGCAGCCCCGGCGGGCAGCGCACGGCTCCGCAGAACGTGACACCGCCGTCGACCGGCTCCACCATCCCGGTCGCGCGCACGGCGCTCGTCGCGTCCCACGGCACCTGGCAGACCCAGGACGGTTGGCTGCGCTTCGTCTACCGCTGGGAGCGCTGCGACACCGCAGGCGCGAGCTGCACCGCAGCCGGCCCCGGCCGCACGTACACGCCGACGGACGCCGACGCCGGCTCGACGCTGCACGTGATCGTCACCGCGATCGACGAGCACGGCCTGACCACCTCGGCGACCTCTGTCCAGACGCAGCGTGTCGCTCCGTACTCGGCGTCCGGTTACTGGAGCTGGCAGCTCGGTCCGTATGCGGCCAAGGTCGACGCCGGTTGGGACGCCGTCGCGGGCGCGAACGCCCAGCTTCCGGCGGTCGCCGTCGTCGACTCCGGCGTCGACTCGACGTTGCCCGGCCTCGCGGGCTCCGTCGTCCAGGACATCACCCTGACAAGCCTGCCCCAGGGGGCGACGGCCGACGGGTACGGCCACGGCAGCTTCGTGGCGCAGGTCATCGGCGGCCATGCCGAGGGCGATGCCGGCGCCGCACCCGGCGCGCCCCTCGTCTCGCTCGACGTGATGAACGACCAGGGGATGGCGCTGACAAGCGATGTCGTCGCGGCCGCCGACTGGATCTACGCCCACAAGGGCGAGGACAACATCCGCGTCGCGAACTTCTCGCTGATCGGGTCTACACCGTCCAGCATCATGTTCGACCCGCTCGACAGGGCGCTCGAGCGGCTCTGGCTGAGCGGCGTCGTGGTCGTGACCGCAGCAGGGAACTTCGCTGTCGACGGCGCGAAGTCCGACGTCCCGTTCTCGCCGGCCAACGACCCGTTCGCGATCACCGTCGGCGCCGCGGACACCTCGGACACGCTGACGACTGCCGACGATTTCGCAGCGCCGTGGTCCGCGTACGGGCACAGCCTCGACGGGTTCGCGAAACCCGAGCTGGGCGCGCCAGGGCGCTACGTCGTCGCGTCGGTGCCGACGGATTCGACGCTCTACACGGAGCGCGCCGACCGCATCGTTGGCGAAGGCAAGCTCTCGCTCTCCGGTACGTCGCTCGCCGCGCCGCTCGTGTCCGGCGTCGCCGCCGACCTGCTCGCGGTCCACCCCGACTGGACGCCGGATCAGGTGAAGGGCGCCCTGATGCTCAGCGCCACGCAGCCGGCCGCGTCCGGCAACTTCTCGCTCGGAGTCGGCGAGGTCGACGCGGCCGCCGCCCTCGCGGTCACGGACCCGCCCAATCCGAACGCCGCCCTCGAGCAGTTCGTCGTCGCAGACCCGGCGGGCGGCGCGACCCCGGTCCTGGATACCGCCTCGTGGGGAACGGCGGCGCAGGCCAACGCCTCCTGGGGCACCGCGTCCTGGGGAACGGCCTCCTGGGGAACGGCCTCGTGGGGAACGGCCTCCTGGGGGACCGCGTACTGGTCGTCGGCTTCCTGGGGCACCGCCTCGTGGGGGACGGCCTCGTGGGGCACCGCCTCCTGGGGAACCGCGTCGTGGGGCACCGCCTCCTGGGGGACGGACAACGCCAAGGCGGACATCCTGCCCGCCGGCAGCTACTGGATGCGCTGGGGTTAAGACGCTCTAGCCGCGTCCTTCCCGCGCGCGGACGAACAGCCGGTGCGTGGCGACGGATGTGACCCGACGAGCGTCGCCGCATCGTAGGCTCCTCGGCGGGTGGCGCGCCGTTCCGACACCAGGGGCCGGTCGCGTGGGCGCTGGGTCGTCGTGCTGGCGCTCCTCCTGACCGTGCTCGTCGGCGCGATCGTGGTGCGCGCGACGATCCGCGCGACCGACCGGGGCTACTCGAAGACGTACGGGGCCACCGTCGTGCGCTACTCGCTCGCCAGTGACGTCCTGGACCGGTCGCTCCCCGAGGTCGCGATCGTGCCGCCCGGAGACGCTGCACGGCCGCTGCTCGTCCTGCTCCACGGGAGGCACGACCCCTCGCCGGCGTCGTGGCTGATCCCGTCGAAGCCCGGTCCCGAGACGATGCTGAGCGACGAGCTCTTCTACGCCCTCGCGCGGCTCGGCACACGGGCGCCGGTCGTCGTCCTGCTGAACGGCGGCGCGCACAGCTACTACCACGACCGCCGCGACGGCCGCTGGGCCTCGATGATCCTGAACGAGGCGCTGCCGGATGCGATCCACCGCTTCTCGACGAAGCAGGAGGCGGTCGCGATCGGCGGCATCTCGATGGGCGGCTACGGCGCGCTCCACCTCGCGGCGCTTCGCCCGAACGCGTTCTGCGCAGTCGGAGGCCACTCGGCGGCGCTCTGGCAGAACGCCGGCGCGACCTCGCCCGGGGCGTTCGACGACGCAGCCGACTACCTGCGCAACGACGTGTTCGCGGACGTGCAGGAGAACCGTCTGGCGCGGAAGAGGATCTGGGTCGACGTCGGCATGGAGGATTCGTTCCGGAAGGCGGACGCGGCGCTCGTCGCCTTCCTCCGGCGGCACGGCGCGCGCGTCACCTACCACCTCTGGCCGGGCGGGCACTCGGGCGCGTACTGGCGCTCGCACATGCGCGCCTACCTCCGCTTCTACGCAGACGCGCTCGCGCGCTGCAGCACGCTCCGCTAGGAGCCGACGCGGACGGTCGCGATGCCGGCCGGGATGCGATTGGTCAGCCGGGACGGCCTCGCGAGTATCTCGGCGGCGACACCGGTCGTTCGAAGGGCGCGGCCGCCGCCCTCTACAGCGAGACGGATGTCACGCGAATGGACGAATTGATCCGCCGAGGCGTCGGGTTCAGCGAGGCGATCAGCGCGCCGTGATGTAGTCCGTCAGGTACTGGATCTGGAAGCTCTGCTGCTTCGACTGGTACTTGACGATGTCGCCGATCGACACCATGGCGACGATCTCTCCGTCGTCGACGACGGGCATATGACGGATGCGGCGGTCGGTCATGACAGCCATGCACTCCTCGACCGACGTCTCGGGCCGAACGACGATCAGAGGCGCCGTCATGATCTCGCTCACGTTCGTGTCCTCGTCGGTCCGGCCCTCGAGGGTGACGCGCCTGAGGTAGTCGCGCTCGGTGACGATGCCCTGGATGCGCCCGTCCACCGTGACGAGCAGCGAGCCGACGTTCGCGTCGACCATCTGCTTGACGGCGTCGTAGACGGAGGCGTCGGCCGGGACCGTCAGCAGCCTCACGTCTTTGCCCTTCAGCAGGTCCGAGACCTGATCCATCGGTCAAGTCTAAGCGCCTCGGGATCGTTTTGGCGAGCGTCCCGCGACGAGGAGCGCGACCGGCGCCGCGAGCAGCAGCCACATGGTCGTCTGCAGGCCCACGGACTGCGCCGCGAAGCCGAGGGCGGCCGGGATTCCCGCGGCGACCAATCCGCCGATGCCGGCGACGGCGATCGCGGTTCCGCTCCTGCCCGGCATCGACTCGTAGAGCGCCGCCTTCGGGAGCGCGTACCAGCCGGCGTTGAGCAGCCCGAGCAGAGCGAGCACGACGAGCTTCGCGGCAGGCGACGGGACGGCGAGGAAGATCGGATACGCGATCAGGACCACGCACGCGCTCGCGCGCAGATACGTCCAGCCGTTCATGCGGCGCAGCACGACGAGGAGCAGGACGTCGCCGACGAGCGCCGCGCCGGTCCAGATCGCGACCGCGAACGCCGCCTCGACCGCGCCGGCATGCGCGACGTCGACGAAGTACAGCGCAACGAACCCGTGCAGCACGTCGCCGAGCAGATCGACCGCTTCGAGCACGAACAGCCAGCGGAGGACCTCACGATTGCGCAGCGCGTCGAGCAGAGCGCGCCGCCCCGGCTCGTGGCCCGCCGCCGGCGCCGGCGCAGGCGTACCGCGTGCGGCGAACGCCACCGGCACGGTCGCGACGGCGAGCGCGAGCAGCACCCCGCGCCACCCGAGGCCGACGGCCACGGCCCCTGCGATCAGCACCGGCCCCGCGACGTACCCGACCGACCCGGCGATCGTCCAGCGCGCCATGTTGCGCTTGCGCTCCGCGGGCTCGCGGTCCATCAACGTCGCCTGCGCCAGGCTCACGAACGCGCCCGAAGCCGGGTTGCCGATCAGGAGCGCGACGAGAAGCGTCCAGAAGCCGACAGCCACCGCGGAGAGCGCAGCGGAGACCGCGAACGCGAGGCCGCCGAGGAAGATCAGCGCGCGACGGCGCGGCGTGTCGCCGGCCAGGCCGATCAGTGGATCGAGCGCGCTGCCGAAGAAGCCCGGGATCGCGAGCACGAGCCCGATCTCGGCGTAGCTCAGGTGCAGGTCGTGCCGGATCAGCGGCCATGCGGCCGCACGCGAACCGCCGACGAGCTCGTCGAGCAACTCGATCGCGAGCAGGACGGCCACCGCGGCGCGTGCGCCGCCGAGGGCCCTGGGGTGTTACGGGCTGGCGCGCGTCACGATGCTCCGATCCTACCCGCCGCGACACGCCGGGTCGCGCGCGAGGCCGCTGTATGGTCGTCGTGATGGCCGACTTCCACCGCGCGTTGAACGGTCAGATCGCGAGCGAGCTCGCCGCGTCGAACCAGTATCTGGCGATCGCGGTGTACTACGACGCGCAGACCCTCCCCACGCTGGCGGCGCACTTCTACCGGCAGGCGCTCGAGGAGCGCAACCACGCGATGATGATGGTGCAGTACCTCCTCGACGCCGATGCCGACGTCACGATCCCCGCGCTCGCGGAGCCGCAAAACCGGTTCGAAGACGAGCGCCGGCCCGTCGAGCTCGCGCTCGCGCAGGAGCGCCACGTGACGGAGCAGATCGCGCAGCTCGTGCAGATCGCGCAGAACGAGTCGGACTTCGTCGGCGCGCAGTTCCTCGGCTGGTTCCTGGAGGAGCAGCGCGAGGAGGTCGCGAGCATGTCTCATCTGCTCGCGGTGATCGACCGCGCGACGACGGGCAACCTCCTGCTCGTCGAGGACTACCTCGCACGCAGCGCGGGCCTCACGGCTCCCGAGCCGGCGTCGACGGCGCCGCCGGCGGCAGGCGGCCCGCTCTAGCTCTCGCAGCCGATCCCGTCGTGGTCGCCGTCGAACCGGTGCGGGTCGGGCGGCAGCACCCTGAAGCCCTTCCGCGGAATGTCCTTGCAGTCGAGGTCAGGGGGCGGCGGCGGGATGCAGAAGTCGGGGTAGGACGGATCGCAGGCGCCGCCTGACGGCGGCGGCGTCGTCGTCGTGGTGGTGGTGGTGGTGGTGCCAGGGGCTGCACAGGCGGCCCACAGCCCGCGGCGCGCGTCACGTGCGCTCAGCTCGGCCCGCTGGTAGGCCGCCGCGCGGAGGAACGGACGGCCGCCGTAGATGTAGACGTGCGCGTATCCCTCTCGCACGAGCGTCGCCCCCGCGTCCTTGGCGGCGACGTCGACGTAGGCGAGCAGCCGCGAGTAACGGTCGTGCGTCGCCTGCGTCGAGTCACCGCGCAGGACGACGTTCTTCGAGCTCGTCAGCTGGATCATCCGCCTCGTCGCGGCGGCCGCGTAACACGTGCCGACCTCCGGTGTGTCGATGCCGATGACGCGAACGCGGACGCGGCTCGCATTCTTCAGCGCCACGTCGACGGTGTCGCCGTCGACGACGTGCACGACGCGTCCCGAGTACGTGAAGGCGCCGCTGTCGCGCGCGTGGCCGTCGCCTGCGAGCGCGAAGCCGACCGCCGTCACGAAGAGCAGGACGGCGAGAACGCCCGCAGCGCGAAGAGCCAGTGGCATCGTCGACTACCTGAGCCGAAGGTGGCGGGTCGAGGGGCAGACGAAGCCGTACTTCAGGTACTCACGGTTGCCGACCTTGCAGAACTGGCCGGCGTGCAGGCACTTGTCGCCCCAGGAGAGGTGCGCGCTGACGTACCCCGCCCCGCACGAGCGCGCCGCCGCGAGCGGGGCTGCCGGTGCCGACGTGACGTGGCCGAAGCCGAAGGCCCCCGCGACTGCGATGGCCGCGAGAGCGAGACGATGCCGCATGGTGACCCCTCTGTTGCCGACGGTACGCGGGGGAGGGTAGAGGCCCTTCCGCCGGGCGTCCATGGGCCGGTCGGCCTAACCCGAAACGGGCGAGTCCCAGATCGCGGGCGGGCGCGACCGTCCCCGGAGCCTCCGATGTCCCTCAAATCACCCTGCGCGAGTGATGGTCGGGCGACCGGTGCCCGGTCAGACTGAGCGCGCTAGTTCCGACCACGGCCGCAGGCGTCGATCGAGACGTCGAATCAGGAAAGGATCGACCAATGCCCATCGCTTCGGATTACCCGTTCCTGGACGTCATGGGATCGATGCTCTTCTTCTTCCTCTGGGTGATCTGGTTCTGGTTGCTGATCAAGGTCTTCGCAGACATCTTCCGCAGGGACGACCTGGGCGGCGGAGCAAAGACGCTCTGGATCATCTTCGTGATCGTGCTGCCCTACCTCGGGGTGTTCATCTATCTGATCACCCAGGGCCAGCACATGACGCAGCGCGACCTCAGCCAGGCGCAAGCGTCCCAGCAGCAGTTCGACGAGTACGTCAGGTCGGTCTCCACGACCGGCGGGGGCGGCGGCGGCGCGGCTGCGGAGATCGCGCGCGCGAAGGAGCTGCTCGACGCCGGCTCGATCACGCAGAGCGAGTACGACACGCTCAAGGCCAAGGTGCTGGCGGTCTAACCCGGATCAGCGGAGAGGCCCGCCGCCGAGGGGCGGGTCTCTCCGGCCCGTGCTACCGTGACCCGCGATACCGAGCGAGTACGGTTGCGCATTTGTGTGCTTCCCCTGCCCGTTCTTTTTGCTGCAGAGGAGGTGTTTTTGTATGGCAACCGGAACCGTCAAGTGGTTCAACGATGCAAAGGGGTATGGGTTCATCACCCCTGCTGACGGTGGCAAGGACGTGTTCGTCCACCATTCGTCGATCTCAGGCGAAGGCTTCAAGTCGCTCGCCGAGGGTGCTCAGGTGCAGTTCGACACAGTCGACGGCGCGAAGGGCCCCGAGGCCAAGAGCGTCGTCACCGTCTAGCTCGCGTAGCAGCGCGGGGGCCGGGAAGGCCCCCGCGCGCACGCCGTGGGAGGTGTTCGATGCAAGGAACCATGATCTGGTTCAACCCCGACAAAGGGCACGGCTTCATCCGCACGGACGAGGGCGAGCGGCTCCAAGTCGACGAAGGCGGTTTCGCCTCGGGACACGAGCTGGGCGACCGCTGTAGGGGCACGAAGGTGATCTTCGAGCGGGTCGAGGAGCTCGAGGGGCCGCGGGCCGTGCAGGTGAGCGTCGTTCCGCTCGACGCCGCCCGGCGCGCGCGCTCGAGGCGGCACTAATGGCAAGACGCAGCCCCGAGTCGATGGTCAAGCGAGCGCGCGAGCAGGCACTACGCGAGAAGCGCGAGCTGAAGCAGTCGAAGAAGGACGCACGCGCAGCCGCGCGCAAGGCGGGCGACGGCTCCGAGCAGCCGCCCGAGGCCGACGAGCCCCAGCCCGAAGGCTGAGCGCCCCCTCACGAGAAGACGCCGACCATCGGGATGGTGGTCGCCGTGCACGCTCCCTCGCGGACCGTGCGCGGCGCAGGTTTATAAGCGTCGGCGACGGCAAGAGTCGCTGCGCGGGACGGCGCTCTCGTCCTATCGAAGGGGGAATACATGAGGACTTCGCGCATCGCAGGCGCTCTTGGCCTGCTTGCCACGCTCGTCGTCGCTGCGCTCGCAGCGACTGCGAGCCCGGCCGCCGGCGGGACGGCACGGGCGACCGCCGGGCAGGCACCTAACTCGGTGCAGGTCCGGTTCGCGGTCACGAAGTTCGTCGCGCGAGGGAAGCAACTCGTTGCGGTCGGTCAGACGATCGCCACGTACCAGTCCACGGAGGGCGCGTACACGACCACCAAGCCGTTCGCGGCGAACGTCGTGCGGATTCATGCCGCTCGCACGACGAGCTCGGTCCGGAGCGTGCAGGCAGCCTCGCGCATCTGCGATGTGCTCAGCCTGACCCTCGGCCCGTTGCATCTCGAGCTGCTCGGGTTGATCGTCGACCTGAACAGGGTGGTCTTGACGATCAAGGCCGACTCCAACGGCGGTCTGCTCGGCGGACTGCTGTGCGGCCTTGCGGGAACGTCTGGCACGCCGGCCGCGGCGGCGACGACGACTGCAGCCAAGCTGACGAAGGTCGCAAAGACGAGCGGCCTCGCGGCAGGGCCCAGCTTCACCGTTCCGCTGACGGGCGCAGCGCCCGGCACGGCGCAGGCAGCGGCTGTCTGCACGGTGCTCGACCTGACGCTCGGACCGCTCGACCTCAACCTGCTCGGCCTGATGGTCCACCTCGGCGGAGGAGACACCGGCAACGATCCGGTGCACCTCACGATCACCGCCGATCCGACCAAGGGCTTGCTGGGGAGCCTTCTCTGTTCGCTTGCGGGAGGCGTACCGGTCGGCTGAGCTTGGTGCGGAGGGGTCGGCCTGCCGTCCCCCGACCCCTCCGCACGGCAACGCTTGCTCGGCCGGCGCGTCGGCCGGCGACGCGCCAGGCTTCTGACAGAGTTCCGTCGGTGGATGCCGACGCGCAGGAGGTCTGGGCGGCCGTCAACGCGATCTATGGCGGCTTCCTTGCCGGCGACCGCGGCGCGATCGACCAGCGGATCGCACCCGAAGCGACGATCTGGGATTCGGCGCACGAGCCGCTCCTCCGCGGCAGGCAGGAGCTCGACGCCGTCCGCGACGCCCGGCCCGAGGACGGGCCGCGGCCGAGCAGCCTCGAGGCGACGGAGCCGGTGATCGACGTCTTCGACGACGTCGCGCTCGTGCGCCACGTCCTCGTCGTCGGCTTCTCTCCCGAGAGCGAGTTGAAGGCGCAGCGGATCCGGAACACGTCGGTGTGGCGCAAGACCGAAGGCGGTTGGCTCTGTGTGCACAACCACGAGGACGTCGTCAGCTAGCGTCTGGCGCGTGTTCGACTACGCAGCCCGGCAGGAGCGGCTCTCGGAGCAGCTCGTGCAGGAAGAGGTCGACGCGCTCTTTCTCGCGCCGTCCGCGGACCTCGAGTACCTGACCGGCGTCGAGCGGCAGGTCCCGAGCTTCGGAGAAGCCTCGTACGCACACGGCTGGGTGACCGGAGCGCTGTTCCGGCCGCACCGTCACCCGGTCTTCCTCTTCCCGCGCATGTTCCACGCGTTCGACCTGCGGGAGGAGCCGCTCGGAGAGGTGCTCGTGGTCCGCGAGACGGACGACGGCGCAGCGATCTTCGCGCAGGTCGTGGCGGCCGTCGACGGCACGGGAGCCGTCGCAGTCGGCGACCGCGTCTGGGCCGAGGCGACGCTTCAGCTCGGACACGCCGTCGGGTTCGAGCGTCTCCGCACCGGGTCGCGGATCGTCAACGAGCTCCGCCGCACGAAGACGGACTAGGAGCTTGACGCGATGCGCCGCGCAATCGCCGCGGTCGAGACTGCGATGGCTGCAGTCGCACCGCTCG
>Ga0136846_1224572_pt1 | contig 18483 bp, 13 predicted proteins | sample HopSoiMetagenom2_FD_96841 | JGI IMG/M metagenome (GOLD analysis project Ga0136846, IMG submission 96841) | Grasslands soil microbial communities from Hopland, California, USA - 2 Assembly 2016 (version 4) | ecosystem: Environmental > Terrestrial > Soil > Grasslands | place: USA: Hopland...
CGCGGCCGCGAGAAGCCGTACCGCGCAGTCGCGAAGATCTTCCGCGTCGCCCCCGAGCTCCTTTCGGCCGGGGGAGCGAGCGACCTGCAGGCGGCGATGATCGACAAGGTGCAGCGCGCGCACACGCGCTACTCCGAGGCGGGAGACTTCCGCAGTGCGCAGCTCGAGCTCAAGCTGCCGATGGAGGAGGCGCTCCGGCTGATGGCCGGGTTCCTCGACAACGCGCGCGAGGAGGAGGACGAGAGCGCGGGCAAAGTCGTCCTGACCGTCTTCGCCCACCCGCCCGCAGACCAGGACTGAGCCACCACCCGATCACGCGGATCACCGACGCCGACGAGCGGTCGCGCATCGCCGAAGGCGTCCTGCGGAGCCTGCCGCAGTGGTTCGGGATCGAAGAAGCGACGGCCGCGTACATCAAAGACGTACGCGAGCTCGAGTTCTTCGCAGCCGGTGACGAAGGATTCCTCGCGGTCAAGCAACACAACCCCCGCGCCGCAGAGATCCACGTGATGGGCGTCGTGCCCGCTTGTCATCGCCGCGGCATCGGCACGGCCGCTGCTCGAAGCCGCCGAAACGGCGTTACGCAGCCGCGGCACGGAGTACGTGCAGGTGAAGACGCTCGGGCCGTCGCGTCCGAGTGAGGCGTATGCAGCGACGCGTCGGTTCTACGAGTCGCAGGAGTTCGTCCCACTCGAGGAATTCGACGACCTCTGGCCGGGGAACCCGGCGCTGCTCCTGGTCAAGCGTCTCTAGCGACCCCCGGCAGCAGCGGCGAGGAGAGCTCGGCGGCCATGCCGCGCCGCTCGGCGAGCGCCTGGAGCACGATGACCGTGTCCGCAACCGGGAGGTCCTCCAGGTATTCCTCGCGCTCCTCGAAGGACTCGAGCACGGACTCGACGGCCTCGATGTAGCCGAGCACGTCCTCGGCCGCGATCATCGCCAGCGCGTCGCCGACATCGGAGGGGAAGTCGTCCTCGGTCCGGAGACGGTCCGCGAGCACGCGTGCTTCTTCGTCACGTCCGAGGACGAGCAGCGCGAGGCACGCGGCGTAGCGTCCGATCGCCGAGGCCGTCTCCGCCGCGTCCTGCTCGAGCGTCCAGACCGCGTCGCGCGTCGCCGCCTCCCAGTCGCCCGCGAGCACGCGCGCCTTCAGGATCCCGATCGGCCTCCCCCAGCTTTCGGGCGGCGCATGCTCCCAGCTCTCCCGATAGCGCTCGACCGCCTGCGCGAACCATTCGCGCGCGGCCTCCGTATTGCCGCTCATGAGCTCCGCGAGCCCGGCGCCTGCCGCAGCGTTCCCCATCCGCGTCAACTGGCGCTGGCGGGCGTCGTGATCTTCGGCGCCCGGCAGTCGGGACTCGCCGTCCCGGTACCGTTCCTGTTCACGCCGTGCGTGCGCCGCCCAGTCGCTCACGGCCGGAGCTTATGAAAACGACGTTCTACGACCTTCCACTCGCGACCGCGCCCGGCCGCGTCTTCACGCCGCGACCTGCGACGGAACAGCTCGTGGCGGCTGCGCTCGACCGCATCGACGGCGTCCCGATGCGCATCGCCGACGTCGGCACGGGAAGCGGCGCCGTGGCCGTCGCGCTCGCGGTGAACAAACCGAATGTGGAGATCTGGGCGACCGATACGAATGAAGATGCCGTCGAGCTCGCACGCGCAAACGCCGAGCGGCTCGGTGTCGCCGATCGCGTCCACGTCCTGCACGGAGACATGCTCGAGCCGCTCTCGGAGCCCGTCGACCTGATCGTCGCGAACTTGCCGTACCTGCCGAAGTCCGCGCACGACCCGCGCTACGACGGCGAGCCGGAGGACGCGGTCTACGCCCCGGGCGACGGTCTCGGCCCGTACCGGCGGCTGCTCGACGCGTGCCGCGACGGCAAGCTGCAGACGGGCGGGACGGTGCTGCTGCAGTACCGCGGCGCACCCTACGCGGCCGACTGCTGGCAGCTCGAGGACCTGCGCTCCGAGCTCGAAGACGCCAAATAGAGTTGCTCTGGTGGAACGGCGCGAGGTCGTGTTCGTCGACGGCGTCCGCACGGCGTTCGGCCGTGCGGGACCGCAGGGCATCTTCTGGAAGACGCGCGCCGACGACATGGCCGTCAAGGTCGTGCGCGAGCTCATCCGCCGCAATCCGCAGATCCCGCTCGACCGCATCGGCGACGTCATCTTCGCGGCGACGGCGCAGGTCGGCGACCAGGGCCTGACGCTCGGGCGCGACGTCGCGCTCCTCGCGGGAATCCCCCAGACGGTTCCCGGGTTCGCGGTCGACCGGATGTGCGCCGGCGCGCTCACCGCCGTGACCGCCGGAGCCGGTGAGATCGCGCTCGGTGCGTGTGACGTCGTGCTCGCCGGCGGCGTCGAGCACATGGGGCACCACCCGATGGCCGAGGAGATCGACTTCAATCCGCGGTTCGTCGCGGAGCGCCTCGTCGACACGTCCGCCGTGACGATGGGCGCGACCGCCGAGAACCTGCACGACGCCTTTCCGCACATCACGAAGCGCGACGCCGACGCGTTCGCGGTCCGCTCGCAGCAGCGCGCCGCGGCCGCCTGGCAGAACGGCGTGATGCGCGAAACGGTCGTACCGATGACCGTCTTCACCGACGACGGCTGGCGCGCGGCGGATCGCGACGAGTTCCTGCGACCGGACACGTCACTCGAAGGGCTCGCCGGCTTGCGCACGCCGTTCCGCGCCGGCGGCCGCGTCACAGCCGGCAACTCGGCCGGGCTCACGGACGGCGCGACCGCCGCCTTTCTCGCCGCGGAGGAGACGGCGCGGGAGCTCGGCGTCACGCCGAAGATGCGCCTCGTCGCCTTCGCATTCGCCGGCGTCGAGCCGGAGCTGATGGGAATCGGGCCGATCCCCGCCACGAAGCGGGTGCTCGAGCAGACGGGCCTGACGATCGACGAGATCGGCCTGTTCGAGCTGAACGAGCCGTTCGCCGTGCAGGTGCTGACCTGGTGCGACGGGATGGGCGTCGACCCCGATGACGAGCGGCTGAACCCCTACGGCGGGGCGATCGCGTGCGGCCATCCGCTCGCCGCGACCGGCGTGCGGCTGCTGGCGCAGCTCGCGTACGGCTTCGAAGAGAGGCCGCATGTGCAGTACGGGCTGACGGCGCTCTGCGTCGGCATGGGCATGGGCGCCGCGCTCGTATGGGAAAACCTTGGCGCCGGTCACTGAGTTCAAGCTCACGCGCGTCGGCGACGTCGCGGTCGTCACGATCGACAACGGCGAGGACTGGACGAAGCCGACGTTCTTCGGCGAGGCCGCGCTCGAGTCGTGCGCGCGCGCTCTTTCGGAGCTCGAAGCCCGCGACTACCGCGCCGCCGTGATCACCGGCAAGCCGTTCTTCTTCGCGGCCGGCGCGGACATCACGCAGTTCCCCCACATCACGGCCGAGCGCGCGGTCGAAGGCGCCCGCGCGGGGCACGAGCTCTTCGGGCGGCTTCGCTCGCTGCCGTTTCCGACCGTCGCCGCGATCAACGGCGCGTGCCTCGGCGGGGGTGTCGAGCTCGCGCTGCACTGCACGGCGCGCACCATCTCGACAGCCGTCCGGCACTTCGCCTTTCCCGAGGTGTTCCTCGGACTGTTTCCGGCCTGGGGCGGTACCCAGTTGCTGCCGCGCCTCGTCGGACCGGCGGCTGCGATCAAGGTCATCGTCTCCAACCCGCTGCGGCAGAACCGGATGCTGAGGGCGGCAGACGTCGCCGAGCTCGGGATCGCCGACCGTTTGCTCGAGGCGGTCGAGTTCGTCGACGAGTCGCTCGCCTTCGCGCTGGAGCTCGCGGAAAGCCCACTCGAACGCGCCGCGCCCGACTGGTCCGACGCGGAGACGATCTTCCGGCGCGCGCGCACCGCCGTCGACGATGCGGTGCACGGCGCGGCGCCCGCGCCGTACGTCGCGCTCGACCTGATCGAGGGCGCGCAGCACTGGGCGGTCGAAGAGGGCTACGCGCGCGAGGAGGCCGCGATCGGCGAGCTGCTCCCGGGGCCGCAGGCGCAGGCCTCGATCTATGCGTTCCAGCTCGTCGAGCAGCGCGCGAAGAAGCATCCGCACAAGCCGGCCGCAGCTCCGCGCCGCGTGGAGAAGGTCGGCATCGTCGGCGCGGGGCTGATGGCGCGTCAGATCGCCGAGCTCTTCGTCAAGCGCCTCGCGGTGCCGATCGCGATCCGCGACGTCAAGCAGGAGCTCGTCGACGAAGCGATCGCCGAGCTCGGTCCCTCTGTCACCGGCGGCACGGGGTACGACGGCTTCGAGGACTGCGACCTCGTGCTCGAAGCGGTATTCGAGGAGCTCGAGGTGAAGCAGCACGTGTTCGCCGACCTGGAAGGCGTCGTCCCCGATGAGTGCATCCTCGCGACGAACACATCGGCGCTCTCAATCACCGACATGGCCTCCGGCCTGCGCCGTCCCGAACGCGTCGCCGGCATGCACTTCTTCAACCCGGTCGCAGTGATGCCGCTGCTCGAGGTCGTGCGCGCCGACGAGACGTCCGACGAAGCGCTCGCGACCGTGTGGGCCGTCGGAGAGCAGCTGCGAAAGCGTCCGATTCTCGTCGCCGACGCGCCCGGCTTCGTCGTCAACCGCGTGCTCACGCGGATGACGCGCGTGATCATGGACGCCGTCGAGCACGGCACCCCCGTCGAGGAGGTGGACGAAGCCGTCATGTCGCTCGGGATGCCGATGGCGCCGTCGGTGCTGCTGCAGATGGTCGGCCCGCGCGTGGCCAACCACGTGCTCGAGCGCATGCACGAGGCCTTCCCGGACCGCTTTCCGCTCTCCCCTGCCCTTGCCGCGCTCGCCGAGGGCACCGAGCCCGCGGTGCTCGAGCAGGCGCCGCGCACTCGTGACCAGATCGTCGAAGAGGTCCTCGAAGCGGTCGCCGACGAGATCCATCGCCTGCTCGAGGAGGGCGTCGTCGCGGAGGCCGCCGACGTCGACACGGGCCTGCTGCTCGGCGCCGGCTGGCCGTTCTTCCTCGGCGGCATCACGAAGCATCTCGACCAGACCGGGGTGTCAGACCGACTCTTCGGTAACACTTTCTCCGAGATGCGAGCCCGAGCCCCTGCCTGATGGCCCAAGACGACTGGCGTATTCGCATCGAGCTGCCCGACGAGGAGGGCGCGCGCGGCTTCCTCGACCGGCTCGGCGTGACCAAGGGGGCGGCGGAGGAATTCGCGGAGGAGCTGCGCGAGCACAGGCTCGCCGTCTCGCGCGACGGTGAGACGGTCTTCGTCTACGCGTCGACCGGCATGCAGGCCGAGCAGGCCACCCGGGTCGTCGAGCGAGAGCTGCAGGACGAGGGCCTGACTCCGGCGCGCTTCGTGACGGAGCGCTGGCTGCGCGAGGACGAACGCTGGGACGACGAGCCCGATACGGGCGACGTCGAGGAGGATCTCCTCCGGCGCGGGTACGCGCCCTGGGAGGTCCGGGTCGAGTGCGAAAGCCTCGGTGCCGCAGACGACCTGGCTGAGCAATTGCGCGGGGAGGGGTTCGACGTCTCGCGGACGTTCACCTTCGTGATCGTCGGAACCTCCGACCGTCAGCAGGCCGTCGAGCTGGCCGAACGGGTGCACGGCAAGGTCGAGCCCGGCGGCGAGCTGGTCTACGAGGTGCAGCCGTCGAACCCCTTTGCCATCTTCGGGGGTCTCGGCACCTAGCCGGAAGGCCGATATACTGGAAGCACGACGCCCGCCATGGGGATTTGCGGGGTCGCCTTTTCTGACACGTGCAGCGCCCGTTCAAGCGCTGCGTCCATGCAGGAGATCAAAGAGCAGCCGACCACAGCGTCGGAGGCAACGGACGGCCTCCTTGAGGCCGCCGCCCTCCGAGCCGAAGCCTGGGCTGGGGAGCCCTTCCTGCGGGAGGGCGAAGACCCGGCCGTCTCACTCGCGCCCGGAACGTCCCGGCGGCGCGCGCTGGACGACGCGCTCGCCGAGATCGAGGCCGGCCGCCGCGACCCCTCTTCAGGCTGGAAGGTCCAGTACGGGCTGATGCTCGGGCTCGAGCGCGTGCTGGCGGAGCCGCGGCCGCACCTCGCCTCGGGCACCGAGCTCAGGCGCCACCAGGTCGACGCGCTCGCGGGGATGCTGACGGAGCTGATCGCCTCCCACGAGAAGGCGGAGAACGGCAACGGCGCCGTCGTGGAGGCCGTGGCCGAGGAGGACGAAGCCGAGCCGGAGGAGGACTCTGCCGAGGACGTCCTCGACGAGGAAGACGAGGACGACCAGGACGTCTACACGGGCCCGGACCCCGGCGCGGTGCGCCGCTACCGCTTCCGGCATCCCACCGCGTCGGGCAAGACGATCGCGGCCGCCGGCTTCGTGGAAGCAGCCCGCACCCTCGGCGTGCTCATCCTCACGCACCGCCGGCTGCTCGTCTCGCAGTTCCAGCGCGACCTGACCGACGAGGGTTACGGCGACCGCTTCACGCCCGCGATCGAGAGCGGTGCCGAGCCGCTGCGCGGCAACCCCCTGACGATCCAGACGTACGCGTGGTTCGCGCGCCATCAGCAATCGCTCTCGCGCGACGCGTACCAGCTCGTCATCTGCGACGAGGCGCACACCGCGCTCGGCGAGAAGACCTCGAGCGCCATTCGCGCATTCCCGGAGCCCATTTACATCGGCATGACCGCGACCGAGCAGCTGATCGCGAAGCAGGTGTCCGACGTCTTCCCGGCGTCCGTCGACGATCTCCCGCTGCAGGACGCGGCGCGGCGCGGGCTGATTGCGCCGCTGCGCGACCTCCGCGTGCCGCCCGTCGCGGCGATCAACCAGGTGCCGATCGTCGGCGGCGACTTCGACCAGGAGATCCTCGCGAAGACGCTCGACCACCAGGCGCTCAACCAGGCCGCCGCCAGCCTCTACCGCGACCGCTTCGACAACACGCCGGGCATCGTCTACGCCGCCGGCGTCGAGCACGCGTACAACCTCGCGCAGGAGTTCCGTGCGGTCGGCCTCGCCGCCGAAGCCGTCTCCGGGCGCACGCCGCCCGTCAAGCTCGCCGAGACCCTCGCTGCGTACGAGCGCGGCGAGATCAACGTCCTGATCAACGCGATGCTGCTCGCCGAGGGCTGGAACTCGCCGCGCGCCACCATCTGCATGCACCTCGCGCCGACGGCGTCGCGCCGCGTCTACCAGCAGCGCATTGGGCGCATCATGCGCACGCATCCGCGCAAGGAGGCGGGCATCGTCGTCGACTTCGTGCCGAAGGCGGCCACACACAACGAGCGTGTGATCTCGCTGCACTCGCTGCTCGACGCCGACTTCTACCGCGAGGGCGCACGCGTCACGCCGGCGCCGCGCCGCCGCGTCCAGCGGCGCGCACGGCGGAAGCTGACGCCCGCGCCGTGGCTCGTTCCGGTCACGCCCGACGTCCGCCGCCGGCTCGCGGTGATCACACGCGAGTGGCAGCGCGTCGACCCGAAGTACCTCGACGAGGACGAGCAGCGGTACTGGGCGACGATCGCCGGCCGCCAGATCCGCTTCGACGAGCGTGCGGCGTTCGTCGAGAAGCTGACCGCGCGCGGCGCGTCGAGAGCGTGCCTCGAGCAGTTCCTGGCGACGTGCGCGGCCGAGAACCCGAACAGGCGGCTCCGCATCATCGCGCTCTCCGACCGCGTGTCGATGACGGTCGAGCGCGCAGACTTCGACGATCTGGTCACCCTGGTCACGCAGGCACCGACGTGGGAGAAGGACCGGATGGGCGGCGTGCGCGTCCTGCTGCGCGCGATCTCCGACGGCAAGGCAGACGCGCCCGACCAGATCCTCGCGCGCTGGACGTGGCGGCTCGCGCGCGCGTCGCGCAAGCTCCAGGACCGGCGTGCCAGCGCGGAGTTCCCCGAAGCGAAGCGGCTGCTCGGCGCGCTCGCGAACTCGCGCGGCCACCGGCACGAGGAGAACGCCGCGAAGCTCGTGAACGCGGCGCTCGAGCTGCCGGTAGCGGTCGGCGCGGCGCTGCTCGCGTCGGCCGAGGGCTACACGCCGCGCGCGACGCAGCTGATCGAAGCGGCCCGCGAGCGGCTCGGAACCGTGCAGGAGGTCGCCGCCGCGCTCGCCGAGAACTTGCCGCAGCCGAAGGTCGCCTCGGGGCGCTCGCGCCGCCGCAAGCGCCGTAAGCGGAAGAAGAAGTCCGCCGACGCGGCAGCCGGCACTCCGGGCAGCGAAGCCCCAGCGCCGGCTGAGCCAAAACCGGCTGAAACACCTGCCGCGTAACCTGGACTACAGACAGTGATCGTTCTCGTCCCGATCGCATTCGCGGCCGGCGTGATCACGGTGTTCACGCCCTGCATCCTCCCCGTGCTGCCGATCGTGCTCGCGGGCGGCGCCGGCACGAAGCGGCGCCCGTATGCCATCGCGGCCGGGCTCGTGACGACGTTCACGGCGTTCCTCCTCGCCGGTGCCTGGCTCTGGGGGCTGCTCGGCATCGGGAAGCAGCATCAGATCCAGATCGGCGCCGTGCTGCTCGGAGTGCTCGCGTTGACGCTGATCGTGCCGCGGCTCGGCGAATGGGCCGAGCGGCCGCTGGCGTTCATGACGCGGCGCCGCTTCGGCGACGTCGGCGGCGGGTTCCTCCTCGGTGCCAGCCTCGGCCTCGTCTTCATCCCCTGCGGCGGGCCGGTGCTCGCCGCGCTCACGTCGAACGTCGCGCGCGACCGGGTCGGCGGCTGGCTCGTCGTGATCGCGCTCGCGTACGCGCTCGGCGCGGCGCTCCCGCTGCTGGCCATCGCCGCCGGCAGCCGCCGGGTGGCGACGAGCTTCCGGCTGCACGCGCAGGCCGTCCGCATCACGGGGGGCGTGCTGATGGCCGTGGCGGCAGTCGTGATCTACAGCGGGTGGGCGGAATCGCTGCAGACGAGGGTGCCGAGCTATGCGCAGTGGCTGCAGAACGGGATCGAGGACAGCGGCCAGGCGAAGAACCGCCTTGCGCACCTGAGCGGCGCGAAGTCGACGGCCGGCGAGCGGAGCGGGCCGGAGGCGCCGGACCTCCAGGGCATCACGGCGTGGATCAACTCCGCGCCGCTGACGATGGAGAGGCTCCGCGGCAAGGTCGTGCTCGTCGACTTCTGGACGTACTCGTGCATCAACTGCCTGCGGACGCTGCCGTATCTGAAGAGCTGGGACGAGCGCTACCGCTCGAAGGGCCTGGTGATCCTCGGGGTGCATTCGCCCGAGTTCGCGTTCGAGCACAGCCTCGGCAACGTGCGCTCGGCGGTGCAGCGCCTCGGCATCCACTATCCGGTCGCGCTCGACAACGACTTCGCGACGTGGAGCGCGTACCAGAACCAGTACTGGCCGGCGGACTACCTGATCGACCGCAACGGCCGCGTCCGCGACGTCCACTTCGGCGAAGGCGCGTACGCACAGACGGAGGGGAAGATCCGCGCGCTGCTCGCAACGACCCTGCCGCCTGCGCTCGCTCAGCCCGACCGCACGCCTACGGAGCTGCGCACTCCGGAGTCGTATCTCGGCTACGGCCGCATCGGCAACTACGCCGGCTCGCCGATTCGGGCCGATCGCGCCGCGGGGTACCGCTTCCCGGCATCGCTGGCGAAGGACTCGTTCGCCTACGCGGGGACGTGGACGGTCAACAAGGAGCGCATCCTCGCCGGCCGCGGTGCGCGCCTCCGCTTCAACTTCCTCGCGCGGTCGGTGCACCTCGTGCTGACGGGGCGCGGGGTCGTGCACGTCAAGCTCGACGGGCGCACGTTGCCCGCCGTGAAGGTGACGGCGGACAAGCTCTACACGCTCGCGACGCAGCGGCGCGCGCAGGACGCAACGCTCGAGCTGAGCTTCACGCCCGGGCTGTCGGGCTACGCCTTCACGTTCGGCTAGGCAGGACGCAAACGCCAGGCGGGCTGCGCCTGTTCGAAACCCTTCAACTCGAGGAGGTCGGACGTGGCGGCAAGGCCTCGTTCGGCCAGCCAGGAAGCGACACGCCGATGCGTCTCGTCGCTCAGGACGATCTCCCCGGCGCCGGCGGCAGTCTGCAGGCGAGCCGCCAGATTCGTCGTGCTCCCGAGGACAGACACGTTGCCGCCCTCCACGGTCGTCGCCACGACGGCGGGGCCCACAGCGATGCCGACGCCGACTCCGAGATCGAGCAAAGCCGCCTTTCCCGCCAGGGCGATCGCCGCCTCGACGGCATGCGTTGCGTGATCGAGGCGTGTGCCGCTCGCATTGAACGTCGCCATTACGGCGTCGCCCGCGAACTTGTCGACCAGACCATGGTGCCGCGCAACCTCTGACGCCGCCCAGCGATGAAGTGACCCGACGCGGTCCGCCAGATCCGGCGCCGCCGTCTCCGCCGCGACCAGGGTGTACCCGCGTACGTCGGCGAAGAGCGAGGTGACGACACGCTCTCCGCCGGACACGAGCTCGTTGTCGTGCCGATCCGGCCCGACCGAGATCGACGAAGGCTCCGGCAGGTCGAGCCCGAGCCGGCCGGCGAGCGTTCGCGCGTCCTCGAGGATCCGCACGGCGCCCGCGGCGGAGCAATCGGCCACAGCACTGCGGAGAGTCCGCTCGGCTTCTGCCGTCCGGCCTTCCTGCGCGAAAGCCTCGGCGAGCAGAAGCGCCGCCCGCCATGCGAACAGATGGTATCGACGCACGGACGCCTCCTGGACGACGCCCGCCAAGAGCCCGCGCGCTCGCTCGGCAGCACCGTCGGCGAGGTGCACCTTCGCCTGCGCTGCGTCGAGAAAGACCGTCCCGGTATCGGCAGCGATCGCGCGCGCCGCATCGACGAGCGCTTGCGCCTCGGTCTTCAGACCCGCGGCGACGAACGCCTCGACAGCAACGTCCACGACATCGAAGTACGGCGCCAATCGGCCGACGTCGCCCGCGATCTCACGCGCAAGCTCAACCGCCTCGTCGGCGCGGCCCTGCGCCAGCCTGATTCGCACCTGTGCGACACCGTCGTAGACGACGTCCTGCAGCTCGGCCCGATCCGCCAGCGGCGGGATGACCGCGGCAGCATCGTCGAGCCGGCCGAGCTCGAACAGCACCTCGGCGTGTTCGACGCGGATGCGCCACCTGACCTTCTCGCTCGCCGACGGCGGCGTGGTCGCAGCCGCAGCTTCGATCGCGTCGAGCGCCGCGCGGACATCACCTCGTGCGCGCAGCCCCCAGCTCGCGGCAATCCCGATCATGTCGGTGATCACCGGCGCCCCGGGCTCTGCGGCCAGCGCTTCGATGCGGTCGCTGACGCCGGGCAGCATCGTGTGGAGGCGCGTGAAGGCCTCGTTGTAGGCGATGTTGTGCGCGATGAAGAGGTACCCCCTTCGCCGCGCCTCTTCGAACGACTGATCCAGCATCGCCAACGCCTCCGTTGTGTCACCCTCGTCGAACAGAGCGAAGGCCAGCCACGAGGTCGACCAGATGCGCTCGAAGTCCGCACCGGCCGCGGACGCAACGTCGACGGCCTTACACGATGCCTCCGTCGCGCGCGCGTGATCGAACTCGAACTTGTAGAGGCCTCCCAACCTCATGTATGCGACTGCGAGCTCGGCCGAGGGCCCGTGACGCTCGAGCTCCACTCGGGCACGTTCGAAGTGCGCGAGTGCGTCGGCCGGACGGCTCTGCTCCCAGTAGCAGCGCGCGAGGATCAGTCGAGACCGCGCGGCCTCGAGCTCTTCGCCCGACGCTTCGAGACCGGCGCACGCCTCCGCGAGTATCGCCTCCGCCGCTGCGGTCCGACCGTCCATCCAAACGAGCCGGCCCATCCGCGCAAGTAGGCGGGCGCGCACGAGCGGCTCGTGCACGTGCGGTAGTGCGCGCTCGATCAGCTCGAGCGCCTCGCCGAAGGCGAGTGACGCCTCGGCCTCATCGGAGGCCGCGACGCAGACCGGCACCGCCTCGGCGAAACGAGCCGCGCCGAGGAGGTGGCGCGCGAGGGTCATGGCGTCGGCGCCCCCGGCGGCGAGCGCGTCGGCGGCGCGGCTGTGGATCTGCTGCCGCCGCGGCAGAACGACTTCGTCGACCACCGCCTCCTGCGTCAGGGCGTGGCGCCAGCTGTACTCGAAGTGCCCCTCTTCCGATTGCTCCAGCAACTGCTGCGCGATGCCGACGGCGAGCGCCCCCTGGACAGCCTCGTCGCCGGCGCCGCTGACTGCCAGAAGCGTCGCGTAGTCGAATCTCCGCCCGAGGACTGCGGCGACCTCGAGCACGCGGGCAGCCTCGTCATCGAGGCGCGCGAATCGCAGGAGGATCGTGTCGCGCACCGTCTCCGGAATGCGCAGCCGGTCGAGCGCGTCGTGACTCCACCCGGCGTCTCCGCGCTCGAGCGCCTCCTTCAGCATCTCCTCGAGGATGAAAGGGTTCCCTTCCGCGCGCGCGTGGAGCAGGTCGCCGAGCTCGCGGGTCGACGCCTCGCCGAGGATCGCGGCGAGCATCGACGCCGTTCCTCGTCGGTCGAGCGGCGTGAGCGCGACCGTCTCGACGGCACCGGAGCGACGCCACGTCTGGAGGAGCGGCGCAAGTGGATGGCGGCGATCGAGCTCGTCGCTGCGGTACGTCATCACCAACAGCGAACGGGTCTTGGTCAGCCGGCGGACGAGGTGGTCGAGAAGCTCTCGCGTCGCCGAGTCGGCCCAATGGACATCCTCGAGCACGAGCAGGACCCCACTCTCGCGCGCGGCTTGCGAAACGAGCGCGACGACCGCTTCGTAGAGACGAAGCTTGGCCTGTGCGGGCTCGCCGATCGGATCGACGCGCGGCGGTCCGAGCTGCGGAAAGAGCTGCGCCAGCTCCAGCGAGGCAGCACCGAGCGACTCCGAGATCTGCTGTGCGTCGTTTCGGGAGATGTAGTTCCCGAGCGCCTCGACCAGCGGCAGATAGGGCAGCGCGAGCTCGGCTTCGCTGCACGCGCCCCACAAGACGTCCCAGCCAAGTCGCTCCGCCTGCTGCCCCAGGACTCGGGCCAGCCGGGTCTTCCCCATGCCGGCCTCGCCGCCGAGCGCGATCGCGCCGCTCTCACCGCCGTGCGCGGCGAGCAGCGCGTCTTCGAGCGCGAACAACTGGTCGTCCCGACCGACGAGCGTGGGACACAGCGCTGTTTCGACCATCGTGTGGGGCGCGACGCGTTTTGTCGCTACGGCTGTTCCGAGGGACCTGATTCCTCGGGCTCGTCGTTCTCGCGGTCGCGCAGGAAACGGGTCAGCTCTGCCGCTAGCGATTCGCCCGAGGGAATGTCCTCCTCGTCGTCGAGGATCTCGGCGCGCTCTTCGAGCTCGGCAACGTAGGCGGCCGTCTCCTCGTCCGACGCGACCGCCTCGCTGACCTGTTCGCTGTAGCGCTCGGACGCCTCGTCGAGCTCGTCGGTGTCGATCGCCGTGTCGAGGATGTCGCCGAGCCGCTGGCACAGCGCGAGCGCGGCGCGCGGGCTCGGCGCCAACGACACATAGTGCGGCACCGCGGCCCACAGCGACACGGACGCGATGTGCGCCGTGTTGCAGGCGTCGTGCAGCACGCCGACGATTCCGGTCGGTCCTTCGTAGCGCGAGCGCTGCAGGCCGAGCCGCTCGATCAGCTCGGGATCCGTCGCGCCGCCGGTGACGGGTGACGGCCGCGTGTGCGGAACGTCGGCGAGCAGCGAGCCCAGCGTGATCATCATCTCGACTCCGAGCTCGCGCGCGAGGTCGACGACGAGCGTCGTGAACGTCTTCCAGCGCAGGTTCGGCTCGACGCCCAGCAGCAGCACGGCGTCGCGGTCGAGGCCCGGGATCGGTGCGTGGTAGAAGGCGTTCTCCGGCCAGTCGACGCGGCGCGTGCGACCGTCGACGAGCGAGACGTGAGGGCGGGTCGCCTGAAAGTCGTAGAAGCCCTCGGGCTCGATCTCGGCGAAGCGCTCGGCCTCCCAGGTCTTGGCCAGGTAGCCGCCGGCGAGGGAGGCGCCCTGCCCGCCGTCGTTCCAGCCGCGGAAAGCGGAGATCAGCACCGGCGCGCGCAGCGCGGGCCGGGCGACGATGCGGAGTTCGTCAGCGATCGGCCAAGTCTACGTTCGGCCGCCAGAACAGCGTCGCCAGCGCCACGGTGCCGACCCAGACGGTCGCGGCCAGGAACACGTGCACGAGCACGAGGCCCCACGGCAGGTGCGTGCGCCATTGCAGCTCGCCGAGCCCCATCTGTGCGAGCAGCACGACGAACACGCCCGCGCCGAGCAGAAACAGGCGGTGTGCGCGGTCGCGCCGCGCGGCCAGGTAGCCGAGGCTGAAGAGGAAGGCGATCAGGAACACGCCGACGACGGCCCCGTGCGCGTAGACGAACGGGTCGAGGCGGCCGAGCCGGTCGATCTTGTCGGTGTCCCCGCCGCCGGAGTGCGGTCCTGCAGCCGTCGCGATCGAGCCGCTGACGATCAGCACGAAGCAGGCAGAGACGAACACGAGCCCGAGGCGGCGGAGCTCGAGCGGGACGAGCGGCTCGGTGCGGCCGACCTGTAGCGCGCGCACCTCGAGTGCGAGCAGTGTCGCGCCGCCGAGCAGCGCGACCGAGAGCAGGAGGTGCACCATCACGATCGGCCAGCGCAGGTCGCTCGCAACCGCGAGCAGCCCGATCGGCGCCTGCAGCAACGTGCCGACGAAGATGGCAAGCGCGAGCTGCACGTGGCGCCGCGTCAGCGCCGGCGTTCGTCGCGCGGCGAGCCACGCGAGCAGCGTCGCCGCGATCGTCAGCGCACCGAAGAGGCGGTTGCCGAACTCGATGAACGCGTGCCCGCTCTTCGCGGGGAGCGGATGACCGGCCTCACAGCCGGGCCAGTGCCGGCACCCGAGACCGGAATCCGTCAGGCGCACGGCCGCCCCGGTCACGACGATGAGCCACAGCGTCACCAGCTCGGCGACGACGAGCGGCAGGAGCCGTGCGGGCGACAGCGTCAGCGCGCGCCAGCGCGAGACATGCCCTACGGATTGTCCCTGCGCCATCTCACAACGGGTCGAGGATGGCCGGGTACCCGTCGGCGCCGTCGAACGGCGTCGGGCGGGAGCCGAGGAACAGCGGGCGGTCGGCGGCGTTGAGCAACACCGGCATCATGTCCGGACCGCGCAGGTGGCCGAGGATCCCTTCGGCGCACGCCTCTTCCCCGAAGGCTGTGACCCGGTCGCTGCGCACGCCGGGGCCTGCGACGACGAACGGCACCGGGTCGCCGGAATGAATGACGTCCGGCGATGCGGGCGTCGCATGGTCGCCTGTCACGCACACGATCGCGCGGTCGAGCGGAAGGTCGGCGAACGCACGGTCGAGCAGCTCGACGGCGTCGCGCTTGGCGGCAGGATCCTTCGTGTGCCCGGCCTCGTCGATGCGCTTGTCATGGACGTAGACGAACGAGTCGCCCGCGTCGAGCCGTTCGTGGACGAGGTCCGGCGCGATGTGCGGATGCTCGAGCGGCGTGAGCCCGACGCACTGCCCGAGGCCGCGCAGGAAGGCGGACTCGGCCGCGAACGTCCCGGCGATCCCGTGACGCTCGCGGAACGACGGAACCGGCTTCGGGCGGCCGAACCACTTCAGCGTGATGACGTTGAAGCGCTCGCCCTCGAGCCGCCGCATCACTTCGTGCGTCCACTCCTCGCACGCGCGTGCGGTGCGCTCGGCTTCGGGAACCACCGGTTGCGGACGGAGCACGGGATACCAGGCGCGAAAGAACGAGTCCGTGTCGGTGACGCGCTCGTCGGCGCCGCCCGTGATGCGAAGCACCGCCTCTCCGCGCCAGACGTGCGTGAGCGAGAAGCGCAGACCGTCGACGCTGATGTCGGCGCAGCGCGCGAGGAGCCGCTCGGCCTCTTCCGCGTCGCGCTCGGCGTCGGGCCGGCCGGTCAGCCACCAGGCGCCGTCGCGGCGCTCGGCGGGACGCAGAGCGGCGTACGCGAAGACGTCGTCGGCGCTCACCTCCTGTCCGCGCCCGAGGGCCTCGAAGACCGCACGGCCCGGGAACTCGTCGGGCCTGTACCCGAGCATCGACCAGTGCGCGACCTCGCTCGACGGCGCGCGCCCGGGCGCGACCGCGTAGAGGACGCCGCAGGATCCCGACGCGCAGAGCCGGTCGAGATTCGGGGTGCTCGCCGCCTCGACACCGCTACGTCCGCCGAGGGCGGCGTGCGCACGGTCAGCGAGCCCGTCGAGCAGGAAGACGACGATCGGGAGCACTCAGACGGTGACTCTGTCAAGCGAGCGGATCACCCGCGCCACCCCGGGCGGAACGAGCATGTCCCACTCCTCGCCTGCGCGCATCGCCGCGCGCACGTCCGCGCCCGAGATGCGTTTCTCGACTCCCTCGTCGAGGATGACGACGTCGTACCCTGCCTCCCGCATGCGCTCGAGCTTCGTGCCGCCCCAGTCGGAGAAGAGGCGCAGGTACTGAGTCACGTCCGGCGGGACGTACGCCGGCCATAGCTCCGGCTCGTTCACGGGGAACGGGATCACGTGCGCGCGGATGCCCTCGTCGTGCGCGACCTCCGCCACCATCAGGAGGCGCTCGACGTAGGAGAACGGGTTCGACTCGGGGAGGTGACGGAGCGGGTCGCTCGGCTCCTCCTTGATGCGTGCCGGGTCGGGGTTTGTGATCCCGATGAAGACGACGTCGGACCGCGCAGCCGCCCCGCGCAGGTACTCCAGATGTCCATTGTGAAAAGGCTGGAAGCGCCCGTGGATCATCCCCGAGGTCACTCGACGACGACTCCGGCGCCCTCCTCGACACGGCCAATCCTGCGGATGAAGAGCTTGCGCGCGCCGAACTCGGCCTCGAGCGCAGCCCCGCGCTCGGCGGGGACGGACACGAGCAGGCCGCCCGCGGTCTGCGGGTCGTACCCGAGCGCTTCGAGCGTCGACGGCAACCCGTCGGTCGTCACGTGCGACGCCGCGAAGTCGCGATTCCGCGGATCGCCGCTCGTGCGCAATCCCTGGCGCGCGATGTCCAGCGCGCCGTCGATCGCGGGGAAGCGCTCCGACTCGAGCCGGATCTGCACGCCGCTGCGGTCCGCGACTTCGTGCGCGTGCCCGAAGAGCCCGAATCCCGTCACGTCGGTGACGGCGCTCGGCGACGCGCCGCGCAGCACCTCGGCTGCGTCCTTGTTCAGTGTCCGCATCCAGCGGATCGCGCGCGTCAGCTGCATGTCGCCCGCAATGCCCTTCTTGTACCCGGTCATGATCAGGCCGGTCCCGAGCGGCTTCGTCAGGAACAGCGCATCGCCGGGTTGCGCCCCGTTCTTCGGCCAGATGCCGTCGGGGTGGACGGTGCCGACGACGGCCAGCCCGTACTTCGGCTCGGCGTCGCGGATCGTGTGTCCGCCTGCGAGCAGGCCGCCCGCCAGGCGCACCTGCGCGTCGGCCGCCGCGAAGATCTCGCCGAGCATCTCGATGGGCAGCTCCTCCGGGAATGCCGCGATCGAGAGTGCGAGCAGCGGCACGCCGCCCATCGCAAAGACGTCGTTGAGCGCGTTCGTCGCGGCGATCGCGCCGTAGTCGCCCGGGTCGTCGACGACCGGAGGGAAGAAGTCGAGCGTGAAGATCAGCGCGCGCTCGTCATCCAGCCGGTACACGGCGGCATCGTCCGCAGGTGCGAGGCCGACGAGGAGATTCTCCGCCTCGACCGGGACGAACCCGGCCAGGAGCTCCTCGAGGCGAGCCGCCGAATACTTCGCCGCGCAACCGCCGCAAGAGGCGAGGTCTGTGAGGTTCACGCGCCCGGTCTGAGTTTCCACCAGCAAGCCTCCTTGCCGTTGAGCGGTACAGGGTAGGGACTGACGCCCCGTTCGTCTACAGAGTTCGGTGGCTCCACGTTGTTACGAAGTGGAGCCGCGTCGTATTCCCCTGTGGCACAAAAGCCGGCGGCGGCTTTCGCCGCCGCCGTCAGGGGAGAGGAGGAGCCTTGCGGTTCCCCCGCGCCACGTTCTGCACGTGCGTCTTCTCACCTTCTCGCTTGCAAAGATGGGTCATGGAACGCGCAGCTCTGGTCACGGGCGGATCGTCGGGCATCGGCTTCGCGATCGCACGCGCGCTGCGGGACGACGGCTTCGCCCTGACGCTGGCCTCCCGCACGAGCGAGAAGGTCGAAGCGGCGGCCGCGGAGCTCGACGCACTCGCCGTCACCGCAGACGTCGCCGACGACGCCGACTGCAGCAGACTCGTCGAGCGTCATCGAGAGCGGTACGGCCGCATCGACGTGCTGGTCAACTCTGCAGGCGTCGGGATCGCGGGCGCCGTCGACGAGTTGTCCACGAAGCAGATCGACGTGCAGCTCGACGTCAACCTGCGCGGCCTGATGCTCGTGACGGCCGCAGCGCTGCCGCTGCTCCGAGAGGCGCGCGGCCTCGTCGTCAACATCGCCTCGATCGCCGGCACGATGGGCACCCCGCTCCTCCCCGTCTACGGCGCGACGAAGGCGGCCGTGATCCAGTTCACGGACACTCTGAACCGCGGCGAGCAAGAGCATGGCGTCCGCGCAACCGCAATCAGCCCCGGCTTCGTCGACACCCCCATGACCG
>Ga0136846_1242913_pt1 | contig 18482 bp, 18 predicted proteins | sample HopSoiMetagenom2_FD_96841 | JGI IMG/M metagenome (GOLD analysis project Ga0136846, IMG submission 96841) | Grasslands soil microbial communities from Hopland, California, USA - 2 Assembly 2016 (version 4) | ecosystem: Environmental > Terrestrial > Soil > Grasslands | place: USA: Hopland...
GAAGCCCTCGAGGACCTCGCCGACGGGGTCGCGCAGCGCGGCGATCGCCCGCACCCCGTCGGCGATCGCCCGGACGCGACCTTGGTCGAGGGCCAAGCGGTCGAGCAGCGCCGCCGAGAGCCCGGACTCGCGGCCGTTCTCGAGGTCGCGCGCGTTCGCCTCCAGGATCTCCGGCCAGCGGTCCTCGAGCGCCTCGGCGATCGCGAGCAGCGCCGCGTCCTTCGTCCCGGTGTCGAGGGCCGCCAGCGAACGCGATGCGTTCTTGGCGGCGGCGCAGACGTCCCTGACGGACTGGGCGGTGGCAGCCATGGTGCCCACGAGGATACGGAGCCGCTCGGGTCGCGTCGCGGGACGGTGTCGCAACCCGGTCGGTTCGACCGGCCGGTGTCGGCCGTGGTGTCGGTCCGCTGCGCTCGGCGGCGCTGTCGAGCGCCCTGGCCGCGATCGTCGACCGGCGCGGCTGCCTCGGGGCGATCGTCGCGAACGTGCCGTCCCGGCCGACGCCGTCGCCGCGGCCCGCGCTTCGCGGCGCGTCAGGCGAGCACGAAGTAGTCGCGGTGGACCGCCTCGTCCGTGGCCCGGGGCAGGATCGCCCTGACCTCGCCGCTCTTGAGCCCCTTGACCTTCCGCAGCTCCTCCGCGGAGTAGTTGGAGATGCCCTTGCCGATCACCCGGTGCCCCTCGCGCACGTGCACCGCGTCGCCGGCGTCGAAGCCGCCGAGCACGTCGACGACGCCGACCGGCAGCAGCGACGTCCCGGCGTCGCGCAGCGCGCGCGCCGCCCCGGCGTCGACCACCACCGTGCCGTGCGACGGCTTTGCGTACTTCAGCCACAGCTTGAAGGAGGAGTAACGCACCTGCTGAGGCGGGAAGTAGGTGCCGGCCCGGCCACCGTCCAGAGCCGTCGCGCGGGCCTGCGGGTCGAGGCCGTTGCACACGATCGCCTCGATCCCCGCGGCGGTCGCCATCTCGGCCGCGACGACCTTCGAGCGCATGCCGCCCGACCCGAGCGGCGAGGTGGTGTGCCCGATCTCGAGCGCGCTCAGCGCCTCGAAGTCGGTGACCTCGTCGACCAGGGTCGCACCGGGGTCGCGGCGCGGATCGGCGGTCAGCAGGCCGTCGACCGAGGTCAGCAGGACGAGCCGGTCGGCGCCCACGAGCACGGCGACCTGCGCGGCCAGGAAGTCGTTGTCGCCGAAGGAGATCTCGTCGGTGGTCGTCGTGTCGTTCTCGTTGATCACCGGGACGACGCGCCAGGCGAGCAACCGGCTGAGCGTCTGCCGGGCGTTGAGGTAGTGCGTGCGCGCGCTCATGTCGAAGAAGGTCAGCAGCAGCTGCGCGCTGGTGGCGCCGCGGTCGCGCAGCAGCTCGTCGTAGGTGCGGTAGAGCTTGCCCTGGCCCACCGCGCTCGCGGCCTGGAGGTCCTCGATGGCCGTCGGCCGGACCGCGAGCCCCATGACGCGCATGCCGAGCGCGATCGCCCCGCTGGTAACCAGGACGATCTCGTCGCCCGCGGCGCGCCGCGCGACCACCTCCTCGCAGACACCGCTCAAGACGTCCATGCGCGGCGCGCCCTCATCGTCGGCGACGATGCTCGAGCCGAGCTTGACGACCAGGCGGGCCATGCGCCGGGGATGCTAGGACGGCGGAGGGCTACGAGGGATCGAGCTCGAAGACGACGCCGCCGATCTCGACGTCGTCCCCCGGCTCGAACCCCGCCGCCTCGAGCGCGCGCACCACGCCCATGCGGTGCAGCCGGCGCTCGACGTGCACGAGCGCGTCCTCGTTGTCGAGATCGTGGCGGGCGATCAGCCGCTCGACCGGCTCGCCGGTCACGCGGTAGGCGCCCTGCGCCACCCGCTCCACGCGGAAGCCGCGCGCGGCGCCCGGGCGGAACACGCGATGCTCGGCCAGGTCCTCCTCGGCGCCGAGGGCTTCCCGCGGCGCGGGCGCGGCCACGGGCACGCGCCGGAACAGCTCGCGGCCCAGCTCGTCGAGGCCGCGGCCGGTCGCGGACGAGGTCAGGAGCACCGGGACCTGCAGCCCGAGCCGCTCGCGCCAGCCGGCGGACGCGTCCTGAGCGGCGTCGACGCTGACAAGGTCGGCCTTCGAGAGCGCCAGGATGCGGGGCAGGGCGACGAGGCGCTCGTCGTGAGCACGCAGCTCGCGTTCGATCGTGGCGAAGTTGGCGACCGGGTCAGAGCCGTCGAGGGGGGCCAGGTCGAGCACGTGGACGAGCAGCCGCGTGCGCTCGACGTGCGCCAGGAAGTCGTGGCCCAGGCCCGCGCCCTGGCTGGCGCCCTCGATCAGGCCCGGGATGTCGGCCAGCACGAGCTGCCGCTCGCCGTTGTCCAGCGTGCCGAGCACCGGCTCGAGTGTCGTGAAGGGATAGTCGGCGATCTTGGGGGCGGCGCGCGTCATGCGCGCGATCAGCGAGGATTTGCCGGCGTTGGGCAGGCCGACCAGCCCGACGTCGGCCAGCAGCTTGAGGCGCAGGTCGATCCAGCCCTCCTCGCCCGGCAGCCCGCGCTCGGCGAACCGCGGCGCCTGGTGCACGGGACCCGCGAAGCGGCGGTTGCCGCGCCCGCCGGTCCCGCCGCGCGCGACGGTCGCCCGCCGGCCGGGGATCACGAGGTCGTGCAGGGCGCCGTCGAGGGCGACGACCTCGGTCCCGGGCGGCACGCGCACCACCAGGTCTTCCCCGTCGGCCCCGTGGCGCTGGGCGCCCTCGCCGTGGCGGCCGCGCGGCGCCTTGTAGTGCGCCCGGCGCTTGAAGGACTGCAGGTCGCGCAGCGAGTCGTCGCAGACCAGCACCACGTCGCCGCCGTGGCCGCCGTCGCCGCCGTCCGGCCCGCCGCGCGGGACGTGCGCCTCGCGGCGGAACGACAGCGAGCCGTTGCCGCCGTGCCCGCCCTGCACGAAGATGCGCGCCTTGTCGTAGAGCATGGTGCTCCCCCCACTGTAAGCACGCGAGCCGGGCGCGCCGGGCCCGCACGCCGCGGCGGCGGAGGCTAGCCGGCGAACGAGCGCGAGAGCGCGACCTCGGCCGCGGCGCTGCCCGCGGCCAGCGCCGCGACGCCGATCGCGCCGACCGCCGGGAGGTCGCGCCGGCCGGCCAGCGTGGCGACCGCGTCGGCCACGTCCACGAGCGCGCAGGCCTGCAGGGCGCGCGCGCCGGCCGGGCCGCGCCCGGCCAGGTGCAGGGCGATGCCGCCGAGCACGAGGTCGCGCGCCCCGAAGCCGCGAAGCGCCACCCGCGTGCCGGCGCGGTCCGCCACGCGGCCGATCCAGGGCCGCCCGATCGCCGCGGGGGCGATCAGCATCCCTGCGCCCAGCGCGACGCGGCCCACGGCCAGGGCCCGGGCTCCGTCGAGCGCCTTCACGACGGCGTTCGCGTCTACTCCGCCGCGGGCGACTCGAGGACGGAGACAACGCGCCCCGCGCGGCCCGCGCGGAACTGCACGGTGCCCGCCGCGCGCGCGTAGAGCGTGTCGTCCTTGCCGATCCCCACGCCCGCGCCCGGCCTGAACCGCGTGCCGCGCTGGCGGACGATGATCTCGCCGCCGGTGACGGTCTGGCCCGCGAAGACCTTGACGCCAAGGCGCTTGGCGTTCGAGTCGCGTCCGTTGCGCGACGAGCCGAGTCCCTTCTTATGCGCCATGGCGGATCTCCGTGATCTTGATTCGGGTCAGGTTCTGACGGTGCCCGGTGCGCCGCCGGTAGCCGCGCTTGGGCTTGAACTTGAACACGCGCAGCTTCTCGCCGCGGACGTGCTCGACGATCTCGGCCCCCACGCGCACGTCCCTCAGCCCGTCGGCGTCGAAGATCGCGTCCTGTGAACGGAGCAGCACGGGCTCGAGGTCCACGCTGGTCCCGGCCTCGCCGGGCAGGCGCTCGACCAGGAGCGTCTGGCCCTGTTCGACGCGGTACTGCTTGCCGCCGGTCTTGACGATCGCGTACATGAAGGAGGTCTCTAGTCTGCGGGGGTGGCCTCCGCCGCCGTCCCGGCAGCGGAACGGCGCCGCCCGCCTCTGCGGCCACGGCGCCGGCCCTTGGATTCTAGGGCATCGTCCTCGGCGCCCTCACCGCCGCCGGACCCCTCTCCCCCGCCGGCGCCGACGGGCGCGGCTCCGACGAGCACCGCGGTCGCCGACGTGCGTCCGGCCTGCTCGATGCGGACGAGGCGCTTCTCGCCGACGTGCGCGCCCGCGTTACGCACCGACACGATGTAGCCGTCGATCTTCGCGACCGCGTCGTCGACGTCGTACATGTGTGGCTCGACGATCGTCACCAGGACCTCGTCGCCCGCCCGGAACGGGATCGCGCGCTCGCGGACCTCCTCGTCGGTGCCCTCCATGACGACCGAGAAGTGGTCGAGGGCGAGGTTGTCGGAACCCTGGAAGAGGAAGTGCTTGCCGGTCTCCTGCTCGAGCGCGTGCAGCACGCGGCTGCCCTGACCGGTGAACTGCGCGGTCACCTGCGGGTTCATCTGCACGAGGAAGGCCTCGACCTTGCGCGGCGCGCGGGCGGCGAGCTCGCGCAGGTGGCGCTCGAACTCGATCGCGATCGTCTCCTCGGAGAGCACGACGCCGTCGCCCCCGCAGACCGGGCAGGGCCGCGTCATGATCTCGCGCACGCCCTCGGTCACGTTCTGGCGCGTCATCTCGACGAGGCCGAGCTTGGAGATCTCCGCCGTGAACGTCTTCGTGCGGTCCTCGTCGAGCGACTTGCGCAACGTCTTGAGCACCGTGTCGCGGTTCTTGGCCTTCGCCATGTCGATGAAGTCGATGACGATGATGCCGCCGATGTCCCGCACGCGCAGCTGGTTGACGACCTCCTCGGCCGCCTCGAGGTTCGTGCGGGTGATCGTGTCCTCGAGCTTGGCCTGCCTGCCGCGCCCCACGAACGATCCGGAGTTGACGTCGATGACGGTCAGCGCCTCGGCGTAGTCGATCATCAGGTAGCCGCCGCTGGGGAGGTCCACGCGGCGGGAGACGAGGCCGAGGATCACCTCCTCGACGCCGTAGGCCTCGAACAGCAGCTCGGAGTCCTGGTAGAGCTCGACCCGGTCGACGAGCTCGGGCGCGGTCCGGGTGAAGAAGGAGACCAGCCGCTGGTACTGCTTCTCGTCGTCGACCACCGCGCGCTCGAAGTCGGCGCTGAAGATGTCGCGCACGACGCGCACGGACAGGTCGGCCTCCTGGAAGACCAGCGCAGGCGCCTGCGACTCCTGCACCCGCTTCTGCAGGACCTCGTGGAGCTTGAACAGGTACTGCAGCTCGCGCTCGAAGTCCTCGCGGCGGGCCCCCGCCGCGGCCGTGCGGATGATGGCGCCGCCGCCGTGGAGGTCGAGGCCGCGCGCCTCCTTGCGCAGCCGCTCACGCTCGCGGTCGTCCAGGCGCTTGGAGACGCCGATCCCCTCGCCGGTGGGCGTGTAGACCATGTAGCGCCCGGCGATGGTGAGGTCCATCGACAGCCGCGCGCCCTTGGTCTTCAGCGGGTCCTTGACGACCTGGACGACGACCTCCTGGCCGGGCTTGAGCAGGTCGCCGATCCGCTTGCCGGCGTCCTTGCCGCGTCCCCGGCGCGGGATCTCGACCCCCGGCAGCACGATCTCGTCGACGTGCAGGAAGCCGTTCTTGTCGAGGCCGATGTCCACGAAGGCGGCCTCCAGGCCGGGCAGCACGTTGTCGACCCGGCCCTTGTAGATGTTGCCGACGATCGAGCGGTTGCCGCGGCGCTCGAAGTAGAGCTCCGCGACGCGGTACCCGGCGGCGGGATCCTTGCGGCGGCCGCGGGCCCGGCTGCGCCGGCCCGTGCCGCTCTGACTTTCGGATGCCTCGAGCAGCGCGACCCGGGTCTCCCCCCGGTCGACGCTGACGAGCACTTGCTTCTTCACTGATCGACTCGCTTTCTCAAAGACTGGTGCGGCCGCTGAGAGCGGCCCCCTTCTGCGTCGCAGCGATCCGGCCCTGGGCGTGGATGGACTGCAGAAGGCCGATGGCCAGGAATGTGGAGAGCACCGACGAGCCACCGTAGCTGAAGAGCGGAAGCGGGATGCCTGTGATGGGTGCGATGCCGATGGTCATGCCTGTGTTGACGGAGACCTCGAAGAGGAGCATCGCCACGATGCCCCCGGCGACGAGCGCGCCGAAGAGGTTCTTCGCGATCACCAAGATCCGCAGCCCGCGCCAGATCACGAGCGCGTACATGGCCAACACGAAGGCGGCACCGACGAAGCCCCATCGCTCTCCGACCACCGCGAAGATGAAGTCGGTGTGGTGCTCCGGCAAGAAGTTTAGCCTCGTCTGCGTCGCCCCATCGCCCCGGCCGGTCTTCTGCCCCGACCCGATGGCGATGCGCGACTGGTTCTGCTGGTAGCCCTGCTTGGCCGGGTTGGCGGTCGGATGCAGGAAGGCCACCAGGCGGTCCTGCTGGTAGGGCTTGAGGACCTCGACGCCCGCGCGCGGCGCCAGCACGAACGCGCAGAGCCCGGCGACCGCGAACAGCGCGAAGATCGCGACGAAGCAGCGCCACGGCACGGCGGCCACGAACAGCACGCCGAGGCCGACGACCACGTAGACGGTGCCCGAGCCGAGGTCCTGCGCGATCACCATCGCCGCCGGCACGAGCGTCAGGACCATCACCTTCAGCGTCGCGCGCCACGGTCCCGGCGGCCGCGACCGCTCGACGAGGAAGGCCGCCAGGACGACGACGAGCAGCACCTTCCCCAGCTCGGAGAACTGCACCTCGAAGAAGGGCAGCTCGACGGCGCGGCGCGAGCCGCGGGTGACCGTTCCCAGGAACTGCGTGGCGAGGATGCCCGCGATCAGCAGCGCGTAGAGCGGGTACCGCCACGCGCGCAGCCGCGAGTAGTCGACGAGCCACAGGCCGGCGGCGAGCAGGAGCCCGACGCCGACGAAGATCGCCTGGCGCACCAGGTAGTAGTGCGGATCGCCCGGGACGTCGTCGGGGGTCGCGTAGGCGATGGTGATGAGCGACCCCGCGCACAGCCCCGCGACGGCCAGCAGCAGCACCGGGTCGAAGCGCAGGGCGACGTGCGGCAGCGGCTCTGCGCGCGTCCGCCCGGTGCGCTCGGCGCCGGCCTCGCGGATGGGAGTGCTCAGCGAGCTCACTCGACCTTCCCAAGCGCGGCGCCGACCCAGACCTTGGGCTGTCCGAACCACTGCCCGAGCATCCAGCGCGCGACCGGGGCGGCGGCCTCCGAGCCGAAGCCGCCCCGCTCGACGGTGACCGCGATCGTGATCGGGCGCGCGCGGTCGGGCACGTAACAGACGTACCAGGCCTGGTCGCCCTGCCCGGTCTGGGCGGTGCCCGTCTTGCCGAAGACCGGGAAGCGGCGCTGGTTCCAGCCCTGGAAGTCGAAGCCCGAGGTCCCGACGCCCTGGGTCGAGGCGTGGAGGCCGGCGCGGATCGCCTGCAGAGGCCCGGCGGGCAGCGCGACGTGCCGCGCGCGCCGATGCCCGATCTCCCGCAGCACGCGCCCGTTTGCGTCCTCGACCTCCATCCCGAGATGCGGCCGCGGCACCCGGCCGCCGGTCATGAGCGTCGAGTAGACCGTCGCCATCTGCAGCGGGGAGGCCTGGACGTCGCCCTGGCCGACGGCCAGGTTGACGTTGTCGCCCACCGACCACGGGCGCATGTCGGAGATCCCGCAGCCGGCGGCGACCGCCTGGTAGATGTCGGCGGACAGCGGGATGTGGCGGCGCCTGCGGCACCGGCGCTCCGCCCGCGCGCGCTGGGCGCGCCAGGCGCGGTCGGGAACGGTGCCCTTGCCCTCGGCGGGCAGGTCGATGCCCGTCCGGTGGCCGAGGCCCAGTCGCCGCGCCCACCGCTGCAGCGGCTGGGCCTTCAGCGGGTTCAGCGCCGCGCCCAGGAGGTAGAAGTAGACGTCGGAGGAGATCTGCAACGCGCGCTGCAGGTCGACCACCCCGTAGGCCGCGTGCCCCGCGTTGCACCGCTGCTGCTCGCCGATCTGCACGCACGCGTTGTCGTTGATCGTCGTGTACGGCGTGATCACGCCGCTGGTCAGCCCGGCCATCGCAGTGATCGACTTGAACGTCGACCCCGTCGGATAGAAGCCGCCGATCGCGCGGTTGAAGCGCGGCGATCCGGCCTGCTCGCCGAACAGCTGCTCGTAGCGCCGCTGGGTGATCGGCTTGGCGAGCACGGCCGGGTTGAAGCTGGGTTCCGAGCCCATGGCCAGGACCTTGCCGTCCGTGGGGTCCATGGCCACGAACGCGCCCGCCACGCCCGGCGTCGAGGCGATTGCGTGCGCCAGCGCCCGCTGTCCGGCGCGCTGCAGGTCGAGATCCAGCGAGAGGCGGATGGAGCGCCCGGGCTCCGGTCTGCGCGCCTCGCGCTGGCCCTTCGGGCGTCCGAGCGCGTCGACGATGATCTTCGTCTTGCCGTCGACGCCGCGCAGGTAGCGGTCGTAGCTGTACTCCAGGCCCTCCTTGCCGACGATCGTCCCCTGCGGCACGCCCTTGAAGCGCCGCAGCTTCATCTCGCGCCGCGAGATCTCGCCGACCGTCCCGAGGATCTGCGCGGCCGTGGAGCCGTGTGGATAGCGGCGCAGGTAGATCTTCTCGACGGTCACGCCCGAGAAGCGGCTCTGGCGCTCGAGGAGGTAGTCGCGGACGGTGTCGGGCACCGCCGTCTTGACGGTGATCCGGGCGTAGGGCGCCAGCACGAGCGACGTGACGACCCGCTCCTGGATCTGGCGCGCCGTCATCCCGAGCACGCGCCCGAGCCGCCGGAAGCGCGCGCGCAGAGCGGCGGTCGCGGGAGCCGGGACGCGCGGGACGCGGCCGCGCCGGCGTTTGGCCAGCCGCGAGCGGGTGGTCATCTCGCGGCCCCATTCGGCCGCCTCATCGCGCTCGGCCTGCGGCAGCTGCTCCGGGTCGAGCTCGACGGTGGTCGAGACACGGTTCTCGACGAGGACGCGGCCCTTGTCGTCGAGGATCGCCCCGCGGGGCGCCGGGATCCGCGTCGTGCGCACCAGATTGTTCTGCGCCTGGGCCAGGTAGCGGTCGCCCGACAGCACCTGCAGGTACCACAGGCGGAAGAAGATCACCCCGAAGACGGCGAAGGCCAGGAAGCCGAGCACGGCCACCCGCATCGCCATCCGCGGGGTGATCGGCCCACGCCGGTCGCGCTCGTCGCTGACCGGCTCGATCATGCGCGGTGCAGCGGCGAGAGTCCGCCGGTCGTGTAGGCGCGCCGGCGCCTGCGCCGGCGCGCGTCCTCGGGCAGCGCGCTCTGGAGCGCCCGGCGCGCGACGGCCATCACGGGCGCCGCGAACAGCGCATTGAGAAGGATCGTCGCGACGATCTCGCGAACCAGCACGAACGTGACCGGGGAGTCGGCGCCCAGGAGGAGCTCCATGAGCGTGTAGCCGACGGTCGCCACCGCCGTCGCGCCCGCGCCGAGCGCGATCGGCACGAGCGGCCCCTGCGGGTCGCGCAGCTCGCGCGCCCGCCCGCACCAGTACCCGATCGCCAGGTACAGCAGCGAGCTGAGGCCGGCGGTCTGCACGAGCGCGAGGTCGACCAGCAACCCCACGGCGAAGCCGAACACGGCGCCGCTGACCGACCCGCAGAGCAGTCCGACCGCGGCCACGACCACGGGCACCAGGTCCGCGTTGACCCCGAACAGGTGGACCTGGGAGACGGCGGCGATCTGGACGATCACGGTCGCGAGCCCGAGCGCGAGCAGGCGGCCGGCGAGCTTCAGCGGAGCGACCTGGGTCACGACGGCGGACGGCTGCTGTGGGCGGCGCGGGTGAGGACCTGCACGAACTCCAGGCGACGCACGTCCGCGAACGGCCGCACGTGCACGAGCTGGTCGTCGGTGCCCTGGTCGTCGACCCGGGTCACCTTCCCGATCGGGATGTTCGGCGGGTAGAGGGAGCGCAGCCGGGTCGAGCGCGCGCGCGTCCCGGCCGTGACGACCGACTGCCCGACATCGACGCGGTCGTCGCGGGTCGTGTAGTCCATCTCGAGGTCGTCCGGGCGTCCGGCGGCGGCCGAGACGCCGCCGAAGACGCCCGTCTCGTTGATCCGCGCGGGCACGTAGGTCGAGTGGTCGGTGATGAGGCTGACGATCGCCGTCGTGGCCGTGACGAACGAGACGCGGCCGACGAGCCCCTCCCCGGTCACCACCGGCTGGTCGACGCGGATCCCGTCCGCGCTCCCCTTGTCGATCGTGATCTGGCTCCACCACAGGGAGGGGTCGGCCCCGATGTTGCGGGCGGTCACGGCGCGTCCCGCACGCAGCCCCAGGCTCTCGTCGAGACCCAGGATGCGCTGCAGGCGCGCGTTCTCGCGCAGCGCCGCGGTGCTCGCCAGCGCCTCGCGCCGATACTCGTCGCGCTCGCGCTGCAGCTCGGCCAGGCGGCCCTTGGCGTCGACGGTGTCGCGCACCCAGCCGACGAAGTCGCGCGCCGGCTTGAGCGCCCGCGAAGCGCCCGCCTGGATCGGGGCCATGACGGTCACCGCGCCGCGCTGGACGTTGGTCAGCGCCCCGGCGCCGCCACCGAACGAGGCGGTGAGGAGGACTAGCGAGCTGACCACGAGCAGTGCGAGCACTGCCCGGCGCCGGCGGACCGTCTTGTCGTACAAGTGATCAGGGGGTCAAGGGCGTTTGGATGGGAAGGCCAGCGCTAGGAGCGGCGGCGGTGGCTCCTCGAATTCTTGTGGCCGCGGTGGATGACCGCGAACTCCTCGAGCGAGCGGCCCGACCCGACGGCCACGCAGGTCAGCGGCGACTCGGCCAGGTGGGTCGGCATCTGCGTCTCCTCGCGCAGGCGCTCGTCGAGCCCGTGCAGCAGGGAGCCGCCGCCGGCGAGCATGATCCCGCGATCCATGATGTCGGAGGCGAGCTCGGGCGGGGTCCGGTCGAGCGTCTCCTTGACCGCGTCGACGATCTGCGACACGGGCTCCTCGATCCCCTGGCGGATCTCCTCGCTGGTGAGCACGACGGTCTTGGGCAGACCCGACACCATGTCACGTCCGCGGACCTCGGCCTGCACCTCTTCGTCCATCGGATACGCCGAGCCGACCTCGAGCTTGACCTCCTCGGCCGTCTGCTGGCCGATCAGCAGCTTGTACTCGCGCTTGGCGTAGTTGATGATCGCCTCGTCGAGCTCGTCGCCGCCCACCCGGATCGACTGCGACACGACGATGCCGCCGAGCGAGATCACCGCGACCTCGCTGGTCCCGCCGCCGACGTCGACGACCATCGACCCGGTCGGCTCGGCGACCGGCAGTCCGGAGCCGATCGCCGCGGCCATCGGCTCCTCGATCAGGTACGCCTGCCGGGCGCCCGCGGAGAGGCAGGCCTCCTCGACGGCTCGCTTCTCCACGCCGGTCACGCCTGACGGAACGCAGACGACCACCCGCGGGTGCGCCCAGCGGTTCTGGTGCACCTTCTGGATGAAATGCCGCAGCATCTCCTCGGTGACGTCGAAATCCGCGATCACGCCGTCCTTCAGCGGGCGGATCGCGGAGATCGTGCCGGGCGTGCGGCCCAGCATCCGCTTGGCCTCGATCCCCACCGCGTGCACCTCGCCCGTCCGCGAGTCGATGGCGACGACGCTCGGTTCGGAGAGGACGATGCCGCGTCCGCGCACGTACACGAGCGTGTTCGCGGTTCCGAGGTCCACGGCCATGTCGCGGCCGCCGAAGCCGGTGAGGTAGCTGAAGAAGCCCATGCGGAGAGAGAGGGTGATCGCGGCGGCGGCGCCGCGGGAACCGCCGCGCTGGGCTCTCGCCGCGCCGCGGAGTGTAGCGGAGGGGTCTCTCGCGCCCGGCCGGTTCCGGCCGTCGCCACGGCTTGCAGGCGCACGTGCAGTCGCCGTCCTGACAGCCGGTCAGCGGCCGAGTTCGAGCAGCTGCGGCCACGCGTCGACGAGCGCGGCGACGGGCAGGCCGACCACGTTGAGATAGTCGCCCGCGATGCCGGTCACGAGCGCCGCTCCGCGGCCCTGGATCGCGTAGCCGCCCGCGCGCTGGCGCCACTCGCCGGTGGCCACGTACCAGGCCAGCAGGTCCTCGTCCAGGCGACGGAAGGTCACCTTCGTCACGGCCGTGGTGGCGTGACGCACGCTCTCGCCTTCGACGAGGGCCAGGCCGCTGACCACGTCATGCGTCCGTCCGGACAGCCGGCGCAGCGTCTCCCGCGCCGCCTCCTCGTGCGCGGGCTTGCCCCAGATGTCGAGCTCCGTGGCCACGATCGTGTCCACGCCGAGGACGACCTCCTCATCGGTCCCGGCGCCCGCGCGCGCCTTGCGCAGCGCGTTCTCGGCGGCGACCGCGCGCGGCGCGCCCTCCTCCTCCTCCACGACGTCGGTCGCGCGTACGCTGAAAGGAACGCCGAGCTGCTCGAGGATCGCCCGCCGCTGGGGCGAGCGCGAGGCGAGGACCAGGCGACGCAGGCCGGGGCCTCAGCGCGGTTGCGCGGCGAGCTCGGGGAAGAAGATGTCGGTCTCGCGCGCGGCCGACTCGTCGGAGTCCGAGCCGTGGACCAGGTTCTGGCCGACCTCGAGCGCGAAGTCGCCGCGGATCGAGCCCGGGGCGGCCTGCAGCGGGTCGGTCGCGCCGATCACCTGCCGGGCGGCGACGACGGCCTGTTGCCCCTCGAGGAGGATCGCGACGAGCGCTCCCGAGGTGATGAACTCGACGAGCTCGCCGAAGAAGGGCTTGCCCTCGTGCTCGGCGTAATGGCGCCGGGCGTCGTCCTCCGGCAGCATCATCTGCTTCAGCGCGACGATGCGCAGGCCCTTGCGCTCGAAGCGGGCGATGATCTCGCCGGTCAGCCCGCGCGCGAACGCGTCGGGCTTGACCAGGATGAGAGTCCGGTCCATCGGGGCTCCTTGATGCTCGGGACTACGGGACTAGGACGGCTTGGCCTCGGCGGCCGCCGTCTCCTCGGCCGGACGACGACGGCGACGGCGCGGCGGGGTCTTGCCCGGGATGTCGGCCTCGCAGTACGGGCAGATCCGCCACTCCGGGTCCAGCGGGCGCGCGCAGACCTGACAGGGGTCCTTGAGCTTGCGCAGGCAGCTCGGGCAGCGCAGGAAGGCCTTCTCGACCTGGTAGCCGCAGTGCGGGCAGTAGTGCACGTCGTGCTCGTGCAGCCGGGCCTCGGCCGCCTGGATCTCGAGCTCACGCTCGCGCTGGTCCTCCAGGTACTCCGGTGGCCGGACGATCATGTAGACGATCGTCCCGATGAAGGGGAACAGCGCGGCGACGGTCGCGCAGCCGACCAGCAGCGGATCCGCGATCCGCCGCCGGGCGTCGGCGAACGTGTAGTAGACGGTCGCCAGCCACATGACGACGAGCACCAGGACGAGGAGCTTGACCGCGGTGTCGAGCGCCTGGCTGTCGATCCCGAAGACGGCAGGCACGAACATGTGCCGCGACAGCGTACTCATTCGGCCTACAGGAAAAGCCGCCCGAAGGCGTAGCCGAGGCCGAAGAACACGAGGATGACCAACGCGACGATGGCCGCGACGGCGCCGACCATCGCCAGCAGCGGGGGCGAGTCGTCCCGGCGGCGGCGGCGCGCGGTCCGCCCCGACCGCGCTGTCCGGGACGGCGGTCGCGTGCTCACCGCAGCAGGTCCCCGACGAGGTAGATCGAGCCGGTTGCCACCGCGACGCCGTCGGGCCCGGCCGCCTCGCGCGCCGCCTGCAACGCGGCGTGCGGCGCGGGCACCGTCCGCGCGGGCGGTCCGCCGAGCTGGCGCGACAGCGACTCCAGGGTGGCCGGGGGCAGCGCGCGCGGATTGCTGTTGGCCGTGAAGACCACCTCCGCGCACAGCGGCAGCAGCTCGCGCAGCATCCCCGCGGCGTCCTTGTCGTCGAGGACCGAGACGCACGCGACCAGCCGGCGGCCGGCCAGGTAGGCGCGCAGCGCGCCGGCCAGCGCCGCCATCCCGCCCGGGTTGTGGGCGCCGTCGACGATGGTCACCGGCGCCTGCGCGACGACCTGGAAGCGCCCGGGGACGGTCACGCGGGCGGCCGCCGCGCGCACCGCCTGCTCGTCGAGGGGCCCGAGGAAGGCCTCGGCCGCCGCGCGCGCCAGCGCGAAGTTCCACCGCTGGAACTCGCCCGCGGCGTGGACGTCGACGCCGGGGTCGGCACGCGCGGCGACCAGACGCGCGCCGCGCTGCGCGCAGACCTCCCGGGCCAGGGCCAGGGCCTCGGGGTGCAATCCCGCGCCCACGACGAGGGTCGATCCGCTGCGCACGACTTCCAGCTTCTCGCGGGCGATGTCCGTGACCGTCGGTCCCAGCCAGCGCGTGTGCTCCAGACCGACGTTGGTCAGGACCGCGACGCTCGAGTCCAGGACGTTCGTCGCGTCGTAGCGCCCGCCGAGGCCGGCCTCGACCACCGCGACGTCGACGCCCGCCTCGGCCAGCAGCCAGTACGCCGACGCGGTCAGCAGCTCGAACTGCGTGACGCGATCCCCCGCCGACCACCCGGCTTCGCCGGGCGGTGCCCGCAGCGTCCGCTCGACCTTCGCCGCCGCGGCCGCGGCGCGTTCGACCGCGCCCGCGAACGCCTGGGGGCTCGAATCGTCGTCGCCGACCCGCACGCGCTCGGCGAAGCTCGTGAGGTGAGGCGACAGGTAGCTGCCGGTGCGCAGGCCGTGGCGTTCGAGGATCGCCGCGATCATCCGCGTCGTGGACGACTTGCCGTTCGTGCCGACGACGTGGACCGAGCGAAAGGCCTCCTGCGGCGAGCCGAGCGCGGTCAACAGGCGGCGCATGCGGTCCAGCCCGAAGCGCATGCCGAAGAGCTCCAGCGACAGGAGCTTGCGCTCGGCGTCCTGCGGCGTCCAGGCGCGGGAGCGCGGCGCGCGGCGCGGTGCCGTCACAGGGCCTCGAGCTCCCCGCGCAGGCGCGCGAGCTTGGACCGCTCGGCCTCGACGAGGTGCACCGGCGCCTTGCTCACGAAGCCCTCGTTGGCGAGCTTCCCCTCGGCCCGCGCGATCTCCGCGCGCAGGCGCGCCCGCTCGGCCTCCACCCGGCGCGCGGCCTCCTGCGGGTCGACGTCGGCCGAGGGCAGCACCTCCAGCGCGCCTCCCGGCACCGGGACGCTCGCGATCGCCTGGGCGTCGCCGGCGCCGTTGACCTCCAACCGGGCCAGCCGCGCGACGAGCGGCAGCGTCTGGCCGTAGCCCTCGGCGGCCACGCGCACGACCAGCCGCGCGCCCGCCCGCACGCCGGCCTCCTCCCGCCACGAGCGCACGGCGCGCACGCTGGCGATCACCGCGCCGATCTGACGCTCGGCCTCGGGGTCGACCAGCGCGCCGTCGACGATCGGGTAGCGCGCCCGGGCCAGCAGCGCGTGCGCGCCGGGCACGTGCCCCCACACCTCCTCGGTGACGAACGGGATCAGCGGGTGGGCGAGCGCGAGCGTCTCGCGCAGCACGTGCAGGATGGTGGCCGACAGGTCCGCCTCGAACTCGCGGCCCTTGGTCAGCTCCAGGTACCAGTCGCAGAGCTCGTTGTAGACGAAGTCGTAGAGCCCGAGCGCGGCCTTGGAGAAGTCGTAGGACTCGATGCGCGCGCGCGTCTCGCCCGTGACGCGCTGCAGCCGACTGAGGATCCAGCGGTCCTCGACGGTCGCCGGCCGCGGGGCGGGGGCCGCTTCCTCGGACACGCGCCCCAGCACGTAGCGCGACGCGTTGAAGAGCTTGTTGGCGAGCGCCTGGCCCTGCTCGACCTTCTCGGGGCTGTACTTGACGTCCTGCGAGGACGACATGGCCAGCAGGCCGAAGCGCACCGCGTCGGCCCCGTGCTTGTCGATCTCGTCGAGCGGGTCGATCCCCGTGCCCAGCGACTTGCTCATCCGCCGGCCGTCCGGAGCCTGGATCACCGAGTGCACGTAGACGTCGCGGAACGGCACGTCGCCGGCGAACTCGAGGCCCATCATCACCATGCGCGCGACCCACAGGAAGAGGATGTCGCGCGCCGTGGACAGCACGTCGGTGGGATAGAAGGCGCGCAGCTGCGGCGTGTCGTCGGGCCAGCCGAGCGTCGCGAACGGCCACAGCGCGCTCGAGAACCACGTGTCGAGGACGTCGGGGTCGCGCTCCCAGCCCTCCCCCTCCGGCGGGACCTCGTCCACGTACGTCTCGTCCCCGCGATACCACACCGGCAGCTGGTGGCCCCACCACAGCTGCCGCGAGAGCACCCACGGGCGGATGTTCTCCAGCCAGTCCAGGTAGCGCCGGGACTGCGACTCGGGGTGGATCCGCACGCGCCCCTCGCGCACCGCCGCGATCGCGGGCGGCGCGAGCTCGTCCATGCGCATGAACCACTGCAGCGAGATGAGCGGCTCGATGCGCGCTCCCGAGCGGTGCGAGAAGGGCACCTCGTGCGTGTACGGCTCGCGACCGCGCAGCAGCCCCTGCGCCTCGAGGTCGGCGACGACGCGATCCTGCGCCTCCTGCACGGTCAGCCCGGCGTAGGCGCGGGCCTCCGCGGTCATCCGGCCGTCCTCGCCGATCACGCCGACCTCGGGCAGCCCGTGGCGCCGGCCGATCTCGAAGTCGTTCGGATCGTGGCCCGGCGTGATCTTCAGGCACCCGGTCCCGAAGTCCGACTTGACGTAGTCGTCGGCGATGATCTCGAGCTCGCGGCCGACCAGCGGGAGGATCGCCGTCCGCCCGACGAGGTGGCGGTAGCGCTCGTCGCCGGGGTTCACCGCCACGGCGGTGTCGGCCAGCATCGTCTCCGGGCGCACGGTGGCGACGACGATCTGCTCGCCGTCGGAGTCCTTCAGCGGGTAGGCGACCGAGTAGAGGGTGTCGGTCACCTCGCGCGTCTCGACCTCGAGGTCGGAGATCGCCGAGCGGCTCCCCGGGTCCCAGTTGACGAGGTAGTGGTCGCGGTAGATGTAGCCCTTGCGGTAGAGCTCGACGAAGACGCGCAGCACCGCGCGGACGTAGCCCTGGTCGAGGGTGAAGCGCTCGTCCTCGTAGTCGACGCTCGCGCCGAGGCGCTTGAACTGCTCGATGATCGTGCCGCCGTACTGCGCGCGCCACTGCCACACGCGCTCGACGAAGGCCGCGCGGCCCAGCGCCTCGCGGCTCGTGCCCTCGGCCTGCAGCTGCTTCTCGACCTGCTTCTGGGTGGCGATGCCCGCGTGGTCGGTCCCCAGGATCCACTTCGTCCGCCGGCCGAGCATGCGGTGGTAGCGCACGAGCGTGTCCTGGATCGACCCGTTCAGCGCGTGGCCCATGTGCAGCGCCCCGGTGACGTTGGGCGGCGGGATCGCGATCGAGTAGTTCTCGTCCGCGGTGCCCGCCGGCTCGGGATGCACGAGCCCAGTCTCCAGCCAGCGCTCGGTGATGCGCGGCTCGACCTCCGCGGGATCGAAGCGGGTGCGGTCCTGCAGGCTGGCCATCGGGAACCGCAGTGTAGGTGCGGCCGGTGCTATCGCCCCCCGCGGCGCCCCTTCCAGGCGATCGGCGCCACCGCACGCGCCAGGCGCACGAGCTCCAGCCGCCCGGCCAGCTCGCGAACCTCGCCGCGCTCGCGCGGCGTCAGCCGCCGCGGGTCGCCCTTGGACTTGCGCAGCAGCTCGGTGACGCGCTGGCGATCGCGCGGGTCCAGCGAGCTCCAGTGCTCGCGCCCGGCCAGCAGGAGCTGAAAGGCGAGCAGGACCGGGATCCGGCGCAAGCTCCTGCGCAGCATCAGGCGGACTCGGCCGCCCGCCGGCGGCGCTCGCCCTCGGCGGGGGCCGCCTCGGTCACGAGCGTCGGCGACAGGCCGCGGTCGATCGTCTCCTTGGTCACGACGCACTTGCGCACGTCGCGGCGCGAGGGCAGCTCGAACTGCACCTCGAGCAGCACCTCCTCGATGATCGACCGCAGGCCGCGGGCGCCGGTCTCGCGTTCCAGCGCGCGGTCGGCGATCGACACGAGCGCGTCGTCGCTGAACACCAGCTCGATGCCGTCGAAGCTGAAGAACCGCTGGAACTGCTTGACGAGCGCGTTGCGCGGCTCGGTGAGGATCGTGATGAGGTCGTCGCGCGAGAGCTGGTGCACGGCGCTGACCACGGGCAGGCGCCCGATGAACTCGGGGATCAGCCCGTAGTTGACGAGGTCCTCGGGCAGCGTCTGCTCGAACAGCTCCCCGGTGTCACGATCGGCCTTGGACTCGATCGAGGCGCCGAAGCCGACGCCCTTGTGGCCGATGCGGCGCTCGATGACCCTGTCGAGGTTGGCGAACGCGCCGCCGCAGATGAACAGGACGTTCGTCGTGTCGATGGTCAGGAACTCCTGGTGGGGATGCTTGCGCCCGCCCTGCGGGGGCACGCTCGCCGTCGTCCCCTCGAGGATCTTCAGCAGCGCCTGCTGGACGCCCTCGCCGGACACGTCGCGCGTGATCGACGGGTTGTCGGCCTTGCGGGCGATCTTGTCGACCTCGTCGATGTAGATGATCCC
>Ga0136846_1234290_pt1 | contig 18481 bp, 18 predicted proteins | sample HopSoiMetagenom2_FD_96841 | JGI IMG/M metagenome (GOLD analysis project Ga0136846, IMG submission 96841) | Grasslands soil microbial communities from Hopland, California, USA - 2 Assembly 2016 (version 4) | ecosystem: Environmental > Terrestrial > Soil > Grasslands | place: USA: Hopland...
GGTAGGGATCGACTTCGAGTCTTGGCGAAGGCAGGTTCGTCTTGTGAGAGCCATTGAATTGCTGATGTCAGGGAGATCCGTGAAGCAGACAGCATTGGAAGTGGGCTATCAGCAACCCACCGCGTTTGTGCAGATGTTCCCCAGCGTCCTTGGTACGACCCCAATCGCCACAGCATGGTTCATTAGTAAGGGAGTCTACCTATGCTCGTTCGCCGCTTTGTTCGATCAACTTGGCAATTAGAGCCGTCCAGCCTGTCTGGTGGCTAGCGCCGATGCCGGCGCCGTTGTCTCCGTGAAAATATTCATGGAAGTAAATGTGATCGCGCCATCGGGGGTCGTCCTGAAGTTGCCTTAATCCACCGAAGACGGGACGCGTGCCGTCGGCAGAGCGTAGGAAGATGCGAGTGAGCCGGCGTGAAATTTCTGCAGCCGCATCCCACAGTGATGCCTGTTTGCCCGAGCCGGTCGGAAGTTCCACGTTGAGATCTGCGCCGTAGAAATGATGGAACTTCTGTAGGGCTTCGATGAGCAGGAAGTTTATAGGCATCCATATCGGACCGCGCCAGTTGGAATTGCCGCCAAACAGCCCCGTAGAGGATTCAGCCGGTTCATAATCCACGCGATGATCGTGCCCTCTGACATTCATGACGTAGGGATTATCTTTGTGGAACTTGGAAATGGACCGGATACCGTATGGCGAGAGAAATTCAGATTCATCCAGCATGTACCGCAGCACGCTTTGGATCTGGTCGCGATTCACAAGGGAGAGCAATCGACGTGTACCGCGCGGCGAATCCTGCATTTGGATGTGGTTTCGGACGTCCGCATGATTGTCGATAAACCATTGCATGCGTCGCTTGAAACCCGGCAAACGATCGACGATGTCCTGCTCCAGAGTTTCCACTGCGAGCAGGGGAATCAGACCGACCAGCGAGCGGACTTTGAGGTAATGACGGTGCCCATCAGGCGCATGCAGCACGTCGTAGTAAAAGCCATCCTGTTTGTCCCACAGCTCGATACCATCGCCTCCCCGGTTGTTCATCGCGTGTGCGATGTGCACGAAGTGCTCGAAGAACTTGCTGGCCACGCTTTCGTATGCGGGATTCTCACGGGCGAGTTCCAACGCGATCGCGAGCATGTTCAAGCAATACATACCCATCCAACTGGTGCCATCGGACTGCTCCAGGTGCCCTCCGGTGGGAAGTGGCGCGGAACGGTCGAAGATTCCGATGTTGTCGAGGCCCAGGAAGCCGCCCTGAAAGACATTCATCCCCTCGGCGTCCTTGCGATTGACCCACCAAGTGAAGTTCAGCAAAAGTTTGTGGAAGATGCTTTCAAGGAAGTCGCGATCGGCTTTCCCGCGAATGCGCTTTTCAATTTTGTAGACACGCCATGCCGCCCATGCATGCACCGGCGGATTCACATCGCCGAACGCCCATTCGTAGGCCGGCAGCTGCCCGTTCGGATGCATGTACCATTCGCGGAGCAAAAGCGTGAGTTGCTCCTTGGCGAAGTCCGGATCGACCTGCGCCAACGGGATGCAATGAAATGCTAGATCCCAGGCGGCGTACCACGGATATTCCCACTTGTCTGGCATCGAGACGATGTCAGCGTTGTAGAGGTTAGACCATTCGCTGTTTCGGCCGGTCTTCCGGCTTTCAGGTGGTGTAGGCCCGGCAGGGTCGCCGTCGAGCCAGGCACGGACATCGATGTGATAAAATTGCTTGGACCACAATAGTCCGGCAAACGCCTGGCGTTGCACATTGCGAGCATCCTCAGATAAACCCTCAGGCGCACGCTCCGAGTAGAAGGCGTCCGCTTCGTTCTTCCGCGTTGAGAAGATGGCGTCAAAAGCGGATCCGAGAAGCTCGGTTTTGGGTGTGCTGGACATCACGAGTCGCGGAGCTGAATGTCGCACAACGCGCGGTTCCTGATTCGTGAAGCGCAGACGAATCGAGGAAGTTCCGCCGGAAGGAATCCGCAGGCGATACAAGGCAGACGCTTTAGTGCCTGTCTGATCGGGATTTACGGCGTCATGATTTCCGTGGACCACGAAGTCGTTGATTCCATCTTTTACGAATTGCGTATGATTTTCCGAACCGAACAGTCGTTTTGCATTTGTTTCATTTTCGGTGAACAAGAGTTCGGGTTTCCCTTCGCATAGCAGCCAGCGCTTGCCGTAGGTTTTGTGCTCGACTTCAATCACCGCAGAGCCGGGCAGGCCATCCTCTTTTGGTACGCTGAATTGCTGTGCCGAGCGCAAAGAAGGTCGATAGTCGTCGCGGCCCCACGCCCATGTATTTCGGAACCAGATTGTGGGAAGTAGCGACAACTCCGCTTCTTCAGGACCGTGATTTGTGGCCGTGATTTTGATCAGGATGTCTTCCGCAGTGTCCTTGGCGTATTCCGTGACGACATCGAAATAACGATTTTCGTTGAAGACGCCGGTGTCGAGAAGTTCGTACTCGAGGTCGCCGCGATTGCGGCGGCGATTTTCCGCAACGAGTTGCCCGTAGGGAAATTCCGCATGGGCATATTTGTACAGTGACTTCATGTACGAATGCGTCGGCGTCGAGTCCAGATAGAAATAGTATTCCTTCACGTCTTCGCCGTGATTCCCTTCATTGCCGGTAAGCCCAAAGAGGCGCTCTTTCAAAATTGGGTCGCGACCATTCCACATCGCCAACGCGAAACAAATTAACTGATGGCGATCGGAGATTCCAGCGATGCCATCCTCTCCCCAGCGGTAAGTGCGAGAGCGGGCGTGCTCGTGTGGAAAGAAATCCCAGGCGGTGCCGCCTGGGCTGTAATCTTCGCGAACGGTGCCCCACTGACGTTCCGAAAGGTAGGGTCCCCAGCGCTTCCAGTGATTCTGGCGGCTGAGTGACTCTTCAAGCCTCACATCTTCGGGCGTCAGATTTCGGGTCTTGGTCATCGTTTTTTCTCTTCCCTTTTGCTTTCGCTTTTCTTTTTAGTTTTTCGCCGGCTGTTGTGTCAGAGATGAGAGCTTTGAGGTACTCGGAAGTTTCATCCAGTTTTCTGAGACGGCGGCGGGGATACAACCCGCGGGTATTTGCGTATGTGCAGTAGATAAAGGGGTTACAGCCTCGTTATTTTCAAGTGTAAGAAACAGCTGGGTTACGCTTGCATTGGTGGCCGGACGAGTTTTTATCTCCAGCGGTGTTAAGCACTTACGGAGATGGCGCGACAGGGCTATGGTTGAACGATGGCGAGTGCGTGGCCGTCTGGATCGCGGACCAAGAGGGCGCGATGGAAGCCAAGTTTGCCCGGCTCGAACGACACCGTACCGGTTGAAATGAAGCGGGTTTTGGCGGTCTGCAAGGATGCAATGGCGGTTTCGGCGTCTTCCATTTCCAATTCTGTTTGGCGATGGACCACGTCGTTAGCGTGTTCGTCCGAGGGAAACGGACGGCCGTCGCGCGGGCTAAGATACTCGAGCAATTCGATGCCGGGACCGTTTGGGGCGCGCAATGCGGTGATGCGCAGGTGGGCCCCAAAAACATTGTTCAAGCGCTCCTGTTCGATTCCGTAGTTATCGCTCTCTCCAGCGACACGCAATCCCAGGAGATCACGATAGAACCGCAGGCTGGCGTCGGTATCGGATACGGTGATGGCGGTATGGTCGATGCCGAGAAAGAGGGCAGCACCGGATCGATGCCACTTGGCGGCGCCTTTGCCGTCTGGAAACTCGAGAATCTCAACGGGATGCTCGTCGGGATCCTTGAAGTAAAAGGCCTTGATGCCACTGGCGTTCTTGTTCCAGTCGGGCAGGCGTTGCGGGCCGGAGGAGGCGTGCTCGACCTTATTCTGTCGCAGGACGGCGTAGGCGCGATCCATATCGCTGACAATGATGGCGATGTGCTGGAACCATAAATCGTTGCTATGAGAGTCCGGAGGTATCGGCCGACCGCGCGGGGCGAGAAATTGAGCGAGCTCGATTGATTCGTCTCCGAGCTTCATCCGAACGACCCGAACACGGGCGCCAAACACGCCAAAAAGGTGTTCGACTTCATCTCCCGCGAGTTCGGCGTCGGAAACTTTTTCAAAAGTGAGTATCCGCGAGTAGAAGTCGATCGAACGGTCCATGTCGGCGACGGTGATCAAAATTGGGCCGATCGCACGGACCTTGGTCGGTACGACAGCCGGGGCCGAATCCGCAGCAGAAAATAACGGCCGCGCCAAAACGAACGTCAGGGCGAGCAGCAAAGCGAGGCGGGCCTTTGCCGACATTACCGCACCTCAGCCAATGCAGAGGGTTGCGTGACGGCTGTTGAAGTCGTGTCAACCCGGAGGCGCTGTTTCAGGTGATCCGCCACGCGCAGGGCGTTCGCGATAATGGTGAGTGCTGGGTTGACGGCGGCACTGGAGGGGAAAAAACTGCCGTCGACCACATAGAGATTGTCCAGGTCGTGGGCCTTGCAGTTCACATCCAGTGCTGAGGTGTTGGGATCCGTGCCGAAGCGGATAGTGCCGTTCTGATGGGCCACGCCAGCGAGGGGAATGCGGTCGCCGAGGAACAGATTGCGGGAAAAGAGCCCCTGGTGGCAGTCGTGCCCATGCACGTCGCACTTGGTTTGCTGCTGCATCAAGCTCTTGAGCTTCGCGGTGAGGCGCGCGTGAGCCTCTTGATTGTTCGGCGTGTATTGCAGAACGATTCGTCCATCGTGATCGAGCGTGACACGATTGTTGGGATCGGGAAGGTCTTCCGAGGTCAGCCAGAAGCTCAGGGCATGATCGGCCATCAAGCCGAGCGTCCATCCGGGAGCGATCGCTGGGGCGCCTGCGGAGAGCGCAACGCCGTCGAGCTTGGCGACAAAGGAGAAATGCCCCATGGGGTAATCCCATTCCCTGGAGCCAAAATAGAAGTCGTTCACAGCGAGGGTTTTCTGGTACAGGGTCGGGTTCGGGCATTTGGAGAGGGCCAACAAGACAGAATTGACGTGACCCATGTAGTGGCGCCCCACGATGTCGGAGCTGTTCGCCAAGCCGCGCGGATGCTTTTCATTTGCGGAACGCAGCAGCAGCGCGGCCGAATTGATTGCTCCGGCAGATACGACGACCACATCCGCAGAATACGCAGTTGTTCCGCCATTCTGCTTGACGACGACGCTGGACACATCGCGGCCTGATGCGCTGGTTTCCAATTTCTCGACGTAGGCGTTGGTTTGCAGAGTGACGTTGGGGAAATGAAGCGCCGGGTCAATACAAAGCACCTGGGCATCGGCTTTGGCGCTTACCAGGCATGGATAGCCATCACAGGTGTCGCAACGGATGCACTTGCTGGCGACAGGATTCTGCTCATCGATCTGGAGACCGAGCGGGGTGTGAAACGGGCGCAAGCCAAGGCGCCGGAAGTCATCGCTGAGGGCCTGAATGCGCGGTTCATGACTGATCGCCGGGTAAGGGTATGGACCGCTCGCCGACGGCTCGGTGGGATCTTCACCGCGCTTTCCGTGGACGTGATAGAGCCGCTCTGCTTTCAGGTAGTAAGGCTCGAGATCGTCGTAAGAAATAGGCCAGGCAGGCGAGAGGCCATCAAAGTGCCGAATTTCACCAAAATCCTCTCTGCGGAGGCGGAACAGCGCCGCACCGTAGAGCTTGGTGTTGCCGCCGACGTAATAGTTGGTGTGGGGATGAAGTGGATTGCCGTTTTTGTCGCTCCACACTTCCTTGGTTTGATATTTTGCTTCGACATTGACGGCGTGAGAGCTCCAATTCTCCTTTTCGCGGCGCAAATAGTCGCCGCGTTCGAGGACGAGGATGCTTTTGCCGGTAGAGGCAAGAGCGTAGGCCAAGGTACCGCCGCCTGCTCCGGTGCCGATGATGATTATGTCGTAGTGCTTATCGTGTGCCATCTCTTTGCCTCTTTGTGTTTATCTAGCTTTGAATGCGGTTTACCGCTCCGATCGCAGTGGCTGCGATCCGACCAACTGCTGGTAGCTGCAACGGAAAATGCACCTCTTGGAATTGATGTGATGGAACTTTGCGCAGTGAATGGCATTCAGCGAACGGAATCTTACGAATAACTCGGCGGCCAGGAGCATTCCGATGGGAGGAGCCACAAAGTAGAGCCAGAGACTGGCGAACGAACTCGCAAAAACAGCAGACCCGAAACTTCGGGCAGGATTCATACTCATTCCGGAAAGCGGCGATTCAAAAGTGATATAGGTGGCGATGAGGGTGCCGGCGAACAGCGGCGTGAAGCGGCTCAAGCTTTTGCTGTTTGAGACGCTTAAGACAGTGAGGGCCAGGATGAATGAAATGGCCACTTCCGCGATGAAGGCCACTTTCCAACCGATAGGTCCGGGCTGGGTAGCGGCAAAGCGCACGGCGCGATCAGAGACGGCCATTCCCAGGAACGCCGAGGCGATACCAACGCCGGCGATTCCACCGAGGAATTGCGCAGTCACGTAGAACAGGGCGTCCGGCGTCGCGATCTTCTTGAGTCGCAGGAAGGTAAGGGTGAGCGCGGGATTCATGTGCGCGCCGGACTGCTTGCCCCATGGTGAATAAATAATGGAGATCGCGGTCGCGGCCATGGCCAGGCCGATAAGCGAGCGCCGCAGGAAGGGATCCGCAATCGCCCGATGGACGCTGGATCCTGGATAGTCCAACAAGACGCTGAAGACGCAGGCAGAGATCATGAAAATGCCGAGTTCCGCGCCTTCCATCAAATATTCAGGCCAGTGCAATGCGAGGGCAGAAAGCGCGCTTTGCTTTGCTCCGCTCGTGGTACCGTTTGCTTGAGCCGTGGCGCTCAAGTCGGCATCGCTTGGAACCATCGGCATCGAAGTTTGCGAGTGAGTCACGCGGGATGTGATACCGGGATTCCGCAGAAGTGACAAAGATCAGCAACAATTTTCGTTGACGAAACGGAAGTCAAAGTTTTTTGAAAAAACTTGCGACCTCGAGTCCCGACGCGCATCCGATAGCGCATCCGGGACGTTATTCCAAGCGGAAACCAATGCCGCGACGTCCGGAATTGTCGGATTACCGGGTCCTAAGTAACCTATTTCGTCGTGCTTAAAAGCGAGACTACCTGCTGATGGGTGCACCCAAGCTAAATCTGGACACCACCGAAGCTGAACTGATTCAGCGTGTTTGCGACGGCGACACCGAGGCGTTCTATGCCCTCGTCGAGCCATGCGAACGGGGCGTCTTTACGGCTGCGATGTCGATTCTGAACAACGCGACGGATGCGGAAGAAGTGGCGCAGGAGGCTGTGTTGAAGGCCTTCGCGGCGCTACCGCGGTTCCGTCGCGAGGCGAAGTTCAGCACCTGGCTGATTCAAATCACCATCAACGAGGCACGGCTGAAGCTGCGCAAGGATCGACGGCACCTGTATGAATCGATCGATGATCCCAAGAACGACGAGGATGGCGATTATTTTCCTAAGGATTTCGCGGATTGGCGGGAGATTCCGTCCGAGGAACTGCAGAGAAAACAATTGAGAGAGGCACTGAAGCGCGCCCTGGAGGGCCTGCCCCAAAAGTATCGGGAGGTGTTGATTCTAAGGGACATCCAGCATTTAAGCATTCAGGAAACGGCGCAGGTGTTGGGGATCACGGAGGGAAGCGTCAAGACCCGGTTGCTTCGCGCGCGATTCCAGATGCGCGATGCACTCGCTCCCGGAATCGACGGGAGCTGGACCACGGGCAAGTTTGAATATGAAAAGGTGAGGCCGTGGTAGCCTAACGGTTCCGCGGCTTGTGAAACTATTTGACCCATAGTGTATCCAATGAGTGTGATTGAAATAAGCTGCCTGGAGGTTTGGCGCGAGATCTCCAATTTTCTGGACGGGGAGGTCGACGGGGATCTGCGTGCGCGTATGGAAGCGCACTTCAAGACCTGCGCGCATTGCAGCGCGGTGCTGGATGGGACCCGGAATGTCGTGAAGTTGGTCGGCGATGGCGTGGAATATAGGCTGCCGGATGGATTCAGCAAGCGGCTCTATTCAAAGATCAAAGCCGAATAGGTCATCCTGCCAAAAACCCCAAGTATCAGCCGCAGTATCCACCTGAGGTCCATTCAAACCGCCTTCTTTAAATCTGCACGGAAATTAAATTCTGGAATCAGTCCAGAGCAGTAGCAGAGTTTGCTGCGGGTCTGTCGGCAAAGAACCAGCTGCTGGAGAGGCCATCCAAGACTTCCGGAACATCGCTGTTGGTGAAAAACAGGCTGATCTTCCACTGTCCAACGGAATCTTTACTCCACAACTCGAAATAGCGATGCCGTTTTCGAATCGGCGCGCCTCCTTTTTTTGGCGTGAGTATGAACTCATGCCAGCCATAATCGCGAGCGGTGTCTCCGTCTACAACGATGTCGATAATAATGGGTCGGAGGCGGACGTGGAATTCGGCGAACATTCTGTCGAGGCGCTCGCGCAAAGCGGCTAAAGCGGCGGAGCCGTATACGCTGGGTTCACCTTCGGACATATCCGTGAAACCGGTCGGATGGAAAACCGACAGGACGCGGTCGATATCCGCAGAGTCATGCCCTTCCCGAAAATGCGTCTTTGCGACGTTGATCTGGAACTTGTCGTCCATGGAAGGTGCCCTCCGATATGCATGGGGTGGAAGTGAGCATGGGACAGCGAGCCAGTCACTTCGTTACGCATCGGATGAGGGGAGGGCTCTACGGGATTCAAGGAAGTATGTCGATTCAAGCAAAGCTAGGACACCGGGGATATGGCAGACGGCTCGGCTTCGAGCAGAAGTGTGTCTCCAACGCGAGATACCCTTCCGTGAATATGCACTCGGCGAGCGACGACCTTGAGAAGGGCCTCTCGAGGAAGCGCTTTGCGGTTCGAGTCGGCCAGTACAAATGTTGCGGCAACCCCGCGAAAATCGTTGACCGCGAAAATTGGTGGGATGCCACCGCTCAGGCAGCGGACGGCGCAATCATGATGGACTTTGCCGTTTGCCGGATTCATGACGCCGAGATAACACTTGCTGTCCACGATCTCGCCGGTGAGATCGAACGGTCCTAAGTCGGCGACGGTTACATGGGATTGGCCTGAGGCTGAGGCTGAAGTGATCGAATCGGTGACTACCTCGATCATGGTTTGATTGTCGCGAAAGATGAGCGTGCCCTTCAGGTTGACGGACTTACCGTCGAATGCGATGGCCTGGCTAGCTGCGCCGTGCTTTCCTTCGGCAACCAGGAGATAACGCGATACGGTGCCGTTGGCCTGCCCAGGCCTTTGGACGAGCAGCGCGGGATATGGGTCCGCTTCGATGACTCCTTCGAAGCCTCGGGGCTTGCCGAATTCGAATGCAGAGGCGGCGAATGGATTCTGCAGCATGGTGATGGTGACCGCCGATCCCGCCGCTGTGAATAGAAGCAAAGCGGAAACTGCACGAAGCAGGCGGCCGAGTTTTGCCGGAGCTTTGGGTAGATAGCCGACGTAAAAATCGCTCATGCCAGGACCTCTGAGGCCGGGATTTGTGGAGACTCCGTGCCTGACTGCTCGATGCGTGAGGGCTCGACGTGCGTGCCCGGTGCGTTGGGTTTCGGATCGATCCACACGCGGCCTTCGACGATCCTGGTGCGGAAGGTGGAGACTTTTTCAGTGAACGGTGCGGGCGAGGCGCCATTCTCCGGCAAATATTGGTAGCCGTGCCAGGGGCAAGTGATGCAGCCGTTGATGATTTTGCCTTCGCCGAGCGGGCCGTTCTGGTGACGGCATACGTTGGAGACGGCGGAAATCTTGCCGTCGAACTTGAAGATGGCGATTCGTTCGCCATGGAGAGAAACGACCGTTGCGCATTTTTCGGGGATGTTGTCTACGGAGCAGGCGTTCACGAAACCATTTGGAGCGGCGTCGAGTTTCATTGCATCTATTTTGCCTTCGCGCTGGGCGGCTGCGAGATGCAGGCCGATTACCGCGAGTAGGCCGCCGCCAGTGGCAACGATCAAGATGAGGCTGGTTTCGGATTGGAGTTCCCCGAGCGTAACGTGAGCGATCAGAAGGGCGTATGCGAGGTATACGAGCATGTGCAGGCTTTTCCAGATGGGCGGAGTCAGATTTCTGAGCCAGAAGTCATGACTGGTGGCGGCCATCAGGAAAAGAATTGTGAGAGCGGCGAATCCCAACTGCTGGAAGGGGAAATTGGGCAGGCTATCGAAATGCTGATTGGAGACGAATAGGCTGACGAGCGGATTTTTGTCGCCGAGGCTGTGGAACTGCACGATGGCGAATGTGCCGTGAATCAGGCCGAGGAGAAAGGTGACGACTCCGAGGTGACGCCGATTGTAGAGCAGCGGTAGGAAGCGAGAATCCAAACGGCACAGCGGGCCGATGCAGAGAATTATGTGAAGCAGAAAGAAGGCTGCGGATCCGACACCGCGAATGATCAGGGTTTCGGCGGTGGCGGTCGGGAACAACACGGCGCCGAGGCCGACCAAGAGACCGACATAGGCGACTACCCCGACTGCAACTGTTGTGTCATAGAGCCGCTTTTGACGATTCCACCCGACGGCCTGATAAACATGACTCATTGCGACTCTCCTACCGGAAACGATGCGAGGGTTTGTTTTTGCGCCAGACTGTAGAGCGTGATGTAGCCGCGTGGATTTTTCGGCAACGGATATAGCTGGCCCGGAATAAAGGCGCCGAGGAATAGCGAATCGTTTGTGGGAGCCTGGGTCGGCGATGCGGCAGAGAAATAGACCAGGACATCGGGCGCGAGGAGCGGCGTTGCCGTTGAGATTTGAAGCGCGAGGGTGCGGTCATACTTGAAAACGCGCGTCGTGAGTGTTGCGCCGTTCACGCGGAAGGCAGTTTCGGAAATCTTGGGAAGACGTGGAGTCTGCGAGGGAGTCGCCGGTGCTTCCGGCAGAGGTTGGCGAGAGGCTACGCCGCTGACGAAGAGAATGGGCAACACAACTGCAGAAGCCAGGAACGCTCGACGGTGAATCTTTCGCAGCGGCTGAATCATTGATGCGGGTTCCTTTCGTCGGGGACGTCTTTGTCGCCGCGGAGCCAACGGCGTAGCAGCAGCGGCCAGAATGCCGCCGAGCCGGGAAAGATCAGGAGGCGAAATGCGAGGCTGCTGCCGTTGGCATTTGGATCGAGGCGCTTCACGCCGACGGTTACGAAGGCGAATGCGAAGATGAATCCTACTGCTGCGTAGAGGAACAAAATATCGGTTAGGAGAATGGCGATGCGTTCGTACATTTATTTCTACTCGATCGGAATAGTCAGACCGGTGAGATGACCGGAGTCTTCGGCGGCGAGCCAGAGGGCCAAGTCGGCTACTGCGGCTGGCTGCAGCCATTTCGCGAAATCTGCGCCGGGCATGGATTTGCGATTCGCGGGAGTATCCATGGTTCCCGGCAAAATGACATTGGCGGTGAGGCCGGCGTCTCTATTTTCGAGCGCGACGGTGCGCACCAGTGTCGCGAGGGCGGACTTGAATGTGACGTAAGCGGCCAATCCGGCGTGCGGCTCGGCGGCGGCGAGGCTGCCGATCGCTACGATGCGGCCCTTACCGGATTTGCGGAGGTGCGGAATTGCGGCGCGCAGGATGTAGAAGGCGGAAGTTAGATTCAGATCGCGCATTTGATCCCAGGTGGCGTCGTCCGTTTCTGCCACGCTCTGGCCGCCGGCAAATCCACCGAGAACGTGGACGAGGACATCGAGCTTCCCATGGCGCGCGACTATCGACTCGACCGCGTCGCGGACTGCGGCGGACTTTGTGAAGTCGACCGGAAGGGCTGTGAAATTTGGCGCGGGAAAGTCGTCGTTCGAAATGGTGCGGGAAGCACCGATGACGGTGGCGCCGGCGGCGAGGAATCGTTGAGTGACCGAGGTTCCCAAGCCTCCCTTTGCGCCGGTGATGAGTACTACTTTGTCGTTCACATAGACTCCTGATTTGCCGCAGCGTTGCTGGCCTCACGAAATGAGAGTGCGATGAGTGCAAAAAGTTTCAACGGCGGCGTTTGGGCATAATCCGGTGTCTTTCAGGAGGCGGGTCGAAGCGCGAGTTCCAGCCTTTGGCGGGTGTCGCCACGTGAGCAGGGATTGCCCGCCCAATATTCCATCGAAATGAAGTCCTTCGCTGTGGTTATTTCGGTGAAGCTGACGGTGGCGGCATCGGAGCGATGGACGCACAGTGAAAATGGCCCTGGGGTGGGCTCGTGTGAAGCGTGGAGCGCTCGAAGCCATTGCTTCGTTCCGGCGGCTTTGCTGGACCAAGCCTTTTCGCAGATGGCTCCTCGCTCGCTCTCCGCTGACGTGTCAGAAAGGCTGGATGAGAACCAATGCCTGCGTGTCCAGGGAAATTCGAACTTCGATGTGCGATGGCCGTCCCACCGCCACTCGGTGATCTTTCGTTCTGATTGGAAAATGCCGATTAAGCGAAATGGGAGCATACCTTCACGACTTATTCGGTCGTAGGCAGCGCGCACGGTTCGAAGATCAGATTCGGCGATCAATTGCGCAATCACGAGGCCGCGGGTTTGCGTCTTTTTCAGCGCGGCTCTGCTTGGGACATCATTCCAGTTGAGGAGCGCGAGAAGAATTGCGCGGTCATTGCAGGCGATCCAGGTGCCACCTGAGATCTCGCTCGGGCAGACGATGTGAAGTCCATTTCGGTGCGCGGTTTTCGGTGGTAGCGCCGTTGGCCTGGTCAGAAGCTCATCGCGATTCATTCCGGCCAGATAGCCATCGTCGGTTGGAATAAAGCTGAGCGTGCACATGAACTTAATCGGCGATGGGAAACTGCACTGCTTGCCGTGAGACCTCGAGCCAGTCCTTGAAAACGGCCAGTGCGGTTGCAGGCTGATATCCGCGCTCGCGATTTGCGGCGCCTATCTTATAAACGAGAACCCACTGACGATACAACGTCCGATACGCAGACCACAACGAATGGCGTGCGTCATAAATGTTGGTGGCTTCCGACGCCGCGCCATTCAGTTCGATGATCGTGAATCCTCGACCTGAGCGCAGGCTATCGTCGCTTTCGTATCGAATGTCGTAGCGGCCGATGAAAAAGCCTGGCAGTTTCTGACTGATCCTGTCGATCGCCTCGCGAAGCTTTTCGCTGTAGAGGTCCCAGCCATCCTCAAAGATGCAACCCTGGCAATGGTTCCCGGCCTCTACCAATCGAACGCTTTTACCAACCGACGGAATTTGTTCGGTCTTGGAACCCAGCCTGTCGCAATAGGTCCTGGCGATTAACCGCGCACGCGGATCCGCATCGATCAATTCTCGGATGGTGCGTAAACCATCTCCGGTTACCGTCGGAAATTGTTTGCGGGTGATTCCGAAAATATGCCCGGTACGCTCCTGCGGCAACCGGTAATAGAAAAGTCCAGCCTCTTTCGGGCCCGCGATGTATCGTTGCAAGACTAGCGGTGCATCGACTTGCGACAAATATTCTTCCGCCTGATTCAGCGATTGAATTTTCTTGAAGCCTGCGCCACGCTGCGCTACATCGGGCTTCAGTACGATTGGAAATTCGAGTCTTTCGCGTTCGCAAATTGCTTTGATGGTGGCGAGGCGTTCCTCGACGCTGCCGTCCGCAATGCAGTATCCCGCGGCCGTTGATTCCGGCGACGTCGCCATCAGCTCCCGCAAAATCTGAATCTTCGATTCGCCGACAATTCCACCATTCTTCTGATTAAGATTCGCGTTGGCCGGCAACGACAGCCCGCGATAGCGAACTCCCAGCCACGCGCAAATCGCCGCCAGCGGCGCGTAAAAGATCCAGGCCGGCCAAAACTCCCAGCGCACCATTCGCGCCAGGGCTAACCCGACCCGCTTGCTAACCGCGCTTCCCCACTTCTTCCACAGCGTTACCAATGCAAACAGACTCAACCCAAACAAAGTCATGACGCCGAGCCTCTGCTTCGCGGCCGTTACGTGCTGGGTGGGGGCCAAATGAATCGCCGCAAAAACGAGAACGACCCAGATGAGCGCGGAAACCGCGGTTATTCCCGCAAAAACCTTTGCGGGCATACGGCCAAGTCCCGCCGAAACATATGCGGCAACCCGTGTGCCAGGAAAAAAACGACTGATCGCCAGGCCCAGCCGGCCATCCCTTCCCGTTCGATTGCTGGCCGGCCGCTCTATCCCGCCAAACCACTTCTTGAACCAGGGTCTCTGTACGAGCGATGGTCCAACTGCCCGCGCAAGCGCATATACGCCCAGATCGCCAATCCACAAGCCTACAAACGCGCTAACAAAAGCTAGTCTCGAATCCAGAGCACTCGAAATCGTCAGAGTCGCAGCGGTGATTGTCGCGCCGTCTTCCGAAAGAAAGCCGCCCAGCACAATCGCGCCGACCAGCAACAAAGCATTTCCGCAATGTGGGGGCATCACGCACACGGGAATATTCCCCCTCAGCTCGCCAGCATCGCTTTGTGTTTTAGCGTTGATGGCGCCACGCCAAATTCCAGGGGCACGGTGATTCCGAATTCGTGGCAGATCAAGCGAATGATCGCGTAGTGATGAATGGCGTGACCGATGCAGTAGGCAAGTTCGCGGCTGACGTTGGATTCCATCGCCGCCGGCTTCGAGCTTCCATATCCAACGCTGCTTATGACCGTGCATTCACGGGCAAGGGTGTCCGCCGTGCAGGGCTTCAGGGCTCGCAGCACATCGCACGTCGCGACGCTTGCATAGGTCACTTCGCCCTGCAATCGTTGATTCCGGTCGCGGGCGTCGTAGTTGATTTCACCGGAGCGCAATCCACGGATCAGGCTTTGAAAGTGCTCGAGCACGTGGCGATAGTGCCCGCCGATCGCGGCATGGAACGGAGCGCCGGCACTGCGCGAGTAGGTATGATCGCCGAGCTCAAATAACAAGCTCAAGCCCTGCAATAAAACGTCCTGCGCCGCTTGAATCAAATCCAGCGTGGCCATCGGTGTCACGTTCCGTGGAGCGAAGTTTTGTGGGACTGAAGATGCGTTCATCGTGTTCATCCGGCTCTCCCTGATGGCTGATTCCGCTGGTTTTGCGTCGTCAAGCGTGAGAGTCCACCGGAAATGAAAAGTTTCAGAAATCGGTTTGCGGTAGGGTCCCCTGAGCCGAGTGTTTCTTTTCTCAGTGCTCCGTATCAGACGAGATGTCCCACGCCATGACGGAGAAGAACTTGTCGTGCAGCAGAGCACCATCATCGAGACAGGTCTACTGAGCGGCAGTGCGGCCTGGATAGCTGGAGGTGAACCTGTCCATGCACCTCGGCCTCCGAGAAGCCATGGTTCGTATCAGCTTCGAGTTGCGCAGAGTCCAGAAGATCTTCGCGCCGTGCTGCGCTTGCGATACTTCGTTTTCAGTCTGGAATTAGGCGAAGGTCCGGAGTCGGCCTTCGAACAAGGATACGAATCCGACGAGTTCGATACCGTTTGTGATCATTTGCTCGTTGAACATATTCCGACTGGGCAAGCGGTCGGCACCTACCGCGTTCAGACCGGCCAAGTTGCGGCGCAGAATCGTGGCTACTACAGCGCGCGCGAGTTTGACTTCGCCCCTTATGAAGGATTGCGCAATTCAATGTTGGAGCTGGGTCGCGCCTGCATCCATCGCGACCATCGCACTTTCGATGTGCTGATGCTGTTGTGGCGCGGAGTTGTCGCGTACGCATTGCAGCACGGTGCACGTTATCTAGTCGGGTGCTCTTCGCTGACGTCGCAATCCCTTTACGAAGGTTCTGAAATGTATTGGCACCTGAGGCCGTTTTTGGCTGAGCCCGCGTTACAAACGAACCCGCTCCCTGAGTATGAGATACCCATCGGGGAAACCTCTGCTTCGCATTTCTCTCCAAAACCCCCGAAGCTGCTCCGCGCCTATCTCTCAATAGGAGCGCGCATTTGCGGTGCCCCAGCGATTGATCGGCAATTTAAAACCATCGACTTCCTGACTCTTCTGGACCTTCATCAGATGTCTTCAGTCGCGCGCGCACGCTTCCTCCAGGGCTCCTGAACATCCTCGCAGATATTTCCCCGCCGAGAGTGAAACCTTCCTGTGCATCCGGTATCCCACGACTGCACAGAGAGAAATTCGAATCGTGCAGAAAGAAATTGAAACGCAAAGAGGAGAAACCATGAAGAGGTCTCGCAGTCTGAAATTGATTTTGTTCGCTGTCGTCGCGACGCTACTCGGCGTCTATGCGCCTAGCGCTTCTGCTCAACACACTTCGTCACAATTCCAGGGACCAAAAGCCAACAAAGGAACCGTGACGCACAGCACCAAGGATGGCAAAAGTGTTCTGACGTTGTCGGATGATTTCGTTGTGCCCGACACGCCAGATCCGCATTGGCAGGTCGTCGATTCCGACGGCAACGTCTACCTGCTAGACAAACTCAAGACCAAAGCGTTTATCGGCACGAGCTACAAGAAGGAAATCGTTGTTCCTAGCTACGTCAAGGACGTATCCAAGGTAGTCATTTGGTGCGCGTTTGCGGAAGTCAACCTAGGCGAGGCGAAGTTCAGCTCGCCGGTGAAGTAAATCGGCCCAACGACAGAGGGGGCCGCGGTCGGCGACTCTTGCGGAAGCGGCCCGTCCTTCAGGAAAAAAAATGAAAACGTCAAAAACACTTCTCTATGCAATAGCGTTATTCGGATCGGCAGCTGCGGTATCTGATTCCATCAGCGCCCAGACATCCGAACGCAAGTCACTCACGCTCGACGGCGCCGAGCGCGTCATCGCAGCGTCAAAAGCGGAAGCTGCGAAGCTTAAGGCTCCGGGCGGAGTAGTCGCCGTCGTCGACGCCGGCGGCAACCTGATGGCTCTCGAGCGAATCGATGGCACATTTGCGGCCGGAGCAACCATTTCCATTGGCAAAGCGCGGACCGCCGTCCTCTTTCAGAAACCAACAAAAGTTTTCGAAGACATCATCAACAAGGGCCGTACCGCAATGACGGCATTGCCAGACAGCCTGTTCACGCCCCTGCAAGGCGGCATTCCGGTGGTCTCGGATGGCCAAATCATCGGTGGGGTCGGGGTGAGCGGCGCGTCCAGTGCCGCACAAGACGAACAGCTCGCGATCGCCGGGGCGGATGCCGCGAAATCGTTTGGCGGCGACTCGCGCGCCACAGCGACTTTGCCGGTCAGCTTCTTTGGCAAGAACGAGGTGGATGAGTCGTTCGCGAAGGGCGGCAAATTACTCGACGACTCGGCAGGCCGCAACTATATGGTCCATACCAGTCGCCGCGAGGGTCCCGGCCAAGTCGAAGTTCATACCAAGGATGCGGACATCCTCTACGTGCTGCAAGGCAACGCAACGGTTGTGACCGGCGGAACGATGGTAGACGGCAAGAACATCGCTCCCGATGAAATCCGCGGCCGCGAAATCATTGGAGGTGAAACGCGCAAGCTGGTTCCGGGTGACGCGATGATAATTCCCAACAACGTTCCCCACTGGTTCAAGGAAGTGCAGGCGCCGTTCCTCTACTTCGTGGTCAAGGTTCGTTAGAGAGGGAGGAAATGACCATGAGACCCAGCCCAATCACGCTTGCCATTTTGCTTTTTAGCACGCTCACGCCTATGGCTTCAGGGCAGAACTGGGCGGCTCAACAGCCGCCCTATGGGCGCCCCGATGCGACAATCGATCTTCGCACGACAGCCGGAACGCAGCTCGTCAAAGGGGAATGGCGCTACAGCGACGTGAAGGTCACCGAGATCGATTCTCGGGCAGTCGGTGCGGACCTGAAGCCCAGCGGCGATCCCGTTCGCACCTACGACTACACCCCACATGCCGGTGCAGCCGGATTCGATGATTCGAACTGGGAAATCTTGGACCCGGCGACGCTCGACGCACGACGCGGCGGCGGAAAAGTTTGTTTCAACTGGTATCGCATCAATGTCACGATCCCCGAGAAAGTCGCGGCATTTAACGTCACAGGCTCAAGCGTATCCTTCGAAATTGTGATTGATGATTATGCCGAGATCTGGGTGAATGGCGACCTCCCCACTGTGCTGGGTCAAAGCGGCGGTCGCGTTGTCAAAGGATGGAACGCGCCAAATAAAGTGATCCTGACGCGCAACGCACAGCCTGGCCAGAAATTTGAAATTGCCGTTTTCGGCTTCAACGGCCCAGTTTCGAAGAGCCCACCGAACTTCATCTGGATCAAATCGGTCACACTCGATTTCTACGGTGGGGCGCACGGCAGCGGTATTCAGCAAGTGGAAACGAAGATCATTCGCAATGACCCCGCGCTCGATAGTCTGGTTTCTCCGGATGCGAAGATAGAAAAACTGGCGGGTGGGTTTGGCTTCACCGAAGGCCCCGTTTGGGTCAGCGATGGCAGCTATCTGCTTTTCAGCGATCAGAACAATAATCTCATCTATCGCTGGTCTGAAGATGAAGGCGTTTCGATCTACCGCACGCATAGCGGCTACTCGGGCATGGATATCGGCGAGTATGGCCAGCCCGGTTCGAACGGTTTAACGCTCGACGATCAGGGTCGCGTCACCATCAATGAGCACGGCAATCGTCGTGTCACGCGCCTTGA
>Ga0136846_1230481_pt1 | contig 18476 bp, 22 predicted proteins | sample HopSoiMetagenom2_FD_96841 | JGI IMG/M metagenome (GOLD analysis project Ga0136846, IMG submission 96841) | Grasslands soil microbial communities from Hopland, California, USA - 2 Assembly 2016 (version 4) | ecosystem: Environmental > Terrestrial > Soil > Grasslands | place: USA: Hopland...
AATAGCAGCGGCCTCGTGTGCACCGTCCCACCGGGGCACTACTTCATGATGGGCGACAACCGGGACAATTCGAGCGACAGCCGCGTCTGGGGATTCGTCCCGGACGAAAATATCGTCGGCAAGGCCTTCTTCATTTGGCTGAACCTGAACGACCTCGGGCGGTTCGGATCGTTCCGCTGATCTGAGCAGGGGGAGAAAAATGCGCAGCACATCCGCGCGTAGCACACAGCAGGGCCTGAGCCTGATGGGGCTGATCTTCGTCTTCGCCATCGTAATCCTCGTTGCGATCTTCGGCATGAAGCTCGTGCCGTCGTACCTCGAGTACCGCTCCGCGAAGAACGCGATCGACGCCCTCGCCCGTTCGGGCGGGGCGACGCCGACGGACATCCGGCGCAACTTCGAGTCGCGCTCGGTGATCGTCGGCATCGAAGCCGTCAAGCCCTCGGACCTGGACATCACGAAGCAGGGCAACCAGGTCGTGATCAGCTTCGCCTACCGCAAGGAGGTGCCGCTGTTCTCGAACGTCGGCCTGTACATCGACTACCGCGCCAGCTCCGGGGGCGACTAGATCGCGGCGTCCCTCGAGGAACGGCTTGGCCACCGTTTCGCGCGCCCGGGGCTTCTCGCGCAGGCGCTGACGCACCGCAGCTTCGGGCCGGAGCACAACGAGAGACTGGAATTCCTCGGCGACGGCGTGCTGGGCTGCGCGGTCGCCGGCGAGCTGTACGACCGTTTCCCGCGTCTTACCGAAGGCAAGCTCACGCGTCTTCGCGCCAACCTGGTGCGAGAGGAGACGCTCGCCGAGGTGGCGCGGGAACTCGGCCTCGCGCCTCTCCTAAAACTCGGCGAGGGAGAGCTCGCCGCGAGCGCCGAGCCGCGCCAGTCCATCCTCGCCGACGCGCTGGAGGCTCTTTTCGGTGCGCTATTCCTCGATGGCGGATACGACGCTGCCCGCAGGGCCATGCTCGCTGCCTTCGGCGAGCGCCTCGACCGCCTGGACCCCGAGCAGCCCAGCAAGGACGCGAAAACCGAGCTGCAGGAAGTGCTGCAGGCAGCGCATCGGCCGCTCCCGGTGTACCGCGTGGTGTCGGTGCACGGGGCAGCCCACCGCCAGTCGTTCGAGGTCGAATGCCTGGTGCAAGACCTCATTGCCAAGGGCACAGGAAGCTCGCGCCAGAAGGCAGAGCAGGGCGCCGCGCGCGCCATGCTGGAGAAGCTGGCGTGAAGCATCGGTGCGGAACCGTGGCGCTCGTCGGGCGGCCGAACACCGGCAAGTCGAGCCTGCTCAACAAGCTGGTCGGCGAGAAGCTTTCCATCGTATCGCCGCGGCCGCAGACCACCCGGCACCTCGTCACCGGCATCCTCACGCGCCCGGGCTGCCAGTACGTCTTCGTCGACGCGCCAGGCAATCCGCCGCACCTGAAGAGCGTGCTGCAAAAGGCGCTCAATCGTCGCGTGGCGGAAGCCGCGAGCCAGACCGACGTCGTTCTGTTCGTGGTTGAAGCGCCCCGCTTCGGCGCAGAAGACAAGGCCGCCCTCGAGCGAATCCCGGCCGGGCAGAAGGTCATCGCCGTGCTGAACAAGGTCGACACGGTCAAGCACAGCGCCGAGCTCATTCCGTATCTCGAGCGCTTGAGCAAGTCCCGCAACTTCACCGCGCTCGTGCCGGTGAGCGCGCGTACCGGCAAGAACCTGCCTGAGCTTCTCCGCGTTGTCGCCGACGCCTTGCCGGAAGGCCCGGCGGCCTACCCCGAAGACCAGCTCACCGACAAGGACGAGCGCTTCTTCGCCGCCGAGATGCTGCGCGAGAAGCTCTTCCAGACGCTGGGCGAAGAATTGCCCTACCGCTGCGAAGTGCTCATCGACAGCTTCAAGGAAGAAGGCCGGCTGCGGCGCATCGAAGCCTCGATCCTGGTGGAGCGCGAGAGCCAGAAAGCCATTGTGCTCGGTACCGGCGGCGAGCGGCTCAAGGCCATGGCCACCGCCGCGCGCAAGGACCTGGAGCGCCTCTTCGAGGGTAAGGTGTACCTCGGCGTGTGGGTCAAGGTGCGGCGTGCATGGACGGATGACGCACGGGTCCTGCGACAATTGGGCTATGAGTAGCAGAAGCGCAAAGGCAGAATGAAAAAGCGAGCCGATCACGAGCCCGGCTACGTTCTGCACACGTATGCCTACAAGGAGACGAGTCTGATCGTCGAGACGTTCACGCGCCGGCATGGACGCGTGGCGCTCCTCGCCCGCGGCGCGCGCCGGCCACGATCGGCAATGCGCGGCGTGCTGCTCGCTTTCCATCCGCTGCGCCTGGGCTGGAGCGGCTCCGCCGAGCTTTCGAACCTCATGCAAGCGGAATGGGGCGGGGCGCTGCAGCCGCTGGCTGGACGGGCCTTAATGTGCGGCTTCTATCTGAACGAGCTTGTCCTGCGCCTGCTGCCGCGCGAGGATCCGCACGAAGCGCTCTTCGATGCCTATAGCGAAGCGCTCGGACGCCTGTCGGCCGGCGAGCCCTACCACGCGGTCCTGCGCAGCTTTGAAAAGCGCATGTTGACGGAGCTCGGCTATGCGCCGCTCTTCGATCGCGACGCGCTCTCCGGCGATCCGATCGAGCCCGGCAGCTCCTATGCGTACGAGCCCGACCGCGGACCGGTCCGCTCGTCGAGGGGGGACCTGCTGGTCAGTGGACGGACGTTGCTCGATCTTGCCGCCGACGATTACACGCGCACGGAAACCCGCGATGAGGCGAGATACCTCATGCGCGCCTTGATCGGCCAGCGGCTGCATGGGCAGACGCTGCACACACGCAACGTCCTCCTCGAGCTGAACGACCTGTGATCGAGCTCGGCGTCAATGTCGATCACGTCGCCACGGTGCGCCAGGCGCGGCGCACGTACGAGCCCGATCCGGTGTGGGCGGCGGTCGAGGCGCATCTCGGCGGCGCCGACGGCATCACGTGCCACCTGCGAGAAGATCGCCGGCACATCCAGGACGAGGACGTACGGCGCCTGCGCGAGCTCACGCACATCAAGCTCAATCTCGAAATGGCCGCCACCGAGGAGATGGTCGGCATCGCCTGCCGCATCAAGCCGGAGATGGCGATGCTGGTGCCCGAGGGACGGGCGGAGATCACCACCGAAGGCGGGCTCGACATCGTCTCGCAGGAGTCGCGCCTGAAGATCATGGTGAAGCGGCTGCTCGACGCCGGTATCCGCGTTTCGGTTTTCATCGATGCCGAACTGAAGCAGCTCGAGGCCGCGCATCGCGTCGGCGCAACCGTGTGTGAGATCCATACCGGGCCTTACGCGCACGCATTCCACTCCAAGGGCCGCGACGCCGAGAGCCCGGCCGTCGTTGCGGAATTAGGCAGAATCCAGAAGGCGGGTGCCGCGATCCGCGACCTCGGCATGCGCTTCAACGCTGGCCATGCGCTCAACTACTTCAACGTCCAGCCGGTAGCGGCGCTCGCCGGCGTGCGCGAATTGCACATCGGTCATGCCATCGTCAGCCGGGCGCTCTTCGTCGGCATGCGCGAAGCCGTGCGCGAGATGAAGCGCCTGATGGTGTCAGCGGCGAAATGATCTTCGGAGTCGGCACGGACGTGGTCGAGATCGAGCGCATCAAGGGCGCGCTGCAGCGCCACGGCGAGCGCTTCGCGCTGCGCATCCTCTGTCCGCCGGAGCTCGAGCGCTTCAAGCGCCACCGTCTGCCGGCAAACTATCTCGCCAAGCGATTCGCCGCCAAGGAAGCGTTCACGAAAGCGCTCGGCACCGGCATCAAGTCGCCGGCCAACTGGCACGGTGTGTGGGTACGCAACCTCGCGTCTGGTAAGCCGGTGCTGGAATATTCCGATGCTTTGGCGGCGTTGCTGAAAAAGCGCGGCATTACGTCTGCTCATTTGTCGCTCTCCGATGAGCGCGGCGTAGCCTTCGCCACGGTGATCCTCGAGTGCGAAAAGTAAGGCTGCCACCCGGGCCGGTGGTGGTAGATGTCGTCGGTCCCACGCTCACCGAAGACGATCTCAAGCGCATCCGTCATCCGGCGGCAGGCGCGGTGATCCTCTTCGCGCGCAACTACGAAAACCCCGATCAGCTGGCCGCGCTGACGGCGGACATTGAAAGGCAACGTGAGCCCGCGCTTCCAATTTGCGTCGACCATGAGGGTGGACGCGTGCAGCGGTTCAAGGAAGGCTTCACGCTGATTCCGCCGATGCGGGCACTCGGCAAGCTGTGGGACCGCGATCGGGAGCTGGGGCGCGCTGCGGCTACCGCCGTCGGCTACGTCATCGCCTCGGAGCTCGGCGCGCACGGCGTCGACTTTAGCTTCGCGCCGGTCCTGGACCTCGACTACGGCGGCAGCTCGGTGATCGGCGATCGCGCGCTGCACTTCGATCCAACCGCGGTCGGCGCGCTCGGCGCTTGCCTCGTACGCGGATTTGCGCAGGGCGGCGTGGCGGCGGTGGCGAAGCATTTTCCGGGACATGGCTATGCCGAGGCCGATTCGCACGTCGCGGCGCCAAAGGACGAGCGCCCATTCAAGGACATCGCAAAGAAAGACATCGCGCCCTACAGGATGGTGATGGATGCCGGGCTGGCGGCGGTAATGCCGGCGCATGTGATCTATCCGCAGGTGGATGCCGAGCCGGCCGGCTATTCCAAGCACTGGCTGCAGCAGGTCCTGCGCACGCAGCTGGGATTCAAAGGCCTTATCTTTAGCGACGACCTATCGATGGAAGGTGCCGCTGTCGCCGGTGGCCCACCCGAACGCGCCCGCGCGGCTCTCGCAGCGGGCTGCGACATGGTCCTGCTGTGCAACAACCCGGAAGGGCTGGACGCGCTGCTCGATTCGCTCGCGGATGTGCAGCTCGCGAATGTCGAGGGTTGGGCGAAGATGCGGCGGCAGGGCGGGCGCGATCTGCGCAAGAGCGTCGCCTACCGCGAGGCGCACGAAGTGCTGCAGAAGCTCGCCTAACGCGGGAAAGCTGGCCCGGCTAGGCGCGCTCCATATACGTGCCTTCGGCAGTGTCGATCTTGATCTTCTCGCCAGCGCTGATGAAGGGCGGCACCTGCACCGTAATGCCCGTTTCCATCTTGGCCGGCTTGAAGGAGTTGGTGGCCGTGGAATTCTTGATGCCCGGCTCGGTATCGACGACTTCGAGCACCACGGAAGGCGGCAGCTCGACGCCGATGGCGCGGCCGTTGTAGAAGTTGATCTGTACTTCGGCGTTCGGCAGCAGGTAGCCCGCCTGACCTTCGAGGAAATCCGCCGGCAGCGACAGCTGCTCGTAGTTCTCCTTGTCCATGAAGACGTAGCTGTCGCCGTCCTGATAGAGAAACTGCATATCGCGCGGGTCGACGAAGGCGCGTTCGACCTTGTCTTCCGTGCGGAAGCGCTGATTGGTTTTGGTGCCGACCTCGATATCCTTCATCTCGACCTGCATGAAGGCGCCGCCGCGACCGCCGACGTGCACGTGATAGCTCTTGAGCACGCGCCAGACGCGCTTATTCCACTCGAGCAGGTTGCCGGGACGGATCTGGACTGCTTCGACTTTTGCCATGGGATTGCGCCGCCTGCGAAAAAGGCGCGAATTTTACCGCATTTATAATCAAATCAATGGCGTTTGACGCGAAGAGCTTCGTCTCGGGCTTACCCAACCTGCCCGGGGTGTACCGCATGCTGGGGAAGGAAGGCGAGGCGCTGTACGTCGGCAAGGCGCGCGACCTGAAGAAGCGCGTTGCGTCGTACTTCAACAAGACCGGACACGGTCCACGTACGCAGGTGATGGTGAGCCAGGTGGCGGCGATCGAGGTGACTGCCACCCGTTCGGAGGGCGAGGCGCTCCTCCTCGAGAACAACCTCATCAAGAGCCTCGATCCGCGCTACAACATCCTTTTCCGCGACGACAAGTCCTATCCCTACCTGATGGTGACCGGTCACCGATACCCCAGGCTCGGTTTCCATCGCGGCGCGAAGGACAAGCGTCATCGCTATTTCGGGCCGTTTCCGCATGCCTACGCCGTGCGCGAGTCGATTCAGCTTCTTCAGCGCGTTTTTCGTCTACGCACCTGCGAAGACACGGTATTCGAAAACCGCTCGCGTCCGTGCCTCCTGCACCAGATCCAGCGCTGTACGGCGCCGTGCACCGGCAAGATCGCACCCGAGCCGTACGCAGAGGACGTGGCGAACGCGATGCTTTTCCTCGAGGGCCGCGAGGACGACGTGATCCGCGGCCTGACCGACAAAATGCAGCGCGCCTCCGAAGCTCGCCACTACGAGCAAGCGGCGATCTACCGCGACCAGGTACGCGCGCTCGGCAAGATGCAGGCGCGGCAATATGTAGAGTCCAATCGAGGCGTGGACGCCGACGTGGTCGCTTGCGAGATCGAGGGCGGCATCGTGTGCGTCAACCTGGTGATGATCCGGGGCGGGCGGCATGTGGGAGACCGCAGCTTTTTCCCATCGAATGCGGAGGGCGCCGCCGCGGCGGAGGTGGTGGGGGCATTCCTCGAGCAGCACTATCTAGAGCAACCGAAGCCCGGCCTGGTCATCGCCGCCGAGCCCGTCGACATCGAAGACATCGACGTGCTGACGCCCTCGCATGGCGAACGGCGGGTCTGGCTCGACATGGCGGCCAAGAATGCGCGCCTGGCCATCGCACAGCGCGTGCGCGACCGCGCCACGCAGGAAGGGCGCCTTTTCGCGTTGCGCGACACGCTGGGACTGCCCGAAGGCGCCAACCGCATCGAGTGCTTCGACATCAGCCATACGATGGGGGAGGCGACGGTGGCCTCCTGCGTGGTATATGACCGGCAGCAGATGCAGAAGTCCGAATACCGCCGGTTCAACATCCGCGGCATCACGCCGGGGGACGACTACGCCGCCATGCGGCAGGTGCTGACGCGCCGCTACGAGCGCGTCACGGCTCAGGCGGGCAGGATGCCGGACCTGGTCCTCATCGATGGCGGCAAGGGGCAGGTCGGTGTGGCGCGCGGCGTGCTTGCGGACCTCGGGCTGCACCAGGTATGCATCGTCGGCGTGGCGAAAGGACCCGAGCGCAAGCCCGGGCTCGAAGAGCTGATCATCGAGTCGGAATCGACGTCGCTACAGCTCGCCCCGTCGCACCCGGGCCTGCATCTCATCCAGGCGATCCGCGACGAAGCGCACCGATTTGCGATCGTCGGCCACCGCGCGCGGCGCGGGAAGAAGCGCACCACGTCCATGCTGAACGAAATCCCGGGCATCGGCGCCAAGCGCCGCCAGGCTTTGATCGAGCATTTCGGCGGGCTGCGCGGCGTTCAAGCCGCGGCGGTGGACGATATCGCGAAAGTCGAAGGCATCAGCCGGCCCCTGGCAGAGCGCATCTACCGGCACCTCCATGACTCGGCGGCCGTCGCGTGATCGTCCTCAACGTGCCCAACTTGGTGACGCTGTCGCGCATCGTCCTGATTCCGCTCATCATCGGCCTCTACTACGTGCCCGACACTTGGCTTTCTTGGCACGGCAAGAACGCGGCCGCGACCGCCATCTTCATCCTCGCCGCCATCACGGACTGGCTGGACGGCTACCTGGCCCGTCGCCTGAACCAGCTCTCCGCGTTCGGCGAATTCCTGGATCCGGTGGCCGACAAGCTGATCGTGGTTGGCGCCTTGATCGTCCTTCTTTACCTGGGACGGCTCGACATGCTCGTCGGGCTGATCATTATCGGCCGCGAAATCGCCATCTCGGCCCTGCGTGAGTGGATGGCGAAGGTGGGGCAGGCGAGTAGCGTGGCCGTAGCCTTCATCGGCAAGCTCAAGACCGCGACCCAGATGGTGGCGATCCCGCTCCTCCTCTATCAGGACGTGCTCTTTACGCTCGATTGCCAGTGGCTCGGTACCATCCTCATCAACATCGCGGCGATCCTGACCGTCGCATCGATGCTCTATTACCTACGCAAGGCGCTACCCTATGCAGGGGTGCGCGCTTGATATAATTCGACCCCTTCGCGGGAATAGCTCAGTTGGTAGAGCGCAACCTTGCCAAGGTTGAGGTCGGGAGTTCGAGACTCCTTTCCCGCTCCAGAATCCGAAGGGAAGGCGCCATTGCATGAGCCTTCCCTTTTTTGTTCCGTCCCGGGCGGGATGGCAGAAGGGTTATGCAGCGGCCTGCAAAGCCGTCTATGCCGGTTCGAGTCCGACTCCCGCCTCCACACGCGTCTCGGAACGAAGGTTGCTGCAGTTGGGCTTCCACACAGGAGGTCCTATGTCCCCGACCGCATTCCGCTTCTCATCGCTCGCCCTGGCTGTGCTCGCCGGCTGCGCCTCGGAAAGCCCCGTGACGCCAGCTCCAGCGCCCGTGGTGATTACCACCGCGCCGCAGCCTAATAGCCAAGTCGTCGTCCCGCAGCCGAGCGGCCAGGCCGTCGTGGTACCGCAAGCCGGCGCCGGCTCGGCCGTCGTCGTAGCCCCTGCAGCGGCGCCGCTACGCGCAGGATTCGGCCGCGTGGAGTCGATTACGGCCCTCCCGGGCGTCGCGGCAAGCGGCGGCACGACCAATAGCGTGAATCGCCGCCTCGCTCTGCGCATGGACGACGGCTCGCTTCAATATCTCGATACGCCGGCATCGCCGCTTTCGGTTGGAGACCGGGTGGAGCTCACTTCGGACGGGAAGATGCGGTTCCCCGTGCCCTGAGCGGCAATACTTTGCAAACGGCCGCCATCAGGCGGCCTTGCCGAGAATTTTGCACAGTGCGCCCTGCGGATCGCATGGTAAATCTGCGTCGTGCACCGCTTTTCAACGCTCATGCTCCAGGCATCGCAGGTTTTCGGCGCCCCGGCATACCTCGCCCGGGCGCTCGGTTGCGCCCCGCATGACGTGTATCAGTGGATCGCGGGAGCCGAGTTTCCGACGCCGGCGCAGTGCCAGCATCTGGAGACGCTGCTGGAGGACGTCCTTGCGCAGCGGGGCGTCCGGCAGAGCCAGTACCGGCGCTGGAGCGACCGCGATCGCGAGCCGGCCGCAGCCTAGGCACCGCTCACTCGCGCCCCACCCAAAGCAGCTAGAGTTATCCGTTAGTCACTCCGCCCGGGTGGCGAAACGGGTAGACGCAGCAGACTTAAAATCTGCCGGCCGCAAGGCCATGCCGGTTCGAGTCCGGCCCCGGGCACCAGAACGGTAATCCTGCCGGCATGCCGCTTGCTGACAACATCGTTCGGCATGGATGAGGCATCACAGCGAGTACTGGACGAGCGCGACGAGAATCTCGTGCGCTGGGCGCGCGAGCTCGGCGTAACCTACGAGGAGCTGGTCTCCACCATCGACTACGCGGGACCGACGTTCAAGGACTTGACCTTGTCGAGCGAGGCACGTCTCGCCGGGTCGACGTCCATGCCGTCGTAGAGGACGTAGTCGAAGCTGCCGTCGTAAGACACCACGCGGGCCGGATTCCCCATCACGACGGCGCGCGCGGGCACGGTCTTGTTCACCACGGAGCCGGCGCAGATCACCGCGTCGTCACCTACGGTTATGCTGCCGACGATCACCGAATGGGCCCCGATGAAGACCCGGTTGCCGATGGTCGGCGCCCCCGGTCCTTCGCTCGAGGGCGCGGTCCCGATGGTCACGTTCTGCGCCAAGCTGCAATTGTGGCCGATGCGCGCCTGCGCTTCGAGAATGATCGAGCCGTAGTGGCCGATGTAGATGCCGTCGCCGATTTCGCACTCCGCCGGCAGGCTGATGCCGGTCACGATCTCGACCGCCTTCTGCGCCACCGCGACGAACGGCCGGGCAATCCAGCCCACTAGACCGCCACGTGTCACCGCCGCGCGCGACGCGCGGTACACGCAGCTCGCCCAAAATCCTTGCGACAGGAAGAGGGTGCGCAGCGCCGGGTCGTTGGTCACCCGGTAGCGGCGAAAATCCTTGACGATGTGCTCCCACCAGGGCGTGTGGTGGAGCTCCAGCCGGGCGCCGTCGCCGACCTGGATCCACGCTTCGTTCGCTTTCTGTCTAGGCGCTTGTCGCATCGGCGACCGGTGCGACGCGCGGCTCGACGAGCATCGGCTGCTCGTGCAGGTACCGCGTGCTACGGCGCCGACCGGCAATATCGCGGAACACGTCGAGTACCTGGTCCGTGGTGAGCCCTACCGCGGGCGCGACGGTTTCAGCCGGGACGCCGTGGTCTAGCGCGTACATGCATACGTCCAGTGTCTTGAGCGAGATGCCGAAAAAGAATTCTTCCTGCGTCTGTGCCAGTGAATACGTGTCGGTGGTCGGCGGCCGCGTGCAGATTTCCTCGGGCGCGCCGAGGTGTGCGGCAAGCTGGTACACCTGAGACTTGTAGAGATGCGCGATCGGCTTCACGTCGGCGGCGCCGTCGCCGTTCTTGACGAAGAAGCCCTGGTCGTACTCGAGGCGGTTCGGCGTGCCAGCGACCGCGTACTGTAGGCGGTCGGCGTGGAAGTATTCGATCTGCTTCCTCGTGCGCTGCTTCATGTTCGTCGTCGCCACGATGCCGAGGTACACGTCGAGCGGCATGCGGGCCTCCTTGTCCTCGCCGTGCGGGCCGCGAACCACCAGGTTGAAGACGTTGTAGCCGGAGGTGCCCTTCGCCTTGCGGAGCACCACCTTGTTCTTCCAGCCCGGGCCGTAGTCGGGAAACACACGGCGGATGAAGTCGTCGCGCCGCCGATAGCAGCCGGCACCGAGCAGCATGGGACTGATGTCCTCGAGCACCGTCTGGATGCCGAGCCAATCCGCCACCTGGCGGCCGAGGCGCAGGCTCTCCGGATCGGAGTCCTGCTCCGGCATGTAGATGCCGAGCACGTTGCCCGGCCCGAACGCGCGCACGCACAACGCGGCGACCACGGTGGAGTCGATGCCGCCCGAGAGACCAAGCACCACGCCTTTGCGGCGCAGATGCTTCAGCACCTGCGCGCGCAGCGTCGAAGAGATGCGCTCGATCTCGTGGGCAGCGTCGATCTGGAGCGAAAGCGGGTCGCTCAGGATACGAAGGGGGGCGTTCATGCGGCGATGAGCTCCTTGCGGGCGATTTTTCCGTTCTCGCTCTTCGGCAACTGGCCGCGAAATTCGACCATCGCGGGCACCATGAAATCTTCCAGCCGGCTGCGGCAATGCCGGATGACGTCGGCCTCGGTCACGCCCTCGTCGGCGGCGACGATGGCCTTCAGCGCCTGGCCAAGGATCGGATCGGGTACGCCGATCACGCAGGCCTCGCGGATCCCCGCAAGCTCGTAGAGCACGTTCTCGACTTCCTTCGGGCTCACCTTCTCGCCGCGGGTCTTGATGATGTCGTCCTTGCGACCGACGAAGTAAAGAAAGCCTTCTTTGTCGGTGCGGAAGAGATCGCCCGTGTAGAGCACTTTCTCCCACGGGAAGGGACCGGGCTTGAGCGCGCGGTTGGTAGCCGCTTCATCCGCCCAATAGCCTTTCATGACATGCGAGCCGCGGATCACGAGCTCGCCGACCTCGCCGGGCTCTACGCGCTCGCCGAGCTCGTTCACGACGTAGGCTTCGGTGCCGGGAATCGCGATGCCGACCGAATCGGGCCGGCTTGCGAGCTCCTCCGGTGGAAGATACGTGCAGCGCTTGCACTCGGTGAGGCCGTACATCGAGAAGAGCTTGGTGGTGGGGAAGAGCTCGCGCAGGCGCAGGATGTGCGCTTTGGGCAGCGCGGCGGCGGTATTCGTGATGTAGCGCAGGTCCGGGAACCGGCCGGGCACGAGATCCTTCATCTGCAGGAGGAGCGCGGCCATGGTCGGCACGAGCGGGAAGCCGGTGACGCGCTCGGTCTTCAGCTTCTGCAGGATGACCTGCGGGAAAGCAAACGACTTCTCGAGGATCAGCGTGGCGCCGACCTTCGCGCACATCAGCGCCTGATACAGGCCGTAGTCGAAGGCGAGCGGCAGCACCGATAGCACGATGTCGTCGGCCGAGCTTTCCAGGTACGTGGTGATCGAAGTCGCCGCCGCCACGATATTGGCGTGCGTCATCGTCACGCCCTTCGGGAAGCCCGTCGAGCCCGACGTATAGACGATCATCGCCACATCGAGGTCGATACCGGCGAAGCGCGGCGCCTCGGCGTCCGGGAACGTGAACGGCGTAGTCAGCATTGCCGCCACGGCGGGCGCCTCGGCCTTCGCCTGCATGGCGACTTCGGCGAGGCGAGGCTCCGTGATCAGCGCTTTCGCCGTGCAGTTGTTCAGGATGTAGGCGAGCTTGTCCGCCTTGGTGCTCGGATTGACCACGCTGAAGACGCCACCCGCCAGCAGCGTGCCGAAGATCGAGATCACGGCCTCGGACGAGTTCTGCAGGAAGACGATGACGCGATCGCCGCGTTGCACGCCCTGGCGGCGAAGCTCGGCGGCGAGCCCCGCTGCGCGCGCCGCGAGCTCGGCGTAGGTCAGGCGCGACGTGCCGGCGACCAGCGCTGGCTTGCCTGGAAGGCGTCTTGCGCTCTCCAGGAGGAAGTTCTCAACGCGCACGGTGGCCTAGGCGGCGAGCTCGACCTTGCGCGACTCGAGCTTGCGGTCGACGTAGCTGCTGATGGCGCGGATCGAGTCGAGGTTCTCCGGCAGCATCTCGTCGTCCTGCACCTCGATGTCGAAGGTCGTCTCGAGGAAGCACACCAATTCGAGGACGCCCGTGGAATCGATGATGCCGGCGTCGAGCAGGGATTGGTCGTGCGTGATGGCATCGCCATCGTCGCGAAAGAGAAAGTTCTCGCTAATGAAGCGTCGTACAGCCAAACCGATGTCGTGTTTCATGGGAGCGGGTTTTCCGGGACAGCGAGACGATAGCGGAGCTTCGTGACACAGCGTTCGGATTGCACGAGCCCCTTCAGATCAAAGCGCCTCAAAGACTATGGACGAAAGAGTGATGCAGCAGCTGCGTCGACAGGATACCGACGAAAGCCATGTTGTCGGCGCTCGAAACTGGTCCGATCGGATTACGGCACTTGTCTACCAAGCGGCGCACGGCGCGCGGCTCGAAATAGCCCGCGCGGGCGATCGCCTCCGGCGAAAGGAGCGAGTCCACGTACTCGTGGTGTCCCTTGACGAAGCTTTCGCTGTCGGGCGCACGGTAAGGCTGCTTGGGGCGCTCGACGATGACGCTCGGCAGATGCCGGCCGAGCGTGCGGCGCAGAAGATATTTCTCCCTGAGGCTTTTCAGCTTCATGGAAGGCGGTAGCGCGGCCCCAAGCTCCACCACACGGTGGTCGAGGAACGGGAAGCGGCCTTCCACCGCGTGCGCCATGGCGACGCGGTCGCCCTGCGACGAAAGGATATAGCCCGGTAGCAGGCAGCCCGTCTCCAGGTACTGGGCGCGCGACAAGGGATGCCAGGACGAGAACTCCGCCGGCAGCGTCGAGCGCAGCTCGGCGAGCGCATCGTAGCCGTTGATCGTCTTGCGCAGATCGCCGGAGTAGAACTGGGTGATCCGGCGCGTGGTCGCAAAGCGGGGGAGGTGCGAGAAGAGCGGATCGTCGCGATTCTCGAGGCCGGTGCGGAAGAAAGCCTCCAGATATTTCATCGGCTGCGACTGCAGGCCGCCCAGATACGGATACAGCCGGCGCAGGAGCAACGGCCGCCACTTCGAATCGGGCCGGCGCGCCCAGAAGTGGCGCACCATCGTTTCCTTGAAGATGTCGTAGCCGCCGAACACCTCGTCGGCGCCTTCGCCCGTCAGCACCACCTTGAAGCCGTGGTCGCGCACCTCGCGCGAGAGCAGGAAGAGCGCCGCCGGTGCCGAGCGCACGATCGGCCGCTCGGTATGACGAATCACCTGGGGAAAGTGCTGCGCGATGTCGCCGCCTTTGCAGCGAAGCGACGAATGATCCGTCTTCAGCGCATCGACGAGCGTGCGCTGGTACTGCGATTCATCCAGCTCGGGCGACTCGAACTCCAGCGAGAAGGTACGCAGGGCCGGGTTGAGCTGCTGCGCGAGGGCCGTGGTCGCGGAGGAGTCGAAGCCGCCGCTGAGGTACGCGCCGACGGGCACATCGGCGCGCATGCGAATTCGCGTGGCGTCGACCAACAGGTTCTCGATCTTTTCCGCGGCTTCGGCTTCCGTCATCGCGGGCGCCTGGTCGCGTCGCGGGAAGCGCAGCTGCCAGTACGGCTCGATCCTGAAGCTGCCGTTCTCGGCGATCAACTGGTGACCCGGCGGCAGCTCGAACACGTTCTTGAAAGCGGTGCGCGGGGCGAGCGGCGACCAGAATGTGAAGCACTGGTCGAGGCCGAGCGGATCGAGCTCGGCGCGCAGGCCGGGGTACAGGAAGAGTGATTTCACCTCCGACGCGAAGACCAACACGCCGTCGACGACGCTGTAGTACAGCGGACGCACGCCCATGCGGTCGCGCGCCATGACGAGCCGCTGCCGATCTCGATCCCAGATCGCATAAGCGAAATCGCCGTTGAACGATTGCACGCATTTCGCGCCGTGCTCGGCGTACGCGTGCAGGATCGTCTCGGTGTCGCTCTTGGTGCGGAACGCATGGCCGCGCGCGACCAGATCCTTGGTCAGCTCGACGTAGTTGAAGATCTCGCCGTTGAACGTGACCCAGAGCCGCTCGTCTGGCGTAGAGAGCGGCTGCTTGCCGCCGGAAAGATCGATGATCGACAGGCGCCGATGGCCAAGCGCGGCGCGGCCGTCGTGGTAGATGCCGCCCGCGTCGGGGCCGCGATGGCGCACGGCCTCCACCATGCGTGCGAGCACCTCACGGCGCGCAAGCGGTCGAGGCGTCAGGGCGAAAAAGCCGGCGATGCCACACATCGGAGCGCCAAGGTAAGCGGCATCGTGCGAGTTTGACGACCCGGCAGGGTAGTCCCTTTGGACGCCGCTAGAATGCGGGCATGCCCTTAAAAGCATTCAACTTTTCGCGCTGGATCGACGAGCACGCGCATCTGCTGAAGCCGCCCGTGGCAAACCAGCTGGTTTTCCCGGCGGCCGAGGACCTGATCGTCCAAGTGGTCGGCGGGCCAAACCGGCGCACGGACTACCACGACGATCCGTTCGAGGAGTTCTTCTTCCAGCTGCGCGGCAACATCGTCCTCAACATCGTGGAGGACGGGAAGCCGGGCCAGATTCCGGTGAACGAGGGCGAAATCGTGATGCTGCCCGGACACTATCGCCATTCGCCGCAGCGACCGGAGCCCGGTTCGGTCGGCCTGGTGGTCGAGAAGGTGCGCCCGCGCGACGTCGACGACGCCTTCGAGTGGTACTGCCCGCAATGCTGGACCTGCATCCACCGGGTCGAGGTGAACGTCCAGGACATCGTCAAGGACCTGCCGCCGGCCTTCGACAAGTTCTACTCGAGCGATCGGAAGTGCCCCGCTTGCGGGCACATCCACCCGGGCAAAGCCTAGCGGTTCAGCGAGAGGCGCACACGGTTGCGCCCGAACAGGTACGCATAGTCGCGCCCTTCGGCGAGCTCACGCGTAAGCAGGACGCCCAGGCCGCCCACCTTGGGGTGCATGGGGTGCACGTCCGTCGCGGGCAAGCGAGCGAAGGGGTTGAAGGGCGGCGCCGTGTCCTCATAGGTGATTTGCACGGCTTCCGGGTGCGCGTCGAGCGTGATCCAGATCGGCGCATCGCAGTCGCCCCGATAGCCGTGCTGGACGCTGTTCACGAACAGCTCCTCCAGGACAAGATTTAACCGCAGGCAGCGCGTGCGCTCGATGCCCCTCGAGCCACAGAATTGCTCAAGGAACGCCGTCAGATGGCGCAGTTCCCCCAGCCGCGCCGGAAACATCGCCGAACGGGCATTTTTCATTACGGCGGCCATGAAGTGGGCGCATTATAGAATCCGTCGCAAAACAATCAGGGGGAACCATGCGCTGGACCGCACTGTTGCTGGCCATCTTCGCTGCTGCCGCGGTAGCCGCTGACGTCGGAGAGGTGAAAGTCGTCAAGGGCTCGGCGTACCTCGAGCGCGGCGCCGAGCGCATCGCCGTTCGCGCCGGCATGCCGGTGCAACAATCCGACAAGGTCGTCACCGGCGCCGATGGCACGGTGGGCATCACTTTTTCGGATAACAGCCTGCTTTCGATTGGACCGGAGAGCCGGTTTGCCATCGATCACTATGTTTTCGACTCCACTACCCACGCGGGGCGCTTCGACAGCACGCTCTCCAGGGGGACGGTCGCCGTGGTCTCGGGCAAGATCGTGAAGCAGTCGCCCGAGGCGATGAAGATCCGCACGCCGTCCTCGATCATGGGCGTGCGTGGCACGGAATTCATCGTCAAGGTCGACGAGCCGAAAAAATAGATGGGGGCGGTGCTCGCGGTCGCCGCGCTCATCGTCTTCGCGGCGTTCACCGCCACACCGCCCAATGAAATGGTGGTCGTGCTGCCGGCTCCGGACGGTCACGTCGGCGGCGTAGTCGTGCAGCGCGGCAGCGATCGCCGCATCCTCGATCGCCCCTACGCCGGCATCCGTAGCGGCGAGACGCAGGTCAGCCAGTTTCCGGGCGACGAAGTGCGCCAGGAGTTCGCCGGCACGCTGCAATCGCTGCCGCCACGGCCGGCGAGCTTCCTTCTCTACTTCGTGATCGGCACGGACGAGCTCACGGACGACTCGAAGGCCGAGCTGCCGAAGGTGCTGGCCGCTTTGCGCGACCGGCCGGTACCGGACGTAGTGGTCGTCGGCCATACCGACACGGTGGGCGAAACGCTGGGCAACGACCGCTTATCCGCGCAGCGTGCCGAGCGCATGAAAGGCCACCTGGTCGAGATCGGCATTCCCGCCAACCGCATCCATGTCGCGGGTCGCGGCGAGCGGGAGCTCCTCATCGCTACGCCGGACAACGTCGACGAGCCACGTAACCGGCGCGTCGAGATCATCGTTCGCTAGGGCCGTTCCAGCGCACGCAGAGGAGCGTCAGGTCGTCGGATTGCTCGGCCTGGCCGGCGAAGGCGCGGACGTCGTCGCGCACAGCGCTGAGTATCTCGGCGGGATCGTTTGCTTCCCGAAGGACGGCAAGCAACCGAGCGGAACCATAAAGCTCTCCGCGCTCGTTCATTGCCTCCGTCACTCCGTCCGTTACCACGCAGATCCAGCCGCCGCGGCCAAGCTGGATCTGCTGGCTCGAATAGGTGTAGTTCTCGATCACGCAAAGCGGCGGGCCGCCCGACTCGAGGAGGCGCTGCGGCGTCTCGCCGATGAGCGAGGCGACCGGCGGCTCGTGGCCGGCATTGCAGAACGCGAGCTCGCCGGTGCGCGCGTCGAGCACGCCGGCGAATGCCGTGACGAAGAGCTCCTCGCGGTTGTCGCGGCTGATCTCGCGGCTCGCCCGCGTGAGGATGGTGGCGGGGTCGCTTTTTTTCCGCAGGGCAATGCTTTTCAGCAGCGATTTGGATAGCGCCATGAACAAGCTCGCGCCGAGGCCTTTGCCCGATACATCGCCGACGAGGAAGAACAGGCGATCGTCGTCGAGCATGAAGCAGTCGTAGAAGTCGCCGCCCACCGTGCGAGCGGGCTCCAGAACCGCCTCCATTCTGAAGCGCGTGTCGCGGCCGAAAAGCGCGGCTGGCGTCGGCAGGAGGCCCATCTGGATGCGATGCGCCGCCTCCAGCTCGCCCGCGACGCGCGCCTGCGCCTCGCGCAGGAGCCGCCGTTGCCGGTCGGCCTCGGCGTAAGTGGCGGCGAGCACTACGGCAAAAATCGCGAGCGCCCCGATCGCCGGCGTGGCGACATTGATGAGGTAGCCGGCGTGAAACGCCGCCAGCCCTAGCGCTGCGAGCACGAGCAGCACCGCGATGACTAGCGAGGCGGAGGCGAGCGGCCGCAGTGCCGGTACGCCAAAGACGAGGACCAGGCCGCCGAGGGCGAGGAGCGCCGCCTCGACCCAGGGTGCGGCGGTCGGCCGGCGCAGGAAATTGCCGTCGAACATCTGCTCGAGGATTTGGGCGTGGATCTCCACGCCGGGGACGCGTTCTCCGAGCGGCGTGATCTGGTAGTCGAGAAGGCCGAGGCCGGTGACGCCGACGAGCACCAGCTTGTGGTGAAGGACTTCCCGCGGCGTCTTTCCCGTCAGCACGTCCTCTGCCGAGACGAATCGATTCGGGTTGGTAGTCGAGTAGTAGATATACATCGAGCCGTCCGACTGCAGCGGTACGGTGAGGTCGGCCACCTGCAGATCGACCTTCTCTCCGCCGCGATCGCCGACGCGCAGGAGTGGCGAGTCGGTCGCCACGCGGATCATTTCCACTCCAAGCGAGGGCACGATCACCTGGCCGATGCGCGCGAGGATGGGCACGCGCCGCACGACCCCTTTTGCATCCGAGCTAAGGAGCCCGCGGCCGGCCGCCGCGCGATTGATGTCCGGGCGGCTTTGCAGGTGGCCGTCGTAGCGGCGCAGCGGCAGCTCGCGTTTGCCCGACAAGCGCGTCGGCGCGACCTGTGGCGGGAAGGGATAGCGTCGGTCGCGGTACTCGAGGCCGGCGATGCCCAGTACGACGTCCTTGCCGTGCAATTCCTCCGCGAGG
>Ga0136846_1224083_pt1 | contig 18473 bp, 20 predicted proteins | sample HopSoiMetagenom2_FD_96841 | JGI IMG/M metagenome (GOLD analysis project Ga0136846, IMG submission 96841) | Grasslands soil microbial communities from Hopland, California, USA - 2 Assembly 2016 (version 4) | ecosystem: Environmental > Terrestrial > Soil > Grasslands | place: USA: Hopland...
ATGGTCGAGAGCGGGCTCGGCATCGCCGCCGGCGCCCAGATCGCAAGCCTCTGCGACCACGTCGACCTCGACGGCAACCTGCTCCTCGCGCACGATCCCTGGCCTGGCGTCGAGCTCCTCGACGGCGTACAGGTCCCCGCCGACGAACCCGGGCTCGGTGTCAGAGAAGAAGTACCTGATCCTCGCTGAGGCGTTCTCCCACGACGTCCATTACGGGAAGACGCTGCGCGGTGTGCTGCGCTACCGGCGCGAGTCCGTCGTCGCGATTCTCGACACGCGGCGCGCGGGGGAGAGCGACGACGGCGTGCCGATCGTCGCAACGGTGGACGAGGGGATGGCGCACGCGCCGAATACGGCGCTCGTCGGCGTCGTCACGCAGGGCGGCCGCTTTCCCGGCGACTGGCAGGACCTGCTCAAGAGCTGCGTCGAGCACGGTCTCCATCTCGAGAACGGGCTGCACGTGCGGCTGCACGACATCCCGGGGCTGCCGGAGCTGGCGCGCGAGCGCGGCGTCGAGCTGCGCGACCTCCGCGAGCCGCCGGGCGACCTGAGCACCGCAACCGGCGCGAACCTCGAGGTCGACGCGACGATCGTGCTCACCGTCGGGTCGGACTGCGCAATCGGGAAGATGACCGCCACCTGCGAGCTCGACCTCGAGGCACGCAAGCGCGGCCTGCGCTCGGTCTTCGTCCCGACGGGCCAGACGGGGATCGCGATCGCCGGGTGGGGCATCTCGGTCGACGCGGTCGTATCGGACTTCCTCGCCGGTGCCGCCGAGCGCCTCGTCGTCGAGGGCGCAACACGCGGCGACCTCCTCTGGGTAGAGGGGCAGGGAGCGATCCTGCATCCGATCTACTCGGGCGTGACGGTCGGTCTGATCCACGGGAGCGCCCCGCACCTGTACGTGCTCTGCCACGAGGTCGGACGGACGGTCACGGAGGGCGATCCGACGGCGTCGCCGATCCCGAGCCTGCCCGAGCTGATCGATCTGCACGAGCGCATGTCGCTCAGGCGCCGCCCGGCGAGGGTCGTCGCGATCTCGCTCAACACGTCGGCGCTCGGCGAGGGCGAGGCTCGTGCCGCGCTCGCCGCGGCCGAGGAGGAGACCGGCCTGCCGGCGGACGACCCCGTCCGCTTCGGTGCCGGAAGACTCCTCGAAGCAGTGCTCAACGCGCGCCGCTGATCTGCCGACAAGACATGCATGAGGCGGATCACTGCGGTCCTGGCATTCGCATGCCTGGCGTTGGCCCTTGCAGGCGCCGCGTCGAGCACGACGTTCGGCGTCGCCGACGACGCCGGCAAGTACGCCGAGGACGGCGGCGCCGGCTTCTTCACCATGCTCACGCAGCTCGGCATGACGGAAAACCGGATGGCGGTCTTCTGGGATCCGTCGCAGCCGACGACGATCGTCGACCAGGCCTTTTTCGATCGCTCGATCTCGCAGGCGCAGCGCCGCGGCATCGACGTGATGTTCGCGATCTATCCGCTGAAGGCGCGCGCCCTCGTCGACACGCCGAACGGGATCCAGCTGTTCGCGCAGTACGCGGCGAAGGTCGTCGAGCGCTACCCGTACGTGCGCAAGATCGTCTGCCTGAACGAGGGGAACCAGCCGCGCTTCCACCAGCCTCAGTTCGACGACTCCGGCAACGGCATCTCCGGTTACGTGCAGGAGCAGGCCATGGCCGCCTGCTACGACGCGGTCAAGGGCGTGGACCCCGGGATCGACGTGATCGCCTTCGGGCTCTCACCGCGCGGCAACGACGACTTCGATGCTCCCAGCAACGTGTCGCACTCGCCGATCCGCTTCCTCGAGGAGGTCGGAGACGCCTATCGCCAGAGCGGGCGGACGAAGCCCATCGCGGACGATCTGTCGGTGCACTGCTATCCGAACGTCAACACCGACGCGCCGTCCGTCGGCTACCAGTGGCCGAAGATCGGATGCGTCAACCTCGACCGGCTCAAGCAGGCGTGGTGGGACGCGTTCCACGGAACGGCACAGCCGCTGTTCCGCGAGGCGGGCGACCCCGGCGCCGACGCGAACCTGCGGATCTTCGTCGACGAAGTCGGCTACCAGGCCAGGATCGCGTCCGACAAGGCGCGGCTGTACTCAGGAGCTGAGAACGTTCCGCTCATCGACGAGACGACGCAGGGCCGGTACTACGCGCAGTTGATCGCGCTGATGGCGTGCGATCCGGACGTTGCACTGCTGAACTTCTTCCACGCCGTCGACGAGACGAGCCTCCCCGCATGGCAGAGCGGCGTCGTGCTGCCGGACGGCACGCACCGAGCCTCGTTCGCGCAGGTCAAGGACGCCATCCTCGCCAACCAGTCGTGCCACGGGAAGAGCGCCGAATGGCGCCACACCGACCGCGTCGTCGGAGCGCGCGCGACGTTCAAGACACTGCCGCGCTCGTTCGTGGTGCGCGCCGACGAAGGCTTCACGTACCAGGTGCAGATCACACGGCCGTCCAGCACGCGCCGGCTGACAGGAGCCGACGGCGCCGGTGACGCCGCGCGCGACGTGCTTTTCAAGCTGCCGAGGCTGAGCAAGGGCTCGTACCGCGTGACGGTGATCATGCGCGCCGAGACGAATCCCGAGCGCACCGCATTGTTCACACGCACGTTCAAAGGCGCATAGAGACTCGGCCGTTTTGGCCGCTTTCGAGCGGCGCCGTTTCCGATATAAGGATCGCCATGTCCGATCCGCGCGTGGCGAAGCTCGGCGACCTGCTCGTCAACTACTCGCTCGGCCTGCAGCCGGGACAGCTGCTGCGGATCGACGCCGGAACGGTCGCCGCGCCGCTCGTGACGGAGTCGTATCGCGCCGCGCTTCGCGCGGGCGCACATGCGCGCACGCGCATCGAGGTCGAGGGCCTCGACGTCATCTCCATGGCCGAGTCGAACGACGAGCAGCTCGTGTTCGTGTCGGAGGTCGACCGCTTCGAGGTCGAGCAGGTCGACGCCGTGATGACGATCTGGGCCGACCGCAATACGCGTGCGCTGTCGCAGGCCGACCCCACGCGTGTCAGCCGCCGCATCGCCTCACGCCGTGAGCTGACGAAGCGCCTCTGGGAACGAATCGACGCCGGTGACGCGGCGTGGGTCGGGACGCGCTTCCCGACCGAGGCGCACGCGCAGGACGCGGAGATGTCCTTGTCCGAGTACGAGGACTTCGTCTACGCCGCGTGTCACGTCCGTGAGGGTGAGGACCCCGTCGCGCACTGGCAGCAGGTGTCCGCCGAGCTGAACGCGCGCGCGCAAGAGCTCGCCGGCTTCCGCGAGCTGCGCATCGTCGGTCCGGACACCGACCTCCGCGTCAACGTCGCGGGCCGGAAGTGGCTCGCCGCCGACGGCAAGCTCAACATGCCGGACGGCGAGATCTTCACGAGCCCGGTCGAGACCGAGACCGAGGGAGAGATCCGCTTCTCGTTCCCGGCGATCTTCCACGGCCGGGGCGTGGAGGACGTGCGCCTGCGGTTCGAAGGTGGCCGCGTAGTCGACGCCGAGGCAAAGAACGCGAGCGACTACCTGCACTCGCTGCTCGACATGGATGCAGGCGCCAAGATCCTCGGCGAGGTCGCGTTCGGGCTGAACTACGAGATCGACCGCTTCACGCGGGACATCCTGTTCGACGAGAAGATCGGCGGGACGCTGCACGTCGCGCTCGGGTCGAGCTTCAGGAAGCTCGGCGGGGAGAACGACTCCGGCCTGCACTGGGACATGATCTGCGACCTGCGTGCCGAGGGGGAGGTCTACGCCGACGGTGAGCTCGTCTGGAAGGCCGGGCGCTTCCTGCACGAGCCCGGACTGGTCGCGGCGGCTTCCTGAGCCGGGTCGCCGTCATCTCCGACACACATCTGCCACGCGGCGCGCGGGCGCTGCCCGACGCGTGCGTGCAGTTGCTGCGCGGCGCCGAGCTGATCCTGCACGGCGGTGACTTCGTCTCGGCGGAGTTCCTCGACGAGCTGCGCGCGCTGGGCCCGCCGGTGGAGGGCGTGTCGGGGAACATGGACGAGCCCGCGCTGAAGGCGTCGCTCCCACGGCAGCACGTCGCCGAGGTCGGGGGCCTGCGCATCGGGATGGTCCACGACGCCGGGCCGCGCGTGGGGAGGGAGGCGCGGCTGGCGGCGCGGTTCGAGGGCTGCGAGGCCGTCGTCTACGGCCACACGCACGTCCCGCAGGTCGAGCGTTTCCAGCATCTGTGGGTGCTCAATCCGGGCTCGCCCACGGATCGCCGCCGTCAGCCGGTGCACACGATGCTCGTGCTCGAGGTGCGCGGCTCGCGAATCACCCCGGAGCTCGTGACCCTCTAGACTTGACAAGGCGAACACCCGTTCGTATCATACGAACAGATGTTCGCCCGGCTTCTCATCGTCGTCCTCGCGATCGCCTTTGCGGTGGGGCTCGTCGCGCGCCCCTCGGGCAGCGCGGGGAAGCCCGTCCGCTACGTGGTCCGCCCGACCGACACGCTCTGGTCGATCGCGGCGAGGCACTACCCCGGCGACACGCGCGAGGGGATCTGGCAGCTGCAACACCGCAACCATCTGCGCGGCACGACCCTCGTGCCCGGCCAGCGGCTCGTCCTCCCATAAAAAGAGGCCGGCGGCGGGGTCTCGGCACACCAGCCTCCACCACGCCTGAATCCGGCCCTGGGCACAGGAATCTCCAACTATGCGGCGCCGAAACGCGCCGCGCCATACCCGTGCGACCGAGCCGGCGTACGATCTGGTCGTGAAGACGATCTGGACGAGCCGCGTCGCGCAGGCATCCGCCAAATACAGCGAGAACGCCCCGCTTGCGACGACTTGCTGCAACGCCTGCCGAACGTGCGTCACCACGAACGTTCTCACCGTGGCGATGGCCGGAATCGCGGGAGCTGGATATGCCGCCACCAACTTCGCGCGGCGGCGTTTCGGCAGAGCTTCCTCCTAGCTAACGCAGCTCGGTCAGCGGCAGCCCGGCGGTGTATACACGCTCACCACGGAACAACCGCCGGTGCGCATCCCACGGAAAGAAGATCACGACCTTCCAGCTCAGCCGCTCGCCGCTAGGGGGAACGCCGAGCCACTCGGCCGCGTGCGTCCCGGAGACATCCGCCTCCTCACAGACTCCCTGGGGCCCGATGACGATGTCCGTCAGCTCGAAGTGAATGTCGGGGAACGCGCCCAGCAGCTCCATGTAGAAGCGCGCAGCCCCGTGGTGCCCTTCCCAGCGATGACCTGTCTGCACGAGCTCGTATACGCAGTCCTCGGTCAGCGTCGCGATCAGTCCAGGCAGGTCGCGCGCGTCCTCGGCGATCGAATGCTGCTTCCAGAGCTCGCGGATCGCCGCGTGCTCGGCCGGCGCGGGCTCGCGGCGGATCAGCTCGCGCACGTCCGTCACACGGCTTCCCAGAACGTCCGCACGCGCTCGTTGAACAGCTTCCCGAGCTTCTGCGGGTTGTGCGCTGCAGGCAAGATCGTGCGCGTCGCGTTCAGCCGTTCGTCGAGGACGTCGCAGACGGCGCGAAACGCTGCGCCGGCCAGCGCGCGCGCGCTATCCGGCGCGGGGCACCAGTCACCTTGCACGAGCAGCACGCGCAGCCCCGAGCTCGCGAGCTCGTCCAGCGGGATCTCCGCTTCCCAGGGTGGGCGCTCCGTCATCGACGCGCGCGCCGCCGCAAGCGCGCTCCCGTGGAGCTCGGTGACCTCGCCGGGAAAGCCGAAGCCCCGGAGGAAGGCGGCGCGGTACGCCGCGGGGTCGTGCGTCGCCTCGCCCGCGTCGGAGATGTTGCGGATCAGCTCCTCGACCGCACGGTCGCCACGTGCCACACCGAAGGCCGGGGGCTCGATCAACACGAGTGACCGGACGGAGTCCGGCCGGCGCGCAGCAGCGAGCAGCGACACGACGCCGCCGTACGAATGGCCTACGACGTGTGCACCGTCGCCGAGCAGGTTCGCGACGTCGTCGGCGTCACGGTCGAAGTCGACGCGGCCGTCCGCTGGCGACGCGCCGAAGCCGCGGCGGTCGAGCAGCAGAAGCTTGTACCGGTCCGCAAGCGGACGTTGCTCGCGCCACGTCTCCTCGGCCCAGCCGAAGCTGCCGTGCACGAAGACGGCCGGTTCACCGTCGCCCCAAATGGTGACGTGAACGCCACTCGCCGTCAGCACGCCCGCAGCTTACGCTGAAGCGGCGATCTGGTACTCGTCGCCGGCGGGCTCGAACAGCGCCGGCCGGCGGCGGAACACTGCGAAGAATGCGTCCACGACCGCAGGCGCGAACTGGGTGCCGCGGCACTTGCGCACCTCGGCCGCCGCCTGCTCGACGCTCAGCGCCGGTCGATACGGACGATCGGTCGTCATCGCGTCCCACGCATCGGCGAGCCCGACGACGCACGCCTCCTGCGGGATGTCGCCTCCCGCCAGGCGGTCCGGATAGCCGGTCCCGTCCCACCGCTCGTGGTGATGGCGGATCAGCGGGACGGCTTCGTCCAGGCGGCCGAAGTGGGCCAGGATCTCCGCGCCGTCGGCCGGATGGCGCTTGACGATCGCGAACTCGTCGGCGTCGAGCGGGCCCGGCTTCGACAGGACGCTGTCGGGCACGGCGATCTTGCCGATATCGTGAAACAGACCGCCGAAGCGCACGGCGTCCAGGCGCTGTGCCGGCACCCCGAGCTCTACGGCGACGGCCAGCGCGATCTGCTGGACGCGCGCCGAGTGACCGGCGGTGTACGGGTCCTTCGCGTCGACGGCCGCGTTCAGGCTCTGGATCGCTTCGAGCGAGCTCTCCTCGAGCCGCCGGTACGACTCCAGCAGCTCGCGCGAGCGGTCCTGGAGGGTGGTGGCCTGGCGCCGCAGCGTCGACGACGCGCTGCGCACGAGCAGGGCGAGAGCTCCGTAGAGGGCCGCGAAGACGCCGAAGATCGCGAACCAGATCACGCGCTTGCGCGAGGCGATGAACGCCTCCACGTGCTTGGGGCTCGCGTAGATCTCGTACGCGCCGATCGCACGGCGCCCATCCTCGCTCTCGACCGGTGCGTAGACCTCGAAGGCGCGGCGGCTCGAGACGGCGACCGCCTCGGCCGCGTTCTCCTCGTCGTCCAGGCTGCTGATCGATGCATGGGCCCGGTTGTCGCCGATCGTCTCTCCGAGCTCGCCCTCGAGGCTGAAGCGGCGGCCGATCCGCGATGTCGCGCGGTTCGTCCAGACGAGCACGCCGTCCGGGCGCCAGACCTTCACGCTGACGATGTCCTTCTCCCGGCGCAGCTGCTCCTTGATCTGCCCGGGCAGGTGCGGCGAGATGTGCATGCTGTCGCCGCGGACGAGCTCGGGCCGCAGAACGCCGTCGACGTACTGCGTCATGCTCGCGCGCGTGTCGTCGAGCGCCTGGCCCCGCAGCGCGGTCGTGAGCACCGAGCCCAGCAGCAGACCCCCGGAGACCAGGATGACCGCACTGGCGAGGAGGAAGACGCGCAGCAACGTGACCGAGCGGTGAACCGCCCAGCCGCGAGACACCCCTGTGCGTGGCCGAGAAGGCATTCGTTCTCATCGCCGGTATCGGCGGCGGCCCGGGTGGCCTTGAGAGGCCGAACCTAGAATCGACCCGTGGATCTCGACCTCGTGTTCCTCGGCACCGCCGGATCGATGCCGACCGCCCACCGGGCGCCGGCCGCGCTGCTCGTCCGCCGCGGCGGAGACAAGCTGCTCTTCGACTGCGCGGAGGGGACGCAGCGCCAGCTCCTGCGCTCGTCGGTCGGCCTGCTCGAGCTCGAGGAAATCTTTGTCACGCACTTCCACGCCGACCACGTACTCGGCCTGCCGGGGATGTTCAAGACCTTCGCCCTGCGCGGCCGGGAGCTGCCGCTCCGCATCTATGGCCCGCGCGGCCTCGTCGACCTGCTCGGGTCGCTGAAGCGCGTCGTCGGCAAGCTGAGCTACGAGCTGCAGCTCGTCGAGGTCGAGCCTGGCGACGTGCTCGACCGCGACGGCTACCGGCTGGCCGCGTTCGCCGTGGCGCACGGCGTCGCGGCCGTCGGGTGGTCGCTGATCGAGTCCACGCGGCCGGGGCGCTTCGACGTCGCGCGTGCGGACGAGCTCGGCGTTCCCGGCGGGCCGGAGCGCGGCGCGCTCCAGCGCGGCGAGGCGATCACCCTGGCAGACCGCCGGACGGTCACCCCGCAGGAGGTGCTCGGTCCGCCGCGGGCGGGGCGCAAGCTCGTCGTCACCGGCGACACGGCGCCCACCGACGGCATCGTCGAGGCGGCGTGGGGCGCCGACGTCCTCGTAACCGAGGCGACCTTTGCGGACGAGGAGCGCGAGCGCGCCCGTGAGACGAATCACCAGACCGCGGCGCAAGCGGCCGAGGTCGCCCAGCGCGCTAACGTCGGACTGCTCGCGCTGACCCACCTCTCGAATCGCTACTTCGGGCCGGAGATCGCCGACGAGGCGCGGGCGATCTTCGCCGAGACGGTCGTGCCACGAGACTTCGACGTCGTCGAGGTTCCCTACGCGGAGCGCGGCACTCCTCAGCTGGTCAAGGCCGGGGCGTCTCGCCGCCGAGAGCAAGAGGTCGTATCATCGGCGCCGCAATGACGGACATGGTGCGAGTGGCGGTTGCGGGCGACGTGACCGAGGCCGAAGAGCTGCAGGAGATCCTCCGCTCGGCCGGCATCGAGGCGGAACTGGGCGACGGCGAAGACGACTCCGTCACGGTTTCGGTGCCCGAGTCGGCCGTGGACGACGCGAAGGACGCCATCGAAGCCATGACCGAGCCCGACGACATCGTCGGCGAGCCGTAGAGCTGTAACCCTCGCCGGGCGCCGACACGAAGGCCGGAGCCTAAGACAGGCGCAGCCGGCTTAGGCGCAGGCGAACTCATGCGAGTCGGCCACGCGCAGCATGGCCGAGCCGCACGGGAGAGAACCGTCGCCCTACACCTTGAAGCGTGCCGGCTCGGCCCACACGCGTTCCGTCGCGAAGCGACCTTCTCCTCCATCCGGTGGACTCTCTAGAGTCCACCGGACTTGGAACCCCTTTAACCCGGTCCAGTGAGGCCGGAAAGGAGTCGAATGAACGTGCCTGCGCCCATTGCGGCGGAGAAGGTCCTGCTGGACGCCGAAGGGTTGCGCCGCACCCTTTCCCGCATAGCGCACGAGATCATCGAGGCGAACCCGGACCTCGCGAGCGTCGCGCTGGTCGGGATCCAGACGCGCGGTGTGCCGCTCGCGCAGCGGCTGCGGCGGCTGGTCGAGGAGCGGGCCGGAGACGCGCCGGCGCTCGGAGCCGTAGACATCACCTTCTACCGCGACGACGTACACGTGCGGGCCGGCGACGCGCCACGGCACCCGCAGCCGGTCGTCCGCTCGACGACGCTCGACTTTCCGCTCGAAGGGAAGACCGTCGTCCTCGTCGACGACGTCCTCTACACCGGCCGGACGATCCGAGCGGCGATCGAGGCGCTCTTCGACTACGGCCGGCCGGCGCGGATCCAGCTCGCCGTGCTCGTCGACCGCGGACACCGGGAGCTGCCCATCCGCCCCGACTACGTCGGCAAGAACCTGCCGACCTCACGCTCCGAGCGCATCCAGGTGCAGCTCGTCGAGGTGGACGAGGTCGACCAAGTGCTGCTCGTTCCCGCTCCAGAGGAGGCTTCGCACGATGGCTGAGATCCGCGTCATGCGGGAGGACCTGCGTCCGCCCGCGCCGCCACCCAAGCGGCACTTCATCTCGATCAAGGACGTGAGCCGCGACGACGTCGAGCGGCTGCTCGCGACGGCGCGCATGTTCGAGCGGAGCCTGGAGCGGGAGGTGAAGAAGCTGCCGACGCTCAAGGGCCGGCTCGTGATCAACGTGTTCTACGAGTCGTCGACGCGAACGTCGTCGAGCTTCGAGCTGGCGGCGAAACGGCTCTCTGCCGACACGATGTCGATCAAGTCGAGCGGGTCGTCGGTCGACAAGGGCGAGTCGCTCAAGGACACCGCGATCACGCTCGGTGCCTACGACCCGGACGTAATCGTGCTCAGGCACCCGCAGATCGGCGCTCCGCACCTCGTCGCGCGTGTCACCGACGCGCACGTCGTGAACGCCGGCGACGGCAAGCACCAGCATCCGACGCAGGCGCTGCTCGACCTGTACACGATGCGCGAGGCCTTCGGCCGGCTCGACGCCCTGCACGTCGCGATCGTCGGAGACGTCCTGCATTCGCGCGTCGCGCGCTCACTCATCCAGGCGCTCGCGCTGATGGGCGCACACGTGACGCTGATCGGCCCGCCGGCGCTGCTGCCGCGCGGCATCGAGGCGATGGGGTGCGAGACCACGACCGACATCGGCGCCATCGCGGCGGCCGACGTCGTCTACGTCCTGCGGATGCAGCGCGAGCGCATGCAGGAAGGCGCGAACTACGTGCCGTCGCTACGCGAGTACGCCGCACGCTGGGGTGTCACGCCAGAGCGGCTGCGGCCGGGGCAGAAGGTCATGCACCCCGGGCCGATGAACCGCGGCGTCGAGATCGATCCGCGCGTCGCAGACCACGCCGATGCGTTGATCGAGACGCAGGTGCGTGCCGGGCTCGTCACGCGCATGGCCGTCCTGTACGACCTGCTGACGAGCGGGCCGGTCGGCGTCAAGACCGAGTCGGTCCTGGAGGTGGCGTGATGCTGTTCGCGAAAGCCGCTCCGAAAGAGAACATTGTCGTGCGGGGAGCGCGCGTCGTCGATCCCAGCGAGGGCATCGACGCCGTGCTCGACGTGCGTGTCGACGAGGGCGTGGTCGCCGCGCTGGGAACGGACCTCGACACGAACTCGCACCGCGTGATCGAGGGCGAGGGCCTCGTGCTCGCGTCGGCGTTCGTCGATCCGCACGTGCACCTGCGGACACCGGGTCGCGAGGACGAGGAGACGATCGCCAGCGGAACGGCCGCCGCTGCCGCCGGTGGGTACTGCGCGATCCTCGCCATGCCGAACACCGAGCCCGTCGTCGACTCGGCCGCGACGCTCGGGGCGCTCGTCGAGGCTGCGCGTGCCGAAGCGGAGATTCCCGTCGGCTTTCTGGCCGCGATCACGAAACAGCAACGCGGCACGGAGCTGACCGAGATGGCCGAGCTCGCAGACGTCGGCGCGGCCGGGTTCAGCGACGACGGCGTCCCGGTGTCGTCGCCCGGACTGATGCGCCGCGCGCTCCAGTACGGGGCGGTGACGCACCGCCGGATCGCGCTCCACTGCGAGGAGACGACGCTCTCACACGACGGGCAGATGCACGAGGGCGAGGTCTCGGCGGAGCTCGGCTTCACCGGCTACCCCTCGGTTGCGGAGAGCCTGATGGTCGAGCGCGATCTCGCGCTCGCTGCGTACGAGCGGCAGCCGCTGCACCTGCTGCATCTGTCCGCGTGGGAATCGGTGCAGGCGCTCCGCCGCGCACGCGCGGACGGGGTCGCGGCGACGGCGGAGGTCACGCCGCACCATCTGTGCCTGACGGACGAAGCGGTTCGCTCGCTCGACACGAACGTGAAGATGAACCCGCCGTTGCGCTCGGCATCCGACCGCACTGCGCTGGTCGAGGCGCTCAAGGACGGGACGATCACCGCGATCGCGACCGACCACGCACCGCACGCGCGTCACGAGAAGGATGTGCCGTTCGAGGCGGCCCCGTTCGGCGTGACCGGCCTCGAGACCGCGTTCGCGGCGCTGTACACGCAGCTCGTCGAGCCGGGCGTCGTTCCGCTCGAGACGATCCTGGAACGGATGTCTGCGGGGCCGGCGCGCGCGTACGGCCTCGACGAGCCGCGCGTCGCCGTCGGCAAGCCCGCGAACCTCGTCCTGCTCGACCTGAAGGCGAGCTACCGGATCACCGCAGAGTCGTTCCGGTCCCGGTCCGTCAACTCCTGGCTGCTGGGCGCGACGGTGAAGGGAGCCATCCGGGCGACCGTCGCCGCCGGCCGCGTCGTGTTCGCCGCATGACCGGCTTCCTCGCCCTCGAGGACGGCACGGTCTTCCGCGGGGAATCCGTCGCGGCCGACGGGTTCGCGGTCGGCGAAGCGGTGTTCACGACCGCCATGACCGGCTACCAGGAGATCGTCACCGACCCGAGCTTCGCGGAGCAGCTGATCTGCTTCACCGTGCCGATGGTCGGCAACTACGGCGTCGCCGAGGGACGCTCGGAGTCGCCGCGCCCGCACGCGCGTGCGGTCTTGATGCGCGAGGCGCGGGGTCCAGCGTGGACGGACTGGCTACACGAGCGAGGCATCGTCGCGCTCACCGGGATCGACACGCGCTCGCTCGTGCTCAGGCTCCGCGAAACGGGAGCGCTGCGTGCGGTCGTCGTCGCCGGCGAGGGCTCGACCGAGCAGGCCGTGTCGGTTGCGCGGGCGCAGGAGCCGATGGCCGGCCGCGCGCTGGCAGCGGCGGTGTCGACGACGCGCCCGTACGTCTACTCCGACACCGGGCGTGCGCGCATCGCGGTCGTCGACTACGGCTGCAAGCGCTCGATCCTCAGGCGGCTCGCGGGCGCAGGCGCGGCGGTGACGGTGTTCCCGCACGACGCGACCTCCGACGAGCTCGCACGCTTCGACGGCGTGCTGCTCTCCAACGGCCCCGGCGATCCGGAGCCGCTCGCCGACGAGGTCGCTGTCATCCGCGAACTGCTGGGGCGGGTGCCGATCCTCGGCATCTGCCTCGGACATCAGCTGCTCGCGCTGGCGGCGGGCCACGAGACCTTCAAGCTGCCCTTCGGGCACCGCGGCGCGAACCATCCGGTGCTCGAGCGCGCAACCGGCCGCGTGCTCGTGACGAGCCAGAATCACGGCTTCGCAGTCGCACCGTCGGACGCGCGCGAGGCGACGTACGTCTCGCTCTACGACGAGACGGTCGAAGGGCTGGACTTCCCGCTCGAGCACGCGCGGTCGGTGCAGTTCCATCCCGAGGCAGGGCCGGGCCCGCACGACGCCTGGCCCCTGCTCGAACAGTGGGTCGAGGAGGTGGCAGATGCCGAGGCGGCATGACATCGAGTCGGTCTTCCTGATCGGCTCCGGGCCGATCGTGATCGGGCAGGCCTGCGAGTTCGACTACGCGGGCTGCCAGGCGCTGAAAGTGCTCCGCGAGGAGGGCTTCAGGACGATCGTCGTCAACTCGAACCCGGCGACGATCATGACCGACCCGGGCTTCGCCGACCGCACGTATCTCGAGCCGCTCGACGTCGAGGGCGTCGCCGACGTCCTAGCGCGCGAACGGCCCGACGCACTCCTGCCGACGATGGGCGGCCAAACGGCGCTCAATCTCGCTCGGGAGCTGGCGAACGCGGGCGTTCTCGACGAGCTCGGCGTCGAGCTGATCGGCGCGCCGCTCGACGTGATCGGGCGTGCAGAGGACCGCGAGGAGTTTCGGGACGCGGTTCGGAGCGTCGGTCTGAAGGTGCCGAGCTCGCGGATCGTCACGAGTGTCGACGACCTCGGCGGCGTCTCGCTGCCGGCAGTGATCCGTCCGGCATTCACGCTCGGCGGGCACGGCGGCGGTTTCGTCGAGACGCTCGACGGGCTCCATCGTCAGGTCGAGCGCGGGCTCGCGGAAAGCCCGATCGGCCAGGTCCTCGTCGAGGAGTCAGTGCGCGGCTGGGACGAGTTCGAGCTCGAGGTCGTGCGCGACCGCAAGGACAACGTCGTGATCGTCTGCTCGATCGAGAACATCGATCCGATGGGCGTGCATACGGGCGACTCCGTCACCGTCGCGCCACAAATGACGCTGTCCGACTACGCGTACCAGGAGCTCCGCGATGCGGCGGTCGCCGTCATGCGGGCGGTCGGTGTCGAGTGCGGCGGCTCGAACATCCAGTTCGCACGCGAACGCGAGACCGGTGAGCTGCGCGTGATCGAGATGAACCCACGCGTCTCGCGCTCGTCGGCGCTTGCGTCGAAGGCGACCGGCTACCCGATCGCCAAGGTGGCCGCGAAGCTCGCCGTCGGCTACACGCTCGACGAGATCCCGAACGACCTGACGGGGACCACGCCCGCCAGCTTCGAGCCGACGCTCGACTACGTCGTCGTGAAGTTCCCGCGCTTCGCATTCGAGAAGTTCCCCGGCGCCGACACGACACTCGGGACCCAGATGAAGTCGGTCGGCGAGGCGATGGGAATCGGCCGGACGTTCGTCGAGGCGTACCGCAAGGCCGAACGCTCCCGCGAGCTCGAGGGCGAAGGCCGGTGGGAGCTACCCGAGTCCGCACATCCCTGGTTCCACGCAGAGCTGGCGCGCGATCCCGGCTGGCTCGACCTCGACGCTGCAGTCGCAGACGACTTCCTGCGCTACAAGCGGGCGGGCCTCGCGGACGGCGACATCGGGCCGGAGCAGGTGGTGCGCGCCAAGCGACGTGCCTGTGGGGTGCGGCCGTCGTACCGGCGCGTCGACTCGTGCGCCGGCGAGGTCGCGGCCGCCTCCACGTACTACTACTCGACGTACGGCGAAGCCGACGAGGCGCCGCCTGCCGGGACCGACCCGCGCGTCGTCATCCTCGGCTCCGGCCCGAACCGGATCGGCCAGGGCATCGAGTTCGACTACTGCTGCGTCCACGCCGCGCAGAGTTTCCGCGCGCTCGGCTACGAGGCGGTGATGGTCAACTGCAACCCCGAGACGGTCTCGACGGACTACGACACGTCCGACCGGCTCTACTTCGAACCGCTCCGCCTGGAGGAGGTCCTGGCCGTCTGCGAGCGGGAGCAGCCCGACGGCGTCGCGATCCAGTTCGGCGGCCAGACGCCGCTCAAGCTCGCGCGCGGGCTCGAGGCGGCCGGCTTCCCGATCATGGGGACGGCGTTCGACGCGGTCGACCTCGCCGAGGACCGCGAGCGCTTCGGAGCACTGCTCGACCGGCTCGGCATCCGCTGTCCGGAGTGGGGGATCGCGCGAGACGGAGCCGAGGCGCGGGTGGTCGCCGAGCGCATCGGATTCCCGGTGCTCGTGCGGCCGTCGTACGTGCTCGGCGGCCGCGCGATGCGCGTGTGCTACTCCGCGGACGACATCGGCGAGATCGACCGGCCCGTGCTGATCGACCGGTTCCTCGAGAGCGCGACCGAGATCGACGTCGACGCTGTCTCCGACGGTGTCGACACCTACATCGGCGCGGTCATGCAGCACGTCGAGGAGGCGGGCATCCACTCCGGCGACTCGGCCTGCGTGCTGCCTGCACCTTCGCTGAGCGCAGCGGAGGATGCCGAGATCCGCGAGGTCGTGCGCACGCTCGCGCCGGCGCTCGGCGTCGTCGGGCTGATCAACGTGCAGCTCGCGCTGGTCGACGGGGCGCTCTACGTGCTCGAGGCGAATCCGCGCGCGTCGCGCACCGTCCCGTTCGCATCCAAGGCAACGGGGGTGAACCTCGTGCAGGCGGCCTGCAAGATCATGGCCGGCGCGCGCGTGTCCGACCTCGACCTGCCCGTCGGACAGTCGTTGGGACATGTCTCCGTGAAGGCTGCGGTGCTTCCGTTCGCGCGTTTCCCGGGCGCGGACTCCGTGCTCGGTCCCGAGATGCGCTCGACCGGCGAGGTGATGGCCACAGCCGCCGACCTGCCGACGGCCTTCGCAAAGGCGGAGCGCGCAGCCGGGCGGCCGCTGCCGACCGAAGGGACTGCGTTCCTTTCCGTCCGCGACGCGGACAAGCACGCCGTCGTGCCCGTGGCCGCAGCGCTGGCGCGGCTCGGCTTCAGGGTGCTGGCGACGGCGGGAACGGCGGACACGCTCGCGGCCGCAGGCCTCGCGGTCGAACGCGTACGCAAGGTCACGGAGCAGGGGACGGGCGCAACGGTCGTCGACCTGATCCGCCGCGGCCGCTGCAATCTCGTGATCAACACACCGCACGGATCGGGTGCGCGCACCGACGGCTACCTGATTCGCGAGGCAGCGCTCGTCGCGCGCGTCCCGTGCATCACCACACTGTCGGGCGCCGCCGCCGCGGTGCACGCAATCGCAAACGCACGCAGCGAGGAGTCGGTGTCGCTGCAGGAACGGATCGAGCATGAGACGCGAGCGGCTTGACGTCGTCGCGAACGAGCCCGTAGGCGCGTACACGCTCCTGCGCGTTAGGCGCGGCGGCATCGACACGGGCGTGCCCGGCCAGTTCTTCATGCTCGAGGCGCCGGGCCGCCTGCTGCCGCGTCCGATGAGCCTCTGCCTGGCGCCGCCCGGGGAGCTTGCATTCCTGATCGATCCCGTCGGCCCGGGAACGCGCGCGCTGTGCACGCTCGACCGCGGCGAGGCCTTGCAGGTGCTCGGGCCGCTCGGTAACGGATTCCACCTCGACGTCGCGCGGCCGCTGCTCGTCGGGGGCGGGATCGGGATCGCCCCGCTGCCGTATCTGTCCGAGCAGCTCCGGCATCCCCCCGCCGTGCTCGGCTTCCGCAGCGAGCGCCACGCCGAGGCCGCTTCACTCGTCCCGAACGCGCAGGTCTGCGTCGAGCCGACCCTCGTGACCGAGCTGATTCCGCCCGGCTTCGACGTGCTCGCCTGCGGGCCCGAGCCGTTGCTCGAAGCCGTCCGGGCGATGGCCGGAGGCGCGCAGCTTGCGTGGGAGGCACCGATGGCGTGCGGCTACGGCGCCTGCTACGGCTGCGCGGTGGAGATCGACGGCGCTCTGAAGCGGCTGTGCGTCGAAGGGCCGGTGCTCTGTGCTGCTTAACGCCTCCGGCTGTCTCGACGCGCTCGTTGCGCCCGACGTCGCGCGGTCGCTCGACGCCTTCGTGACGAAGACGGTCACGCCGCTCCCTCGGGACGGCAACGCACCGGTTCGCATCGCGGAGACGGACGTCGGCATGCTGAACTCGATCGGGCTGGCCAACCCGGGCATCGACCGGTTCCTCAACGGCAGCCTGCCGCGGCTCGAGCAGCTCGGGGTCCCGCTCTGGGTGTCCGTCGGAGGGTTCGAGACGGACGACTATGCCGAGCTCTGCTCGCGGCTCGACGACTATCCGAGCATCGGCACTCTGGAGCTCAACGTCTCTTGCCCCAATGTCGAGGCGCCCGCGGAGAGCGCGGCGCAGATCGTCGCGGCCGCGCGGCTGGCGACGCGCAAGCCGCTGTGGGCGAAGCTCTCTCCCGCTGTCCCGGACGTGGGCGAGGTGGCGAAAGCCGCGCAGGCTGCCGGCGCCGACGGCCTGTCGCTCGTGAACACGATCCGCGGGCTGAAGCTGGACGCGCGCACGCTCCGTCCCGTCCTCGGCCCGGGGCAGGGCGGCTTGTCGGGACCGGCGCTCAAGCCGATCGCGCTCGCCGCGGTCGCGACGTGCTATCGCGCAACACGCATGCCGATCGTCGGCATGGGCGGCATTCGCACCGGTGATGACGCACTCGAGTTCGTCGCTGCAGGCGCGCGACACGTCGCGATCGGGACAACACTCTTTTCGGATCCCGATGCACCTGCGCGCATCCGCGTCGAACTCCATGCTGCAGCGGAACGACGTGGATGGAATACATACGAAGATGCATACGCGGCCGCACATGAAGAGTCGTTGTCTCTGAGGACAACGTAACTCTCAAAACACCTGCTCAGAACAGTAAAACGTAGACGCTTGACCAGCCTCTGTCGGTTGTTAGACTCTCGCGCTCATGGTGTCCCCCAAGACCCAGGCCGAGGCACCGATTCGCTCGCTCGACCAACGGATGGAAGCGCTCAAGCGGGCCAATGACATTCGCGTCCGCCGGGCCAAGTTGAAAAAGGACCTGAAGGACGGTCGCGTCCAGATCGAGCAGATCCTCAGCAACCCTCCCGAGTACGTGTCGACCGCGAAGGTCTTCGACATGTTGATGGCGGTGCCGAAGTTCGGGCGGGTGAAGGCGGCGCGCTTCCTGAACATGTGCCGCATCAGTCAGTCGAAGACGGTGGGAGGTCTCTCCGACCGCCAGCGCACTGAGCTGATTGGCCTCTTCAACAGGTAGCCCGCTGGTCGTAGTCGTCACCGGCACGTCGGGTGCCGGCAAGGGCACACTCGAGAAGGTCCTGCTGCAGCGCATGCCCGACGTCTTCGAGCTCGCGGTGTCGGCGACGACACGCGAGCGGCGTCCCGCCGAGCAAGAGGGGCGCGAGTACTACTTCGTCAGCGCCAACGTCTTCGAGCAGCGTGTGCAGGAGGACGAGTTCCTCGAGTACGTCGACCTGCCGTGGGGCGCGCGCTCCGGAACGCTGCGCTCGGAGATCGAGCGCATCCAGGCGAACGGGAAGGTGCCGCTGCTCGACCTCGAGACCGACGGCGCCGTCCGCGTGAAGGAGACGATTCCCGGCGCCGTCACGATCTTCGTGGACGCTCCCTCGTTCGACGAGCTCGAGCGGAGGCTGCGCGAGCGGGCCACCGAGAGCTCGGGCGAGATCCAGGTCCGGCTCGACCTCGCTCGTAAGCAGCAAGAACAGCGCGACCGGTTCGACCACGTCGTCGTCAACGACGACGTCGAGCGCGCCGCAGACGAGCTTCAGGCCATCGTCCAGAGGGAGTTGCAGACGGCAGGTACCATGAGCCGTCCATGATCC
>Ga0136846_1214431_pt1 | contig 18472 bp, 19 predicted proteins | sample HopSoiMetagenom2_FD_96841 | JGI IMG/M metagenome (GOLD analysis project Ga0136846, IMG submission 96841) | Grasslands soil microbial communities from Hopland, California, USA - 2 Assembly 2016 (version 4) | ecosystem: Environmental > Terrestrial > Soil > Grasslands | place: USA: Hopland...
ATCCAGCCGGAGGGAGCCCTTTGACCGGTAGTGGCGGGCGCTTCAGCCCGCTGTCGATCGCCTGCCGTATCTCGCGCAGGACGCCGGCAGGGTCGTCCTTTATCCGCCTGGGCGAGAAGTGCAGTGCCAGGATGCCGTGAGCGGTTAGCTTGTCGTGCCGTTCGGTGGTGCGGTCCTGATCCGCTGCGGACAGGTGATAAGCCCGCGAATCGACCTCTGCGGCCACTCCGGCTTCCTGCCACCAGCCATCGGTAATGGCGATGAGCGTCCCCTCCACGTCCAGAAGCTGCGCATTGAACACCGGCCTGGGCAAGTCGGACCGCATGATCAGGACGCGGAAGTCCGCTTCGGCGACCGACCGGATCCCGTCGGCGACCTCGGCGAGCGCCTTCCTCAGGAGCGCCGACCCGGCCGATGGCCCCGCTGCCAGCTCAGCCGCCAACTCGTCCAGGGTGCAGGTTCTGCGCTGCACTGCCTCGCAGACCACCGCTCGCACATCGTCGAACCGGCTCATGGCTCGCGCCGCGTCCGCCACCGCCCGCGGCGCCTCGGCAAACCGGATCTTCCCCGTAACGAACATCCTTGGCGGCATCTTGCGGGTGCGGTGCACGCGCACGTAGCCAGTGCTCTGACAGCGCTGAGTCCACGGAATCAGCAGATCCACCACATCTGGCCCGGAAGGCCGCAAGCGATGGCGCCGCACCGCCGCCAACCCGGTAATCAGGCTCTGAGGGCCGGCGTAGAGCAGCGCCGCCATCTCCCGCTGTTCCTGCGTCACGGTTCCGGTGACGGTCAGGTAAACACCCGGCAGCAGCCGCTGCCACGGACCCGACCACGCGACCCGGAGATCCAGGGCGCGGGGGGACATCCCGCACATGAGCCCCTGCGTACGCGAGATGACGAGGTACTGCTCTATGAGGATGCGATTCAGGCGCAGCTCGTCGAAGGCAGATTTGCGTGGCATGCGCACACCTTGTCACCACCTACTGACAAATGCCGTCGCCGCAGCCGCGTATGAAATGGGTCTGTGTGTCCCTGCCTACGTAAGAACGTGGGCAGGGACACACAGACGCCCTGGATGGCGGACTGAGTGGGCTACGCCCTGGATGGCGGACTGAGTGGGCTACGCCCTGGATGGCGGGGTGAGTGGGTGGTCGAGCCGCGCAGCTGCTTGACAGGGGTCCGTGGCGCACGGGCTACGTAAGAGCGTGGTCCGTGCGCCACAGGCTGCCGCGGGCGCGTTCCGAGATCGCATCGCGAGAGCGGGTTTCCGGGTGGGCGGGTGCCGGGTGCTGGTGCGAGCAGCCAGGGAGGTGGCGAAGCGGGAGGCGTCCAGGGCGACGCGTGGGGCTGGGCATCAGGCGGTTGCGTTCGGCTGCAGGATGATGTCGAAGCTGGCCTGGGAGAACGGGCTGGGCAGGTCGTAGCGGGCGGCCTGCCCCGGGTCGTCGACCGGGGTGAACTCCTTGATCAGGCTCTTCTTCACCGCGAAGACCGCGTCGGATTCGATGTACCGGCTGCCCGCCACGAAGATGTGCGTGGTGAGGGACCGGTGGCCGGGGGCAGTCACGATGAAGTGGATGTGCGCCGGGCGGTACGGGTGCCGTCCGGTGGCGTTCAGCAGCGTGCCGACCGGCCCGTCGGTGGGGATCGGGTAATAGCTCGGCACCACCGTGCGGAACCAGAAGGCGCCATCTGCGTCCGCGGTGAACAGGCCGCGGCCGTTGGTCCGGGGCTGCCCGCCGGGCTGCTGGACATCGTAGAAGCCCTGGTCACTGGCCTGCCAGACGTCGAGCTCGGCGCCGGGAAGGGGGGTCCCGTCCGACGACAGGACCCGGCCGCGGACGAGGCAGGGCGGGCCGGTCCGGACGAGGTCGATGGTGTCGCCGAGTTCCCGGCGCGGGGACTCGATCATGTGGAACGGGCCGAGCACGGTCGATTCCGTAGCGCCGCCGGACTTCCGGTTGTTGATGGTCTCCGCCAGCATGGATACGCCGAGCACGTCGGAGAGCAGGATGAACTCCTGCCGCTCGTCGTCGCACTTCTGCCCGGTGGCGGTGAGGAACCCGATCGCCTGCTCCCATTCGGCGATCGTGGGCTCGGTTTCCCTGACGAACGCGTGCAGGTGCCTGACCAGGCTGCTCAGCAGCTCGCGCAGCCGCGGGTCGGGTGTCTTCGCGAAGCTGTCGATGACCGCGTCGGCCGCGGTTTCCTCGGTGAAGTCAGTGGCCATGGCCGACAGGTTAAGTCCCGTGATCCTCGCCCTGCTAGTCCGGGGTGGCACCGCCGCGCAGGGCCGCATCGGAGACCGGGCCGAGATGGTGCAGCTTATCGGGGTTGAGGATGGACCTGATCGTCTGCACCCGGCCGTCGGCGATGTCGAGAGCGAACACGTTGACGACCCGGTCCTGCCCGTCGTAGGTGACCGCTCCCGGCTGGCCGTTGACGTAGGCCGGCTCGACGCGGACACCCATCTTCGGCGCCCGGCGATTCAGGCCTATGAGCATCCGGGCCACCCGTTCGGCCCCGGACATCGGCTCGGCCAGCGCCCAGGCCTTGCCGCCGCCGTCGCCTACCATGACCACATCGGGCGCGAGCAGTTCCATCAGGCCGCGCAGGTCGCCGCCGCCCGCCGCCGCGAAGAACCGGCGGGCTACCTTGTCGCGCTGTTCGCGGGAGGCGTCGAAGCGCGGCTTGCCGTCGTCGACATGATGGCGGGCCCGGGCCGAAATCTGCCGGCAGTTCGCCTCCGACTTACCGGTGATGCCGGCGATCTCCTTGTAGTCGTAGCCGAACACCTCGTGCAGCAAGAACACGGCGCGCTCGGTCGGCGTCAGGCTCTCCAGCAGCACCAGGAAGGCCATCGACAGCGAGTCGGACATCTCGGCCCGCTCCGCGGGACCGGGCTCGTCGTCAGCGATCAGGGGCTCGGGCAGCCAGGCCCCCACGTAGGACTCCCGGCGCACCCGGGCGGACCGCAGGTGGCTGATAGCCAGCCGGGTGGTGACGGTGGCCAGGTAGGCCTTGGGCGAGTCGATGATCGTGCCGTCGCGCAGCACCTGGGTCAGCCGCAGGAAGGCCTCCTGGACGATGTCCTCGCTGTCGCTGATGCTCCCGGTCATCCGGTAGGCGATCGAGAACATCAGCGGCCGGAACTCGCCATATTCCTCAGGCGACAGAGCGTCCGCGGGTGAGACGGCATCCTCGGGCGATACCGTCTCACCGGGCAGTACGGGTTTTTCAGGCGGCACGGGCCTGCTCCGCTGACTTGACCCAGACGGGGAAGCCATCCCGCCAGCTCGGGTACACGGGCGCCCAGTCCAGTTCCCGCCTGGCCTTGGCGTTGGCCGCGCCGCGGGCCTCGGTCATCATCGCCACCACCAGTTCTCCCGCCGCTAGCTTGCCCGCCCAGGACGGGACGTTCATGGGCGGCTTCGCGCCGAGGCACTCGGCCAGGTAAGGAAGCCACTCCCGCACCGGCGCCGGGTCGTCGTCGACGATGTTATAAAGGCCGGGCCCACCGCGGGTGACGGCCGCCAGAGTCGCCGCGGCGGCGTCGCTGACCTCTGAGAACGACCAGATGCCCGCGCCCCCGCCGATGACGGGCATCCTCCGCTTCCGCACGGCCTCGAGCATGTAATCCGAGGCGCCGTGGCCGTAGAAGGGCCCGTAGCGCAGCACCAGGCCCTCCGGCGCCGCGGTGGGCACGGTTTCTTCCAGGTGCCTGAGCGCCGCCAGGGCCTGCCGGGTCCTCTCGATGGGGTCCGGGTCCAGCGGATCGGTTTCCGACTTGACCGGGGTGCCCGTCCTGGCGTTGTTCCAGCCGATGAAGCTCTGCGCGATGAACCGGCGGGTGCCGGCCTTCCGGGCCGCTTCCAGCAGGTAGTCGGTGCCCTTGGTGCGCAGCTCGCTGGTGACCGCGAACTCCTGGTCGAAGTTGCGGAAGCTGCGCATGCTGGCCAGCGCGGTCATCTGGTGCACGATGACCTCCGGCTGGGCGGCGCGGACCGCGTCGAGCACGGCCTGACGGTCGAGGCCGTCGACGATGACCGGCGTCGCGCCGGCCCGCTTCAGCTGGCCCGCCTTGGCCGGCGAGCGGGTGGTCCCGGTGACCTCGTGGCCCGCCGCGACCAGGCTGGGGACGAGGGACTGGCCGATGACTCCGGTCGCCCCCGCGACGAAGACTCGCATGATGGAGGTTCCTTTCCTGCGTTGCAGCTCGTGTGCTCCCTAAGACGCAGCCCCCTCCCCCGGCGTGACACCTCGGTTCCGCTCATTCCAGCGCAGGTGCCAGGTACGGGAGACCGGGCCGAGGTGGCGCAGCTTGTCCGGGTTGGCGATGACCCGGATGGCCTGGACCTGGCGGTCGAGCACGTCGAGCGCGATGACCACGATCAGGCCGCCGTCGGCGTCCCGGGCCAGCATGCCCGGCTGCCCGTTGACCTGGGCCGGCGTCAGCACCGCGTCCAGCTCCAGGGTCCGCTGGACCTGCAGGCGGATCAGCTCGGCCACCTGCTCGCGACCGTACAGCGGAGCGCTGAACGTCACCTCGCCCCGGCCGCCGCTGTCCCCGTAGAAGAGCACGTCGGGGGCCAGCCGCTCGAGCAGGCTGCTCATGTCGCCGCCGTCGGCCGCGGCCAGGAACAAGGCGGTGAGTTCCTCGCCCTCGGCCCGGGAGGTCTCGAATCGCGGCCGCCCCTCGTCGACGCGGCGACGGGCCCGGGCGAACACCTGGCGGCAGGCGGCCTCGGACTTGCCGGTGATGCCGGCGATCTCGCCGTAGTCGTAGCCGAACACCTCGCGGAGCAGGAACACGGCCCGCTCGGCCGGCCCGAGGCTTTCCAGCAGCACCAGGAAGGCCAGCGACAGGGAATCGGAGGTCTCGGCGAACTCGGCCGGGTCAGGGGCGCCCCGGGGAGCCCCGGGCCCCGCTCCGACGAGCGGTTCCGGCAGCCAGGTGCCCACGTAGGACTCGCGGCGGACACGGGCCGAGCGCAGGTGGTCGATGGCCAGCCGGGTGGTGATGGTAGCCAGGTAGGCCTTGGGCGACCCCACCTGGCCGTCCTGGCCGGCCGGATCCTGGCTCGCCCGCAGGAAGGCGTCCTGCACGATGTCCTCGGCGTCGCTGACGCTGCCGGTCATCCGGTAGGCAATCGAGAACATCAACGGGCGGTAGGCGGCGTACTGGCTCGAATCCACGGGTCTCCTCAGGGATCGTGTGTCCCTAAGACGAGGGGCCCTCGGCAGTTGTGACATCGGAGGTCATCTGCTGCAGCTTGGTGACATCGGAGGTTATCTGCTGCATCTTCGTCCCCGCCCTGACCCTGGCTTCGGCGGCCAGCGGCCGGAGCCGGGCGGGCAGCGCCTCCTCCAGGCCGTCCGCGAACAGCGGGATCCGCCATAGCGGCGGCACCCGCCCCTCGACCCCGCTCAGCCGCATCATGGTCCCGATGGTGACCCGGACCAGCCGCCGGGCGCTGGCGAACAGCAGCAGGGCCAGCGGCAGCTCGACTCCCACGGCGGTGATCAGGCTCATGATGAAGCCGCGCCCGCCCCAGGACAGCGCCAGGTCGAACCAGGCGTCGCAGACCAGCAGCGTGCCGGTGACGTTCATCGAGGCGATGAGGATCTGGCGCTGGTTCCAGGCGGCCCAGGCGGTCGCGGCGAAGCCGGCCAGCTCGGCGACGTCGAGGCCGACCCAGACGCCCTTCCAGTCGTGCGAGGTGTACCGCATGGGCAGGGTCAGCAGCAAGATCGCGATCCAGGCGGCCAGGCCGATGCAGCAGGCCAGCATGAACAGCAGGCCGAAGCGCCTGCGCCGCAGGAGCTTCGGGTCGATTAGGGGATGGGGCTGCTCGATAGCGGCCAGGGTGCGGGCCAGCTGACGCCGTTCGTCCGGGGTCAGCCGGCGTAGTTCAGCCTCAGAGATCACCCTTCCATTCTGCGCCGGCGGTTCCCCGGGCCGGCTGACGGGTTCGGTCCTCATGCTGGCCTCATGCGACCCGGTCCGCCCGGTCCGGTGTCTCCCGGCGCTGGGTCCGGCCGCGCGGCAGGGCCTCATCGAGGCCCAGGCCGGCCAGCGGCGTGCGGCGCAGGGACTGGCCCGCGCAGCTGCGGCCCCATTCGCCGGCCGGAATCGCGAAGCTGGCCCGGGCGCCGGCCAGGATGCCGGCGGTGACCGTGGCCCGGAGCAGCCGGCGCGCCCCGGCGAAGGCCAGGAAGGCCAGCGGCAGCTCGGCGAAGACCGCGGTCAGCAGGGCGATGACCAGTCCGCTGGTGGCCAGCGAGGTGCCGACGTCGAACCAGGCGTCACAGCACAGCATGGTGCCGATGAGCATCAGCAGCAAGATCAGCACCTGGCGCTGCCGCCAGATCGCCCACGCGGTAGCCGCGAACGCCGCGAGCAGGAAGATGTCGAAGATCACCCAGACGGCGCGCCAGTGGTGGGCCGAGAAATGGTGCGGCAGGCTGGCCGCGAGCAGCACGATCCAGCCGGCCAGGATTACGCAGCTGACCGTCGAGACCGCCAGCGCCAGGCGCCGCTCCCGGCGCAGCACCGGGTCATTCCGGTACGGGTCGGCGCGGACCGGGCCCGGCGGGCCCGGGGCGATATCCTGGCGCTGAGCGGATGGTTTCTGGGATGCGGCGGACCCGGCGGGTGGGACGGGCACGCCGAGCTCGGCGAGCAGGCGGGCCAGTTCCTGGCGTTCGGCCCGGCTCATCCGGCGCAATTCGGCCATGTCGATCACTACTTCATTGTGCGCCCGCCGGCTGCGGTCCAGCTGAACGAGGGCTGGGCGGGGAGCCGGCCGCCCCTGTGCGCCAGGCCCGGCCCGCCGTCGTCCGGCCGGGCGTAAGCTGGGAAAAGTGAGTGAGCTTGTCTACCTTGACTTCGGCGCCGCTCGCGTGGAGTACCGCGAGGCCTGGGACCTGCAGCGGCGCGTGCACGCCCGGCGCGTGGCCGGCGAGGCACCGGACAGCTGCCTGCTGCTCGAGCACGAGCCGGTGTACACGGCGGGCAAGCGGACGGCGGTGTCCGACCGGCCGTTCGGCGACCCGGGGGCACCGGTCATCGACGTGGACCGCGGCGGCAAGATCACCTGGCACGGCCCCGGGCAGCTCACCGGGTACCCGATCATCAGGCTTCGCGAGCCGCTGGACGTGGTCGCCTACGTGCGCGCGCTGGAGGAGGCCATGATCAGGACGTGCGCCGGGTTCGGCGTCAGCACCGAGCGCGTCTCCGGGCGCAGCGGCGTCTGGGTTCCGGGCGGCGGGGACGGGCCGGACCGCAAGGTAGGCGCGATCGGCGCGCGGGTGGCCCGGGGCGTCACCATGCACGGGTTCGCGCTGAACGCCGACTGCGATCTGACCTGGTACGACCGGATCATCCCGTGCGGCATCCGGGACGCCGGGACGACCACGCTGACCGCCGAGACCGGCCGCCGGGTCTCCGTGGCCGAGCTGCGGCCGGTGATGAAGCGCCATCTGGCGGACGTCCTCGGCTTTTCCGCCTGGCGGCACGTCTATGATCCCGACGCGCTCGGCGGCCCGCGACCGGAGGCGGCGGGCGTCCCGCTGGCGGCGCGTTAGGTCCACGTGCTCAAGATCATGCTGGTCCGCTGGCGGTCCAGGGCCGGAGGCGGCATACCCTGAAGGGGTGGTACTCGCACCAGAAGGCCGGCGCATGCTCCGCCTGGAGGCCCGCAACAGCCAGGTCCCGATCGAGCGCAAGCCGCCGTGGATCAAGACCAGGCTCCGCACCGGGCCCTCGTACACGGAACTGAAGACGCTGGTCCGCAGCGAGGGCCTGCACACGGTCTGCGAGGAAGCCGGCTGCCCGAACATCTTCGAATGCTGGGAAGACCGCGAGGCGACTTTCCTCATCGGCGGTGACCAGTGCACCCGGCGGTGCGACTTCTGCCAGATCGACACCGGCAAGCCGCAGCCGCTGGACGAGGGCGAGCCGCGCCGGGTCGCGGAGTCCGTCGTCGCCATGGGCCTGAAGTACGCGACCGTGACCGGCGTGGCGCGCGACGACCTGCCGGACGGCGGCGCCTGGCTGTACGCGCAGACCGGCCGCGAGATCCACGCCGCCATCCCCGGCTGCGGCGTGGAACTGCTCATTCCCGACTTCAACGCCGAGCCGGCCCGGCTGGCGGAGGTATTCAGCGCCCGGCCGGAGGTTCTCGCCCACAACATCGAGACCGTGCCGCGTATCTTCCGCCGGATCAGGCCGGGCTTCCGGTACGCGCGCTCGCTCGAGGTGCTCGGCGCGGCCCGCGAGGCCGGACTGGTCACCAAGTCCAACCTGATCCTGGGGATGGGCGAGGAGCGGGACGAGATCACCGAGGCCATGCGGGACCTGAGGGCGGCCGGCTGCGAGCTGCTGACGATCACGCAGTACCTGCGGCCGACCCCGCGCCACCATCCGGTGGAACGCTGGGTCAAGCCCGAGGAGTTCGTGGAACTGCGTTCCGAAGCCGAGGCGCTCGGGTTCGCGGGCGTGATGTCCGGGCCGCTGGTGCGCTCCTCCTACCGCGCCGGGCGGCTCTACGCTCAGGCCATGGAACAGCGCGCGGCCGCCCCGCAGCCAGCCGGAATTGCGGGCCGGCGGACCGATTCGGGGTAGCGCGGCCTTACCGGGGTCCGGCAGTTTCTGTCCTGCGGCGCTTAACCGTATGCTGCGTGCATGGCACGCATGTCGAGGAAGTCTGAGGCCGCCGAACCGGCCGTCACGAGGGAAACCGCCGAGGATGTGGCGTCGGCCGGGCGGCTCAAGCAGATCCGGATGGTGGCCGGCCTCATCCGCAAGAGCGACCCCAAGGCGCTGCCCATCATTTTCGGCAGCGGGCTCGGCGTGCTGGCGGTGCTGGTGGTCGTCGGGCTGCTCACCGGGCTGGCCGCGTTCCTCATCCCGCTGGGCGTCCTCCTCGGCCTGCTGGTCGCGCTGATCCTGTTCGGCCGCTACGCGCAGTCCGCGCAGTTCTCGGCCATCGAGGGTCAGCCGGGCGCGGCCGCGGCCGTCATGCAGAACATGCGCGGCAACTGGACGGTGACCCCGACGGTCGCGGCCAACAGGAACATGGACGTGGTGCACCGGGCGGTGGGGCGGCCGGGCGTCATCCTGGTCGGCGAGGGCAACCCCAACCGGCTGGCCGGCTTGCTCGCGGCGGAGAAGAAGAGGGTCGCCCGGGTGGCCTACGAGGTGCCCATCATCGAGTACCAGATCGGGGACGGCGACGGGCAGGTCCCGATCAGCAAGCTGCAGCGCAAGATCATGCGGCTGCCGCGCCAGCTCAAGCCGGCCGCGGTCAGTGACATCAACCACCGGCTCAAGGCGTTGCAGCCCACCCTGCAGGCACCCAAGGGACCGATCCCGAGGAACGTCAGGCAGCCCAAGATGCCCCGGCCGAAGGCCCGGTAGCAGCAGCCCTGGTAACAGCGGGCCGGGTTAGAGCCGGACGACGATGGTGTCCGCGGCGCGGTCGTGCAGGCCGCGCAGGTCGCGGTCGGCCAGCAGCGGCGGGATGACGGTGAGCAGGATCGCCGTGCGGACCAGGGCCCACTTGAATCCGACCAGGCCGCCGCCGGTCCTGATCGTCCGCAGGCCGGTCAGCCGCTTGCCGACGGTGAACCCGGTCGTCGCGGTGAGCACGTAGACCTCCACCGCGAAAACCGCGATGGTCCAGAACTGCGTACCGGTCAGCCAGTACGCGATGAGCATGCAGAGCAGCCAGTCGATGAACAGCGCCAGCACCCGGCGGGGCATGCTGGCCGCGCTTCCCGGGCCGTGCTCGGGCAGGCCGAACCGCTGACCCGGGTAGAACGCCGCGCTCGCCGGGGGCGGATCGGTCAGCTGCGCTTTCTTGGCCACGACACCACGGTATCCGTTCCGGCGCAGATCGCCGGCACCGGGCCATAATGGGAGCCCTGACCTTAGCCGCCAGCGCGTAACATCCGTGAAACACACCAGACACGGCGCGGAAATTGCCGGCGGCTAACGTCCGAATCGCGTGCCTTGAGAACCGAAAGCGTGCCCTGTACTGGGAGGGTTGATGTTCAGCAGTGCCGAGGAAGTCCTCCGCTTCATCGCGGAGGAGAACGTGGAATTCATCGACGTCAGGTTCTGCGACCTGCCGGGCACGATGCAGCACTTCACCGTGCCAGCGTCGGCGTTCAGCGAGGACGTGTTCACTGACGGCCTGATGTTCGACGGCTCGTCGATCCGCGGGTTCCAAGCCATTCACGAGTCGGACATGCAACTGCTGCCCGACCCGACTACCGCGGGGATCGACCCGTTCCGCACGCACAAGACCCTGAACATGACGTTCTTCGTGCACGACCCGCTGACCGGGGCGCCGTACACCAGGGACCCGCGCAACATCGCCCGCAAGGCCGAGGACTACCTGCGCGGCACCGGCATCGGCGACACCGCGTTCTTCGGCCCGGAGGCCGAGTTCTACATCTTCGACTCGGCCCGCTTCTCCACCTCCGCGAACGAGGGCTACTACCACATCGACTCGGTGGAAGGCGCCTGGAACTCGGGTATGGAGGAGGCCGGCGGGAACCTGGCTTACAAGCCCCGGTACAAGGGCGGCTATTTCCCCGTGCCGCCGATGGACCATTTCGCGGACCTGCGCGCGGAAATGACGACCAACCTGCTCGCGGCCGGCATCCAGGTCGAGATGCAGCACCACGAGGTCGGCACCGCGGGTCAGTCGGAGATCAACATGCGATTCGGCTCCTTGCTGCAGGAAGCCGACAAGCTGATGCTCTTCAAGTACATCATCAAGTCCACCGCCCGGGCGGCTGGCAAGACCGTGACGTTCATGCCCAAGCCGCTGTTCGGTGACAACGGCAACGGGATGCACTGCCACCAGTCGATCTGGAAGGACGGCTCCCCGCTGTTCTACGACGAGGTTGGCTACGCGGGCCTGTCCGACCTCGGCCGGTACTACATCGGCGGCCTGCTGAAGCACGCGCCGTCGCTGCTGGCGTTCACCAACCCGACGGCGAACTCCTACCACCGGCTGGTGCCCGGCTTCGAGGCCCCGGTCAACCTGGTGTACTCGCAGCGCAACCGCTCGGCCTGCTGCCGGATCCCGATCACCGGCACGAACCCGAAGGCCAAGCGGGTCGAGTTCCGCGTGCCGGATCCGTCGGCCAACCCGTACCTCGCGTTCGCCGCGATGCTGATGGCCGGCATCGACGGGATCAAGAACAAGATCGAGCCGCCGGAGCCGGTCGACAAGGACCTGTACGAGCTGCCGCCGGACGAGGCATCCGCCATCCCGCAGGTTCCCGGCTCCCTCGACGCCGTGCTCGACAATCTCGAGTCTGACCACGCCTTCCTCACCGAGGGCGGCGTGTTCACCAGCGACCTGATCGAGACCTGGCTGGACTACAAGCGGACCGTCGAGCTGAACGAGCTCCGGCTGCGCCCGCACCCGCACGAGTTCGAGCTGTACTACGACTGCTGACGGCTGAACGGGTTCTGGCCTGCGTCACCATAGGTCGTGATAGCGGAAGCCCGCGGGGAGATCCTGAATCTCCTCGCGGGCTTCCGCATACCCAGGCCGACGCGATCGGGGTCCTGCGAGCCGATTCAGGTCCGGCTTATCGTCGTCACAACCTTCCCCAAGAGACGGCACCGGTCACCTGGGATCGGTTCGTAGCCGATATTCTGCGGTACCAGCCAGGTGTGGCCGTTCGCGCGGAAGAACGTCTTAACCGTTGCCTCATCCTCGATCATCGCAGCGACGATGTCTCCGTTATGCGCCTCGTCCTGCTGGCGGACTATCGCCCAGTCACCATCGGAAATGTTCACCTTCTCCATAGAATCTCCTACCACCCTGACGGCGAAGAAGACTCCGAAGCCGATCATCTCGCGAGGAAGCCACATCGTGCCTACGGACTCTGGATTGGCAATCACCGGGTCGCCGGCCTCCATCCGTTCAAACATCGGCACACCAATCATGTCCTGTGAGCTGAGGTCCGCCGGAGCCTCTCCAGCCTCGTCCCATCGCTCCTGAACCGCTCGATGAGCTGGCAGTTTCTCGGCAACCGTGCGCGGCATCCTGACACCACGGGTCAAATACCCCTTCTGCTCCAGGATCGTCAGCTTGCTGATGGAAAACAGCCGAGGTGGACTTCAGGCCGACCGCATCGGCGATCTCTCGCATGCTGGGACCATAACCACGACGCCTGGTCGACTCGCGGACGTAGGTGAGGATGTCCTGTTGCCGCTTGGTCAGCATGTGACTGCGACCACCTTCCGCTAAGGTACTGGAGTTCGAGGTATCCGGCCAGTTTTGAGCAGTCTATCGAACTTATAGTCGAATAGGAAGCAGTCGAACATCTTCGCCTGAGACGCATGCCCGTAGCTACCTGCGTTCGGTCTCCGTTTCGGCTGCGGCGGGACCTGACCCAGGCTTCCATGCCATGCACGCACGGTCTCCATCTGATCTTCACGACCGCCTGCTCCCCTGACCGAGTGCAGCAGGATGTCACCAGCGCGGACGTCGATGAACTCGTGCGACGTACGGCGGAAGCCGCCTCCGCGTACATCCGGGGAGATATTCGTCGCTATCTCACGCTGATCAAGCACGGGGACGACTACACGCTCATGCCGCCCTACGGCGGAGAAACGGGGCGTGGCTTCGATACCGAAGGCGCCCTGGAAGCCACGCCGAAGATGTTCCGAAGCGGCGAGGCTGATCTCGAGCTCGTGCAGTCCTACGCCTCAGGCGACATGGCAGTCCTCGTGGCGATCGAACGCCAGCACGGCGAAGTCGGCGGAATGCCCGATCAGGACTGGTCGCTGCGTGTGACCCTGGTCTTCCGGCGTGAAGGAGCCGAATGGCGGCTGGTGCACCGTCACGCCGATCCGCTCGTCCGCGCCATCAGCATGGAGCAGATGGCCGTTCTGGCCCGTGGCCAGGGCTAACCAGCGGGCCCTCAGACGCTGCGGATGACGGCGACGACCCGGCCGAGGATGACGGCCTCATCGCCAGGTACCGGTGCATACAGCGCGTTATCAGGCATGAGCCAGACTTCATCACCCGAGCGTCTCAACATCCTCACGGTGGCTTCGCCGTCGATCATCGCCGCCACGATGTCGCCGCTTTCCGCCTCAGCTTGCTGCCTGACTACGACCTGATCCCCGTCCGCGATGGCGGCGCCGGTCATCGGGTCGCCCGTCACCCTGAGCAGGAACATGATGCCGTCACCGACCAGCTGCCTGGGCAACGGATAGACGTCGTCGGTCGCACCCTCGGCGAGGACCGGGCCGCCTGCGGCGATCGGCCCGATCAACGGCACGTAGACAGCCTGCTGTGACGGGATGTCCAGGCCGCGGACCCCGCCTGCCTCAGCTGCCGCGCGGCCGGGCTCCAGCCGCACGGGCGGGTGACCGGGCAGGAGCAGCTCGACCGTCCGCGCGCGTCCGTTGTTCGAGCGCAGGTATCCCTTCTTCTGCAGGGCGCCCAGCTGGTAGGAGACCGCGCCCGTACTGGCCAGCCCGACCGCGTCGGCGATCTCGCGCATCGACGGCGGGTAACCGTGCTGCTGCACCGACTCCCGGATGGCCTGGAGCACCTTGCGCTGCCGCCAGGTCAGAACGTAATCGGGATCGAACGCGCCAGGAATCGCCCGGGCAGCAGGCACACTGCCCTTCGGCTTGCGTCCCGGTCTTCCTTTAGGCCTGGAGCCGGAACCGGTACTGGCCATCTCTTACCTCGTCATGCCGTTGGTGCTGCCCCCGCCATCCGACATTAGACGGCCACTGTGACAAAACGCCGCCGCGCGAAGCGCCGCGGGTCAGGGGCGGGGCCAGTCCGCGAAGCGCTTGCGCAGCTCGGCGATTTCGGCCGGGCCGAGGCCGAACGACGCGAACACCCCGTCGCCCCACTGGTCGAGCCGCGCGGCCGCCTCGGCGAAGTCCCGGCCGGTCAGCCCCGGGTCGAGCCGCCGGGCGAAGCCGATGACCTGCTCCCTGGTGTACCGCTCGAGGGCGGCCGCGGTGTCCACGTAGTCGCGCGGCTCGACCCGGCTGGCCAGGGCGCATACCTTGCCGCCCACCACGTCCTCGAGGTCGAGCACGGGGCCGACCTCCATGACGACGGGACGGCGGGACCGGTCGAAGTAGGCCAGCTGGAGCATCATCTGCTCGCCGCCCGGCGCGGTGACGATCCACTCGGCCAGCGCGTCGCCCAGGCCGTAGAAGATGTCGCCGAGACCGCCGGCCTGGTCCCGGCGCTCGGTCCCGAAGCCCGCATCGCGCAGCGCGCTCTCGACCGCCGCGGCGGCCGCCGCCACGCTCGCCTCCTCGTCGGTGAACAAGTCGACGTCGGCCGTGAACCGGTCAACGACCCCGTGCGCCATCAGGGCGTTACCACCGCCGAGCGCGAATCCGTGCCGCGCGGCCGCCCGCAGGGCAATCGCGGCGACCTGGCCGTGCAGCTGGCCGACCGGCATCAGGCCGCGGCGGCCGCCGCGCGCAGGACGGGGTGCTGGTCCTCCCATGCCTGCCGGACGCCCGGCGGCAGGAACAGGTCGGGCCACAGCGCGATCAGCGTGTCGCCGTCCAGGTGCGCGGTGAGGTCCTCGGCCTGCCCGGCTTCCCGGAGCACGGTCTGGTAGAGCCAGCGCCGCATGTCCGCGTCGGCGAGGTCGAACGTATGATCAGGATTGCCCCAGAACAGCCAGATCGGCAGCTCGACCCGGCCCTCAGCGGGGCCGTGCAGGTCGGCGAGGCTGGCCACGACCACTGCGCGACGGCCGGGCCGGGACTGATAACGCCCCATAGCTGCGTCGGTGTGGGTGGCCACCATGGCTCTAGCGTACACCCCGGGCTCGCCTTTGTCGAATGTACGATCGATGCCCATTCTAACCTAGCACGGACAAGGAGAGCCATGCCGGCCCGACCACAGGCAGAAGGACCTGGGGGTGACCGGTTGAGCACCGCGTTCACCGCCGGCGAGCAGCAATGGCAGGCACGGCTGGGGAAGCTGAGGGATGTGGTGCGCCAGGAAATGGTGACGAGACAGCTCGCACGGGAGCTGCCGGCCCCACCCGTTCGGCTGATTGATCTTGGGTGCGGGCAGGGGACGCAGGCCTTGCGCCTGGCCCGGAGCGGGTATGACGTGACCGGGGTGGACGCCTCGGCGGACCTGCTGGCCCGGTTCGGGCGGGACCTGGCCGCCGAGCCGGCTGAGGTCCGCGGCCGGGTGCGGGCCGAGCGCGCCCGGATCGAAGATTATGCCGAACGAGCTGGCGTTTCTCATTTCCCCGCGGTCCTTTGCCATGGTGTGCTGATGTACCTGGACGACCCCGGGCCGGTCCTGCGCGCCATCGCGCGGCTGACGAGCCCGGGCGGTGTGGCGTCGCTGCTGGTGCGCAACGGCGACGCGCTGGCCATGCGGCCGGGGCTGCTGGGTGACTGGGCGACGTGCGCCGAGGCATTCGGCACCGACCGGTACGCCAACCGGATCGGGCTGTCCGCCCGGGGGGACCGGCTGGGCGACCTGACCGGGCGGCTGGCGGCGCATGGCCTGGAGGTCACCGCCTGGTACGGGGTCCGGGTCTTCACCGACGCCGCCGCTGACGACGCGGCGCCGCCGCCGGACCTGGCGGCGCTGCTCGACTGCGAGGAACGGGCCGGGCGAACCGATCCGTACCGGCAGGTGGCGGCGCTGCTGCATGTCATTGCGCGCCGCCCCGATGGAGGGAAAATAGCCCCGTGACGGGACAGCTGTGGCCGGGGCTGCTGGCCGAGGCGTGGGCAGCCCTGGACGGGGACGCGGCCGCGGTCGGGCGGCTGCCGGCGGGGCTGGAGGTGCTGTGGGTCAGCGGGGAACCGGGGCGGCTGCCGTCGCGGCTGCCGGCCGAGGAGGTCGCCGTCGCCTGTACCGCGGCCGCCCTGCTGGCCGCCGCGGCGCTGCACGCCCAGCGCGGCGGGGACGGCGGTTCCCGCGGCTCCCCGGCCGCGCGGCTGGACCGGGCGCACATCGCGGCGGCCTTCCGGAGCGAGGCGTACCTGCGGGTCGGCGGGAAGCCGGCCGGCCCGGGCTTCGCGCCGCTGTCGCGGTTCTGGCGGACGGCCGACGGCTGGGTCCGCACGCACGGGAACTACCCCTGGCACCGGGACGCGCTGCTGCGCGCGCTGGGCTGCCCCGATGACCCGGAGCCGGTGGCGGCGGCGCTGGCGGAACTGGACGCCCGGGAGGCGGAGGAACTGGTGACCGGCGCGGGCGGGGTGGCCGCCGCCGTCCGCACGGAGGCCGGCTGGCGGACGGAGCCGGCCGGGCAGGCGGTCACCGCGACCGCCCTGGTCGAGGGGAGGTCGATCGGCGGCGCGCCGCCGCGCTGGCGGGCCGCGGGCACGCTGCCCGCCTCGGGCGTCCGGGTGCTCGATCTCACCCGGGTCATCGCCGGCCCGGTGGCCACCAGGTACCTCGGCGCGCTCGGGGCGGACGTGCTCCGCCTCGACGCTCCGGACCGGCCGGAGCTGACCCAGCACGCCTACGACGGGCTGCCGGGCAAGCGCAGCGCGCTGCTCGACTTCGGCCCGGCGCAGGGGCACGCCCGGCTGCACGAGCTGCTCTCCGGCGCCGACGTCCTGGTGCACGGGTACCGGCCGCACGCGCTGGAGAGGTTCGGGCTGGGACGGCAGGAGCTGGCCGAACGGCATCCCGGCCTGGTGGTGGTCGGCCTGTCGGCGTGGGGCAGCCGCGGTCCGTGGGGCGGCCGGCGGGGGTTCGACAGCATCGTGCAGGCGGCGTCCGGGATCGCGCGGACGGAATCGCCGGACGGCGACCGGCCCGGCGCGCTGCCGTGCCAGCTGCTCGACCACGGCACCGGCTACCTCTGCGCGGCCGCCGCGCTGCAGGCGCTGGCCCGGCAGTCCGCCCGCGGCGGCACCGTGTTCCGCGAGCTGTCGCTGGCCCGGACCGCGCACTGGCTGCTGGGCCTGCCCCGGGATGCGGCTGGCGCTGGCCCGGCGCCGGGTTCCCGGTCTCCGGATGGCGGATCGGACCGGGAATGGCTGACCACGCTGGACAGCGCCACGGGTCCGGTGACCACCGTGCGGCCGCCCGGACAGCTGGATGGCGAGGCGCTGAGCTGGACCGGGCCGCTCAGCCGGTACGGCGGCGACGAGGCCGCCTGGTTACCGGGCGGGGTTAGCTGACCGGGACCAGGGTGAGGTAGGCCATGCCGAGCAGGTCGTAGTAGCCGCGCAGCCAGTACGAGCGGTGCTGCTCGACCTGGGCCCGGATCTCGGCGGCCTTGGGGTGGTCGCCGTGGGTCGCGAGCCATTCCTCCTCGTCGCACCGGTAGCCGGACTCGAAATCCTCCCACTCCTCGAGCGTGGCGGTCTCGATCCAAGCCGGCCGGAAACCCGCCCCGACCGCCACGTCGACCAGGCTCGCCAGGTCGCCGAGCTCCCCCGCGGTCGTGCCCGGCCACATGCCGGCCAGCTCGGACTCGGTCGGCGTGCGGTGCCAGAAGCCCTCGCCGAACAGCACCCGGCCGCCCGGGTTGACCAGGCGGCGGAGCTCGGCCAGCGCGGCCTCGACGTGCCCGGGCGGTTCGACCTCGGTCAGCGCTTGGCTGGCGCCGGTGCACAGCACCAGGTCAGCGGGCCCGCGGCTGGTCTTGAGGGCGGACTCCCGGGCGAACGTGACCCGGTCGCCGAGCCCGCGGGCCTGGGCACTGGCCCGGCCCCGGGCCAGGTCGCCCTCGTTCGTGTCCAGGCCGGTCCCGGTCGCCTGGGGCGCCGCCGCGAGAACGCGGAGCATCAGCTCGCCCCAGCCGCAGCCGATGTCGAGCACGGAGCCGGGGCGGTTCGCGGCCAGGCGGGCGACGATCCGGGCCGCCCGGGCCTCGGACAGCGGCCCGTGGAAGGTCAGCTTGGTCAGTCTCGGCGGCAGGTCGGCGTCAGCCGTAGGTGCGTCAGTCATATGGGCGCAGGCTAGTCCCGGGCCGGCCGCTGCGCCTAATGGATTTTCCGCCCGCGGTCTTGGGTGGCGCGGACCGCAGGCGGCGCCGGCCTTCCCTGCGTTACCGTCAGCAGAATGCGGGGTAACCGCTGTTGGCCCGGCGCCTGAGGGACCTTTAGGGTAAGTACTGCTGTGAGAGCTTACGAGGCCATTGAGCGGATTGACGCGTTCTGTGAGGCCGTGCCACGCCGCCGGGCCAGGGCCGACGTGTACGGGCCGCTCGTGCTGTTCGTTCCCACCGGTACCGGCTGGCCGTACTACGCGCGGCCCCGGCGCGGCCCCCGGACGCCGGTCACGGCGGCCGACATCCGCACGGTCCGCGCGCGGCAGCGCGAGCTGATCATCCCCGAGTCCTTCGAGTGGATCGAGCAGGTCGCGCCCGAGATGGCCGCGGCCGCGGCGGAGGCGGGCCTGGAGGTCCGGGCGCATCCACTCATGGTGCTGGCCGCTCCGCCGCCCGCCGGCCCGCCGGC
>Ga0136846_1236422_pt1 | contig 18472 bp, 18 predicted proteins | sample HopSoiMetagenom2_FD_96841 | JGI IMG/M metagenome (GOLD analysis project Ga0136846, IMG submission 96841) | Grasslands soil microbial communities from Hopland, California, USA - 2 Assembly 2016 (version 4) | ecosystem: Environmental > Terrestrial > Soil > Grasslands | place: USA: Hopland...
ATATAGATATCAATATGCTGGTTCCCGCCATCAGTAGCCGTTATCACAATAGCATTGGCAGTGGTATTTATAGTAGCCGAAACAGACGAAGCGGTCCAGGATGAACCGGTAACCGCTAAAGAAAAACTGTTTTTATAAGTATTGGAATTGTCTTTGTCCTTTTTACACGAGACAATAAAAAGAGATAATCCAATTAACAATACATTCCTGACGGATTGAAATGCTTTCATTTTATTTAAATTGAGGAGTTAGAAATCATTTATTACTGAGTAGCATAATAACCTATGTCAACAAAGGCCGTAAACTATTTACCGTTATCATCTCTTTTCATCATATCCTTCAGGCTGTTCATCACTTTTACCTGATAGCCGGATGTATTGATTGTGGTGTTGACATTTTTAATTTCGGTTACCTCCATTCCTTTTATGTTACCCGATTCCGTTTCCACCCACAGGAAATTTTTATTAAGCACGGGAATGGCAGCTATATTATTCTTCATACGGGGGTCATTCTGAAGTTTACTGATATCTGCGGGTCGCCCCACACCCATTGTATAAACCTTTACTGGATCAAAAGGAACTTTGGCATACCAGAAAGAGGCTGTAGATGTTTTAGATGTGTTCTTTGTTGAAAGCATGGTGTTGTTTCTCAACTCATACTCTTCTGCTGTGTACCCCAGGAATTGTTTTGTTTTACCCGTTTTGGTGATCGTGAATTTTTCATCATCACGGTCCTTTTCAAGTGGGGCTTTTTTTATATCCTCAGCAACGGTCTTGCCCATAGCAGCACCTTCACCCAATGTTTTGGGCATACTCATCACAGTGATGGTCTTTTTGTTATCATCAATAATCCAGGTATATCCTTTTTTGGAATAGATCATAAGACTGAAGGTGGCATCATCCGGTTTTACGGCTGCATAATCACCGCTGGAAGTAAACAGATAAGTAACTTCTTTGTAGGCCTTCCCTTTATTGTCATCATCATCTTTATCTTTTCTCATTCGTTGGGTAACCTTCCAGTCAAAATTGATGACGGGCGGTATTGGTTCCAGTAAACTCTCTACAGGATTGGTTCCCCCCTTAGTGCTACCGCTTCCTGTTAGTGCAGGAGGGTTTATTTTTCCTGTACGGTCCCTTGAGGTGTCAACTATTATTTTAATATAAGCGACAGGTTCCTTAAAAAAACCATTATAGATTTTACCAATTTCCACCTCAGTCAATGGAACAATATTTACAGGCCAGTCGGAAGAGGCTATCTTAAATTCACTGGAGCCAACTGCCGGGTTGTTAAAGTGAACCTGCACAGCTCCAGGGTAACCTGGATCAATGGTGCTGAAAGTAATAGTTCCTTCAACACCTCTGGGCAGGATTCCACCTGCGGATTTCTGCACGCGGAATAGAAATACTTTTCCTGCATTTAAATAAGATGTAGAAGCTGCGAAATCGCCTTCATTCTTCTCACATTGGGGCACACATTTAATATCAAATTTGGATGAATTATATACCAGAATTTCATAGGCGTCTCTTTCCCGCTGTCCTGAAACCGGCAGGTATCTGGTAAAGAACAGAATGATAAGGATAGCAATTAGTTTCTTTTTCACTCTTTCTTTTTTATAACCTGATGAATTCCACCCTGCGGTTTTGCTCCTTGCCTTCAGCAGTTGTATTTGGGCCTGCAGGCTGGGTCTCACCTTTGCCTTCTGTTTCCATACGTCCTTCATCGATGCTGAATTCTTTTGACAGCATTTCCTTTACTGCTTCGGCACGCCTTTTTGAAAGATCAAGGTTGGTGGCATTATCCCCGTCACTATCCGTATGTCCTACAATTTTCACTTTCACATCTGCATTTTCTTTCAGGACAGTAGCAATATCCTTTAATGTTCCATAGGAGGAAGCCCTGATAGTAGCTGCATTCACATCAAACAGGATCCCCGTAGTTGAAAACTTTCCTTCCGTAATTAATTTATTGCGGGTGTCTGGTAAACCGGTAGCATATTTGAAATTGCTGATCAGCCAGGTGCTTCCATCGTTATTAAGGGTTGTAGAAAAGCGGAAGGAATTATATTTTACTTCAGGGGCAAGTAGTGACGGTGCATCCACCACTTTTGTCTCATTAAAATATACGCGTAATCTTGTTTTCTGTCGCCATACAGCCACATGATACGTAAACTGTTTATTCCGGTTAAGCCCATTAAAAGAAAATTCATTGGATAAAATCTTTTCACCTGTTTTTGTATAGCTGGCAATCGCAACATTGCCGAGGTAAGGGTCCAGTTCAAAATAGGCACGATCTGGGCCGTATTCGAAATTGGCCTTCGTCCCGGGATTATTAATAACCTGGAATCCCAGTGATGCCGTATTCGCGCCCTGGCGTTCGGCCATCGGTAAGAAAAGCACATCAAATTCTGCAGTGAAATTGTCGGGAAGTGATTTGATGAATTGAGGAATGAAAAATCCCTGTTTGGAAACATTCAGCCATTTGCCAGGATATTGATCAAGTGTCATTATCTCGCCTGAAGCGTTGGTTGTCCATTTGGCAGGGAAATCTCCAACTGCATCCTGTGAGAATTCATCATAGCCAAGGATCTTTTCCCCGGGTATGAAATCATACCTGGTATAGGCTTTTATGGAAGGAGTTTGTGCTTTTGTAGTTACGGGATCATTATTGGGTTGTTGTGTAGTACTATTTTCAGAAGATGGATTATTGTTTCCATCCATCTTCTTTTTATTCTTTTTGGAAAATATTTTGTCGATGCCCTTGTCGATGGTCCTCTCAGTACCGGTTTGGGTACCCTGTTTTACACCTTCGCCGGCTTTACGTTTAATTATATCGCCCAATTGGGCGAACGAGAATTGGAAAAAGAGGATCGCCAGGCAGGTCAATAGTCTCATTTTCATAATGCCAGAGTTTAATGCCTGGTGAAACTAAAGGGTATCAAAAACAGGGAGTAGCCTGCCTGTGTATCCGGGGCAAATGGGAGTATAAGTGGCGGGAATTAAGGGGATCCCAATTTTCAATTGCTGTTTTCCAATTATCAGGCGGTGGCATTGATGCGATCAATGCAGGCAGACAGTCTTTCTTTCCAGGGCTTTAATTTGATATCGTAAGTGCCTGATATAAGACTTGTATCCATGGCGGAATAGGCTGGTCGCCTGGCTGGAGTAGGATAGCCAGATGTTGGAATGGGATTGAGGGTACAGTTAGCATTTATCAATTCCCTGATAGCAACAGCAAATTCATACCATGTTATGATGCCAGTATTGCTGTATTGGTAAATACCAGCCTTCCATTTACCCGATGAAATTATTTCCAGAATGGCTTCCGCAAGGTCAAAGGCATAGGTAGGTGATCCGGACTGATCATTCACCACGTTTAAAGATTCCTTCTCTTTCATTAACCGCATCATTGTTTTCACAAAGTTCTTTCCAAATTCTGAGTAGACCCAGGATGTGCGGATAATAATAGATTCCGGGTTTGATGACAAAGCAAGTTTTTCTCCTTCCAGTTTGGTAACACCATAAACACCCTGTGGATTAACCTGCGCATTTACCTTATACGGTTGGGTAGCATTGCCGTCAAATACATAATCGGTAGAAACATGGATGAAACGCGCGCCATGCTGCTTGCAGGCAATTGCTAACAGGCTAACAGCATTTGCGTTGATATTGTGAGCAGCATCTTTGTCAGTCTCCGCTTTGTCAACAGCTGTGTAAGCTGCGCAATTGATACAAAATGCCGGTTGAAACTTTTTGAATTTATCCCTTATCTGCGCATCATTATCGATGGACAGCATTTCTCTTGTTAGAAATTCAAACTCATATTTTGGATAGGCTACAGACACACGTTGAATTTCCTGGCCCAATTGGCCATTAGCTCCTGTAACCAGTATGCGTTTATCTTTTGACATACCTTGTATTAGTATTATCCTTTAAATTCAAATGTATTCTTACAATCTTTCAGATCAGGAAGTACTTTATCCTTATCCGAGATGATGGCTTTATCTGTTGGAATTTTCCAGTCAATTTTCAGGGCCGGATCTTTAAAGGAAATCCCGCCTTCACTTTCTTTGCTATAAAAAGCATCGCACTTGTAAAAAAGCTGGGCTTTTTCGCTTAATACTGAAAACCCATGTGCAAATCCTGCGGGAACAAATAACTGCTTTTTATTTTCTGCAGACAATTCAATACTGTAAGCTTCACCATAAGTAGGGGAACCTTTCCGGATATCTACTACCACATCCAGCACTGAACCTTCCAGCACCCTTACCATTTTGGTTTGTGCATGAGGAGGAAGTTGATAATGCAGGCCCCTGATCACTCCATAACAGGAAGAAGACTGATTGTCCTGCACAAATCGGATATTAATATTATTATCTATTAATACCCTTTCACTAAATGATTCAAAGAAAAAACCTCTGTTGTCGCCAAAAACTTTAGGTTCAAATATGAGCAGTCCGGGGATATGTGTTTTGACAATATTCATTTATAAACTCCAGTAGTTTCGGTTTTTGATTTTGTTTCTATACATACCCTTGAGGTCAGCGATCATGCCATGCTGTTTGGTAATACCGGCAAAATAACCATCGTCAAGGTTTGCATATTCCTTGTGAGGAACGGCTACAATTACGGCGTCATATTCCTTTCCTGTTTTTTCAGAAAGTCCAAAGCCATACTCATGTTTCAATTCATCTGAGTCTGCATATGGATCTTCCACATCCACATTCACATAATAGGATTTAAGCGCTTTCACCACATCTGCCACTTTGGAATTCCGAATGTCACTCACATTTTCCTTAAAGGTTGCGCCCTTGATCAGCACTTTGGAAGTCCTTACATCCCCGGTATGCTTAATGATATGCTGAACCACTTTCTTTGCCACATATTTGGCCATATTATCATTGATATTCCTTCCTGCCAGGATTACCTCAGCATCATATCCAAGTGCGTTGGCCTTATAGGTCAGGTAATAAGGATCAACTCCAATACAGTGACCACCCACAAGACCCGGCTGGAATTTTAAAAAATTCCATTTGGTCCCGGCAGCTTCCAGCACTTCATAGGTATTGATGTTCATCATATCAAAAATAATGGACAACTCATTCATTAGTGCGATATTCAGATCACGCTGGGTATTTTCGATGATTTTCGCTGCTTCCGCTACTTTGATACAGGATGCTTTATGGACCCCGGCTTCAACAACAATACCGTATACTTTGGCTATTTGTTCAAGAGATTCCTCGTCACAACCTGACACAACTTTAATAATCTTAGCCAACGTATGCAGCTTATCTCCCGGATTGATTCGTTCAGGAGAATATCCCAGTTTGAAATCAGTTAAATTCTTAAGTCCCGATAATTTCTCAATGATCGGCAAACAGTCTTCTTCGGTACAACCGGGATAAACGGTTGATTCAAAAACCACGTAATCCCCTTTTTTCAACACTTTACCGATGGTTTCAGATGCTTTCTGAACCGGTATAAGATCTGGCACATTGTGTTCATCTACAGGTGTGGGAACGGCAACAATAAAAAACTTTGCTTCCCGCAATATATCAAGTGAATTGGTGAAGGTAATATCACATCCATCAAAGGCTTCTTTTTCCAGTTCATTGCTGGGGTCAACGCTTTTTTTCATCATCTCAATGCGCTTTTCGTTGATATCAAAACCGATGACGGAGATTTTGCGCGCAAATTCAAGAGCGATCGGCAGTCCTACATAACCTAAGCCTATAACAGCCAGTTTGGATTTTTTCTCAATAAGATTGTGGTACATGAGGGCATTGAATATTGAATGGGTTACTTGTTACTAACAAATTCTTTTGGCTGCTTTTTCCACTCTGTTTCCGGTAATGATTTAAAATAATCATAAGTGATCTTCAGGCCTTCTTTTCGATTGACCTTTGGTTCCCACTGCAGCAATTGTCTGGCCTTTGTGATATCCGGCTGTCTTTGTTTGGGATCATCTACCGGTAATGGTTTATAGGTTATTTTTACTTTATTGCCGGTTAACGCCAATATCTCTTCAGCAAAATCTTTTAATGAAATTTCATTGGGGTTTCCAATATTAACGGGAAGAGAATAATCGCTGAGTAACAAGCGATAGATCCCTTCCACAAGGTCATCCACAAAACAAAAACTCCTGGTTTGAGAACCATCGCCGAAGACGGTGAGGTCTTCACCACGTAGCGCCTGTCCAATAAATGCCGGCAATGCTCTTCCATCATTCAGTCGCATGCGGGGACCGTATGTGTTGAATATCCGGATAATCCTTGTTTCCACCGCATGAAAGGTGTGGTAAGCCATGGTAATTGATTCCATGAATCTTTTGGCCTCATCATAAACACCGCGGGGACCAACGGGGTTTACATTACCCCAATACTCTTCCTTTTGAGGATGTACCAAGGGGTCTCCATACACTTCGCTGGTAGAAGCCACCAGTATCCGGGCGTTTTTCGCCTTGGCAAGGCCCAGGCAATTATGTGTTCCTAATGAACCGACTTTTAGAGTTTGTATGGGGATCTTTAAATAGTCGATGGGACTGGCTGGAGATGCGAAATGAAGAATATAATCCAGGTCTCCGGGAATATGAATGAACCGGGTTATATCATGATGATAAAACTCAAATTGTTCCAATTTAAAAAGATGCTCGATATTTCTCAGGTCACCAGTAACGAGATTATCCATCCCAATTACTTTGTAACCTTCCCTGATAAACCTATCGGATAAATGCGAACCAAGAAAACCGGCTGCGCCGGTAATGAGCACCTTTTTTTGTTTCATAGTTTCCGTGTAGTCAATTTATTTAACTGTAGCCCTTCCAATGCTTTCATAGTGGAAGCCCAACTCACGCATCGCTTTTAAATCAAAAAGATTGCGTCCGTCGAAGATAACTTTGTTTTTTAGACTTTTCTGTATTTTGGTGAAATCGGGTGTGCGGAACTCATTCCACTCTGTCGCAATGATCAATGCATCTGCATCCAGCAATGCACTGTACTGGTTCTCCGCATACATGATCTTATCGCCAATTTGTTTCTTCACATTTGGCATAGCTTCCGGATCAAAGGCTGAAACCGTGGCGCCGGCTTCTATCAACGCGTTGATAATATAAAGGGCTGGTGCCTCCCTGGTATCATCCGTATTTGGCTTGAACGCAAGTCCCCATAACGCAAAATGTTTCCCTTTTAGTGTATTATTGAAATATTGGCTGATCTTGGGAATAAGGTGAAGTTTTTGAGATTCATTCACCTCCATTACCGCTTCAAGTATCCTGAAATCATAGTTTATGTCCCTCGATGACCTTACCAGCGCATGCACATCCTTGGGAAAACAGCTACCTCCATAGCCGATGCCTGGAAACAGAAATCTTTTTCCAATACGGTTATCACTTCCCACCCCCCTGCGCACCATATCCACATCCGCCCCTAACAATTCACATAGCCGGGCAATTTCATTCATGAAAGAAATCTTCATTGCCAGGAAGGAATTGGCTGCGTACTTGGTAAGTTCAGCAGAACGCTCATCCATGAATATTACGGGATTCCCCTGCCGTACAAATGGCGCATACAGGTCATCCATCAATTTTTTTGCTCTTTCGGAAGTAGTACCGATCACCACACGGTCAGGTTTCATGAAATCATCAACAGCCACCCCTTCACGTAAAAATTCAGGATTGGAGACAACATCAAAATCCACCTTGCAATTCTTTGCAATGGCCGCATGAACTTTTTCTGCCGTTCCCACAGGCACTGTACTTTTATCAACTATAACCTTGTACTCCTGAATGATCTTTCCCAAATCCTCTGCTACTCCCAACACATATTTAAGATCAGCTGAACCGTCTTCGCCCGGGGGAGTTGGCAGCGCAAGAAAAATAATTACAGCATCACGGATACCTTCTTCCAGACTTGTGGTAAAATGAAGACGTTCCTCCTTCATGTTGCGGAGAAATAATTTCTCCAGTCCGGGTTCATAAATGGTTATTTCACCATTGGCCAGCTTCTTTACTTTATTAGCATCAATATCTATACAAAAAACATCATTACCTGTTTCTGCAAAACAGGTACCAGTAACCAGTCCAACATATCCCGTTCCAACAACTGCAATTTTCATGTGTATTGTGAATTATGATTTATCTGTTGAAATATTCAAGTACTTTTCCGGTGATGAATTGCAACTGTTCCTCATCCAGTTCGGTGTGCATTGGAAGTGATATTACCCTCTCCGTCAGCCAATCGGTTGTTGGCATATCCCTGGTTGAAAGCTGGAAATGTGCAAACATTTTTTGCCTGTGGCCTGGAACCGGATAATAGATCATGGCAGGGATCTTATGGCCGGCAAGAAAATCCTTCAATTCATTCCTCATGGTAGCTGAGTTATTTCCTCCTTCCACCAGGATGGTATACTGGTGAAAAGCGTGCCGGGAATAGTTTGCCCGGTAAGGAGGGGTAATGGAAGGATGGTTTGAAAAGCCTTTATCATAAAAATCCGCCGCAGTGGTTCTGGCCACGATATATTCGTCAAGATGCTTCAATTTTATGTCCAAAATTGCTGCCTGGATGGTATCCAGTCGGCTATTACAGCCTACCACATCAAAATAATATTGTCGGCTCTGGCCATGATTGGCGATCATTTTCATCTTTGCTGCCAGGGCATCGTCGTCCGTGAAAAGTGCTCCACCATCCCCAAAAGCTCCCAGGTTTTTGGAAGGATAAAAGGAGGTTGCCCCAATATGGCCAATGGTCCCGGTTTTCTTCTTCCGTCCATCAGGAAAGGTATAATCACTGCCAATTGCCTGCGCATTATCCTCAATTACATACAGGTTATGCTTTTTGGCGATGGCCATGATCTCTTCCATGGGAGCTGCATGTCCGTATAAATGAACGGGAACAATAGCTTTGGTGCGAGGAGTGATCAGTTTTTCGAGTGAAGACGGGTCAATACAAAATGTTCTGGGGTCCACTTCTGCAAATACCGGGGTCAGACGCAATAAGGCAATCACCTCAGTAGTGGCTATATAGGTAAAAGAGGGTGTAATCACTTCATCGCCTGGCTGCAAATCCAGGGCCATCATCGCAATCTGAAGCGCATCTGTTCCATTGGCACAGGGAATAGTATGTTTGCAAGTCAGGTAACTGGCAAGATTAAAGGCGAAATCCTGCACAGCTTTTCCATTAATAAACCCGGAACTATCCATTACCTGCAATACTGCCTGGTCTACTTGTGACTTAATCTTTTGATACTGGGTCTTTGTATCGACCATCTGGATCGGGCGCATTCGGAATTTGTTTTACAGGTCACTGGAACAGCACAGGTTATGCCGCTTCCAGAATGACCCTTTTGGCGCGGCAAAAATAGTAAAATACGGGTAGTTTCACAGTTTGCTTTTATTTTTGCCGATCCGGTACAGGAGAAATAAAATCAATCTGTTGGGAGTTTTTTTCTACAATATTTTCCTGCTTCTTTTTAAAGGCATAATGCCAATTGCTGCCCTGTTCAATCCCAAGGCAAAAAAATGGGTACGTGGACGGAGGAATATCTTTGAGCGACTTGAAAAAGCAACTGCAGGACATCAATCTATCATCTGGATCCATTGCGCGTCACTTGGTGAGTTTGAACAGGGCCGGCCACTGCTGGAAAAATTAAAGGCAGACCCTTCCTTCAGGAATGCGAAATTCCTGTTGACCTTCTTCTCTCCTTCAGGCTATGAGATCAGAAAAGATTACAAGGGAGCCGACTGGGTATTTTATTTACCAATGGATGGTCCCCGAAATGCAAAGCGATTTTTGGAAATTGTAAATCCTTCGCTGGTCATTTTTGTAAAATATGAATTCTGGTTTTATTACCTGAAGAAGATCAAATACCGCAATATCCCATTGATACTGGTGTCTGCACTGTTCTGGAAGGAAATGTCTTTCTTTAAATGGTATGGAGCGATGCAGCGGAAAATGCTATCCCGCTTTGATCATTTATTTGTACAGGACCATAAATCAAAACAATTGCTGGATGATATCGGGCTTTCGTCCATCACCAGCATTTCAGGAGATACAAGATTTGACCGGGTAATTGATATTGCAGAAAGCGCAGAGCCTTTGCCGTTGATTGAACAATTCATTGGTGGAAATAAAACAATTATTGCCGGTAGCACCTGGCCGGAAGATGAGGAAGTGCTGAAACAGACATTGAATGCAGTTGATGATGCAACCCGGAAACTGATCCTGGCGCCACATGAGATCAGTGAAAAACACCTGGCATCAATAACAGAGCTGTTTCCTGGTAGCATTCGATATTCTCAACTGGGATCAGCGCCTGGATCAACCGTTCTTATCATCGATAATATTGGGCTTCTTTCACGACTGTATAAATACGCCACCATTACTTATATCGGAGGTGGTTTCGGAAAAGGAATTCACAATACCCTGGAAGCAGCTGTTTATGCAAAGCCAGTGATCTTCGGTCCGGTGTTTCATAAATTCAGGGAGGCAGCTGATCTGATAAAGAAAGGTGGGGCTTTTTCTATTGCCAATGCAGATGAATCAATAAAGATCATCAGTGAGTTGTTGGCGAATGAAAACAAATTAGCTGAAAGTGGAAAAAGCTCCGGGAATTATGTGTATTCAAACCGGGGCGCTTCGAATCGCATTATTCAATTTCTAAAGGAAAAAGGATACGCCGGCAGCTTTTAAGAAAAACGCCTTTTGATAAGCTGATCAAAATGGATAACGGCTGAATCATCAGCATTCCATCCGAGTTTTACTTTCAACTCGCGATTGATCCAGTATTCTGCTTCAGCAAATATATTGAAGCTGTTAATGGTCTTTATGCTGCGTTCATACATGGATTCATCTCCGCGGAAAAGATCATTGATAAAGAGGAAGCGGTCATTAATACCAATTGCTTTGCGAAGGTCCTTTACAGGAGTTTCTTTCAGTACTTCAATTAATTCTGTCTTGGCTTCTCTGAGCTTATCATTGAGTGATTCAGGTTCACCATTCTTGTGATTGTAATTGGAACGTACCTGATTGGAGAGAGTGGGAATTTCATTCATTGGGTCAAACACCATGTCCAGCTGCCCATTTTCCTGAACAATGGAAACAGAGCCTTTTTCAACCAGCACTTTTTCCTTTTCGTGAACTACAGGAGGATCAGTGGATTTGGGACCGTATTTATCAAATTGGGCCTGCATGGAAGCGGGCATTACAACGGCTACTTTGGAGGTTCCAAGTCTTCTGGCGGGAGCGGGGGCACCGGCACCAACCGGTTGCAGACTTTGCAATTCATGCTGAAGGAGCTGGAGGGTAGCAAGCATTTCTGTAGCATCAGCCTGCTGGTCAGCCTGTTCCTTTAATTTGGCAATCAACACTTGTATTCGTTCCATTATGCTACTTTTGAGCGCTGATTTTTGAAAAAATTAGATTTCACGGATAGATTAATATGGATTCTGGAACCCTCGATCCGCGTTATTCACCGGTGAATGCGCGGGTAAATCAGCGTCCTGAAGTTACAAACACTTTGCCAATAAAGCTATTTAGGACTTCCGGAAATCAAAATCTTAACAATGTTTATTGAACCCAATATACGCGGTGAGCGGCGTGGATGGATTGAAGTGATCTGCGGTTCCATGTTCAGTGGCAAAACAGAAGAACTGATCCGGAGGCTTAAAAGAGTAAAATTCGCCAATCTGAAAGTAGAGATATTCAAGCCGGCAATCGATATAAGGTATGGTGAAATGAGTATCGTATCTCATGATACCAATGCCATACAATCCACTCCTATCGATAATTCGCAGAAAATACTGCTCATGGCCCAGGACGCGGATGTCATTGGCATTGATGAGGCACAGTTCTTTGATGACCAGCTTCCCTATGTCTGTGATGAGCTCGCTTACAAGGGAATACGGGTGATTGTAGCCGGCCTTGACATGGATTATACCGGGAAGCCATTCGGACAAATGCCCTTCATCATGGCCAAGGCTGATTATGTGACCAAGCTCCACGCCATCTGTATGAAATGCGGCAATATCGCAAATTTCACTTACCGTAAAATTCCCAATGATGACCTGGTTGTGCTTGGAGAAAAGGATATTTATGAACCCCGGTGCAGGATCTGTTATACAGATAAAGTATAATTATTAATATGTCTTCAGCTCGTCATATACTCACACTTTTTAAGAAAGAACTTTTGCTGGAAATACGCCAGCAGTACAGTTTTTACGGTATTCTCCTGTATATCGGAGCTACTATATATGTATTATTTATGACGATGGATGAACCAGAGGCCCAGGTTTGGAATGGTCTTTTTTGGGTTATCCAGCTTTTTATTTGTATTAACGCGGTTGCAAAAAGTTTCCTGCAGGAGAGCAGGGGCCGAATGTTGTATTTCTATTCCATCGTTTCACCTGGCAATTTTGTGCTCTCCAAACTGCTCTTCAATTCAGCACTCATGCTTATAATGAGTCTGCTTAGCCTGGCAATGTTCATGCTTTTTTTAGGGAATCCCATCCAGCGAGCTCTTCCCTTTACCGGGCTGGTATTATTAGGAGGATGGAGCCTCAGTCTGATCTTTACATTTTTGGCAGCAATAGCGGCCAGGGCGCAGCAAAATGCCGCAATAATGGCGGTTCTGGGATTTCCACTGATAATTCCGCAATTATTATTGCTTTCCCAACTGGCCAATGCTACATTCAACCCCGTATTGCCATTTCATGGAAGTACTATCGCGCTACTGATAGCGCTTGATGCCATGGTGATCATTTTGGCCGTGATACTTTTCCCATTTTTATGGAAGGATTAAATGGAATTTTGGATTCATGCACCCTCAACTTCATGCATCCAAAATTCCATTTAATCTATATTTTTTATTTAGTTTCTTTGTAAAAATTTTCAGGGAATGACTCCTACGAAAAATTATATGTATAAATCATGGTGGAAGGTGTTGAGTGTGGTCCTGCTGATTTATACAGTTGTTGCCGGCCTGCTGATCAAAGTTCCAGACCTGCCCGCACTGGAAGAAACAATTCGCAATTTATTCTTCCATGTATGTATGTGGTTTGGCATGATGATCCTGTTTACCGTTTCCGTCATCAATTCCATTCGTTATCTCCGGACTTTCAATCTTCGTTATGATATCTATGCCCGGCATTATGCAACGGTAGGTATTGTAATGGGATTACTGGGGTATGCAACCGGAGCAGTCTGGATGAGCTATACCTGGGCAGATCCGAACAATCCGGCCACAGCTTCCTTTAGCACAATCGCTCGGGAACCTAAACTGATTGGGGCAGCTATTGCCCTGCTGATCTATTTTGCCTACCTGGTGCTTCGTGATTCCATAAATGATATGGATAAGAGAGCAAGGATAAGCGCTGTTTATAACATTTTTGCCTATGCCATGCTATTCCCATCTATTTGGATCGTGCCACGCATATTACCGAGTCTCCACCCCGGAGGCAGTGAAGGTAACCCCGCCATGAATTTTAAAGATATTGACAGCAATATGCGATTGGTATTTTATCCGGCTGTCATCGGTTGGACACTTTTGGGAGTATGGATTGCTACCCTGAAGATCCGCCTGAGTTTACTTAAAGAAAAACAGATGATCCAATGAGAAAAATAAGCTGCCTTTTTGCTCTTTTGTTACTGCTTCTGTCTACATCAATGTTACACGCCCAGGGTGATAGCAATATGGGAGATACCATGCGAAGCAATGGAAGAATTTATGTAGTCATCACCGTAATACTCGTAATACTTGCTGGATTGTTCCTTTACCTGATCCGCCTCGACAGGAAAATGAGCAAGCTTGAAAAAAATAATTAATTGCCGGTTAATAACGATCTGGTAATTTCAACTAACGCTTGAACACACTTACTTGCATTTGAAAAATTAAAACCCTAATCATGTCTGAAACAGAGTACAGTTTTTTTGGAGCCGTTGAAAAAAGCTTTGACAAGGCTGCAAAATTTACCAAATGGGATCCAGGTATCCTTGAACAGATCAAAGCCTGTAATGCCGTTTACAGGATGCGCTTCCCGGTTAAGCGGGACAATGGAAAGATCGATGTAATTGAAGCTTATCGCGTACAGCATTCCCATCACAAAACGCCCTGTAAAGGAGGTATCCGTTTTGCAGCAGAGGTGAACCAGGATGAGGTAATGGCACTTGCCGCTTTGATGACTTATAAATGTGCTATTGTTAACGTACCCTTTGGCGGAGGAAAAGGTGGGATAAAGATCAATCCCCGTGAATATTCACCTTATGAACTGGAAAAGATCACAAGACGGTATACTGCCGAATTGATCCGTAAAAAATTCATCGGTCCGGGTACTGATGTTCCCGCGCCCGATTACGGTACCGGTGAAAGAGAAATGGCATGGATACTTGATACGTATACTGCCATGCACCCAGGAGAAATAGATGCTGCTGGATGTGTAACTGGTAAACCGGTTTCACAGGGTGGCGTTCGGGGAAGACGTGAAGCTACCGGTCTTGGTGTATTCTTTGGTTTACGCGAAGTATGCAATATGCCCGATGTGATGAAAAAACTGGGATTGGAAACAGGTGTGGAAGGAAAACGTGTTGTTGTGCAGGGATTAGGCAATGTGGGTTACCATAGTGCCAAATTCTTCCAGGATGCTGGAGCCAAAATTGTTGGCCTTGCAGAATACGAAGGTTCAATCTGTAATGATAATGGTTTGGACATTGATGAAGTATTCAATCACCGGAAGAAAACAGGTTCCATTCTGAATTTTGCAGGTGCAACTAATTTCAAAAAGAATACGGATGCGCTTGAAATGGATTGTGATATTCTTATTCCGGCAGCTCTTGAAAACGTGATCAATGGAGAGAATGCACCTCGCATAAAAGCAAAGATGATCGGAGAAGCTGCCAATGGTCCTCTTTCACCAGAAGCAGATGAAATATTTGCGAAGAAGGGAATATTGGTAGTTCCTGATATGTATCTCAATGCAGGTGGTGTAACGGTTTCTTATTTTGAATGGTTAAAGAACCTCAGTCACGTTCGCTATGGCCGCATGGAAAAGCGCTTTAATGAGAACATGAATGCGCATATCGTGGGTCAAATGGAAAGTCTGACCGGAAAGAAAATGACGTCGAAGGATAAGGAATATATCGTACATGGTGCCGATGAAGTGGACCTTGTGTATAGTGGGTTGGAGGAAACTATGATTACTGCTACCCATGAGATCATGAATGAGTGGAAGAATAATCCTTCCATACCGGATATGCGGACAGCGGCTTATGTTGTTGCGATTAATAAGGTGGCAACGAGCTATGAGGAGCTGGGTATCTTCCCATAGGATTTCATTTTCATTCAAGATATCAAGAGGCTGTTCCAATCAGGAGCAGCCTTTTTTAATCCAGGAACTGATATTCTGGCAGGATATTACACTCCCATCAAACTCTTTATTTTTTCATGTAAAGGTGTTCCGGCCCTGGCCGCTTCTTCAATAATTGAATAATGATTAATTTCTTCCATCGCTATTAATTCTACTGGGGTCTGCCCTTTCCACTTCTCAAACAAATCCGAGCTTTGCGTTTTAAATTCATCTGATTCATTTCCTCCAAAAACCAATAGCAAAGGGCAGTTTAATACAGGCTTCAGGTATATTGGACTATTGAACAAAACGATTTCCCCATCCAAATGCAATACTTCGTTTATTTCCGAAAGACGAATTGGCTCAAGATTAAACAATCCACTCAAGGAACAAACAGCCCGTACATTTTGCGTGAGCGGCACCCAATCAGCAAAGGTGAAATCATTTGTCATCATCATGGTGACCAAATGGCCACCTGCACTATACCCACATAAATATAATTGGGTTGGATCACCGTTATGGTCGCGAATATTCTTAACCACCCATTGCAATGCCATTCTGCAGGAGTTAACAATCTGGTCCATACTGGCTGATGGAGCCAGTGGATAATTAATATTTACAATAGTGATATTGTAAGAATGAAATCCTTCGCCTACAAATTGAAAATCTGATTTATCCAGTTTATGCCAGTAACCTCCGTGAATAAATATCAGGACCTTTGAATCGGGTTGTGATGAAGGAAAGATATCCAGGGTTTCCAGCGAACCTTCGCCGTAGGCGATATTTTTTACAGGGGAATATTTCTTTTCAGCCTCGCGACTGGTATCCGCCCATCTCTGAAGATGTGTGGACCATTCTGGTACCTGTAAACGATTATTGTACTGACGATCCAGTGCAGCCTGATCGTATTGTTTGTAGATTAGCATTTAGGGCCAAACGAGACTTATAAAGCAGTGGCTTTTTCCGTTTCTTTCAGGCAGTTGAATACCAGTTTATAAAACTCAGGATGTGATTGCCATGTTTTACCGGTAACAATTCTGCCATCCCTTACCGCTTCATCAGGAGTTACATAAATACCACCGCCTGATTCCACTTCAAACTTTACATGTTCATAGCAGGCTACTTTGCGGCCTTCCAGCAAACCTGCAGGTACCAGTATCTGCACACCATGGCAGATAGCAAATACAAATTTCCCACTCGCATAAAATTCTTTGGCCATATTGATCACACGCGGATCATTACGCAGGTATTCTGGCGCGCGTCCTCCGGGAAAAAGTATTGCACGGTAATCATCCGTATCCACATCATCAAATGAGATATCTGATTCCAGGATATAACCCTGCCGTTCTACATAGGTATCCCAGCCTGGTTCAAAATCATGGATCACAAGGTTAAGCCGCTTTACAGATGGCGCAGCAATAACCGGTTCATACCCAGCTTCACGCAAACGGTGACTTACATAGAGGATCTCGAAACTTTCACCGGCATCTCCGGTAACGATGAGGATTTTTTTTGTTGCCATACTTCTAAGTTACTATTTTCCCTCCGTAAGAGAGACAGGACTAATTTGTCCCGAATTAACTTCGCGAGATGAAGTATTCAAGCGCGAGTTCATAACCTTTAAGTCCCAGGCCAAAAATGCTTCCGACTGATTTCCCGGAAACATGAGATAGTTTACGGAAATCTTCCCTGGCATGTACATTGGAGATATGTACTTCCACTACAGGAGTTTTAATAGCAGCAATGGCATCGCCGATCGCAACTGAAGTATGCGTATAACCACCAGGATTGAAGATGATACCATCAAAGCTGAATCCCAGTCGCTGTATCTCATCAATCAATTCACCTTCCACATTACTCTGAAAATAGCTAAAATGAATATGAGGATACTTCTCTTTCAGCTTTTCCAAAAAAGTTTCGAAAGGCATATTGCCATAGATATCCGTTTCCCTTTTTCCAAGAAGATTCAGATTGGGTCCGTTGATAATGGCAATTTGCATGGTACTATTTTTAGAAGGTTCTACCCTTTCCCATTTGATTTTTTGATCAGGTCTATAAATTCGTCAAACAGGTAACGGCTATCATGCGGTCCGGGCGTGCTTTCAGGGTGATACTGTACGGAGAAGGCTGGTTTATCTTTCACCTTGATGCCCTCAATGGATTGATCATTCAGGTTCACGTGCGTTATTTCAATATGCTTTGCTTTCTTCACGGCTTCAGGATCTACACCAAAACCATGGTTCTGGGTAGTGATCTCGCTTCTGCCTGTCACCAGGTTTTTTACCGGGTGGTTCAACCCACGGTGGCCATGGTGCATTTTGAAAGTGGGAATATCATTGGCCAGTGCCAGTAACTGATGCCCTAAACAAATTCCGAACACGGGCTTCTCTTCTTTCATGATACTTTTAACCGTATCGATAGCATAGTCCATTGCGGCAGGGTCACCGGGACCATTGGAGATGAAATATCCAGAAGGTTTGAATTTCTTAACTTCTTCCAGTTTTGTTTTTGCAGGAAACACTTTTACAAAAGCACCTCTCTCTACCATGCACTCCACAATATGCTGCTTTATTCCGTAGTCCATTACTGCAATACGAACATCAGAATCTTTGTTGCCTTTCTCGTAAGCTTCTTTGGTGCTTACCTGGGAAGCCAGTTCAAGACCCGACATATCCGGAACTTTATCCAGCTGCTTTTTCAGTTCGTTTATATCTGTAGTAGCCGAAGATATGATACAGTTCATAGCGCCCTTGGTGCGAATATGCGAAACCAGTGCACGGGTATCAACACCTTCAATGCTCACTACCTTATTTACCTTCAGGTATTCATCCAGCGATCCTCTTGCCAGTTTCCGGGAGTAAGTTTCTTCCAGGTTACGGCCGATCAGTCCCCTGATCTTTACGCCATCAGATTCAATATCCTCATCCTTTACACCGTAGTTACCAACGTGAACGGCATTCATGATCAGGATCTGACCAAAATAGCTGGGATCGGTAAATACCTCCTGGTATCCGGTCATCCCGGTATTAAAACATATTTCACCTGTTGTAGTTCCGATGGCGCCAAAAGCCTTACCATGGCAAATGGTTCCATCCTGTAATAATAAGACTGCGGGAATTGTTGAATCTGGCATTTTTTCCTTCTC
>Ga0136846_1236501_pt1 | contig 18469 bp, 17 predicted proteins | sample HopSoiMetagenom2_FD_96841 | JGI IMG/M metagenome (GOLD analysis project Ga0136846, IMG submission 96841) | Grasslands soil microbial communities from Hopland, California, USA - 2 Assembly 2016 (version 4) | ecosystem: Environmental > Terrestrial > Soil > Grasslands | place: USA: Hopland...
AGGAGCTTCGATGACTAAGTCATCTATGCTTCAATAGTCTGATTATAGAATTCTAATCAGGAGCTTCGATGACTAAAACAGGGGACCGGGAAGCCAGAATACTGGATTTTAACCAAAGTTGCTTACTTCCGCGGTTCCCTGTAAGTGTTGATTTGTTTACCAGTTAAGACTAACAGCAAACACTACATGCTAATGAAAAAAAATAAAAAAGCTCGCATCAGTTAATGCAATAGTGTGCCAATCCGATGGCATATGATTTTCAACTTGTTACCGATTTATTTGTAGAAGTTGTTGTTCGGTTTTGATACAATAACCGGACGGTTATGTTACTTTATGACTCGTCCTAAAATAACTATACACGGTTAATAAATAATCCCGATAGCTATCGGGAGTCGCTACAGATATGACCTTTTATGTTTGAGTCCTTCTTTGTCCCGAACACTATCGGGATCCAAAGGACCATCAGCTTTCTGCCGTTTATTATTGTTGTCAGAGTTTAGCTTTTTCTCATCAGGCAGTTCCTCTTTCAGTTCCACGTCCAGGTTATTATTATTGTTATTCAGGTTCATCTTCTTTTCATCCAGCAGTTCCTCTTTCAGTTCCACATCTGTCTTCTGCTTTTTGATATCCAGTCGCAGCCTGCGAAACAGGCTCATGTAAAAATTAGCTACCCATACCAGGGAAAAACCGCTCAGCAGATAGCCCCTCCAATCTGGATATATGAGCTGAAATTTCGTAATAACGAGCATAAGTACGGTTACATAATGGCTGAAGCAATATTCGCAGGTGAAGAGATAAAAAAACTTCCGGTATAGTAAACTTCTTCCGGTTTTTGACTGTTTGATACAGTATTCCCTTGGCTCACGAAACACTTCTTCATTGGTAACGGTCCAGGCAATACAGGCAACTGGAATTGCTATCAGGAATAAATAGATGATTTGATGCTGCAGGGAAGGCATAACCGGGCTAACATTAGTGAATAGGTTGTATTCCAATTTCAAAGCCAATATTGGTATTCACGTCGACTTATGACACATCAGGCCAAAAAATAATATAAGGGCTGGTTTATTTAACAGATTTGCCTTATCTTTTGGTTCGTATATTATATATATTTTATTAATAGTTCCAGCTATTTATAAACCAATATAAATATCAAAATGGCTCTGAGATTTTTCAATTTCTTTAAGAAATCCTATCAATATTGGCGACATTATTGCTCACCTGTGGATGAAATTTCCAGGGTAATCAAATAATTCAAACTATGCAAAAACCAATTTTTACCCCCTTCAAGTCAAATCGTAGTGCTTCCACCAAAAGAGCGATTAAAGGGTTTTACTTAATTCTGTCTTCCATTTTTATCACGCTGATCAATTTGCCTTTTTCTTTTGCGAAAATGGCTACTCCCCATTTCACCAAAAAGGATGCTGTGGTAGCAAGCGCTGTTCCATTGCCCGCTCCTGCACCTTCTCCTATCCCTTCTTTTAAGGGATTATTTTCCATGAAATCTGTATATGATAGCCTGCATCTTGATCTTTCCGGGTTAAGCAGACAGGCCTATGACTATGCATTGGAGGGTTGGGGAAAACTGATTGAACAGGGCAAGATCCTTAATCAGTCGGTAATGGCGATTGTTGATTTCAGCCAGCCAAGCACACAAAAAAGATTGTATATACTGGATATGGAGAATTACAGGGTATTGTTCAATACTCTGGTAGCGCACGGCAGGAATTCAGGCAAGGAAATGGCCAATTCTTTTTCCAATCGTGCATCTTCTTTTAAAAGCAGTCCCGGATTTTATATCACCGGCGATACCTATAATGGAGACAATGGATATTCGCTTAAGTTAACTGGAGTTGAGAAGGGCATCAATGATAATGCAGAGAACCGTGCAATTGTAATGCATGGGGCAGATTATGTAGATGAATCATGGATCGGCGCCCAGGGTTATATTGGCAGAAGCCTCGGTTGTCCTGCTGTTCCCCGTAAAGATGCAACTGATATTATTAATACCATCAAGAGTGGGGCCTGCCTCTTTATCTATGCGCCCACCAGGCAGTATGTTTCACATTCCGTGTTGCTGCATTAAATCAGGATATACATAAATAAATAGAATCTCATAGCTGATATATAAAAAGGTCCGCCGGCCAAAGGCCGGCGGACCTTTTTTAGGCCGCCTTACACATTGACTCATAAATCCTTAATTTAGCAACTCATTTAAGGATTATGCCTACCAACGCAAACAGACAATTCCTGGATTTCGAGAAGCCCGTCAAAGATCTGATTGACGAGATCGAAAGCGCAAAGCATCGCCAGGAGAAAACTCATATTGATATGAGTGATCTGATCAGGCGATTGGAACAGAATATCGTTGACAAGAGAAAAGAGATCACCCAGAATCTTAGCAGCTGGCAAAGAGTACAATTAAGCCGTCATCCGGACAGGCCCTATACACTCAAGTACATCGATAAGATGACGGAAGAATTTGTGGAGCTTTATGGTGACCGCAACGTGAAGGATGATAAAGCCATGGTAGGAGGCTTTGCTTCCATAGGTGGTGAAACTGTCATGCTTATCGGCCAGCAGAAGGGGATCAATACCAAAATGCGCCAATTGCGCAATTTCGGTATGGCCAATCCGGAAGGTTATCGCAAAGCCCTTCGACTGATGAAGCTGGCCGAGAAATTCAACAAGCCTGTTGTTACATTAATAGATACACCTGGTGCATTCCCAGGTCTGGAAGCGGAAGAAAGAGGACAGGGGGAAGCTATTGCACGGAATATTTATGAAATGATACGGCTGAAGGTACCTGTGATCTGCGTGATCATTGGTGAAGGGGCCAGTGGCGGTGCATTGGGTATTGGTGTGGGGGATAAAGTGTTTATGATGGAAAATACCTGGTATACAGTTATTAGCCCGGAGAGCTGTTCTTCCATATTATGGCGCAGCTGGGAAAAGAAAGAAATAGCTGCCGAACAACTGAGGCTTACAGCAGAAAAAATGCTTGGCTTTGGATTGATCGATGGTATCATTCCTGAACCAATTGGTGGCGCTCATTGGGATTATGATGAATCAGCAAAGATCCTCAAGAATTTTCTCCTTCCTGTAATTAAGGAGCTGAAGTCGATCCCTGCCGAACAGCGGGTAAAAAACCGCATTGAGAAGTTCGGAAAGATGGGTTTCTGGGAAGAAATCGCATCCTGATCAGGCTCACATTTTCATTCTTTTAATCTTAAATCATATAGTTTAGTTTTTATGTCACTCAGAGACAAATTTACCGGTACAGGTATCGCCATTGTAACACCATTTCATGCAGACGGATCAATTGATTGGGAAAGCTATAAAAAGCTCGTTGAGTTCTGGATAAAGGAAAAGGTGGAATACCTGGTTGTATTGGGTACTACTGGTGAAAGCGCTACCATTCATGGTAAAGAGAAACAGGAAGTGTTTTCCTTTATCAGCAAAACAGTAGCGGGGCGTATTCCCCTGATGGCAGGTATTGGCGGTAATGACACCAAAGAAGTGCTGGAAGGGTTCAAAACCTTTGACCTGAAAGGATATGATGCCATTCTTTCAGTATCTCCTTATTATAATAAACCTAACCAGGAAGGCCTCATTCACCATTATAGGGCACTGGATGCAGCAACTCCCTTGCCTGTTATGATCTATAATGTGCCTGGCCGCACGGGTCAGTCAATGACTGCAAAAACACAATTGACCATTGCACGGGAATGCAAGAATATATTCGGCACCAAGGAAGCCAGCGGAAGTTTTGAATTGATCAGTGAGATCATTAAAAACAAACCTGCTGATTTTATGGTAGTGAGTGGTGATGATGGGATCACGCTTCCCATGCTTGCCATAGGATCTGATGGTGTGATCTCTGTTGTTGCGAATGCTTATCCAAAAGGTTTTTCGGAGATGGTAAGATTGGGATTGCAGGGCAAATTCAAAGAAGCAGCAGTATACCATCATAAATACAGCGATATCATTACTTCCATGTTTGCGGAAGGAAGCCCAAGTGGTGTCAAGGCCTATCTCTTCGAAATGGGATTATGCCAGAATACATTCCGCCAGCCGGTTTGGCCGGTGAGTACCGGATTAATGGGCCAGATCAAGTCTTTGATGAAAGACGCTTCTTAAATCGACCTGAAAAACCTTTATCTGGGTTACAGGGTACAAAGAAATATTTATGGGCAGGATAATGTTTGCCACAATAGTCCCGATAGCAATCGGGATAATGCTGCCAACCGCGATCATGGCACAGGATACCGTCCTTTTGCAGATAAATCAACTGCCTTCTTATCATCCGGCAAACAGCGATATTTATATCGCCGGATCATTCAATGGCTGGAACCCCAATGACGATAAATATAAATTTTATAATGACGGATTTGGACACTACTATTTTAATCTTACTCTTCCCAAAGGAACCTATGAATATAAAATTACAAGAGGTGGCTGGGATAAAGGTGAGTGTAAAAACGGCGGAAACCCTGCACCTAACCGTGTATTGAAAATGCCTGAGGATAAATTGAATCGTATCAATATCGAAGATTGGGCAGACAGGTATCCTCCAAAACCCAAGGTCAGTACGGCAAGTAAAAATGTTCATATTCTCGATCCTGCATTCCTGATTCCTCAATTGGGGAGAACCCGGAGAATCTGGATTTACCTTCCTGAAGATTATGCAAAGGAGACAGCCAAACGATATCCTGTATTATATATGCAGGACGGGCAGAATCTGTTTGATGATACTACAAGTTATGCAGGAGAGTGGGGCATTGATGAATACATGGATCATTTAACCGAAGGCCAGTGTATTGTTGTAGGTATTGATCATGGTGGTGATAAACGGATGACTGAATACAATCCTTATGATAATAAGAAATTCGGTAAGGGCGAAGGAAAAAAATATGTTGATTTCTTAGTAAAGACGCTGAAGCCCTATATCGATAAGAATTTTCGAACGCTTCCTGAAATGCAGAATACGGGTATTGCCGGAAGCTCAATGGGAGGGCTGATCTCTTTGTATGCAGTATTGCAATATCCAGGGATTTTTGGGAAGGCCGGTATTTTCTCCCCCTCTTTATGGATAACGGATAATAAGATATTTACTGATATAAAGAAAAAGGCGGGGAAAACTGACTCCTATATTTACCTGTATGGAGGAAAGGCGGAAAGTGGTGAGATGGTTGTTGACCTGGTTAAGGCAGCAGACAGTTTTCAAGGCAGAACTAAAGGAAAGATCGTGACCGCAATCCGGGAAGGAGGTTTGCACAATGAGGCACGGTGGAGACTTGAGTTCCCGTTTTTTTATCGCGCAGTTCTTATTGATGGAACATTACCCACGCAAACGCTTGGCAATTGGTGGATGCAAAATCACTAAACTTTATAGGTAACTCCTTCAAGTGCCAGTTCTGAATTAGGAAAAACTTCTCTTGCTTCTACTTCAAATTCTTCCAGCGTATCATATTTACTGCTGAAATGTCCCAATAACAGCTTCTTTACGCCTGCTTTTTGAGCAATCTCGCCGGCCTGTTTCGCAGTAGTGTGAAAGCGTTCTGTTGCCCGGTCACGTAGTGTATCCAGGTAAGTTGATTCATGATAGATCATGTCCGCTCCCTGTATATAAGGTATAATTGTTTCAGTATAGCGGGTGTCTGCACAGTAGGCATATACCCTTCCTCTGGGTGCTTCTTCTGTTACCCATTCATTCTTTATTACCTCACCAGCGCTGGTCACAAAATCTTCTCCCATCCGGAGATTCTCATAAAAACTGAGAGGGATGAAATTTTCTTTTATTGCTTCAATGATCAGTTTCCTGGGTTTTCTTTTTTCGCGGAAAGAAAAGCCATAACATTCTATCCGGTGTTCGGTGGGAAAACATTTGATCTCGATCTTTTCATTATCCACCAGGGTGGCTTCACCTGAAATAGTATGAAAATGGAGCGGGTAACAAAGTCGCGTATCAGCCACCTTCAGCTGAATTTCAATGATCTCCTGTAAAGGAGAGGGACCAAACACATGAAGTTCCTGCTGGTGATTGAGTAAACTAAAGGAATTGATCAGTCCAACCAGGCCATAGTAGTGGTCGCCATGAAGGTGTGATATAAATATATGTGAGATCTTTCCCCTTCTGATCTTATAATTGATCATCTGGATCTGGGTACCCTCTCCGCAATCCACGAGAAAATTCTGACCGTCCAGTGTTACCACCTGGCTGGTAGGGTGCCTGTCGAAGGCCGGTACAGCAGAATTATTACCCAAGATCGTCACCGCGAGCATGCGGCTAAAATACTTCATCCTATTGATACTTGTGCAAGGTCATTTTTATATCGTGCAAATAACTTTGACCAAACAGATTAAGATGGATAAGTAAGGGGAATAAATTGCATATATCCCATTGTTCCTGGTAGTTTGGAGGTAACGGAAAATGATGGTGATACGATTCGTAAAATGCTTTATCGAACCCGCCGAATAAAGTTGTCATGGCAAGATCAACGCTACGGTGTCCGAAATAAACAGCCGGGTCAATGAGTACAGGTAGTGAATCTTTATTGCACATAAAATTCCCGCTCCAGAGATCGCCATGAAGGAGGGAAGGTTTTTCGATGTTAAATAGCGTATCCAGTTTTTTATATAAACTTTCAAAACCATCAGCTTCCTTTTTTGAAAGCAGGTGATTAGCCAGCGCCATTTCAATCTGGGGAATAAGCCGGTGGCGGATAAAGAATTTTGTCCAGGAATCAGTCGGCTCATTTTGCTGTGGTAAAGCTCCCATGTAATTATTGTATTCAAATCCGAAATGAGCGTGTGTGCAGTGATGAAGATTAGCGAGCTGTTCGCCAAATTTTTTCCAGAAGCTATCTGTTTTAAGTCCCTGTTCAATCCATTCCAGTACCAATAACTGATCATCTTCATATATTCCGCAAAAGAATACGGTCGGGATTTGTATCAGATTTTGACTGGACAGGAATTCCAGTCCCTGCTTTTCTTTCTCAAAAAGGCCGGGGAATTTGTCTGCTTTATTGGTTTTAAGGAAAAATGCAAATTTCTGATTGACGAGAAGGCGATAGGTATTGTTGATGGAACCGCCACCTATCGGGGACAGGTTTATGGATGAAACCGGAAGGCCCTGCAGGGCCGGAAATTTGTTAACAAGACTTTTAAGGAAGTATTCCATCCGGAAATAATAGATTAGCGACCGGTATCAATATCCTGATAACTTACGGGATAATAGGAAAAACACGATTAACGGCATAAATCAGCCATAATCTGTGCTCCTGACGGTTTTTTGGATTGCCAGCGCTTCTGAGGTTAGAGTGCATTTCAGAAGGTTAATAAGGTTATTCGTCCAGCAATTCCCGTTCAATTTCCTCCATTTGCACAATATCCCAGGCCTCGCTTTGAGAGGGCGTAACATTCATAAGTTCCAAAAGTTCGCTTTGGTCAAGAAATTGCTCCACTCCAGGCTGCATTTCACAAATCACAAAAGAAGCGTTATTTTCATAGAAGCTTTGCTGAATTTCTACCAATTTTTCTCCGGCAGCGTTATCAATGGTTTCAATGTCTTTGAGGATCAGCACCAGGTTTTTAACGTCATTTTGCAGGTAGGGAAGTAAACAGGAGGCCAGTTCCTCTGTCATACTAGCAGAAAGTGTGGGTCCCGGTACCGTGATGGCATGAAATTTCTCTTTGGTATCTATTTTGACCTCCATAATTACCTATTTAGGATTCATTGCAGTAAAGTGCGAGAAAACAAAGTAGATAAACAACTTAATTTATCCCCGTTTCGTTTATAATTAGGGAAGAACAGGAACCGAATTTATTTGTTAATATTGTAACACAACTATTTATCTAAGATGGATAATAACTTTTCAGCCCAGGTTAAAGAGATAATATCATTCAGCAGAGAGGAGGCATTAAGGCTTGGGAATGATTTTATCGGAACCGAGCATCTCCTGCTCGGCCTGATACGTGAAGGAGATAATACAGCAGTTCGCATCTTGAAAAGCTTTAATGTTGATCTATATGAGCTTCGAAAGGAAATTGAACTTGCTGTCAAGGATAAAACCGGCAAGAACATTGCAAACATTAATAGTCTGCCGCTTACCAAGCAGGCGGAGAAAGTGATCCGTGTGACCGTACTCGAAGCAAAAGCCCTAAAAAGCACTACCGTTGAGACAGAACACCTGATGCTTTCAATACTAAAGAACAAAGAAAATATTGCTACCCAAATTCTAAATCAATTCGACGTGGACTACGATCTATTCAGGCAGGAGCTGGGCATCGTAAAGTCAAACGATCCCCGTGCCGATTATACAGAAGACAATGATGACGATTTCGAAGACGAGAAAAAGTACTCTCAGCAAAAAGGGGCAAAACAGGGTGCCACTGCCAAAAGCAAGACACCGGTACTCGATAATTTCGGCCGCGATATCACAAAGCTGGCTGAAATGGGTGCTTTAGACCCCATTGTGGGACGTGAATCTGAGATTGAAAGAGTATCACAGATACTTTCCCGTCGTAAAAAGAATAACCCGATCCTCATTGGTGAACCCGGCGTAGGTAAAACAGCCATAGTGGAAGGCCTTGCCCTTCGCATAGTACAGCGTAAGGTTTCCAGGGTTTTATTTGATAAACGCGTTATTTCTCTTGACCTGGCAGCCCTTGTGGCCGGTACCAAATACCGTGGCCAGTTTGAAGAAAGAATGAAAGCGATCATGAATGAACTTGAAAAGAACCGGGATGTGATCCTGTTCATTGATGAGCTGCATACCATTGTAGGAGCTGGTGGTGCCAGTGGTTCACTGGATGCCAGCAATATCTTCAAGCCAGCTCTGGCGAGAGGTGAACTGCAATGTATTGGTGCATCCACTCTGGATGAGTACCGCATGTACATTGAAAAAGATGGTGCACTGGATCGCAGGTTCCAGAAAGTAATGGTGGATCCTCCAAGCGTGGACGATACCATATTAATATTGAACAATATCAAATCCAAGTACGAAGATTACCACAATGTGATCTACGATAATGAAGCTATTGACGCTTGCGTCAAGCTGAGTGACCGCTATATCACAGATCGCCTTCTCCCGGATAAAGCTATTGACGTAATGGATGAAGTGGGAGCAAGGGTTCACCTCAAGAATATCAACGTTCCTGAAAACATCGTTGACCTTGAGAAGAAGATCGAGGATGTGAAGAATGAGAAGAATAAAGTGGTGAAGAGCCAGAAGTTTGAAGAAGCAGCTTCGCTGCGTGATACAGAAAAGAGACTGGCGGAAGACCTCGAGAAAGCAAAGATCGACTGGGAAGAAGAAAGCAAACATAAACGCTATCCCATCAATGAAGAGGCTATTGCGGAAGTAGTGAGTATGATGACTGGCATTCCTGTAAAGAGAATGGTACAGGCGGAAACCGAGAAACTTCGCAAGATGTCTGTTGATATGAAGGATATGGTGATTGGACAGGATGAAGCGATCTCAAAAGTGGTGAAAGCCATCCAGCGTAACCGCGTTGGTCTGAAAGATCCGAAGAAGCCGATCGGTACCTTCATCTTCCTGGGACCTACCGGTGTTGGTAAAACAGAGTTGGCCAGAGCGCTCGCCCGGTACATGTTTGATTCAGAAGATGCGCTGGTTCGTATCGATATGAGTGAATACATGGAGAAATTCACGGTTAGCAGGCTGATTGGTGCGCCTCCCGGATACGTAGGTTACGAAGAAGGCGGACAGCTTACTGAAAGGGTACGCCGTAAACCTTATAGCGTGATCCTGCTGGATGAAATTGAAAAAGCACACCCGGATATATACAATATATTGTTGCAGGTGCTGGATGATGGCCAGCTGACCGATGGTCTGGGAAGAAAGGTTGATTTCAAGAATACCCTTATCATCATGACCTCCAATATCGGGGTACGTCAGCTGAAGGACTTTGGCGCAGGTGTGGGCTTTGCTACATCAGCAAGAGTGGAAAATGAAGATGAAGCTAACAAGGCCGTAATTGAAAAGGCTTTGAAAAGGACCTTCTCTCCAGAATTCCTGAACCGTATTGATGATATCGTGATCTTTAACAGCCTTAGCAAGGACAATATCTTTAGCATTATCGATATCCTGATGAAGGGTGTAATGAAACGCCTGGCCAATCTTGGATTTACGCTTATGCTGACAGAAGATGCCAAAGGATTCCTGGCAGATAAAGGATATGATGTTCAGTTTGGCGCCCGTCCGTTGCACAGGGCTATCCAGAAATACCTGGAAGATCCACTAGCGGAAGAGATCCTCAATTTAAATGTAAAAGCAGGGGATACGCTTGAGGCCGACCTTGATAAGGACAACAATAAATTAAAGTTTAATTTTCGCAAGGTAGAGACGAAATCGAAAGCGTAAGCTCATCAAATAATAGACGAAGAGTCCCCCGCCGCCGGCGGGGGACTCTTTTTTTTTAATACTATTCAATCCTGTAATTATTTATCAAATTATAGTTAGTTATAGTTAATTATAGGGTAAGTAGTAAATTTGAACCGACTTAATAATAGTCCATTAATATCCCGGATGAGCAGGAAAATTATCATTACCATTGATGGCTGGAGCAGCTGTGGAAAGAGTACGCTTGCAAAGCAACTGGCTAAATCATTGGGCTATGTATATGTTGACAGCGGCGCCATGTACCGTGCCATTACACTTTATTTCTTACGCAATCACGTTGACTGGACCGATAAAAAGGAAGTCAAAAAGGCACTGGGAGAGATTATCCTGGACTTTCACTTTAATCCAAAAACAGAGAACAGTGAAATGTACCTGAATGATGAAAATGTGGAGTATGTGATCCGTGACCTGGTGATAGCAGAAAAAGTAAGTGATGTAGCTGCAATTAAGGAAGTAAGAGAATATGCAGTAGCCCAGCAGCAGAATATGGGAAAAAAGAAGGGAATTGTAATGGATGGCCGGGATATTGGCACTGTTGTATTTCCAAAAGCGGAACTGAAAATATTCATGACTGCGGATAATGCCGTTCGGGTGGAGCGGAGATTTAAAGAGCTGTATGAAAAGAACCCCAATGTTTCCATTGAAGAAGTCAAGAACAACCTCGAAATGAGGGATTATATAGATTCCCACCGGGAAGTGAGTCCTCTTCGCCAGGCTGAGGATGCACAAGTGCTTGATAATACAAATGTTTCAGAGGAGCAGCAGCTCAAAATTGCCCTGGAATGGGCAATGACCAAAATCAAGAAATAGATTTTACGGGTACATTTTGACCCTTTACGGGTTTGGATTATCAATAATTCGATTGATCTTGTTCTATCAATTTTTCCCGTACTCCCTTGAAATAAACTACAGGCCGCAACAGTACCCATTCTGCACTAAGGCCAAAATCTTTAAGCATATCCTCTGTTATTTTATCAGGTTTTTGCCTGTAGTAATTTCCCTTCCTATTAATCTCCGCAATCAACCTCTGATTCACCATCAATCGATGGTTTAAAACAATCCCGCAGTACTGCGGGAACAGCCATCACCTGTCCGCACAATATTGTGTGGATCCACCCTGGAACTTAAAAACCTGAAAGCATGAAAAAATTATTACTCCTGGCTATCGCGTACTTCACATTAAGTACCCATGGCAAACTCAACGCACAATGTACAGTATCGAACCCTGTAATTACTAATGTAAGCCGCATTTCAAATGGCAATGGTACCTGCACGCTCAAATTTGATCTAAGCTTTACCATGCAGAACAACAATGGTAACAAAACAATTGTGATCCATTTATGGTCAGGCGCCAATTATCCGAGCCCTGGCATCTGCTATGCAGGTGGCGGTGGTTGCGGACAGCCAACTGCAGCGCAGTTATCCGGTTCATATGGCTCCATTGTTATCGATAATAATACTACTCCTCCAACCGCTTACGGAACGTATCCGTTCAGGAGTGGTGTGACCATTCTTTCTACCAGTACCATAACCAGGTCAGGAGGTGGAAATAACAGCACCCCATTCAATTTCACGATTTCACAAATCACCATTCCAGGCGTGCCCTGTTCCGGGGGCGTTGTGATCAAAGGTGATATATGGTCAACCAATTCCGGTTCATTGGGATCTGGTACCAATCCGCAGTGTGCTACCTCAAATATCTTTTTAAATATAGGAGATCCTGCCATTACCGGTTTTAAGACCTGTACCGATCCACGCAGAATCAATTTTGGAGTAAGCACCAGCAGCGCAACACCCATCACCGTTACCTACAAGATCTATAAAAGTGATGGCAATCTCACATTTGATGCAAGCACTGACCTGGATGTAACGCTAGCGGGTTCTGATCCAATAACAGTTTCATCAGCTACCAGCCCACAGGGAAGAAGCGTAGGTTTTACAGGTGATAATGCACCGGCCGAGCACAGTGATTATTGGGTAGTGGTAAGTTATACTCCAGCAGGCGGTACCACATTCAGCGTGGCTCAATTGATGTTGAATGGTAATTGCATAGGCCTTCCAGTTGAATTCAGGTCATTCTCAGCCACACGTGAAGGAAATAATGTAAACCTGGTCTGGGAAACAGCTTCCGAATCAAACAACAAAGGATTTGAAGTACAGCGAATGATTACGGGCAATACCTGGGAAACACTGGCATTTGCCAAAACGAAAGCTATTGATGGAAACAGTTCAACCACGCTGCAGTATAGTTACAAAGACAATAACCCGGTTAAATCAGGCAGTCAATACCGGATCCGGCAAATTGATCAGGATGAAAAAAGCAAATACAGCGTGATCCGTTCGGTAACCGGTGTGGGAAGCTCAGGCAAAATATTGATCTATCCGAATCCAAGCAGTGATGGAAAGGTTACACTTTCCTTCCAAAATGCAAGCGGTTCTCATGATATTACCATTTCCGATGCGAGTGGAAGAGTAGTACGTAAATGGAAAGGAATGATAGGTGATAATCTTACAGTAGATAATCTCGCTTCAGGGTTTTATAGTGTGTCTGTGATCGTAACAGAAACAGGAGAACAAATGGTAGAAAAGATAATAGTAAGAAGGCAATAACTATTTGTTTCCAGGAAGGGTTAATTATGAGTACGCCCGTTCGATATTTAAAAAATATTCGAACGGGCGTATCTCTTTTATAGAATAAGTTTATTGCGCTTTCTTCACATCCAGCAATTCAACTTCAAAGATCAATGTAGAACCACCGGGGATAGGACCATTATCATAGGTGCCGTATCCAAGCGTATGCGGAACATATAATTTGTATTTGGAACCCACACTCATTAACTGAAGTCCTTCTGTCCAGCCTGCAATTACGCGGTTCAAAGGAAAAGTAATGGGCGCGCCACGTGTATAGGAATTGTCGAATTCTGTACCATTCAGCAATGTTCCTTTATAGTTGCAGGTTACGCTATCAGTAGGTCCGGGTTTAGCGCCAGTACCTTCAGTGATCACTTCATACTGTAAACCACTGGCAGTAGTTTTTACGCCAGGTTTTGTTTTATTCTGAGCTAAAAAGGCGGCACCCGCATCCAGGTTACCTTTTGATTTCCCTTCCTGTGCCTTGCCCATAGCTGCATTCATCGTGCTATTGCAGGTTGCTTCATCCAAACGCAATTTCTTTCCAGCCAGCACATCTTTAATAGCCTGGCTCAAAATGCTGGTATTTATATTGGTAATGCCCTGCTCTTTGTAAAAGCTTGCAATGCTAACACCCATTGCGTAGCTGGTAGAATCATTCAGGGATTTCAAAGAGATCGGAGCTGCTGCCGTTGTCCCGGTTTTAACTGGCGTTTTTGGCTTTGTAGTGGTTTGAGAGAAACCCGTCACAAATACAGATAGGGATAAGATAAAAAGAAATAACTTCTTCATAGATTGTTTTTAATTAAGGTGCAAAAATAACCGCAATAGCCCGTATTTCATATCGGTATCTGTTAATTTCAATTTTTACATAATAATTTCGCATAATGCAAGAATTTGTTACGCCTATTGAAGTCAGGTGGTCTGACCTTGACCCGAATGTACATGTCCGGCATTCAGTGTATTACGACTGGGGAGCGCTTTGTCGAATAAGGTTCCTGAATGAACATGGTCTCTCTACGGCCACGATGCAGCAATTACAGATCGGGCCAATTTTATTCCGTGAGGAATGTATTTTCAAGCGGGAAATAAGGCTGGGTGATCCGGTAACTATTAATGTTGAACTGGTGAAATCCCGAAAGGATTATTCAAGGTGGACCTTTCGTCACACCATGATGAAGAATCCTGGGACCCTTGCAGCGATACTTACAGTAGATGGCGCATGGATTGATATTGCAAAAAGAAAACTGGCCAACCCATATGAGGTGGTGGCGGCCACCTTTGAGGCGATGCCGAGGGCTGAAGATTTTCAATGGACAGAATAATACTCTTCTGCCTTGGTTCGTGGCTCACGAACCACAAAAGGCATTATGACCGTATGGTTCGTGAGACACGAACCACGGCGTGCTAACGGTTAGCTATTACTGGCTCAAACGATTTCACTCTATTGGGGTATTTCGCTGCATAGCCATTCACCAGGTTGCGGATGAACAGGCTTTCCTTATAAGTAGTCAGTAATTCTTTCAGGTCTTCAGGTTCTGTTAACTGGGTATCGTTGGGAATATAACCCATTCCATAAAACTGTCCCTTCCATACCAGTACACAGGATTGCTCTTCATCTTTCAATCCATTTTCAATAATGGCGAATGAAGGTTGATCATTCAGTGATTGAATAGCTTCCTCAACCCGCCTGTTATAATTTGCTGGTTTCTCCTTCTGCTGGCAGGCACCATAGCAGGTAGCCTCCTTTATTCCTTCACAATCTGCATGGTCAGGCTGAATGAAACAGAGTTTTGGACACAGATTGAAATCGCGGATAAGTTTCCGGAGAATGGTGTGCCCATCGGTCAAATAATGAAACGTACATACCGCAGGCAATTGTTTTTTGTTCTTTTCAATAGCAAGACGCTGGTAACCATTCCGGTCCTCGTAAACAAATATGCCATAGGTGTCTTCCCATCTTTTCTGCGAATAGTTGAAGATGGGCCATAGTTTTTTTATTTCTGTCGATTCCAGAATGCAGGCCATCAGGTCGGTAGCACATTCTTTGAAACTTATGGAATAAACATGTCGCAGAAAATTCTGTTTTTGCCTGCTTTGCGAGTTATTGCTGAAATGACTGTTTACCCGGTAACGGATATTTTTTGCTTTACCAACATAAATGATCTTTCCTTTTTCATTGTGGAAATAATAAACGCCGGGTGTATAAGGCAGCGCATCAAAATGTTCTTTGGGAACATTGGGAGGAAGAATGAACTCTTTTGAATTACGCTGCAGACTTTTCTCGATGAAATTTTCTTTATCGTTTTCCAGTAATAACTGGAATACTTTCACGGTAGCTTCTGTATCTCCACCAGCCCGATGGCGATCGTTAATGGTAATGCCAAGCGTATGACAAAGATTGCCGAGGCTATAGGAAGGAAAGCCTGGAAATATCCTGCGGCTTAATCGTACGGTGCAAAGTTTTCTTTCATTGTAATCAAAACCAGCCTGGGAAAGATGGGCCTTTACGAAGGAGTAATCGAAATTGACATTATGGGCCACAAATATCCGGTCCTTCAGAATGGCATGGATATTCCCCGCTACTTCTTCAAAAAGCGGGGCGGATTGAACCATATCATCCGTGATGCCGGTCATGGCCTGGATATAACGGGGAATAGGCTGAAGGGGATTGATCAGGGTCTCAAACTTCTCAACCACTTTGTGACCGTCCAGCACATGGATCGAGATCTCTGTTATTCCATTTGCTGCGGCATATCCGCCAGTAGTTTCTATGTCAACGATTGCATACATAAAGTGATTGTTAATTCACCGGGCGTGGATTAGATTGGGACGACTAATTTCGTAAAAATTCCGGAGCTAATGGACGATGATAAGATATTAATGTTCAGGAACAGGCTGGTCAAACAGGCAAAGCATTTGGGGAAACAGGCAAAACGTCAGCAGATCCAGTGTTATCGCCTGTATGACCATGATTTACCGGAGTTTCCTTTCTGTATCGAATATTATGGTGATAAATTATATGTAGCAGAATACAGACGCCGGCATGGACTTACCGAGGAAGCGCATGCAGTCTGGCTCCAGCAGAGTAAAGCCGCCATTGCTGAAACCCTGGGCATTCCGATTGAAAGTATTTTCTTTCGCCTGCGTCAACGCAAACAGGGACGGCAGGGACAATACCAGCGGCTGGATGAAGAACAGCATGAATTTGTGGTAGAAGAAAATGGTTTGAAGTTCCTGGTAAACCTCACTGATTATCTGGATACAGGCCTGTTCCTTGATCACAGGCTCACGCGACAAATGGTGAGGGAACAGAGTAATGGCAGGAAGGTACTCAATCTCTTTGCCTATACCGGTTCCTTTTCTGTATATGCTGCTTCAGGAGGAGCGGAAGAGGTGGTAACGGTGGATCTGTCGAAAACCTATTTAAGCTGGGCACAAAGGAATATGGAATTAAATGGTTTTACCGATCTGGGAAAGTATAAATTCAGGCACGCTGATGTAAAACAATACCTGAAAGAATTATCTCCCAATCAATTCGACCTGGTTGTGATGGACCCACCCACCTTCAGCAATAGCCAGCGAATGGAGGATATACTGGATATTCAGCGTGACCATGTAGCACTCATAAATGATTGCATCCAATCAATGGTGCCAGGTGGAACACTTTACTTCAGCACCAATTACACCAAATTCATTCTTGACGAGGCTGCAATTAAAGCCATCCTGATGGCTAACGGGAGCATAAAAAACATAACAAGAGCAACAACTCCCTTTGATTTTGAAGGCAAACTGTCCCGGTATTGTTATTTGATCAAAAAATAGTGGAAACGGCACAGAAGTTTTTGAAATAAAAAGGGCCCTGACAGCTGTCAGGGCCCTTTTTATTATTTATTTTTTATCAGGCTGTTGTCTTCAATACATCATTCATATTCCTGACGGCATCCGCGCTCTTGCTGAACAAGGCTTTTTCATCAGCATTGAGATCAAAGTCGACGATCTTTTCCCAGCCTTTCCTGCCGAGTACAACTGGTACACCGAGACAGATATCTTTTTGTCCGTATTCACCATCCAGTGCCACAGAACAGCTGATCAGTTTCTTTTCATCTCTGACAATAGCTTCTACCATTGCGGCACCAGCAGCACCAGGTGCATACCATGCAGAAGTACCGATCAGTTTGGTAAGGGTGGCACCACCCACCATGGTATCAGCAACAATTTTATCCTGCTGTTCTTTACTGAGGAATTTCGTTACTGGCTGGCTGTTCCAGGTAGCAAGGCGAATAAGAGGGATCATGGTAGTATCACCGTGACCGCCAACTACGATGGCGTTCAGATCAGCGGCGCTGCAATTCAGGTGCTGGCTCAGCTGGTACCTGAAACGACTGCTATCCAGTGCACCACCCATACCGATCAGCTTATTTTTTGCAATACCGGTTGATTTAAGTGCATGATATGTCATGGTATCCATTGGATTACTAACCACAATGATGATAGCATCGGGAGAATGTTTTATGATACTTTCAGCAACACCCTTAACGATGCCGGCATTAACGCCAATCAGTTCTTCGCGTGTCATCCCAGGTTTGCGAGGAAGTCCGGATGTGATCACTACGACTTCACTGCCAGCAGTTTTTGAATAATCATTTGTGGAACCGATGATACGCGTATCAAAACCCAGGAGATGAGCACACTGCTGCATGTCCTGTGCTTTGCCTTCGGCAATACCTTCTTTAATGTCCAGCAATACCAGTTCATCGCATAATTCTTTGCGGGCAATATTATCAGCAGTGGTAGCTCCTACGGCTCCAGCGCCTACTACTGTTATTTTCATGAATGGAAATATTTAGAGGAATGAGAAATTGTTTTAGGTTTTATCTGCATCGGGTCTGTCAAACAGGGTGCAAATATAAGAAAGAGCGAGGAAGAGAACGAGAGCCATATTCACCGCTTTCGTTCTCTTCCTCGCTCTCACTTTGACGCTGACCTTCTATTTAAATTTTTCTAAAACTTTCTCTATCGGAAGGGAACCTTCAAAAGTATCGATCAGGTTGCCGGATTTATCATAAAAGGCCAGGAAGGGCAAGGTGCGTACATTAAAGAAGGGTGGGAGGATAAAGCTGATATCACGGCCCATGGTAATATTTTTGAAGCGTTGAAGATCGTAGTGTGTATAGAATTCCTTCATCTTGTCGAATGGCATAGGTGTGGCCATTACGATCTGGATCTTTTTGAACTTATCGATATTCTTAATGAGCTCTTCCGTTTCATGCTTGCAATGATCACATTCCGGACTGAACAGTATGAGGAAAACCGGTTTTTTAGCCGCCAGCTGGTCCTTCGTAAATAGCGTTACACTGTCAACCTTCAATATTTTGAAAGGAGGAACAGTAGGAAAGCGTTTGAAGGGC
>Ga0136846_1238488_pt1 | contig 18469 bp, 16 predicted proteins | sample HopSoiMetagenom2_FD_96841 | JGI IMG/M metagenome (GOLD analysis project Ga0136846, IMG submission 96841) | Grasslands soil microbial communities from Hopland, California, USA - 2 Assembly 2016 (version 4) | ecosystem: Environmental > Terrestrial > Soil > Grasslands | place: USA: Hopland...
GAGGGCTGGGGTGAGGGGCCTGGGCCTCTGAGCAAACATGAACTTGTCATGCGTCAACCCCGCCTTCTTCAAACCTCGTAGGGGAAAAATTTGCTCCAACGCCCATCTTCCGCGTGTCCAGCGTACGTAAAGGTCAGCTCTGGGAGAGGGCTGGGGTGAGGGCCGTGGGCGGTGAATAGAGCCACGGGTTGCCATCCCCGAAGCCCCTCACCCAACCTCTCCCCAAAAGGGGAGAGGAGCCAATACAAGACCTTGAAAGGGGTGCCTCTGAGCTGCCTCTGAGCCTGCGTGCGTCCTTGCATCCCCGCTTTCCGCACGTTTCCCGCACCCCTGCGGAAAACCCCCGTAACAGATTTGATTCACCCCCTCGAGTGCGGGACGCGTGCTGACGAAGCCACTTGCAAACCGCTGATTCGAATCAGAAATTCATGGCGTCCGGATTGCCGTCGAAAGGGATCTATTCGGCTTGGCGACAGTTCGGCGTAGCAGCGGTGATACACCGGGGGTGCCCAGACGGCCCCGTGCCCCGACATTCAGTCCGCGGGCTCGCAATGTTTCCCTTTGGAATCAATGAGTTGTTCTTGACTGGCCAATCAGGCCCCGTTTCTGCAACCGGATGAAGCGGATTGGTGGAGTCATGCGAATTCCCAATCTCTTGAACAGATCAACTCATTCACATTCTGAGGAGCCTCTCCATGAAGAAAGCTGTAATGGCATCCGCCATCGCTCTTGCATTTGGTTCTGCATGGGCCAATCCGACCAACACTGGTACCTCTGGCGCAGATACGGCCACGACCGGAGACCAGACAGCGACGGCGACATCGACGCAAACGGGGCCCGGCCCGAACGCGAACGAGAATTCAACCGCTAAGCAGACCACTGATCAGAAGAACAACAAGAGCACCGGCGACAACCGCGACAACAAGGGCAAGGCGAAAGCCGACGGCACGGGCACGGCAGCAGCCAATAACGGCAGTACCGCGACCGCCAACTTCAGCAATTCGTTCAACCACAGCAAGGCGCTTGCTGTCAGCAAGCTGAGCGGATCGGTGAGTGGCAACACTGTGAGTGGCATAGGCAATGTCGCCACCAACTCTGGCAATGCCAATGGCGCCAAGGGTGGCCAAGGCGGCGATGGCTACGGTGGCAAGGGCCGGGGCGGCAGCGCCAGCGGAGGCAATGGCACAGGCGGTGATGGTGGCAACGCCACCGGAGGACGCGGCGGCAATGCTGGCGACGGCACCGGCGGCAACGGGGGGTACGGCTCGGGCGGTAACGGCGGAACAGCCACCAACGGCAACGCGACGGCTGGAGAGGCCAGGAACGGCAGCGCCAGGAACGGCAGCGCGACCGGCGCCAACGGCGGTGATGGCGGCAGCGCCAGGAATGCGCGCGCCGGAAGTGGCGGTGATGCGACGGCTTCGGGTGGCAACGCGAGGAGCGCGGGCGGCGGTGCGTTGGCTGGCAACCTGCAAGCCACGGGCGATGCCAGGTCCAGCACAGATGCCACCGGCGGCAACGCTACGTCGTCGAATGCATCGACGGCAGGGTCGGGCGCCGCTCGAAATGCCTCTCTCGGAGGCTTGTCGGCTTCAGGCCAAAGATCGGGCACAAGTGCGGACTCGGCGGGTCTGGGCAGGGGTGCCGGTGCATTGGCCGGTAGTGGCGCAATTGGCGGAGGCAGTACTTCCACCGGTGGCAACGGTGGCGACGGCACCGTGGATGGCGCCACAGGCGGCGCAGGAGGTGCATCGACCAGCGCAGGCGGCGCAGGAACGGCCGGCGCAGCAACCTCGACCGGCGGCGCAGGCACGGGCACTGGCACGGCGACCGCCGGCGCATCGAGCAACACCGCAACCAACACCGGCGGTGCGGCCACCGGCACCAGCACCGGCACGGGCGGCGCAGCCACCGGCACCTCGACCGCCACAGGCGGCGCGGCGACCAGCGGGGCATCGACTGCCAGCAGCGGCAGCAACACCGGCACAGCAACCGCGACTGCCGGCGCATCCACCAGCACGAGTGGTGCGACGACGGCGACGGCAGCAGCCGGCGGCTCGGCCAGCAACAACGCAGGCGGCGGCGGTGCGGGCGGCGCGGCAACGAACGGAAGCGCCACCAATGGCAACGCTTCGACCTCGGCCACGAACGGCAGCGCGACCGCCGGCAACGGCGCGTCGGGCACCGGTGCGGCTGGCGGATCGGGAACCGGCGGCGCCGGCGGTGCTGGTGCGAGCGCCACCGGTGGCGCTGGCAGCGGCGGCACTGGCGGTGCTGCCACGGCTGGCAACGGCACCGGAGGAGCAGGCACCGGTGCGGCAGGCGGTGCGGGCGGTGCGGGCGGGACCAACACCCTCAATGCTGGCACGTTCAACATGTCCAACACGATGTCGGCAACGGCGCAATCGGCTGCGGGGATCATGGTGATCAGCCAGAACACCGGAATCGCTGCGCTGACTCAGCAAAGCGTGAACGTCCAGGCCAACCTGAACGTCGGCAAATAAGGCGAACTCGCGCCGGGGGCTCTCAACCCCCGGCGCGTCATTTGCAAAGCCGGCAAAGGAACACTCATGAAAAACGCCAAGCGCGTCACTTTCGCAAGCGCCGCCACGCTGGCGACTTTGCTATGGATAGACCCGGCCATCGCCGATGTGCAAGTCACGTCATCGCCGGTTCCAGTGGGCGTCGCAACGACTTCGACCATCTCTGCTTCAACCGTCTCTGCTTCAACGGTTTCTCCTTCGAGCGATCTCTCGCCCTTGGTCGCGGCGCCTGCCGATATTCGGCGCAATCCATTCGGCGGCAAACCGATGGCCGCCTCCGCGCTCGCAGCAAAGCGAGGGGGTGAGAGCGTCTTCAATGACAACCAGTTGAAAGGCGTGGTGGCCAACAACAACGCCAGCAACCTCACCACGGGGATGAACGTGATCAGCGAGGGAGCGTTCTCCGGCTCAAGCGGGTTGCCTACGGTGATCCAGAACTCGGGCAACAACGTGTTGATCCAGAACGCGACGATCGTCAACGTTCAACTGAAATGACGCTTCAAGCCGTGATGAACTGGCCACGCATCCTGATCGTCGCTTTGCCCTGCCTTGCAGCTTCTGCTGCCGAGGCAGGCTCAGTCGATTTGCCGTATCAAATCGGCGGGGCGTACTCCGTCCCGGCCACGAGCATCAAAGAAGCGCGTTTCGCCGCGACCAATCGCCAGCAATACGATTTCAGTTGCGGCTCGGCGGCACTGTCGACGCTCCTCACCCACCACTACCGCTACCCGGTCACCGAAGACAAGATCTTCGAAGAGATGTACCAGCGCGGGGACCAGGCCAAGATCCGTATCGAGGGCTTCTCGCTGCTCGACATGAAGCGATATCTCGAAGCGCATGGCTTCGAAGCCGATGGCTTCCAGGAGCCGATCGAGAAGCTCGCGTCAGCAAACATTCCTGCAATTGTTCTGATCAACGTGGCTGGCTACAACCACTTCGTTGTCGTCAAGGGCGTGCGCAAAGGGCGCGTCCTGCTGGGCGATCCGTCGGGTGGAACGCGTGCTGTCACGCAGGCGGCATTCGAGGCCGCATGGGTCAACCAGGTCTTGTTCGTCATCAGCAATCGCCTGGACATCGCAGCCTTCAATGTTGACGCTGATTGGCGCGTGGCACCGAGCGCACCAATCAGCGGGGCGATCGGCAGGGAAGGGCTGGCCGGCATTGTCATGCCCAAGCTCGGTCCCTCGGACTTTTGACCATGATCGGATCGACGTGCGACACCAACCAAAAAAACTCGCCCTGCTGATCTCGCTGATCGGAGCAGGCGTGTCGCCTCTGGCGAGCGCGCGCACCGATGAGCGGATCGTTGGCGTTGGCCTGACACGGTCTGCCATTGACCAAGTGCTCGAAGCCTCTGCCACGGCGGACCTCGACCGCACCCGGTGGTCACTGAATCCGATTCTGCGAATCGACGAAAGCGAGTTCGATCTTGCGCGGCCACTGGAGGCGTTGTCCACGGCCGACTCGAGTAACGAGAGCAGCGAGAGCAACGAGATCAGTGAAGTCAGTGAAGTCAGTGAAGTCAGTGAAGCGCCTGGCACACAGGACGGCGAATACAGCGAGATCTGCGAATACTGCGAGGAGGCCAAGGCTGCACCTGGGTATGGGGAGCCAGCCGATGTGGCGGTTCAGCGTGTGGCGGTTCAATCTGCCAAACCTGAGCTGGCCGAGGCCGCGTCGATTGACCCGAGACTGAACGCAAATGCCCGACTGCAGCGAGCGCGCGCGTTCATACAGGGCTTCATAGCGAAAAGCCAGACGGTCGAGGCGGTCGATGAGGACGGCGGGCCGGGCGACGCGAGCCAAAAGCATGTGGCCACGCTCCGGTTCAACGCCGGTCCATTGGTGCAGCCCGATGCGCAGCCGTCGTCGGCCTATGCGGATCGCCTGATGGAAAGGCTTGCCGCTGTGAAGCTGAAAAGCCTGGACCCTTGGGGCGGCGAATTCGAAGCTTTCGGAGATCTGCGAGGAGTTTCCTCCAAACCGCAGGCGTCGCGTGGCGAACCAAGTGCAATGAGTGCGGGGCGCAGCGAGATCTTGCCCGCCACGCATGCCGATAAAGTGCTCGCGACACTATTCGAAGTCAGGTCCGCACGCGAAGCAAAGGGCATCGACATCGATCTCACCCTGCCCTTTGAAGCCGCTGCGGCCGCTTCGACTTCGATCAGCAAGAGCAACCAAGTGCAATCCGTCATGGGCCCAACACCATTGCCCGTGGCCGAAGCCGCCGAGCGCAAGGTCCGGCCCAACCCATTCGGCGGCGAACAAGTGGCATTGAGCGAGGAGTCCCTCAACGGGGTGCGCGGAGGCTTCATCACCGAGGGGCTGAACATTTCATTCGGCATTGAACGCGCGATCTATGTCAATGGAACGCTCGTCACCACGACCAGCCTGAATGTTTCAGATCTGGGCCGGATCAGCGCCGGCCGCGGCACGACGGCACTTGATACCGGAGCGCTCGCGCTGGTTCAGACAGGCGCGGGCAACACCGTGTCTTCCGGGGCGTTTTCCGCAGGGTCCATCGGCGCCGTTGTGCAGAACAGCCTCGATGGGCAGAAGATTCAGAACGTGACTTTGATCAACGCGACGGTCAACAGCCTGAGCGTGCTGAGAAGCTTCAACCTGCAGTCGTCACTGCGTGGCGCAGTGATCGATTCGCTCAGGCGTTGAAATAGCAGCCTGAGGCCATGAGCAGCTGGGGGCCGCACGGCGTCGGCGCTTGGCATTGACCGTCTTCTGCTCGAGAAATTGCTGCAGGAAGGCGATTTCGCCCATCGGTGGATTGAACCCATCAGTGATGGCTTCGAAAAAGCATCGATGACATTCGCCATTCCGGCAATAGGTTCGTTTTCCCGACCTCGACAGCGCCGCATTGGCCGAACAATACCGTTTGGCTGAACCTTAGGCGGTGACGGAGAGCTTGCACCCAACTCCCGTTGACGGGCATTGGAAATGCTCCCGGGTGATGAATTCAATGAGCTTCAGTTTGAAAAAACACGCAACCCCAACGACCACACTTGAACCTCCATGTATTCCAACAAAGTAAGCGTTACCGCAGAACCTTGCCAAAGCTCAGTGGCCAAGGACCGCAGTGATGGCAGTAGTTCCGGACGAGCACGCCAGTTCAATACCCCACCTGCCGCTCCTTCTTCCGCCTCTTCTTCTCGATCGAGCACTATCGTCGATGAACTTCGCAACTCTCCCGCCTCTTCTGCTCGCGCCTCTTCTACTCAAAGTATTTCCACCCGACGGTCGTCGAAAGCTTCAATCTCGACCCATTCAAAATCCACCAGTTCATCGCGGTCCAATAGCTTCGTTGTACGAGGCGAATCATCAGTTTTGACTGGCAGAGATACGCGGGATAGGACAGGTATGGGGCATTTCAATGGCTCATCGTCGCAGACACCCACTGGTTCGGCAGGGCGCGGGATTCTTGGTCCAGTCCCTGGCTTTGCAGCTCGGGGAGCAGCCGCTGTCCCGGATTCACGCAACTTTCCGCATCTGCTGGACAAGCAGCCCAAAGGCTCATCGTCGAAGACACCCACTGGTTCGGCAGGACGCGGGATTCTTGGTCCAGTCCCTGGCTTTGCAGCTCGGGAAGCAGCCGCTGTCCCGGATGCATTCAACTTCGCGCATCTGCTGGACGATCAGCAAAGCTATCCACGGGAAGAGCTGAACGCGAGCATTGTCGACCAATTCAATGCCGGCATAGTCTCCGTCTCCGCAGACAATGTTCAGCTGGTCACATCGGCCTGCTTTCGCAGCGCAGTCGGCAACGACTGGAATGCTGCAGTGGCCTGCTTGCAGGCCTTGAGCCGCTGCCGCGATCCGCGGACAGGGAAAGGGGTCTTCCCCGACACGATCACCTTCAACGCCGCGATCTCGGCGTGCGAGAAGGCGGGACGGGCGGACAAGGCGCTGAAGCTGTTCGATCACATGCAAACCCACGGGCCGGCTTTCAATGTCTTCCCCGACACGATCTCCTACTCAGCCGCGATCTCGGCGTGCGATAAGGCGGGATGGGCGGACAAGGCGCTGGAGCTGTTCGATCATCTGGAGACCCACGGGCGGGACCGCGATGTCTTCCCCAACACGATTACCTACAACGCCGCAATCTCGGCGTGCGATAAGGCGGGATGGGCGGACAAGGCGCTGGAGCTGTTCGATCATCTGGAGACCCACGGGCGAGCGCGCGATGTCTTCCCCAACACGATTACCTACAGCGCCGTCATCTCGGCGTGCGAGAAGGCGGGACGGGCGGACCTGTATGCCAACTTACTGCTGAGTGGGATCAGCGGAGTTCCAGGCAAGCCTGATACCAAGGTTTTCAAGCCGATGCTGGGCTTTGATCCTCGCCGGAACAGACTGGACTCGCACCAGCATGTCGCCCTGATTCGGCGGACCGATCCATCGTCGCGAAATCCGGCCATCCACCCTGCCGTGGCCCGGGCGATCTTCCATGTCTTACTCAAGGAGCCCAAGAAGATATTGGGGCCCCATGCGGAGGGAATCAACGACAAGACGGTGTTCATAGTGGGCCAGCACGGCGTGGGTTCAGTCAGGGACGCCATTGCCGAGTGCATGCGTGATCAGGGCTGGACGCCTGTTCCGCGGCTACGGAGCGGCATGGCCAACCATGGTTGCCTGGTGGTTCAGCCCCGGCAGGAACTGCCGGGGGGCCATCCAGGCGCGGGCGATCGCAAGCTGAATCTGTTCGCCCAAGAGTTCAAACCAGGAAAGCAGGGGAATGGGGATGAACTGCCGTAGGGCTACGGTGTCGTTTGAACTTGCTGAAGTTGCCTGATTGCGTACGTGTCCACTAGATTCTTGGTGAATACGTATGCATCACTATCAGAAGGTGATCGGCGTCCGCACAGTCAAACTCACATCGGGCGTGTCGCGCGTGAGGCCGGCACCCAACGAAACGCTCAGCGTTCGCTGACTATTCAAGCGATACGAAAAGCCGAGCAGCAAGGTGCCGAGTTGCACGCGCACTGAGTCGGCCGGCGCCACGCCATTCACCTTGATTCTGCCGACCGAGCTGTGGTCGTAGCCGATGCTGAACGAAGACTTGTCATTCAAGCCCAGCCCCATGCCGAAGTTGAAGCCAAACACGCCCCCTGGCGCGATCGTGCCCAGATTTTCGGGACCGGAATCAGTCTGCCGAGTGACATTGGTCCGCTTGAAGCTGTGCAGGTAGCTGGCTGTTCCGAAGAACACGACCGGGTCCGACGGAAACAGCGCGGTCAAGGCCGGCTGGAGCCCATAGAAGCCGGAGCCGGTCGGCAACGTACTCTGCAAGTCGCTGCGCAGGCCCGGAATGTTGCGCACGGTCTCGACTTCGAATGGGTCTTTGCCCGTGCGCGATTTGAAGCGAAGACTGCCGACGAAATAGGGCTTGTCGACCCCGCCATCATTGAGCTGATATCGTCCTGTGACCTCGATGTCGCCGACGCCGGAGCCGCTGGCTGCGAACGCGCTGTCAGCCCCCGTTCCCTGGAACGGATCGCGTCCGATGCTCGTGTCCGAACGGTACACATACGGCACGCGTGCTTCGAGTTCGAAGCGATTGGTCAGGCCGTAGCGGCCGGTCAAGGTGGCGTTGAACGTGTTGCGTTTGACCTCCCGCACATCAATCAGGCCGATCAAGATTGCCGGAATGACGGTGTACCCGACCAGTGCGATCCGGTTGCTCGACGAATACGAATATTGAAGCGAAGGTTCGAGTACGCCTTTGCCTTTGGGTGTCAACACGCCCGGCTGCTCGAAGATCTGGGCGACCGCAGGCGCGCGGCCATCTGATTCAGGAGCTTGGCCCACGGATGTCGGTGCGGCGGCATCGCTCGGCGAAGCTTGGGCAGTCGCCTCAGGCGCGATGCCTCGGGCGCGCTGCGACCCAAGCACCTCCTGATCCAGCGCGCGTTTGACTGCATTCAGGTTGGACTCTTCCTGCGCCACTGAGCGCTTCAATGCGTCCAGTCGCGTGAGCTGCTCACTCACTTGGCGCTGCAGTGCGTCCAGTCGCGCAGCGGCATCATCCGGCGGGTCGGCAGCCTGGGTCGTACCCGCTGTGGCGAGCAGAGCGCATGCGACTGCGCCGAGAGGTACAAATCGTGGTGATCGCGTCGATTTCATCGACCCTCCTTGGTGGGCCTGCACGTTATGCGGACGTGATGCGTGCGTCAAGGATTGTTGACTCGACACTCATGCTTGAGTACCCCTTGGTCGCGGTTCGGGTTGACGATAGGCAGCGCGGTCGAGTCTGGAATGGACGCCGTCTCATGTTTGAGCTACACGAGCGATCGCGATGCGCTGCATGCGGCGAGGACGCCCAGCGGTAGGGCGCTGTCGCAAGCTCAAGGCCGGCAGCGTGAGGCGGTCGGTGGTGACGACGCTGCCGCATTGGAAGTGATTGCCCGAGCAGATTGCCGCCGCGCTCAAGCGCGTGTTCGCCGACGAACGTGAGCGGAAGGAAGTCCAACAAGAACGACATGGCCGATGCCGAGGCAATCTGCGAAGCGGTGGCGCGGCCGAACATGAAACTCGTCGCGATCAAGAATGCCGAGCAGCAGGCCGTGCTGGCCTTGCATCGCGCGCGGCACGGCTTCGTGAAGGCGCGCACCGCGCAAGGCAACCAGATCCGCGGGCTGCTGGCCGAGTTCGGGCTGATCGTCCCGCAGGGCATTGCGCACATTGCCAAGCGAGTGCCGGAATTGATCGAGGATGCCACCAATGACTTGCCGGGGTCATTCCGATTGCTCGTGCAGCGCGAGCTCGATCAGCTCAAGGAGCTCGATCGACAGGTCAGTGAGATCGAGGCTGTAGGACCGGTACCAAGTCAGTCTGTCTCCACCAAGGTGCTTCGAAGCACGTACAACTGATCAGACCTTGGTTCGCACATTCCATCAGGGACGGCAGGCATATGCCTGACATCAGAGTCCGGATACATGGCCGCAATCTTCTCCTTTTATTCGGACCTTCGGCTGGGCGGCAGACCCCCACTTTCGGTCGCTCTCGCAGGCCAGCGCGTTTCGGAATTTAAGGTACGAGGTCGGCAGGACTGGAGACAGGGTGCGAATTTCGGAATTTGATGAACTACAGGGTTGTAAAGGCGCAGACGTAGCATAATTTCGGCTTTCAAGAAATATAGCCTTCGATGTCGACTCGAAGCCAGACCCCGCGCGTCAGGTGACGCCGCATCTGGTCGTCAACGAACACTTCTGCATGTCCTTGGCTCGGCGCATGAAGCTGCCGGTCGCGGAAGTTGGCATCTATCGGACACCGAGGCCGGTACTCGTCGTTCGCCGGTTCGACCGGCTTGTCGTGCAAGGCGTCGGGGAAGGTGCCGCGCATGGCGCCAACGAGCCCACCGTGCAGCGCCTGCACATCATCGACGCCTGCCAGGCCTCGGACCTGCCCGAGAGCTACAAGTACGAGCGGAATTTGGGAAGTGGCGAGCACGTCCGCAATATCCGAGAGGGCGTGAGCTTCCAAATGCTGTTCGAGCGCGTCGAGCAGACCGTCAACAAGGCCGTGGCACGCATGACCCTGCTCCGATGGGCCTTGTTTCAGTTCCTGATTGGGAACTGCGACGCGCACGGCAAGAACTTCTCATTCTTCGTGCGCCGCGAGGGGCTCGACCCGGCGCCTTGGTACGACCTGGTCAGTGTGGATCAGTACGCAGGTATCGACCACGAGTTGGCCATGGCCTGGGGCGATGCGTTCTCGCTGGACGAGGTGGGGGCGTTTCAGATGGCCGACTTTGCGCAGCGATGTGGGGTCGACAGGAACCTACTGAAGCGCGAGGCCGCGCGCCTGGCCAAACTGGCGGCGGAACACGCGCCGGCACAGGCCTTGGCGGACGACTACATCGACGACGGTGAGCGCGCTTTCGCAGGCCAACTCCGTGATTTCGTGGTGGGACAGGCCACCCGGTTGACCAGGCTCGCCAGCGAGGCAGCCAAGATAAAGCCCGAGTTTCTGTGACGCACTGGGGTTCGCCACACGGCGACGTGCCGGTTCAGTCGCAATAAGGATTTCGGCTCGCGGTCATGCGGTATTTTCAGCGCGTCTCCAACCTCCTTGTAAGTTCTCGATGTGCGTGCCGAGCGGGCCGTCAATGTGCTGGAACATGTGCTTTGAGTCGCGGAACAGGAACGGCCGGGTCAGGACCTTGACCGAAGGCACAGCCTCGGCCAGCGGCGCAATATTGAACTCAGCGAGATCGAGCTCGCCAGCCTTCATCATCTTGACGGCTTTGGGTTGGTCCCCGAGCACGCCATTGGAGAAGACCTTGATCTGGACCCGATCCTGGGTACTCCGCTGGGCCGGCATAGCGTGGAACACTGCACCAGGAGTATTGCCGGGTCAGACCGGCCCGCTCGCGCAATCAAGCATCCCGCAGCGAAGCTTTCAGTCAAGAAACCTGGCTTCCAGCTTCAAGATGTCTTCTAGATAGAAAAACTGGCGAGTACGCACAAGTGCCTTGCAGAATTCTTTCGTATTGCCCGCTCGCTCGGCATCACTTTGGCTGTATAGGTCTACCCGCTCCAGAGGCACGGCCTCCAGATCCGTCAGTAGTTCCACGTCAGTGCCAGAGTATCGATTGATGGCATCCAAGGCGGCCATGACCTTCTCCACAGAACCGAAGTTGACACCAGCAAGAAGCGCTATGGCGTCGGCACTGACGACATGCGCGCCTTTGTGATCGATGGTAGGTTTGCCCGCGCGAGTGCGATTGATAGTCATAAAAACACCCCCAATTGAAAGTTGTCACGTGGCATGTCGCCTGGATGAAGTTGCCTGGATGAATATCGCGCGCTGATCCGATGATTCACGCGAGATCGACAGCTGCTTTTTCTCTACCGGATACCGGATGCCGATGTCGCTGAGCGCGACATCGGCATGGCCTTCCAAGCAGATCCTCGTATTCAGGATCCGATCAACGATCAGCTCTTGCGGCGTCGAGCCACGACGCCGAGAACGCCGAGGCCCACGAGCATCAGCGCATAGGTTTCGGGCTCAGGTGCCGGCGCCACGATGCCGTAGATCTGTGCCTGGGCAAGGCCTTGACCATAGTGCACGTTGCGATTGCTGTTGCCGGAGGAAAAGCCAACCCCCAGCGTGTCGAAGTTGATCGAAGAGATGCCGCCGGTCACCGCAGCCCCGTTGAACTCATACAGGCTGACCGCGTTACCCGCTTTGAGCGAGAGCACGAACGGCCCGGACTGTTCCTCAAAACCAAGCAGCCCAGAGCTTGCGGAATTGCCGCCGGTAATGTCGATGGCCGTCAAGCCGCTCAGTCCCCAGACGGAAGAAATTTTGGCGGCTACCTCTGCCTCCTGGTTCAGAGTGTTCCCACGAAATGAGCCAGCGCAGTCGACATACCATGGTTCGCTCGTCATGCCTGTACCGTGACTGTCGCAGCTCACATCCGCAAAGCTCAATGCAGCATGAGCTGAAACGCTGCACATGACACAGGCGCTGAAGGTGGCAGCACCGATGCAGTGAAGTCGAAACTTGTTCATAAAGTCTCCAGTAGATAAGAAGGGTTTGTTTCCAATAGACCAGATAGTGTTGGAAGAATGGTCACCTCCAATACTTGGCGAAACGAATTTGAAAAGGCCCACGCCTCACGCCAAGTTCTTGTCAGGGACGCAGCACAGCAGCCACCAATGAAGAGCCTTCGCAGGCATTGCGTTCAAGGCAAGCCGCCGTTCGTACCCAGTCTTGACCCAATACCACGCGCACGTCCGATCGCAGATCGGTGCTGGGCGTGGTGTCAATCTGTGCGGTCATCCGAAGCGCCTGCGCTACGCGCAGTGCAGCCTCCTGTTGCCCGGAGCGGTAGTGGATCACCGTGCGCTGCTGGTCATAAGGCCGCCGGTTGGTCAGGCGTTCTACCTGCAGGCCTTCGGCGGTCAACCATTGCTTCAATCGCGCGGCAGCTCCTTTGATCCCGTTGCCGTTGCTCAATTCCAGCCGCATGCTGGTGCCCGGTACATGCGACTCAGGCTGCGATGCAAGCAGGTTCGCCGAAACGCTTGGGTCCGGGGCCTTCATCGGCAGGCTGCTCGAGCCGGAGATGTCTCCGGTCAGGAACGCAGGCACTGTCGGGCGGTCGTTCATCCGCAGATCGACCGGGAGTGGCGCGGCAGCTGCAACGAATGGTGCAGGCACACGAATTGGCGTGCCTGGCGAAACCGGATCCGCCGTGCTTGCCGATACCGGCGATGCAGATGCTGCCGCCTCAACGCCAGTCGCAAGTGGAGTCGATTCGGTACCCGTCACGTCGCCTCGGTGATTCGCCAACTGCGGCTTCCATTGCGCCAAGGCTTCCTGCAGGTTGGCACGTGCGGTCACGTTCTCGCCGTCAAGTGTCAATGAGGTTTGCAAGGCACTGACCGCTTCCTGGGGTCGACCGGCGAGCAAGAGCACGAGGCCCAGATTGCTGCGGACGTGTGCGCTGTTCGGGTCGATGCCGACGGCATTGCGAAAGATGGCTTCGGCCTCTTCGAGGGGATGGCTATGCGCCAGTGCAACACCCAGCGCGTTATAGGCCTCCATGTTGCGCGTGTCGGCCGCAATGGCCTTGCGGTATGCATCGATTGCCCTGTCCCATGCCTGAGACCCGTCGTAATAGCGGCCGAGCGTGTAGTAGGCCTCGCTCGATTGAGCGCCGTGCTTCACATCCAGCACGGGTTCGACCTTCCATGCGAGGCCCTGCTTTTGACTCACCGAGGCGCAGCCCGCAAGGGCGACCAAGACAGCCGCAACGACCGCGCCGTGGCGCCATCGAACGCCGCAGGACGACGCGCTTGCTGGCTTGTGATCCGCAGCCGGCGGTGACGCGCAGGCTCCAGCTTGAAATCGAACACGCATGGCGATGCTCCTTCAAAAGTTCGTGCCTTGTGTCATTAGTTGGTGCCGGCCATGGTGGGCAGCAGCACGCGATAGATCTGGATCATGGCCGGTCCCATCAGCACCAGCATCAGCGACGGAAAGATGAAGAAGATCAGCGGGAAGAGAAGCTTCAACGCAATCTTGGCCGCTGTTTCTTCCGCCTTTTGACGCCGGCGGGTGCGCAGCATGTCGGCGTGGACGCGAAGTGACTGCGCAATGCTGGTGCCGAAGCGCTCTGCCTGAATGATCATCGACACGAAGCCATCCACCTCTTCCACGCCGGTTCGAATGGCCAGGTTGCGCAGGGCGCGCTCTCTGGGCGCTCCTGCCCGCAATTCAAGGTTGACCAGCCGCATCTCGTCGCTCAGGACCTCGCTCTTGTGCACCATGTCGTCGGCCACGCGGTTGAGCGCCGCCTCGGTGCCCAGGCCCGCCTCCATGCAGACCGTCATCAGGTCCAGCGCGTCGGGAAAGTTCTCGAAGATCTCCCGCTGCCGAATGAAGACGAGGCGTGACAGCACGACGTTGGGCAAGTAGTAGCCGATGGCCGCTGCCACCAGCAACCAGAACAAGAGCGAATTGCCAGAAGCGCTCCCTGGCATGAACAAAGTCAGCGCCACGAAAGTCAGCATCGGCAGGCCGATTGCCAGAACGGTTTTCGCACCGAAAAAGGCTGCGGGCGCCGAGGCGCTGCGAATGCCAGCGTGGAGGAAGCGACGCCGCAGCGCCGAGCCTTCAAAGCCGGCCTCGGGCATCGACAGCTTGCCCAAAGGCCTGATCGTGCGTGACACGCGATCGAGCAGACTTTCGGATGGTGCCTGGCCCGCCGAAGGCGCACCGAGCATTCGCTTCATCCGATCGGTGGCGGCGTTGCCGCCAGCCAGCTGAAAGAGCCCATAGGTCAGCGCCACGGTGCTGACGAACACGAACACCAGAATGCCGATTTGCATTGTTGTCATGTTGATCTCCTCAGAGTTTGAGAGCCAGCCATTTCAAGGTCTTTTGCACAGTCTGGTATTGCTCCCTCTCCCTCTGGGAGAGGGTTGGGGTGAGGGCCGTGGGCGGTGAATGGGGACATGGGACTGCCATCGCCGCAGCCCCTCACCCAACCTCTCCCCAGAGGGGAGAGGAGCCAATGCACGATCTTGAAAGGGCTGAGGTTGAGAGCGTGAATTGCTCCCTCTCCCTCTGGGAGAGGGTTGGGGTGAGGGCCGTGGGCGGTGAATGAGGACACGTGCCTGCCATCGCCGCAGCCCCTCACCCAACCTCCCCCCAGAGGGGAGAGGAGCCAATGCACGACCTTGAACGGGCTGAGGTTGAGAGCGTGATGAGCGGACATGATGTAAATGCTCTCAGCCGCTCAGACTCGAATCTTGATGATGCCGCGCATCCACCACACGCCGAGCGCCATCATCACGAGAGCGCCGCCGACCATCTTCAAACCGACGGGGTCGGTCCACAGCACATCCATGAACTTCGGGTTCACGATGTTGATGAGCGCGCCAACGCAAAACGGCAGCAGGCCGAGAATCCACGCCGACAGCTTTCCCTCCGCAGAGAGAGTGCGAACTTCTCCCATCAGCTTGAGCCGGGCGCGCACGATGCCCGAGATGTTGTCGAGCAGTTCGGCAAGGTTGCCGCCCGACTCGCGCTGGATCATCACGGCGATCACGAAGTAGCGCAGGTCGTCGATCGGAACTCGATCAGCCAGGCGCATCAAGGCCTCGTTTTGCGACATGCCGAAGTTTGTTTCGTCGTAAAGCATGCGAAAGTCCTTGGCGATAGGTTCCGGCATCTCGTCGCCCACCATCTTCACGCCGGTCGGAAAGGCATGTCCGGCGCGCAGCGCGCGTCCCATCAGGTCAAGCGCCTCTGGAATCTGCCGCTCGAACAATCGCAGGCGCTGCGTGCGCTTGCGACCCAGCCAGAACCAGGGCAGTGAGGCCAGCACGGCGCCAAGCAGCAGAGAAAACGTCCATGGCTTGACCAGCACGATCGGCACAATGACGCCGATCAAGCCAAGCACAGCGCTGTACAGCAGCATCTCGGCAACGCCGCGGCCGGTGCCCGAAGTCTCCACATAGCGCAACAGCTCTGGCCCCTTGGGCAGGCCGGCCAAGACGCTGTCATCGATCCAGTTCCATCGCCGCACCGCGGCGCGGCGCTCGATCGACGTGACCGCTTGCGTGCCGTGCTCTTCGAGTGTTCGCAGGCGAGCTGCGACCCGCTTGGCCTCTGCACTGTTCTTCGAGGCCCAGACCTGGTAGCCCCCCTCGATGGCGAGCACCACCGCCACGAACAGCAGAACGAAAAATAGGACGTAGCTTGGGTCCATGATTCACTCCATCCGCCGGCTGGGGTCGAACAGCGATTCGGGCAGCGAGATGCCGCGCGAAGTCAGACGCTCCATGAAGCGCGGCCGCACCCCTGAGGCCTGGAAGTAGCCCTTGACGGTGCCGTCGGTCTCCACACCCGTCTGCCGGTACGTGAACACCTCTTGCATCGTGATCACCTCACCTTCCATGCCCGTCAGCTCTGAGATGCTCATCACCTTGCGGCGGCCATCGGTCATGCGATTCACCTGCACGATCACGCCGATGGCCGAGGCGATCTGCGCCCTCGCCACCTTGGGCGGCAAGCTTGCGCCGCTCATCGCGAGCATGTTCTCCAGGCGGCCGAGTGCGTCGCGCGCGGTGTTGGCATGGATGGTCGTCATCGACCCTTCGTGGCCGGTGTTCATCGCCTGCAGCATGTCGACGGCTTCGGAGCCGCGCGTCTCGCCGAGGATGATGCGGTCCGGCCGCATGCGCAGCGCATTACGTACCAATGCGCGTTGCGTGATTTCGCCCGTTCCCTCGATGTTCGGCGGCCGGGTTTCCAGACGCACCACGTGGGGCTGGCGCAATTGCAGTTCCGCCGCATCTTCGATCGTCACGATGCGCTCGCCCGCGTCGATGAAGCCCGACATGATGTTCAGCAGCGTTGTCTTGCCGCTGCCTGTGCCGCCTGAAATGAGCAGGTTCACCTCGGCGGCTGCCAGCGCCTGCAGCACCTGGGCCATCTCGGATGTCAGGGTCTTGTATTCAACCAGGTTGTCCACCGTCAGCGGCACCACCGCAAAGCGGCGGATCGACATCACCGGGCCATCCAGCGCCAGCGGCGACACGATGACGTTCACGCGCGAGCCATCCGGCAAGCGCGCATCGGCCATCGGACTCGATTCGTCGACACGGCGGCCCACCCGCGACACGATCTTGTCGATGATCTTCATCAGGTGGTCGTCGTCGGCAAACGTCACGTCCGTGAGACTCAGCTTGCCGCGCCGCTCCACGTAGACCTGATGGGCGCCATTGACGAGGATGTCGGAGATGGTCGGGTCGGCCAGCAGCGGCTCCAGCGGCCCCAGCCCAAGCATCTCGTGCTGGATGTCGCGCACCAGACTGCGCCGCTCCAAGGTGTTGACGACGACGTTTTCCTCGCCGAGCAGCCGCTCCACCATCACGCTGAGTTCTTCGCGTAGCCGCTCCGGCGACATGCCTTCCATCGCTTCCAAATCGAGCCGGCCCAGCAGCAGCTGGTGCATGCGCGACTTCAGCTGCTGATAGGCGTGCGACGCCTGTGCCGGCGTGTCGACGGCGCGCAATTCCATGCGTGGCGCCTCCATTGCAGGTTGCGCAGCAAGTTGTTCTCTGAGTTTCATGTTGACCTGCCTTGGTTGTGTCATGCGTGGCTGAACAGACCCGACAGCCAGGTTTCCTTCCTGGCCCCTTCCACCGGAGCGATGGACTGCGCAAGTTCCAGCAGTCCACGCGCCACCGGGTTGTTGCGCGACAGTTTGTCGATTGGCACCCCTTGATTCACCGAGGCACTGACGCTGCTGAAGTGATTGGGGATCGTCTTGATTCCCTTCGTGCCCAGCGTCTGCTCCAGCGACTCAAGCGTGATGTCGCTTCCCTTCTGGTAGCGGTTGACGATCCAGTGGATCTTCTGCTCCGGGTACTCGAGCGAGCGGAAGAGGGCGCGCAGCCGCTTGGCATCGCGCACCTGCGGCAGGCTGAGCTGCACGATGGGGAAGATGTAGGTTGCCATGTCCAGCGCCTGAAGGCTCAGCACGTCGATCGAGCGGCCCACATCGAGCACGACGAAGTCGAACATCTGCCGCGCCTGCTTGATGATGGCCTCCACGTGCGCCGCCTTCACTTCAAGCGCTTGCGAGAGTTCTTGCGGCGCGGGCAACACGCTGAGCGTGCTGCTCACGTGCACCATGGCCGAACGCAGCAGATCGGCATCGAGCCGGTTGATGTTGCGTGCCACCTCGGCCACGTCGCTCACGGCGCGCTGATCGCTGAGCATCATCAGCGCGTCACCGAACTGAAGGTCCAGGTCGAGCAATGCGACCGTGCGTGCGTCGCGAGCTGACAGGATGTGCGCCAGATTGGCGGCGAGAAAGCTCGCGCCGCTGCCACCTTTGCATGCCATGAAAGCGAACACCTCGCCCTGGCTCGCCGGCGTGCTCGGCTTGCGTTTGCGAGTGACGCGCAGCACCGCGGCCTGCAGTGCGGGCCCGTCCGCCGGTGTTGAAAGAACGTCGCACACACCGGCTTGCATGGCTTTCAGAAAGAACGCGGGAGACTGTTCCGAGGAGATGACGATGGTCTCGACTTCCGGATGAGCTTGCGTGTAGCGCCCCACTGCATCCAGGCCGGACAGGTCAACCCCATCGAGCACGAGAAGCCCGGGCCGGCTGCCGTTGACTGCAACCTGCAGGCCGTCAGCCGTAGCCGTTGCGGCCCGCACGTCGAGCCCCGAAGCGCTGCCGCGCACGATCTGCGCCACTTTCTCGGCGCGTTCGGAATTGGGTGATACGACTTTGATCTTCATGGGATTTCTGCTCTCTGGCTGCGTAATCAATTGCACAAAGGACCCCACCCCCGTTCGGGCTGAGGTATCGAAGCCCTCCACCGCGGGCTGAGGCTTCGATACCTCAGCCCGAACGGAGAAAGGTGCCGCCCGAAAGGTGCTGC
>Ga0136846_1222695_pt1 | contig 18467 bp, 14 predicted proteins | sample HopSoiMetagenom2_FD_96841 | JGI IMG/M metagenome (GOLD analysis project Ga0136846, IMG submission 96841) | Grasslands soil microbial communities from Hopland, California, USA - 2 Assembly 2016 (version 4) | ecosystem: Environmental > Terrestrial > Soil > Grasslands | place: USA: Hopland...
CCAGGACTTGGAGCTTCAGTGCACTACAGACTCATCGCTCCCGGCGCTGCGATGCCCCATGACACCGAACGGCGACGAGGCTCCCACCTCACGTCCGTCCCCTGCGCCGCCGCCTGCCGTCCAAGCGTCCAGAAGTGCTGCCCGCACCGCTTCCTCCGACTCCACCGGTTCCGATGCTTCGCCTGATGTCGCCGCTCGCTCGTCCACTGGTTCATCTTTCCGTTGGTCTGTTCATCTCCTAGGCGCACCGCCACACGTGGCGATGGCTTGAGCAGGGTCTCGGGCTCCGCCTGGCAATGCCTGAGGAACGGAGCCGAATGTCATGAAGGCCTGTGTCCAGAGGAGCCGTTCAAGTCGTTCCTTTAATGCCTGCCGCGCTCCGATGGCCCAGGATTTCCCCGGACTCCTCGACGAGGCCCAGGAACGTCGTGCGCCCCCATTGGGTGGTGCAGTCGACCGACAGCCCGTCCCGCGCGAGCCGCTCGTTGAGCCGTACGATCCTGCCCTGCAGCGCTCGGCGGCTCATCGGTTCCCCGGCTGTGCCGAGCAGTAGGCACAGATCGTGGCAGCACCAGGGCCGCGAGGCGGAACAGAGCATGTCCAACAGGACCTGCTGGGAGTGCTGCCGGGCGCGGACAGCGCGAAACGGTGGCGAATCCGCGGCCCGCCGCAGCGGTGAGCGCCGCATGTCCAGCCATCGCCGCTCGGCGGCGATTCTGCTGGCGAGTTCCCTGGGCGGCGAGTCGCGGGGGAGGACATTGGCGGCACCCGCCAGCAGGAGTCGTACAGAATCCGTGTGATCCGGTAAGAGGACGACCACGGACGAAATGTTGCTGAGCGCTCGCACGCGTTGCTCGAGACCGTCGTTCCACTGCGAACCGGGTACGTCCAGGACGGTGAGGCGAGGGCCGACCTCGTGCAGCAGGGTGCTGTAAGCCCGCTCGGAGCCCCAGGCGTGTGTCTGGGCGGGCAGCACCTGCTGACTGCGCATGGCGCGGAGCAGTGACGCCGTCTGCTCGCGCTGAAGCGTGAGCACGATGCTCACCGGATAGGTGGGGTCCTCCTCTTCCACGGGACCGATGGGACCTTTGGCGATGCTGAGGTCAGTCATGTTCGGTGTTCGTCCTCCGGGGTTGCAGCGCCCGGACCTGGGCCTGGAGGCGTTGGCGAAGGCCGGCTCTCTCGGACATCGGCGGGTCGCCGGGCGACAGAGGCAGACCTGACCCGCCCGCCGATTCTCGGCGGGGTCCAGCCGATACCGCCCATACCGACTCGGGCCGTTCCGATGCCGGATCGGCATGTCACCAGCTCGCCGACGCGCCATCCGCCGCACCTGCCGCGCCGAAGTGTCCGTTCGGCCCCTGCCGAGGTCCCGTCGGTACCCGATGCGCTACGGCAGCCGTGAGCACGCCACCCGGAGCCCTACGGTGGTCCCCGTCGGCCTCCCCCGGTCCCCCTCGGCGGGAGGCCGCCCTGATGCCCGTCGAGTCGCCCGCGGCGCCGGAGTCATGGAGAGCGCGACTCCGCCGGTGTGTACCGCGCTTCGCGGGCGACCGTGGCGCGTCGCGGGAGCGACGGCTCCGGGGGCGATGACTCCGAATGCGCCGACAGGCCAAGTGACGTGAGCCCTGCGGGTGCCGCTCACGTGCTCCACTCCACCCTTCCCGTACAGAGAGCCGAACAACGATGCTCGAAGAGCTTCATGCCAAGTCCGAGGCAAGGGCAAGGCCGCCCGGCGGTTGGGCCGACGGCGCGGTTACCCGGCGTAGGTCAGCTGTCTTCTTATCGACCGTCCTCACCACGTTCCTCGTCGCCTCCAGTGCGCCCACTCCGCTCTACCGCGTCTACCAGGAGAGTTGGCACCTCTCGTCCGGCACGGTCACCGTGGTCTACGGCGTGTACTGCCTGAGCGTCCTGGTCGCGCTCCTGACCGTCGGCGCGCTCTCCGACCATGTCGGCCGTCGGCCGGTCATCGGAGCCGCTCTCGCCCTGGAAGCACTGTCCATGCTGCTTTTCCTGCAGGCCGGCGGCGCGACCTCGCTGATCCTCGCCCGGACCCTCCAGGGGCTGGCCACAGGTGCCGCGACGAGCGCACTGGGTGCTGCCCTGCTCGACGTGGCCAGGCGGTGGGGACCCCTGTTCGTCAGCATCGCACCGCTCATCGGCATGGCGTTGGGGACGATCGGCACGAGCCTGCTCATGGATCTGATCCCGACTCACCTCGGCAGCATGTACACGCTGCTGTTCAGCGCGCTGGCTGTGCAGACACTCGGTTTGGCCTTCCTTCCGGAGTCGAGGTCGCCGAGGCCGGGAGCCTGGCTTTCACTGCGACCACGGATCCGCGCTCCCCGGTCCAGTCGCCGAGCCCTCCTCGTCACCGCACCCGTGTTCGTGGCCGTCTGGGCTCTGGGCGGTTTCTACCTGTCCCTTGGGCCCGATCTGGTCCGGGGCATCACAGGATCGGCGTCGTCGACCGCCGACGGCCTGATCGTGTCCCTGCTGACCGCCAGTGCGGTCCCCGCCGTGCTGCTGACCCGGCATGCCGACGCCGGCCGAACGGCTTTGGGTGGCTCTCTGCTTCTGACGACGGGGGTGGCCGTCACGCTGCTGGCCGCGCACCGCGACTCCTCCACAGCCCTGTACGTGGGGACCGCGGTGGCCGGTGCGGGATTCGGGCCCGCGTTCCAGGGTGGCGTCCGTCTGGTGACAGCGAACGTTCTCGCGACGGAACGGGCGGGCCTGATGGCCGCCATCTACACCATCACTTATACGTCGATGTGCGTTCCGGTACTGGTCACGGGTTTACTCGTCGGCGAATACGGCCTCCTGCACTGCACCTTGTTCTTCGGCATTTTCGTCATGACTCTCTCGCTGACGCCGTTTGCGGGTCTGGGGAAATTCTCCGCCCATATATCAAGTAGAGGTACGGCATAGTGGTAATCAACAATGGGCGCATGCGCGTCCCCATGCTGCTGGCATTTCTGGCGGCCGTCCTTGTCACGGTGACAAGCGCCTCCGTCACCGCGCAGGCCGCCGGCACGGAAAGCAAGGCACCCGCCGATTTCGTGGCGCTCCACGACGTGGCCCCTGCGATTCTGCAGGAAATCCGCTACGCCACGCCCCATAATTTCATCGGCACGCCGATAAACGGCTATGTCGAACCGCTGTGCATCATCACCGCCCCGACGGCGCAGGCACTGGCGAAGGCCGAGCGCTACTTCCTGACGCAGGGCTACACGCTGAAGGTGTACGACTGCTACCGGCCGCAGCGCGCGGTGGACCAGTTCGTCGACTGGGCCCAGGACCTGACCGACCTGAAGATGAAGGACGAGTTCTACCCGCAGGTGGACAAGGCTGACCTCTTCGCCGACGGGTACATCGCGGCGAAGTCGGGGCACAGCCGTGGCAGCACGATCGACCTCACGCTGGTGAAGCTGCCGGTCCACCCGACGCGTCCCTACGTTCCCGGGGAAAAGCTTGAGCCGTGCTACGCGCCGGCGGCGCAGAGGTTCCCGGACAACTCGATCGACATGGGCACCGGGTACGACTGCTTCGACACGCTCGCGCACACGCTCGACCCGCGCATCGTGGGAGTCCAGCACAGCAACAGACTGCTGCTCAAGAACGAGCTCGAGTCTCTCGGATTCGTGAATCTCGCCGAGGAATGGTGGCACTTCACTTTCGCCGCCGAGCCCTTCCCGTCCACCTATTTCGACTTCCCCGTCTCCCGGTCCTCGCTGACCAGCTGACCGGACAACAGAGGACTTCGGTCCACCAGCATGCGGCGCCGGCCTTCCGGTCGGAAGGCCGGCGCCGCACAGCGAAGGAGGCAGAAACCATGACCGAACAATCCACCTTCCCTTCGTCCGGATCGCGCCGCAGGCCGCTGGTGGTGCTCCTCTTCGGCGGCCGGAGCTCGGAGCACGGCATTTCCGTCGTGACCGCGGGGGCCGTGCTGCGAGCCATCGACCGGATGAAGTACGACGTCCTGCCGGTCGGCATCACCCAGGACGGGCGCTGGGTCCTGACGGCGGACGATCCTGAGCGCATGGCGATGGTCGACGGGCGGCAGCCCACGGTCGAGCAGCTCGCGGATTCAGACCGGGGCAACATCATCGTCTCCGTCGACCCGACGGACCGGACTGTCGTCCGCAGCGAACGCGGCACGGAGCCCAAGGTCCTCGGCGAAGTGGACGTGGTCTTTCCCGTACTGCACGGACCGTACGGCGAGGACGGCACCGTGCAAGGTCTGCTGGAGCTGTCCGGCATCCCCTACGTAGGAGCGGGCGTTCTCGCCTCGGCGGTCGGCCAGGACAAGGAGTACATGAAGAGGGTGTTCAGCTCGTTCGGCCTCGCGGTCGGGCCGTACCTGGTGATCAGACCCCGTGAGTGGCAGTCCGACGCGGCGGGTGCCCGCGCGAGAATCAGCCGCTTCGCCGTCGTGTACGGCTGGCCGCTGTTCGTGAAACCGGCACGCGCCGGCTCTTCGATCGGTATCACCAGAGTCGACGGGCCGCCGGGGCTGGAGGACGCGATCGCGGAGGCGCACCGGCATGACGCGAAGATCATCGTGGAGGCCCTGGTGCAGGGCCGCGAGATCGAGTGCGGCGTGCTCGAGTTCCCCGAGGGACCGCGGGCCAGCGTGCCGGCCGAGATCCCGGCGCCCGACGCAGGTGCGTACTACGACTTCGAGGCGAAGTACCTCGAATCCACCCCCGGAGTGGTGCCCGCGGCGCTGACCGAAAGCCAGACCGGTGAGGTGCGCAGACTGGCCGTCAAGGCATTCGAGGCGGCTTCTTGCGAGGGGCTGGTCCGTGCGGACTTCTTCCTCACCGAGGAGGGACGATTCGTGATCAACGAGATCAACACCATGCCCGGCTTCACCCCCGTCTCGATGTACCCGCAGATGTGGCAGGCCAGTGGCATCGGGTACGGAGACCTGGTGGATCGTCTGCTTCAGGCGGCGCTGCGACGGACCACCAGGCTCAGGTGATCCGAACCGGACCGCCCCGCAGCGTTCCGGGAGGCCGCACCGCTGGCCACACCGACGGGATCCGGCGGTACGGCATCCCGGATTACCTCGGCTCTGTACCGCGCACCCCACGAACTTCGTCTTGAATTATTTCACGTCGGTGCCGATTTCCGGTTTTTTGCCTCGGTTCACCGCCGTCAAAAGCAGAAGGAGAGCCCGCTCGCCTGCAGGTCGACACCATCGGCGCGCGGTCAATCATGGTCATTGATGCCTGGTGGTGCCAATGCCGATTCGAGCAGAAGTCATGCCGGATGGGCATCACCAAAGCCCCTGGCACTTTTCCAGATCACAGTTCGACAATAAAAGCGGCGTGGCTAACATAGCGCCATGGATATCGACCTCCGACGTCTCCGCTATTTCGTGACGGTTGCCGAAGAGCTCAGTTTTGTGCGTGGTGCCGAACGACTGAAGATGACGCAGCCCGCGCTGAGCCGACAGATCCGTGCCCTTGAGGACGATCTCGGAGCGTCGCTGCTTCAGCGCGGCCCGCTGGGTACGGCGCTCACTCGGGCCGGCGGTCAGCTGTTGGAGGACGCACGGCCGCTGCTCGCGGCATCGCTGGCTTTGCAGCGGCGAGTCCGGCTCGCCAGCCGTGAGGGGCACCACTTCACCATCGGCTTCATGCCAGGTGTCATAGTCACGCCGATCGTCAGGCAGTTCCGGACCCTCGCGCCGGAGGTCAATGTGCAGGTGCTGCACACGGCGCCCACCGACCAGGTCGACTATCTGCTCGACGGTCGCGTCGACGTCTGCTTCGTCCGGCTGCCGCTGCCGGTCGACATCTTTGAGATCGTTCCTCTGTTCCCCGAGCAGCGGGTTGCGGCTCTCTCCGATGAACATCCGCTGGCACAGGCACAGACCGTCCACATCACGGAGCTGACGCCGTACCGCTTGCTGCAGGACTCCGCTGACGTACCGGAGTGGCGCGGCACCGACTTCGACGCGACAGCGGCACGCAACCGTCCGGAAGCCGAACGGCCCACCTCGATCGAGGAGAGTCTGGAAGCCGTCGCGTCCGGCACCGGGTTCATCGTCGTCCCGGCCGGCCTCGCCGATTTCTACCGTCGCCCAGACATCCGTTACGTCCAGCTCACAGGGGTTGCCCCGCGCATGGTGGCGCTGGCGTACGCCAAGAACCGGAAAATGCCGTTCATCGACCAGTTCGCCAAAATCGTGATTGCGGCGCTCGGTTCGGCATAAAGGCGCGCGCGTGGGCGAGCAGAACCGCGCTGTCCTGTCGCCATGTTCGATCGGCATGACGATGCGGGTAATCGGCATTGGCGCGACGAGCCGTGGCCCGCAAAGCTCATTGGCAGAAGGAACTTGAGCTGACAGAAAAGGTTTTGACGATGTGGCATCGCGGCTTACTCGGGCCGGGCACGAGCACCCACTCGGGACCCCCGCTGCCGGGTCGCGCTTCCAGGCACGGGTAGGCGGGACAGAGATGACTGCCTATGACTATGTGGTCGTCGGTGGTGGGACGGCCGGCTGTGTTCTCGCGGCGCGCCTGTCCGAAGACGCGGCGGCGGAGGTGCTTCTCGTGGAGACCGGCTCGGCGCTCGGGCCGCCGGTCATGCACCTTCCGGTCGGGTTCCCGCTCATCCCGGCCAAGGAGATCCTCTGGTCACGCTGGACGACATCGCAGCCCGGGACGCTGTCACGCAGTCACCACTGGCCCAGCGGAAGGGTCCTCGGAGGATCGAGTTCGATCAACGCGATGATGCACGTCCGCGGGCACCGCGCCGTTTACGACGCATGGGCGGACAACGGCGCGAAGGGCTGGAGCTACACCGAGCTGCTGCCGTACCTTCGCCGGACGGAGACGGCGATAGGCCGCAACCCCGCCCTGCGCGGCGTCATCGGGCCGGTATGGGCGGCGCCGACGACCCAGCTCGACGACGGGTCGTTCACGTTCCTCGACGCACTCACGCAGGCCGGTCACGATCTCACCGACGACATCAATGGTGAACGGCAGCACGGCGCCTTCTGGTGCGACCTGGCGGGGGCGGGTGGTCGTAGGCAAAGCGCCGCGGACGCCTATCTGGTGCCGGTGCTCGACCGGCCCAATCTGCACCTGGTCACGGAGGCGGACGTCAGGCGCCTGGTGATCGAGCACGGACGCTGCACCGGCGTGGAATACACGTCCTTCGGCACAGTGGAACGCGCCGAGGCGCGCGGCGAGGTGATCGTGGCGGCCGGGACGGTGGGCTCCGCCCACCTGCTGCTGCTCTCCGGTATCGGTCCCGCGGCACATCTGCGCGATGTCGGGATTCCGGTGCTGGCCGATCTCCCCGGAGTCGGCGCCAATCTGCACGATCACCTGCAGTGCCCTGTGGTCTTCGAGGCAGGGCGGCAACTGACCACCAGCCATGGTTTCAGTACGGTCGGTGCCCTGGTGCACAGCGGCGCGACAGCCGTTCCGGACGTTCAGCTGATGCTGCTCGACGCTCCGGCGGACATCGCGGACGTCGGGACGCCCGAGTGCGGACACACGGTCGCCTTCGCTCACACGGCGCCGGCGAGCCGGGGAACGGTTCGCCTCAGGAGCTCGAATCCGGGCCGACTGCCGTTGATCGACCCGAACTACCTCGCCGAAAGCGCTGACGTTTCCGCCATGCTCGCGGCCCTCGGCATCGCGCGAGAGGTCGGCCGTATGCCTGCCTGGGGTCAGTGGGGTGCCCGGGAGACCGCTCCGGGAAAGGGAGACGACCTCGTCACCTATATCCGCAGGAACGCGGCGACCTTCTACAACCCCGTCGGCACGTGCCGGATCGGGATGGACGACCTCGCTGTCGTCGATCCGGACCTGAGAGTGCACGGCGTCGACGGTCTGCGTGTCGCGGACGCCTCGGTGATGCCGTCCATTCCCAACACCGGAGTGAACGCGACTGTCCTGGCCGTCGCCGAACGGGCTGCCGACAACATTCGACGCGACGCGAAACGGCCCTGAGAGCACCCGGTGGATTGTCCGGAGAAGGGCCGCTGCGCAGCGGCCCCTGAAGACGAAGGAGCGGTAACAGTGAAGTTCTTGTGGCGCATGGTGGATGAAACGCTCGTCGGTGCAGTGATCTACGCACTCACGTGCAAGCTGCCCCGCAACTCGCCTCGCACGGACGCCACGCGTGCGAACACACAACCACCCCGAGCGTCCGCACGGCAGGGCTGAAAGAGCAGCGGCACGGTCGCGTGTGATCCATCCCGAGTCCGCGAACCTCGTCAGCCGCATCACATGCAGACAAGTGGACTGATGCCGAACCGGCATACAGAGCCAGCGGATAGGCATTGGCGACGAATGACCACCCCGGGTCAGGATGTTCGACGTGGCCCACTTCGACCTCGGGGTGCCCGGCGCAGCGGCAGTAACACACTGCTTGGCGACGGCCTTGAGCGCCTGAGGGCGGCGATCGTCAGGCAACCGGCTCGGCGCAGGCCCTGAACGAACACCGCGCCACGAGCCGCGCTCGACCGATCGAGGTGGCCGGTACCGCAGCAGCCTCCTCGGGTTCGCAGAACCGAACCTCTCGATTGCTGTGCACACAACAACCGCCGAGTCGGCAAGGCATCGCCGTGCCTTGTCCCTCTCTGCCCTAACGGAAGGCCGATCGATGTCCCACCACCAGGATTCAGCTGCCGCGAAACAGGACCCTCGCCTGGACATCAGCGATGTCTACCTGTTCAAGGGACGGACCGGCACGGTCTTCGTCATGAACACCAACCCGGTGTCGGCCGACAAGGGCTTCCACCCAGAGGCGCTGTACGAGTTCCACCTCGACACCGACGACGACGCGGTGCAGGATCTGACGTTCCGGTTCAGATTCCTCGCCACCGAACCGGACGGCCGGCAGGCTTGGTTGCTCGACCGGCTCACCGGTGCCGAGGCCAGCGACCGCAGCGCCTCGGGAGCCCTCGTGGCAACCGGCAGGACGCAGGAGATCGTCACCACGACGGACGGCGTCAACGTCTTCGTCGGCCGGGCCGGAGACCCGTTCTACCTCGACGGCACCGTCATCACGGCGGTCGTGACCGCGCTCCGGAACGGCGAGGCGGTGGACCTCTCCGCATTCGACCCGAAGCGGGCCTCGAACCTGTTCGCCGGCACCAACGTCACCGCCATAGTCCTCGAAGTTCCGGACGAGCTCGTCGGATCGGGGACGATCGGCGTCTGGGCCACCACCGCGCTGGACGACCACCACGGCGGCTGGCTGCAGATCAACCGGTGCGCGACTCCGCTCGTCAGCACGTTGTTCGACGTCACCGAGGCCGGCTTCGACGACTACAACGCCACTGATCCACATGCCGACCTCGACAACTACGGGGACCTCGTACGCCGGAAGGTCGCGGGTCTCGTGGCCGCCAACGACACGCACTCCGACCCGCAGGGCTACGGCGCCGCGACGCGGGACGTCCTCTTCCCGGACGTCCTGCGCTACCAGGTGGGCACCGAAGCCGACTTCGGCGCGAAGGCGCGCAACGGCAGAGGGCTCGCCGAGTCCGCTCCCGAGGCGATGTTCGAGATCGTGCTGAACGCTCCCGTTCCCATGGGCCTGGACGCCGGCCACGCCACCGGGACGCTGCGCGCCGCGTTCCCGTATCTGAGCGCACCGGCCTGACGCCGCCAGGACATCGGCCAGACGTCAGACCAGAACCTCGCAACACCGGCCCGGCAGCCTTCCCGAGGCCGATCGCCGGGCCGACAGCCCCACCCCTTCACCCTCAGGTCCGTGCAGCGAAGCCCGCTCCGTACCCGTCCCTTCCGGAACCAGGAGATTCCCTCATGTCCCGCCGAATCCTGATCGCCTGCGCGAGCTTCGGTTACCTGTTCATCGCACTCTTCTTCGCCGCCCTGCTGATCGCCCACTGGATACCGCCGATGGCGCCGAGCTGGTCGGCGGAGCGGGTGGCGGCCTTCTACACGGACCACGCCAACTCGATCCGTGCCGGCCTCGTGGTCATGCTCGTCGGCGCCGTGGCGACCGCACCTTTCGTCGCAGCGTTGTCGAGCCTGATCCGGCGTATCGACTCACGGCTGGAGCCGCTGGCTTCCATCCAACTCGTCTGTGGTGCCGCGAACGTGGCCGCGATCTTCGTACCCGTCCTGATCTTCACCGCGACGGCCTACCGGCCGGACCGCTCGCCCGACATCACGATGGCGCTCAACGACACGGCCTGGATCATGCTGGTCATGAACGCCTTCCCGGCCATCGGGCAGGCCACCGTGGTCGGCATGGCGATCCTGGCCGACAAGCGTCCCACGCCGCTCTTGCCCCGCTGGGCCGCGTACCTGAACTTCTGGATGGCCTTCCTCTTCCTGCCCAGCATCCTGCTGACCTTCTTCAAGACCGGCCCCTTCGCCTGGAACGGCATCCTCTCGTTCTGGGTCGCGGCCGGTGCCTTCGGCGCCTGGTTCCTCGTCATGACGTCCCTGATGGTGCGGGCCGCGAAGCGGGTGGACGACGACCGGGCCCCGGCCGTCCTGGAACCCGCGGTATGACGGCCACGGCAGCCCGGACCGAGCACTCGGCGCCCCAGCGCCACCGCCACGTCCCCGGCGAGCCCGGTCTCTGGGTCTTCCTCCTCGGCGACATGATCATGTTCTCGGTGTTCTTCGGTTTCATCGCGGTACTGCACGGCCGGTATCCGAGGATGTTCCGGGCTTCTCAGCAGGCCCTCCATCCGGACCTGGGACTGCTGAACACACTGCTCCTGCTGATCGCCTCGGCGCTGGTGGTCCGCGGGCTGCGGCAGCTGCGATCCGGCAGACCCGCACGAACACTGCCATGGGCGCTTTTGTGCGCGCTCGGATTCGCCACCGTCAAGGGCTTTGAATACGCGCTGGTGATTCGCGACGGACATACCCCGAGCAGCAACGAATTCTTCATGTACTACTTCGTGTTCACCGGCATCCACCTGGCCCACCTGGCGATCGGGATAGGCGCGCTGGCGGTCCTCATCGTCCTGTCCCGTCGGCCAGCCCTGAGCCGGGGCCAACTGCTGGCCGCCGAGGGAGCGGCCGCGTACTGGCACATGGTGGACCTGCTCTGGCTCGTCCTCTTCCCGCTCTTCTACCTGGTGGCGTGACACATGTGGGTCTTTCCAGCACTCGTCCTGGCCACGCTGTCCAGCTGGCTGCTGGGCATCGAAGGCAGCACGTCGACCCTGATCGGCTGCGCGGTCGTGGCGATCGCCCTGATCAAGGTACGCCTGGTCGGCCTGCACTTCATGGAGCTGCGCAACGCCCCGGCGTTCCTCCGCGGCGCCTTCGAGGTCTACGTCGTGGCCACGGGCGCCACTCTGCTCACGCTCTATCTGATTCTCTGATCGCAGGTCAGTCTTCGCCCAGCGGCGGTCGATGAATGCCGATTCAGCATGACTGTAAACAATATCAGCATTAGCGATGTGCGGCGCATTCCGCGATAATTTTCCCAGCGACCCCCTTGTCGAGGGGAGTTCATCAGCAGTGGAGGTGAAATATGAAGAAGCAGCACTCCTGGTAAATTCATCGGCCGCTCCGGTTACCCGTTCGGGGCCGGAGCGGCCGCGCATTCCGCGCAATATCCGTCATCGCGAGAAACAGGATTCATCACCTTGCGGGCCCCTCGTCCTTCGGTGCCGGCGCCGCTGCGCCACTCCGCGTTCAGAAAGCTCTGGTCCGCCACCACTCTGGCCGCCCTGGGCGATTCCATCTCCTCGGTGGCCCTGCCGCTGGCCGCGATCGAGGTCCTGGGCGCGAACGCCGTCCAAAGTGCCGTCCTGTCGGCCGTGATCTGGCTCCCGAGCCTGTTCCTGGCCATACCGGCCGGCTCCTTCGCCGACCGAACGGGATACCACCGCAGGCTCCTGGCCGGCGCCAACCTCCTGCGGGTCGCCGCCCTGAGCAGCGTGCCGATCGCCACAGCCCTCGGCGTGCTCTCGCTCACCCAGCTGGCCGTCATCCTGGCGGTCATCGGCCTGTGCTCGGTGCTGTCGAATGTCAGCGAGAGTGGTCTGTTCGCCACCACCCTGCCGTCCGAGCTCTACGTGGCCGGGCAGGCGGCCTCCTACACGGGCCAGACCGCCGCGATCCTGGCCGGACCTTCCATCGGTGGACTCCTGGTCCAACTCGCCGGTGTACCCGCAGCGGTCGGCGTGGACGCGGCCACCGCCGTCACGGCCGCCCTGTTCCTCCTCCGGCTGCGCCCGGTGGAGCGCCGCCACGAACCCGGCTCCCCCGACAGCCGCGACCGTCGCCCAGGCTTGGCCTTCATCCGACGAAACCCGCTGATCAGGACAGCTCTCGCGGTCACCGCCACCGGCAACTTCTTCAACATGCTCTTCTTGTCGGTGCTCGTCTGGTACTACGTCCACAAGCTGTCCCTGACCAGTGCCCAGATCGGGTTCGTGTTCAGCGTGCAGGCCATCGGCGGACTCGTCGGCGCGGCCCTGGCTTCGCGGCTCGCCCGCCGCATCGGTCTGGGGCGGATGCTCCTGGTCGGTTGCGTGCTGTCGCACGCTCCGCTCCTCGTGATACCCGCCGTCGGCGCCACCGGCAGTCTCGTCCTCGCCCTGGTCCTGGCCTCGACACTGCTGGGCGGCATCGGTGAGTCCGTTCAGGACATCTCGGTCGGCTCGGTGTTCGCGCTGGTGGTTCCCCCTCACCTCCGCTCACAGACCCGGGGTGCGTACCAGACCGTGAGTTTCGGCCTCCGGCCGCTGGGCTCGGTCGCCGGCGCCCTCATCGCCGCGACAGCAGGAATCCCCGTGGCGCTGTGGGTCGGCGCGATCGGCGGAACCCTTTCCTGCCTCTGGCTTCTTCCCTCACGCCTGCTGTCGTTCCGCGGTCAGGACGACCTGTCCGAGCAGCCGGAAAGTGCCACCGCTCTCTCGCAATGAGGCATTCCGGGGCGGGCGACACGCCTGACCCGAGAGCGTTCGCTCAACATCCGGACGCTTCGCTGCGCCGACCGGATCACCCGGGGCCGAGGCCCACTGCAGGAGGCCCACTGCAGTGGGCTCCGCGATCGACACGGAGACTGGCACGTTGGCGACCTGCGGTGGCGCCTGCTCGGCGAGCCTCACCCACACCAGACCCGCGACCTGCAAGTTCACGATGTGCACGACCCACTGGGCAGGCTCATATGAGTTTGTTGCGGATGGCGTAGGAGACAGCGTGGACGCGGTTGCGCAGTCCGAGGCGGTTGATGACTCCGTAGAGGATCTTCTTGATGTTGCGTTCGGAGTAGCACATCGTGGCGGCTATCTCGGCGAGGTCCAGGCCCTGCGCAACCAGCCGGAGCACGTCGATCTCCCGAGTGCTCAGACCGGACGGCGTCAGACCCTTGGGGAGCAGCACGTTGCGCTGGAGGCGGTCTGCCTGGTCGAGCAGTTCGCCCTGTACCGCGGACGGCAGCAGCGCTTCGCCGGCGGCGACCGCCAGCACGGCACGGATCAGGGACTGCGGCTGCGCCTCGGCCCGCCAGAGCACGGCCCGAATTCCGCTTTGGGCCGCCACCGTCAGGTCGGCGTACCAGCCGTCGCTGACGACGAGCACGATCCGTGCCGGAGACGGCATGGGCAGACTGCCCAGCGCTTCCAACGTGGAGTTGTCGGCGGTCTGGATCGCGGCCACCACGACGTCCGCCGTGGTCACCGTGGTGAGTGCCACATTCGGTCCGCGACTCAGCCCGGCCGCCAGCCCTGCGTGTGTCACCGGGTCCGCGGCGTCCACGGCCACCGGGACCGGGGCCGTGGGGAGCCGTCTTATGACGTCGGCGTGGGGCCGCAGGCCCGGTCTGGCCGCATTATGGGGACGCCTGCTACGCGGCGAGTCGGTGGCTAGCGGATTGCTCGGAAGGCGCCGGTCCGACGCGACCCCGCGCTGCATCGGCACCAGGCCTGACGGAGATTCCATCGGATGGCTTCTCATCGCTGCTCGCTTTCTGAATTGAACGTGCCTGTTGGGTCAGCGCCGTTGGACGCAGCCGACAGCCAGTGGTTCCGCATGGATCGCGTTCCGACTGGTCGGGAGGAGTCCTGCGCCCAGATGGCCGCGAGCCACACCAGCGCACGGTCGCTGTGCCTCTGCAGGTCGAGGCCGGTGAGCTTCTCGATCTGCTTGATCCGGTACAGCAGGGTGTTGCGGTGCAGGTGAAGGGCGGCCGTGGTGGAGGCGCTGTCGAACTGGTTCTCGGTCAGGCAGGCAAGGGTCGCCATCAGTTCGCCGTAGTCCCCATCTGCCAGCGGACCGAAGACCCGGTGGGCCACTGCATCGGCGAGTTCGGGAGACTGCGCCAGGAGCAGCTGAGGCAGGAAATCCTCGACCCGGACACGTCCGCGCCGTTGGGACCGCGATGCGACAGCGACGAGCAGACGCAAATTGACGACGGCGGTCTGGAGGCCGGTCCGCCCGGTCGGCGGATCCTGTGCCAGGAGCAGGCGTCGGTCGGCCATGAACGAGGACCAGTCGAACGCGGGCCCGGTGAGTCCGGTGACGCGGACGTCCTCGACGAATGCCAGGGCTCCGGCGGTGCGCAGGCGGGCCGCCAGATCGGCGCGCTCGGCAGGGGCGGATTTGTCGAGCAGCATGACGAAGGGCACGTACGGAGGTGTCAGATCGAAGCCGAGCCGAGCGGCACGCTCCTGGTCCTCCACTGTGATGGGCAGGTGGGCGCAGAGGCGGTCGAAGAGGGTGTGCGCCCGGCGGTCGCCCTGTGCGGACGGCAGGTCGGCCTGGTCCGCGTATGCCTGCGTGAACATCCGGGTGACCATGTCGAGGTAGCTGTCGAGGTGACGCCGCCCCCGGTCGGTCCAGTCCGCCAGGTGTGCGCGTTCCTCCTCAGTGACCAGGCCGAGCACGGCGTCCCAGAAGACGGTCGCAGCCCGGTGATGGAGGAGCAGGCCGTCGTCCAACGGCTGTCCGGCGGCGGCGCACTCCCGCGCCTGCTCGTACATCTCGGACAGGACGTACGAGTCCGGAGGTGTGCCCCTCACCATCCAGTGCAGGAGCAGGTCGGCGTGTCGGCGCAGCGAGGCGCGAAGAGCGGAGGCCCCGCAATCGCGCGCCGAGCGCACGTATTCGGGCGTGTGGCGAAGTACGGATTCCACACGCTGAACCACGGCATCGGCGTCGATGTGTTGCAGGACGTCGCGCAAGGCCGATGTCGCAGCGGCAGCGCGCTCGGATCTGCCGGTCATGATGGACGGGCACGAACCGGGGAGAGAACCGACCGCCGGGCCGTGCCGTCGTATGCCGCAGCGCTCGTGGTGTGTCTGGTGGACGGCGTGGCCCTGCCCCGGTGCCGGCGTAATGCCATGGTGCTTCCTTTCGTCGGGCGCATCCGCCCCGCAGGCCGGATGTGGGGCCGATGCCCGAAGGCGCGGCGTGCTCCCGCAAGGGACGGTCGCGTGATCACCTCCACGCTCGACGCGCGAAGGGGTCATCACGCCGCGGCCGCTCCCGATCGGCGGTGTGTCTACCCCGGCCCACGACGGTGGCCGGCTGTCCTCGCTAGCCCGGCGTCATACACAACTGCTGTGACAGTGGCGGACGTTGTTGGCTTTTCCCCTCGGTCTGACCATGGTGGACCGGTCGAGGGGGACCGCGCCAATGCCTATCTGTTCGATTCTGAAGCCGTTTCGGCATATGCCGTGATGGGCGTAGCTACGATGAGCCGCATGGACCTCGACATACGCCGGCTGCGCTACTTCGTGGCCGTGGCCGAGGAGTGCAGCTTCGTGCGGGCGGCGAGCCGCCTCTACATGACGCAGCCGGCGCTCAGCCGTCAGATCCGTGCGCTGGAGGAGGATCTGGGCGTGGTCCTCTTCCTGCGTGACCGGCAGGGCACCGTACTGACGCGGGCGGGGCACCAGTTGCTGGAGGACGCCCGGCCGATGCTGGCGATGGCGCAGGCGGTGCAGCAGCGGGCGCGGACGGCGAGCCGGGAGGTGAATCAGTTCACTATCGGCTTCATGCCGGGTGTCATCGTCACCCCCATCGTGCGGGAGTTCGCCCGGATGGCTCCGCAACTCGACATCGATGTCGTCCACACCTCGATCACCGACCAGGTCGACTTCCTGCTCGACGGGCGGGTCGACGTCTGCTACGTCCGACTGCCCCTGCCCGAGGGCATGTTCGAGGTGGTCCCGCTCTTCCCGGAGGCCCGTGTGGTGGCGCTCTCCAGCGAGCATCCGTTCGCGGAACTCAAGGCGGTGCACGTCGAGGACCTGCGGGACATGACCCTGCTGCAGGATCCGCGGGACGTACCGGAATGGCGCGGACGTGTCCCGCTCGATCCGGTCGCGCCACCGGGGGACCCCGGACGGTTCCCGGCGACGATCGAGGAATGCCTGCAGACCGTCGCCTTCGGGTCCGGGTGCTATGTCATGCCGGCCGGGATGGCCGACTTCTACCGCCGTGACGACGTCGTCTACCTGACACTCGAGGGCGTCGCACCGCGCATGGTCGCCCTGGCCTACTCCAAGCACCGGACCATGCCCGAACTGCTGCAGTTCGCGGAACTCTCGCGCCGCATGCTCGGTCCGGGCCCGGACTGACGCCCGGCGGCAGCGCTGGCGGACCAGTTCACCGAGTAGGCCGCTGACCGTGCCAACCTTGTGCAGGACGGCCGGGACGAGCCGCGGCCGTCCTGCTGCTCCATGCAGGCCTGTACACGATTACGCGCTGCGCGAGCGAGCGCTGGTCCGTGTCCACGACGAGGCCATGACCTGGACATGGCGTGGGCCGAACGACGGCACGGCGTACGGACTCGCCACACCGTCCGGCCTGACCGACATCCGTACGGGCAGCCGCTTTTGATGTGCGGCGTCCCCTGCACGCAGGGCGCGTGCTCGGAGATCGCGCTACCGGCAGGGCCGTTGTGCCGGTGCCCAAAAACTGCAGATCACGTTGGTCCTGCGCACGTTGTGTGCGGCCGCGTCACGCGTCGACACTGACACGCAGGCATCTGCGGTCGCAGGACCCGCCATGCCGGAAGGGTGCCTGGCAAGGTGCCCTCACCGTCTCCGCGGTGCGAGGAGGTGACCGGCACCGGACGCCGCTCAAAGGCGGCGCGGCGGCCAGGTGCCGAGTCCGCCGCCTCCTGGTCCGGTCGAATGTCGAACGGCAACTGCGCTGGAGTCCCGCCCTCATGTCAACACTCGTCACAGTCGGACGTCACCGCCTGCAGCGCCTTTTGGGCTGCGGAGGTTTCGGCATGGTCTGGCTCGCCTACGACGACATGCTCGAAGCCCCGATCGCGGTGAAGGTCATGGCGGAGAAGTGGGTTCACCGGCCCGACCTCCGGGAGCGTTTCCTGGATGAGGCCCGGCTGCTGCGCCAGGCCGCGTCGGACCGCGTGGTGCAGGTGTACGACATCGGCGAACTGCCGGACGGACGGCCGTACTTCGTCATGACCTACGCAGACGGCGGCACGCTGGCCGACCGGGTGGCCCAGGGGCCGCTGACCGTCGACCAGGCGCTGCGGTTCGCGGTGCAGGCCGCACGGGGCGTGGCCGACCTGCACGCGGTCGGCATCGTGCACCGTGACATCAAGCCGTCCAACATTCTGCTCCAGACGGTGCCGGGCGGCCGTGAACGGCTGCTGGTGGCCGATCTCGGCCTGGCCAAGAGTCTGGCGCACGCCTCGGGACTGACGCAGGGCGTGGGATCACCCGGCTACATGGCTCCGGAGCAGGTTCCGGAGGACCGCTTGGTCGCAGTCGACGAGCGGGCCGACGTCTACGGCCTGGGCGTACTCACCTACGAGTTGCTGACCGGGAGCCTGCCGGGCTCGACGGAACAACTCGACTGGCCCGGGCCGCCGCGCCCCCAGGTGCCGGCGGCAGTCCGGCGCGTGACGCGACGCGCCCTCGAGCCCGATCCGGAGGGGCGTTGGGCCGATGCCGGCGAGTTCGCGGACGCACTCGAAGCCGCCGGTGCCATGACCATCCGCAGCCGCCTGTTCCGAACCGTCGTCACCGGCAAGGGCACCGGCGCCCGGAGAGTGGGGGCCATACTCGCCGGGACCGCCGTCCTGGTGACCGCGGGGTTGGCAACGGGCGCGGCCTTCGAAGCGGACTCCGCAGTCGACTCGAAGCCCCGCGCCGGGGCAGGCAGCACAGCGATCGCCGAGCCATACGCGTCCTCCGCTGCCTCGACATCACCGCTCCGGCACCGAGCACCCGTGGCGGCAGCCTCTTCGTCTTCACCCACGCGGTCCGGTGCGCCGCCGTCACCGAGCCCCTCGGCCGGACTCGGCGCCGAGACGACGAAGACAACAGCCCCCACCGGCAAGGCGGTGGACCCGGACCCGGACCCGAGCGAGACGGCATCGGCCTCGCCCGAATGGACGACCTTGACCGTGCGACATGATCAGCAGTTGATGCCGGGCGAGTCCTGGCAGACCAACCGGACGACCATGACGATGCAGACCGACGGCAACCTCGTCATCTTCGACGAGAA